>Ga0307509_10008982_pt1 | contig 12597 bp, 14 predicted proteins | sample 10_EM_MG_FD_202245 | JGI IMG/M metagenome (GOLD analysis project Ga0307509, IMG submission 202245) | Populus trichocarpa ectomycorrhiza microbial communities from riparian zone in the Pacific Northwest, United States - 10_EM | ecosystem: Host-associated > Plants > Roots > Unclassified | place...
TCCGGGCGAGGGGGTAACGGGCGGAGAAGAGAATTACTACGTACGAGAAAGGTGGCAAGCGCCTCAGCGCCTTTCACAGTCCAAAATAAGTAATGAAAGGAGAAGTCCTTAAGAATACGTGAGCGAAAAATCGAGACTAAGGGGCAGTCCGATAAAATATGCGAAGCGGAGTGGATAACCTGAGTGCCAAGTCGCTGCCGAGGGTGAGCCATGCGACGCTGAGAGCGTCTAGGGCCGCCGTAGCGGGCCGCCGGAAGGCGAGCGCTACCTCGAGCAGGGGAAGGGGAACGGGAGGGGGTAAGGCGGGGGTTGGCGTGTTGTTCTGCCATGAGTGCTTCAAAACCAGCACCCCGATTAGCGATGGAAACGAGGGAACGAGGCATGGCATAAGGCCGCGCGACGGACGCTCGCCCCCTGGGCCGGTCTCGGGTCGCCTCAGCTTTCGACCAAGGGTTGCCGTCACGGTCCAGTTCGGTCATCGGGATTGGGGTTTGCGAGTACGAGCATGGGCAGATGATGGTGTCGCCAGATGTGGGGCGCATGCGTTGCGAGTAGGCCCCACAGAAGCAGTGTTGAAAGAAAACCTGGAGAGCGGCACACATGGCGCGGCGTTGTCCAAGCGAGAGAGACCCTATAATGAGGTCCGAGGGGACGGAGGATTCAGGAACCGGGATTATGCCGCCCGTCCATTTGCAGCGGGGCGGATCCGCGCGGTTGTCCTGATCGGCTTTCCACAGTCGGAAAGGAAGGGTTTTCAGGAGAGGGGGGGGTGAAGCATCAGGGAGCCGGTGTAGCTGGGCTTCAGCTCGCAGTTCAGCGAGGTTATAGTCCTTGCTCCGGGGACCGGGCCAGTTGCATGGGAAGAGGCGGGGGTCGGCACGTGTGGGCTTTCTATTAAGCTTGATGGCCAGACAGAAGACTATATTCGCGAAGCTATGTACCTGTAGAACGAACATGAGACGCTGGGTCAAAGTTAGCTACAGTACGTGAACAAGAAACGCGTGTGGTACTAACCTCAGTCTGAGAAACAGAAGACTGAGGTTTACAGGTAGAAACTACGCAGTATAAGTACTCGAGGAGCGATCAGCGACGAAGATAATAAACGCGAAAGTAGCAAAATGCAGGATATCACAGGCTAAAGAGTCCACATGCAACGCTACGACATACGTCTATACGAGAAGTGTCAGTTGTCTGTCAAGATAAGAGAAAAGCGCCCCATCAAGGACATCGACGCAGCCAAGTGCGCGATTGATTACTCTCCCTCCAACACATTTCCCGATGGTATCCTTTACGTATCTACAAATCCTCCTTCCCACATACAGTGGTCACTCTACGACGGGGAGGACAAGCGCTCGCCCTGCCGTGTCAGCGTGTCCAGAGGTGGCGCGATTCTCTTTCAGATGAGCGCCTGATGCCAATATAACCTCTATTGGAAAGATTCGGGGGATCCCGACGTTCATCATGACATCATTTTCCCATCAGTTGTTTAGGTCAGGCGGGTTCCGTTTCAGTTGTCTTGGTTGATGTGATCGTTAGACAGGTAAAGCAGGTGGCATCTGCATACTCACCACTGGTGTGCTTCATTCCCAGGCCAATATGAGCCGCTGTCCTTCTTTCCCTTCGCCGGCCAGTGCCTTTGGTATTCAGTACTGCGTCGCCATTTCTTCTCCAGGTCCATACCAACTGACAACGTCTGCACCTCCCTTTGAACCTCCGGTGGCCATTGCCTTTCTGAGTGATGGGACCGGCATGCTACCCTCTTTGCTCATTTACTCGTTTGACACAGGTCTGGCATATTGTAAATGGATATTCCAACGTCCTGTGGCTGCCACAATTACGCCTCATTATGTGACTGATGCATGCGGTTGGTTTCTCCGCCCTCGACACAGTTGACAACCCGCCCAACCGAAGACTCCTGCGCCCCAGTTACAGCTCTTCAAGCTGTGACGTCCAAGGTGACGTCGCCTCTGGAGTGCATACGGGTACTTTGGTTTCTCTGAGGCTGTGATACCCCATTGTTTATTGAGCGAATACGCGATTCTGTCTTGCGTGGTTAATCAGATGCTTTACAAGATATACGCGGTCCCAAAACACTGCTAAACCACCTCCGTGGAGTCCACATCAGCGATTGTATAATGGTAGACTTCATCGGAAACTACGCGTTGTACTTCCAACTCTCCAGCTGGGCATGTGTCATTGTGGTTCCAGCCGTTTCTCCATCTCAAGAATGCAACCGCGCAGAGGAGATCCGACGCGATGGACGTGACAGCCTCCCAGGCGCGTTTTGGGTCCTCTTCAATTCCCTTGTGACGACATGGGGCAGTCATGGGGCGCACACATATCTGTATGAAAAGAAAAAAGAAAGAGTGAACTTTTCCAAGGCCATGAATTTCTCTGCCTGCGTCCCACCAAGAAACGCGAACAACACCCTGAAGGATTTAAGGGGTGCCTGCCATAAGACGAACTTCACTGCCCGGAGATTTGGTCAGCGCAAGAACACCGGCCATAACGTAAACCACGCACCTTCGCTCATGCACACACCGTGCAGAGTCACCATTGAAATCGCAAATTCAAGTTGTGGTCATCTAGAGGCCCTTCAAATGCGTGCGTACCTCGGTGATCGCCACGTGGACAGAGCGGAATGCGAAGCCGCTTGGCAGTGAAAGGTAGTGTCGGACTCGTGAGTTCGGTCGTTTTACTGAGGTACACCGCTGTTTGGGAAATGGTGGGTGTTTGTACGTAGAAGAGGCGGAGTGCGTAGTATCAAAACACAGAAGAGCGTCGTATGGGTGGCGCGGATGTTTTCATATGTTCAAGTTGCGTTGTGGAACGAGGGGGTGTTGCGCGGGACGCTGAAGCCCCTTCAAGGCGGAGACTATGAGGAGCACTGGGAGGTCTGCAGAGAAGAGGTGGGTGGAGCCGCATGGTCTACAGCTCCGACTCGGTATACTCAAGAGAAATGGCGACGCACGGGCGATCTGCGCGAAAGTCAGACACAGGTCCTTTCCAATCACGCACTGCCGTCCATGTCCTGACGATCTGCTGGCGCGTCAACGCCGCACTCGCAAATTTCACTGCGGTTCATGCTACGCAACGAAGGCCTGAAGCAATGGGGTAGAATGCTGTATTGTTAGACCCATGTACACGCCATCACACTAGCAGCATACTACTGATCTTCGCCTACAGGAGATTCCTCATTCCGGTTATGTTGCGCCCGAGGCGATGATTACTTCATTGTCCGGATTAACCAAGCTCGAATCATTTGAGATTGGATTCCGATCCCCTCGATCTCGGGCCAAACCAGCGAGCAGCCATCCTGCCACCGCGACACGCATCGTCCTCGCTGCTATTACCCGATTCAAGTTCCAAGGCGATAGCGCATACTTGGAGGAAATCGTGTCCCGATTTGATACTCCCCTACTTGAGTCCCTCACCGTAACATTATTCGATTGCCTAGTCCTCGACACTCCACAATTGCGTCACTTCATCAGCCACACAGAAATGTTTACAGCTCTCCGTCGAGCAGATGTCACCTTTGACTTCGACGATTGCGACTCCGACATCGGCGTCACATTTTTCCCTTCAAATGGGTCCGCGTCACCCAACTCGGATGGCGGAGCGCTCACTTTGGGAGTCCGATATACAGATTCAGGACAGGGATCTATGTCTCTCGTGCGGCTCTGCAACTCATCCTTACCCCCCTCCCCACTTTGGAGCGTCTCTCCATCCGAAATTGTCTATATTCATACCAATCTCAAACAACTTCCACAGAATGGGTGGAATTTTTGTGCACCTTCACCTTCGTGAAGAATTTGGACCTATCCGGAAGGTTGAGTAACCAAATCACGAACGCTAGATCTGCGGCACGTCTGCGAAGACTTTGACTGGACATCATTCAACTTTCAGCCATACGGAGACCACTTTCGTCTGCCAATGACACCGTTCACCTTGATGTCTGGAATATCGAGATCACGTCCCTTAATCGGCTTATTTTTGGACCTTTATAATTTGCAACTTCCAAGAACGTATCGAGAAGCCGGAGCCGATCGATCACATGATTGAAGAACTTGAGAGGTCTGAGCCGGGAACAGATCCTGCATCGCTGCTGCGAGCCCTCCCAATAGCGAAATTGGAACACACGCTGGAACACGACTTTACATACCCGATTGTGATAACGGAGTGCGACGAGAATGTCATCTACTCCATCTACAAGCGATCTTTAATCATCACGGCTCTGACGATTGGCAATACTGGCCAGATATCTATCATCTCCCTCACTCGTGATTTTTCGGTGCAGAGTAGATACAAGCCGAGGCGACATGGTGACGTGAAGTCAATTCTTCGCCACCTTCGGCACACGTGAACTAGTAAATGCCACTCCTCTATTCCCTGAGTGTCATCCACATAAAAAAATGGAATTATTCCAAGGAGGGAATAGGCGAGGAGTTCGTTTGATAGTCACCGTTGACCTGTGACCACGGGCTCAGCAATTATTGCAAGGAGACGTGGGCATAGACTCACATGGACTCACCTCAACCATATGTCCCATGCAATACTTCGTGCCGTATTCGACTCGGGGCCCATCATGATTTTTATCAAAGGTGGTGCGAAATGTATGTAAGGTAAATCGTGTCAGTGCCTTCGCCAGACGGGCGTACGCGGTGACACCCCATCGGGGAGGGAAGCTGAGGGAGAAATCTCGATGAAAGAGGTCCCCGCGCGCATGGACATCTCTAACTGTACTTCTGGGGGAAGATACGGTGTTTTTAGATCTGACCCGCCTGAACAGCGACCTATAACAAGAGATGACAGTAACATATCGGGGATGCGAGGAAAGGGGCATGCATTGCAGCGCTATTTATGGGGGTCACTGTGAGCGTGGCCATAAGGCGTACAGCTAGCTGGTGGTCCAATTGCGCAAATGCCATGCGAATCTCAGACATAATGACTATCTCGATATAGACAACATCGCACCCGCCTGAATCTGGTATCAGTACTTGGAAAATAACCTGGCTAGCGATAGGTTGAATGCACCTTTCTGGGCCTTCTCACAGTGGCAAAGGTCGCCACCAGTCCACGCCAAAATAAGGTCATAGCGCCCATAAGTCAGAGGTAGGGGAGTTATCGCACGAGCGAGCTGAACGAACGAATTGGGTGGTGTCGACCACTGTACGCGCACCGTGAGACTGATAGTCTGTTATGCATCAGGGAGGGAAAGCACGCCTCGCATTCAAGTTTGAGTTCTAAGCTTGGCCTTCTCGATCGCGTTCTGGATACGAGGTGGAGGTCATCGATAATGGCCAACACTGTGATACCCTCATTGATGGGTCCGAGGTAGCCCTATATGTGCTTGAGCACACGAGGGTGATGAAGGTGAGTCCGAAATAAATAAATAAAAAGAGTGATGCGTGGCGAGATTGGAGAGATGGGTTATGGTCACTCACTGTCATCGTTCCCCAGCCGGATTTCCATAGCCCCAATACTCCTCTCTGCTACAGCCCGAGGCCTGTCAGGAGGGGGAGAGACGGGCGATGGCACGGCGGCTCGGTTTGCCGTCAAATTGTAGAGCGGGAGAGCACGCAATTGAAAGGAAAGGGGTGAAGTGGGGGCGCGGATGCCTCTTGACGAGGCCAGACTTTGATACTGGAGTTCAAGGCAATTAAGGATAAGTAATCTAAGTGCGAGACGAGCAGAGGGAAGAAGAGTGTGAGAACGAAATGCGGAGGCAAACCTGCCGGCGACAGACCCGCGCGGTGACGGTGGCAAGACGATGCGGCATCCAAAATGAGGTAAAATTTACTGAATCATAGACAAGTGCGCGACAGCTGGCACGTAGACGACAAGGGTGTAGGAAGGGCAGTGTCATTCGATCGTAAAGGGGCTAAAGTAACAGAGGAAATTCCGGAACAGAAAGCGGGAGGTGTAGAGCAAAAGGATATAAAGGAACGTACGAAAAGCGTGCTGAACGAGTCTAGATACATTAAAAGCCCTTTTCTAAGAAGATATGTGCAGACCGGGGCCCGACTTGCGAGGGGATCGAAGGGGTCGTGCGGGACGCGTGCTGCAAGGAACGACGGGCTTGGGCGACCGCATGTCTTCGGCTGTGAGAATTGGGATGTAACGAGGAGGGAAACTTGGTCATGAAGAGGACAGGGTATATCGTATGGGAACGAGGGTAGAATGAGACAAGTGTTGGAGTCAAGGCGTGTGAGAGGAAGAGGAAGACGGTGAGAGACTGAACGAGTCGGAGGGATGTCGCGTGGTCGAACCACCCATGATTTGAGGTCGGAGTCGGAAATTACCTAGTACGGCGTACTTACGGCGTGCGGTGTTCGTTTCCGGGTGTTGCAGCGTGTGCCATCCTTACACTCTGCAAGTACGTCCAAAGTCAGTCCCTCACTCTGCCTCGGACGCACCTAATTTGTCACTTACCAGTCTCAATTTGTCCCTCCTCGAAACTCCATACATAACATCCATCGCCAATCGTCATTTGCAGGGTTATCCATGTCGACTTTCGAGGCCTCAGACACCTCAGACGCTGGTGAAGGTGATCCACCTAGCCTGGATGGACTGAGAATTGGATCTGATCAAGGTGAGTGAAAATGTACGGGTTTCATCGCGATAATTGCCGATCGGACTGCATAGACCAGCTCGACAGAAAAGTGGCCACCGACACGCTCCCCGATGAAGTCCTTCTTCATACGTTCTATTTTTATGTGAATCAAACTTGGGATGAGGATGCATGGCACACGTTAGTTCATGTGTGCCAACAATGGCGATATGTCGTATTTGCATCACCTAAACGCCTCAATCTCCGTCTTCACTGCACCCATGGTCGAGCTGTAAAAAACATGCTGGATGTGTGGCCATTATCTCTGCCCATTGTCATATCAGACCATGACCTACACACGACACCACCTGAGCTCGAGGGAGCAAAAATCTTTATCGCTGCACTCAAACACCGCGATCGAATATCCGCAATCGACCTCGCAGCGTGGCTGTGGGAACCAATTGTAGCAATGACGGAGCCTTTCCCAGTACTGACAAGTCTAAGGCTTCACTCGTGGGCTATGGTCCTTAACCTTGTCCTTCCCGATTCATTCATGGGTGGATCGTGCCCACGTCTACAAGTACTCCACTTGGATGAGATTCCCTTTCCGGGAGTAGGGAAACTACTTTTGTCTACCAGTGACCTTACTGGTCTCTACCTACAAGAGATCCCTGTTATATTGCGCCCGAGGCGATGATTACTTGTCCACATTAACCAAGCTCGAGTCATTTGACCTTGGATTCCGATCCCCTCGATCTCGGGCCAAACGAGCGAACCGACGTCCCCCCACCGTGACACGCATCGTCCTCGCTGCTCTCACCGAATTTCAATTCAAAGGTGACAGCGCATACTTGGAGGAAATCGTGTCCCGAATTGATGCCCCCCTACTCGACACCTTCACTATCACATTCTTCGATTGCCTGGTCCTCGACACTCCACAATTACGTCACTTCATCAGCCATACAGAAAAGTTTACGGCTCTCCATCGAGCAGATGTACTCTTCCACGGTGACTACCACGACATCGGCGTTACATTTTCCCCGTCAGGTGGGCTCAGGCCAACCGATCGCGGAACGCTCACTTTGGGAGTCCTATATGCAGATTCAGGACCGGGATTTATGTCTCTTGTGCGGCTCTGCAGCTCAGCCTGGCCGCCCCTCCCCACTTTGGAGCGCCTCTCCGCCCTAAATTATGTATCTTCACGCCAACCTCGCATCGCTGTCACAGAATGGGTGGAATTTTTACGCGTCTTCATCTTCGTGAAGGATTTGGACCTATTCGGGGGGCTGAGTTACCAAATCATGAACGCCTTGAGAGAGCTTGCTGGAGAAGGAGTAATAGAAGTGCTACCTGCACTACAAAATATTTTCGTACACGAGCTCTGGACATCTGATGATATCTTGAAGAGCATTGAGCCATTCGTCGCCGCGCGACAGCTCTCTGGTCACCCTGTAGCTGTTCACCGCTTGAAATAGGAGGTAGTCAATGTGATCTTCAGGTCGACTTTTTCTTTCCACCCCATTAACGTATCATGTCAAAATTGACCTATCTGTAACTCTCCTTTATGGCCATTATTGGACCGTTTGACTCCTAAAACCCGCCGCCCGAGGATCTGGTGTCTCTGACCCCTACCCCGACTAGATCTCGGAGATCCGAGGGTTCGAGGTCATTGTTTTAGCGGGGTGAGTCGAGGGCCACGAAGATACCGCCTGATACATGAAATCAGAAGGACCAAACCCCTGAGGTACTGAGGGGGTGTCTTGAAGTGACGTGTGGCCGCCAACTCGGACACGGCAGACGACACTTACATCTCATATCCCAATCCCGTGATCCGGTCTCTCTCGCGATGGACGTCTACGGTATGGACAAAACGCCGCTTAACGCTAATGAAAGGCGTATTGCGTTCCTGGACGGGCCCAGAGGGCTGGAGGCCCGCTATGAAAAGGGCATACACCGCAGGTTATTAAATACCTCTGGTATCGTTTCCTCTGAGAGTCCTTGTCGAACGGGTGCGACGTGTAGACCAAGTTCCTCAGACAGATACAAATTCCTCACTGCGGTAAATGTGCGGAATAAATCCACCGTAGTCATTGCTTGTTCTCTTCACCACCTTGCCAAAATTGTCGCAAATATCAGCCCCTGTAGTGTCGCTGCGTTTGTAGAGGGGAACACAGAGACGAAGACGACCCGCAGACTTGCGCAAGGGACGAAAGCTGCCAATCTGGTTCTGTGCGTGAGATTTCTGATGCAAGCCATCTGTGGTCGTCATTGTCTCTTTGTGGTGGAAGTGTGACCTCAACGGAGTCGTTGTCAGAGTAGCGATCAGCTTGACGGGGTGCCTTGCACGTCTCTGTGCAACTGATGAAACGGGGAAGTTCCAAAGGTTCAAAAATAAGCTGATTAAAAAAGGTTATCTGAATGGGGTCGGGTAAAGGGATATCAAATTGGGCCACGGGATCTTCCAACTGTTCATTAACGTTCATTGACACCTCGACACAAGGGTGAGGACGTCAGTTTTGTTTGGTCTGGACGACCAAGGGGAGTGAGATCCAAATTATATCGTCTTAAGCAACTGACCATGGTCTCTGGCAAAAGGTACCTCGAATCCGGAATTCTCCAGATATCAAGGTGAAACGAGGTCACTGGCACACAAAAGTAGTTTCCGTACTGCCGGAAATGGAATGAAGTCCAGCCAAAGTCTCCGCAGACGCGGGGCGGATCAACCCAAGAACGTACCGAGAAGCACCGGAGTTGATCAATCATTAATCATTCTCGCTTCTGTCCCGCTGAGCCGCAGGTCTGCTATTGAGAAAAGGGCCCTGTAAGCTCACATTAGATGATGGCCGCGTACCCTTGCTCAAGCGTAAACTTCTCACCTGCCATTAAATCATGTCGAACTCATGTAGCTTCCGTGGTCTGCAGTAACTAGATAGTAAGTTGAGAAGAAACTAGACATGCTAGGTGGGACTTTGCGACTAAGGAACAAACACTGAACAAACAGGACAAAATGCGCGACAACAGTGGAAGCTTTCATAGATTTCATCAACTGTTTATTTCCCCGGCCATCTCTACTTCGGGGCGTCAAGCTTCAAGGGCCCAAGTACAGGACGGGGCACATACCACATTTGTCACACCTGCCAGTAATATCTATTTCGGCCTGCTCGAGACCCAAAGACCCAATTCCATCTCCAAAAATCCAATCCCCAGCACATCTTTACTCTCGCCTACCTGACACATGGGTGCGGGAAATTCTATCACTCGTCGGGAGGATGGCTCACGATTCAGGCATCATGAGTAGTAATGCACAAGCCTCTCTTGAAACATTAATTTACTTGCGTGTCCGACTCGCAGACCCGGTTTACAGAAGGGTGACTATCAACACACTTCCTGATGACGCTCTTGTGGAAATTTTCAGCTTCTATGTCGATCAAACCGACAGGGATGACTCATGGTATGCTCTGGTGCACGTGTGCAGAAAATGGCGATACGTCGTGTTTGCGTCACCGCGTCGCCTGCGCTTGCGACTCCTTTGCACCCCAGATCAACCAGTGGAGAAGATGTTGCATATCTGGCCAGCGTTGCCTATTGTCCTAGTGCCTCACAGAAAACAATTACGGAAGCAGGGTGTGAATAACATCATTCACGCGCTCAAGCACCATGATCGGGTGTACCGAATCGACTTGTGGGTTACAAATCCGCTGTTGAAAAAAATGGCAGCGACGAAGGAGCCATTCCCTGCGCTGACATACCTGGAACTTCGGTCGGGAAGGGCAACGACACAGATCCTTCCTGATTCGTTCTTGGGTGGATCAGCCCCTCGTCTGCGATTCGTTTTTTTTCTATGGCATTGCATATCCAGGACTACGGAAACTACTTTCATCCACACGTGACATTGTCCATCTTCGCCTTCATGATATTCCATATTCTGGCTATATTTCACCTGAAGCGACGGCCACTTGCCTCTCTGCCCTCACCCGGATCGAAGAAGTTTCCCTCCATTTCAGATCTCCTCGATATGACAGAGCAACCCAAGGCCGAAGTCAGCTTCAACATACACCCTTTGTTCTTCCCGCTCTCCGCGATTTTTTCTTCACTGGTGATAGCGACTACTTGGAGCGCATCATCACCCCGATCAATGCTCCAGTACTCACCCGCCTTTACATAAAATTCTTCAATCAACTAGTATTTGGAACTCCATCATTGCGACGACTCATAGGTCGCACAGAGGCATCGAGAGCATTCTGCCGAGTAGATGTCAGCTTTAGCAAAGGATTTGCCAGACTGGGTTTGTGGGTTGACGATTTTCCCTCATTCGAATTGGGGATTTCATCCAGAATGCTAGATTGGCAACTTTCTTCAGTTGCGCAGCTCTGCAGCTCGTCCTTACCTCCCATGCCCGCTTTGGAATGCCTTAAGATTTTCCAAGATCGACAACATTTGCAAGACGACATCGAGGATATCCAATGGCTAGAACTTCTACACCCGTTTACACGGTTTGCCTCTGTGAAGGATCTGGTTTTATCCGGACCATTGGTTCAACATGTTGCACGTGCCCTGCAAAAGGTATCTGGAGAAAGACTAATAGAGGTGTTACCCATGCCACAACCTATTTCCCAGCGGGTGGGACGACTTCAGCCAGAAGAACATATCCAGGAACCATTTCGCAGTTGGTCACTACCAGACAGCTCTCTGGTTTTCCCGTAGACATCCACTACAAGGAACAAAAAGATTAGAGGTAAATTTGGGTGAGGTTTAGAGGTCTCTACTTTCTATCTCATCGGCATTTGTGATATCTACTTTGTCTCCTGTGCTCTACTACACCTATGGTCTGATTCCCGAGACGCTGTATTTTTGTTACCGTCATCATATTCATGATATACTTTTTGATAGGTTAAACCCCGAATGGATAGGATCATCTCACTATTTACATAACCATCCGTTTCGTCTGCTCGCGTTTCATGATATAGTAGCCTCGTGTCCATTATTCCGGGAGTATGACATTTCCTTTGTGGTGCTGACGCCCTGCAGGATCGCAGTCGACACAATGAATTTCTGGTCGTTGTCCGAAAGTCAAGATAGGGTGATATATTAACTCAAAACCACACTACCGCCAGTACGAGCGTTGACAAGTAACAGTTTGCAAGTACTGCTACGTAATGGTGGGGTGAAAACTAAAGTTACCACTTCAACTTAACTGGCGAAGACGTCAGGGCTTCATCTCTCCGATCTTCCAACCCATAGTAGGGTTCCCATTCCAGAACCTTAGGGTATTCCCCGAGAATGCGTTGACCGAACGAACGGAAATGCCCTGCAAGAAAAGTGAGGTGAGACCAGCCATGAATGTCGACGTTTGATACTCAAAAAGAGGCGAGTTATGGGGTACCTGTGATGCAGAAATATAGATGCCGGAGTGCTGTCACCGTGTGCGGTATCCCACCTCGAATTTTGTAAAGTGGGCTAGGACGGTGCCGAACAATGACGAAGCAATCCAGAGTTGAGGATGCTTTTGACATAGTAGTTAGGATAATGGCTTGATTTGAAGAAGTCGACATTGCTCATTGAGAGGTGTCTCCAATATCCTCGTTTGCGGGCTCAGACTTGTTTGGTGTGGCCTACAGTAGTCACCGTCTCCGGTGGATGTGCCCGAGTGGGATGAACCCTTCTGAGAAACGAAGGACGGAAAGGGAGGTGATCCCGTGGTTGTACGGGAGTGATGGATATGGCCACGCACTGTCTTTGTCCTCCTACCAACCTCCTGCTCGCTTCTATATCTCGCTGGGCTGCAGGTCTGCTAGTGGAAAAGCGGTCCTGTAAGTTCACATTAGATGATGATCGCGTACCCTTGCTCAAGCGTGAGCTTCTCACCTGCTATCAACTCATGTCGAACTCATGTAACTTCCGCGCTCTGCGTCCTGTGATGTCGAAATTCCGTTGGTTTGAGGGGGAAATTGAATGTCATCAGAATGAGCAAAACGATATCTGATTTAGGCCCGATAGCGATTGGATGGGGGGACGGTGCTGGAAATGCTGGTTTCTGGTACCTGCGA
>Ga0307509_10008983_pt1 | contig 12597 bp, 9 predicted proteins | sample 10_EM_MG_FD_202245 | JGI IMG/M metagenome (GOLD analysis project Ga0307509, IMG submission 202245) | Populus trichocarpa ectomycorrhiza microbial communities from riparian zone in the Pacific Northwest, United States - 10_EM | ecosystem: Host-associated > Plants > Roots > Unclassified | place...
GAGCACGACCCGGGACGCCGCAGGTTCTTCGGCTACTTCAACCTCTTCGTCGCGGCGATGTTGCTGCTGGTCCTCGGCAACAACTACGTGATGCTGTACTTCGGCTGGGAGGGCGTCGGTCTCGCCTCGTACCTGCTGATCTCCTTCTGGTACAACCGCCCGTCGGCGGCCACGGCCGGCAAGAAGGCGTTCCTGATGAACCGGGTCGGCGACGCCGGCCTGGCGATCGGCATCTTCCTGATGTTCGCGACGCTCGGCAGCACGCAGTACTCGACCGTCTTCAGCGGCGTGGGCAGTCTTTCCTCGGCGACCGTCCTGATCCTGGGCATCCTGCTGCTGCTCGGCGCGGCCGGTAAGTCCGGCCAGTTCCCGCTGCAGGCCTGGTTGCCGGACGCGATGGAGGGCCCGACCCCGGTCTCCGCCCTCATCCACGCCGCGACCATGGTGACCGCGGGCGTCTACCTGATCGCCCGCTCCAACCACATCTTCACGGCCAACCACACGCTCCAGACGATCGTGGTCAGCGTCGGCGTCCTCACCCTGCTGATGGGCTGCATCATCGGCGCCGCCAAGGACGACATCAAGCGGGTCCTGGCCTGGTCGACGGTCAGCCAGATCGGCTACATGTTCCTGGGCGTCGGCATCGGCGGCGGGGCGTACGCGCTGGCGATCATCCATTTGCTCGCGCACGGCTTCTTCAAGGCCAACATGTTCCTCGGGGCCGGCTCGGTCATGCACGGCATGCACGACCAGGTCGACATCCGGCGCTTCGGCGGCCTCCGCAAGTACATGAAATGGACCTGGCTCACCTTCATGATGGGCTGGCTCGCGATCATCGGTATCCCGCCGTTGTCCGGCTTCTTCTCGAAGGACCCGATCATCGAGGCGGCCTACTCCCGCGGGGACTGGACCTCCTGGCTGTACGGCACGGCCGCGCTGGTCGGCGCCGGCCTGACCGCCTTCTACATGACCCGGCTCTTCGTGCTCACCTTCCACGGGCCCGAGCGCTACACCGAGGACAACAAGCACCCGCACGAGTCGCCGTTCATCATGACGGTGCCGCTGATGCTGCTGGCTCTCGGTTCGATCGTCGCCGGTTACCTGCTGAGCACCAGCATTCCGGACTGGCTCGCGCCGGTCACCGGGGAGGGCGAGCACTCCCCGGTCATGCCGAAGCTGACGATCTCACTGCTCACCCTGGGGCTCTCGATCGCCGGTGCGGGCATCGCCTGGGCGTTGTTCCGCCGTGGCACCGCGCTCCAGGAGCAGCCCGCCGGCGTGGTGGTCACCGCGGCCCGGCGCAACCTGTACACCGACGCGTTCAACGAGGCGGTGTTCGAGCGGCCCGGCATCTACCTGACCCGGGCGCTGGTCTACCTCGACAACAAGGGCATCGACGGCCTGGTCAACGGCATCGCGGCCGGCATCGGCGGCAGCTCCGGGCGACTACGAAGGCTGCAAACCGGCTTCGTCCGGTCGTACGCCCTCTCCATGCTCACCGGCGCCCTGCTCGTGGTCGGCGCCTTCCTCGCGATCCAGCTGGGGTGGTTGGCGTGAAAGACTTCCCCTTCCTGGGAATCCTGACCCTGCTGCCCCTGGTGGGCGCGATCGTGGTCGCCCTGATTCCGCGGCGCAACTCCGAGCTCGCGAAGCGGGTCGCGTTGATCTGGTCGCTGGCGGTGCTGGTGCTCAGCATCGTCATGTGGATCGCCTTCAAGGTCGGCGGCGACCGCTTCCAGTTCCACGAGTCGTACGCCTGGATCCCGTCCTGGGATGCCCGGTTCACCTTCGCGGCCGACGGCATCGCGCTGGTCATGCTGATGCTGGTCGCGGTGCTCACCCCGGTCGTGATCCTGGCCTCCTGGCACGACGTCGAGCAGGAACAGCGGTCCGCGCCGGTCTACTTCGCCCTGCTGCTGGCCTTCGAGTTCACGATGATCGGCGTCTTCGCGGCCGCCGACATCTTCCTGTTCTACGTGTTCTTCGAGGTCATGCTGATCCCGATGTACTTCATCATCGGGTCGTTCGGCGGCGCCCGCCGGCAGTACGCGGCGGTCAAGTTCTTCCTCTACAGCCTGGTCGGCGGCCTGTTCATGCTGGCCGCGGTGATCGGCCTCTGGGTGGTCGGCGGGAAGACCTTCGATTTCGCCAGGCTCGCCCAGGCGGCCCACGCGATCGACCCGAACACCGCCCGCTGGCTGTTCCTCGGCTTCTTCGTGGCCTTCGCGATCAAGGCGCCGTTCTTCCCGTTCCACACCTGGCTGCCGGACGCCGGTGGCGCCGCCCCGGCGGGCGCGGCCGCACTGCTGGTCGGCGTGATGGACAAGGTCGGCACCTTCGGCATCCTGCGCTACTGCCTTCCGCTGTTCCCGGAGGCGTCCCGGTGGTTCGCGCCGGCCGCGATGGTGCTGGCGGTCATCGGCATCATCTACGCGGCGCTTCTGGCGATCGGCCAGAACGACCTCAAGCGGCTCGTCTCGTACACGTCGATCGCGCACTTCGGTTTCATCGGCATCGGCATCTTCGCCTTCACCACCCAGGCGGGCACCGGCGCGGTGCTCTACATGGTCAACCACGGCCTGGCCACCGGCCTGCTGTTCATCGTGGTCGGCATGTACGTGGCCCGGCGCAACTCCAACCTGGTGAGCGACTTCGGCGGCGCCGGCAAGCTGACCCCGGTGCTGGCCGGCGTTCTGCTCTTCGCCGGTCTCGCCTCGCTGGCGCTGCCCGGCACGGCGCCGTTCATCAGTGAGTTCCTGGTGCTGATCGGCACGTTCACGGTGCACAAGGCGTACGCGGTGATCGCGACCTCGGGCATCATCCTCGCCGCGGCGTACGTCCTCTGGATGGTGCAGCGCACCACCCAGGGCACGCTGAACCCGGCCCTCGAGGAGGTGCCGGCGATGCGCAAGGACATCACCCTGCGGGAGAAGGTCGTGGTCGCGCCGCTGATCCTCCTGCTCATCCTGCTCGGCTTCTACCCGAAGCCGGTCATCGATGTGATCAATCCGGCGGTCCAGGCGACCATGCAGGACGTCGGAACCAAGGATCCAGGCCCGACGGCGGTCACCGCCAATGGAGGGGCGCGCTAGCCATGGGAACTCTCAAACTTCCCCAGATCGACTACGCCGCCCTGGCGCCGATGCTGATCCTCTTCGGCGTCGCCTGCCTCGGCGTCATCGTCGAGGCGATCGTCCCGCGCCGCACCCGGCACGGCGTTCAGCTCGGGCTGTCGTTCCTGGCGATCGTGGCGGCGTTCGTCGTCGTGATCTTCGAGCACGGCAAGCGGACGGTGACCATCGGCGGCGCGGTCGCGGTCGACGGCCCCACGCTGTTCCTGCAGGGCGCCATCCTGGTGCTCGGCGCGGTCTCGCTGATGCTGATCGGCGAGCGGTCGATCGAGCGGGGCGGCCCGTTCGTCGCCCAGGCGGCGATCACCGTCGGCTCGCAGAAGGACGTGCAGCAGGCCGGGGACCAGTCGGGTGCGACCGAGGTCTACCCGCTGACGATGTTCGCGCTCGGCGGCATGCTGCTGTTCGTCTCGGCGAACGACCTGCTGACCATGTTCGTCGCGCTCGAGGTGTTCTCGCTGCCGCTCTACCTGCTGTGCGCGCTGGCCCGTCGCCGTCGCCTGCTCAGCCAGGAGGCCGCGATGAAGTACTTCCTGCTCGGCTCGTACGCGTCGGCGTTCTTCCTGTTCGGCATCGCGCTGATCTACGGCTTCTCCGGTGGCATCCAGCTCAGCGAGGTGCACGCCGCGATCGTCGACCCGAAGCAGAGCGAGATTCTGCTGTACGCCGGGCTGGCGCTGCTCGCGATCGGCCTGCTGTTCAAGGCCGCGCTGGCGCCGTTCCACGTGTGGACGCCGGACGTCTATCAGGGCGCGCCGACACCGATCACCGCGCTGATGGCGGCCTGCACCAAGGTCGCCGCGTTCGGGGCGCTGCTGCGCATCCTGTACGTGGCGTTCGAGGGTGTCCGCTGGGACTTCCAGCCGGTGCTCGGCACGATCGCGGTGCTCACCATGTTCGTCGGCTCGGTTCTCGCGGTCACCCAGACGGACATGAAGCGGCTGCTCGCCTACTCCTCGATCGCGAACGCGGGCTATCTGCTGGTGGGCGTCCTGGCGCTCAACAAGGACGGCCTGAGCAGCACGATGTTCTACCTGGTCGCGTACGGGTTCTCGGTGCTCGCCGCGTTCGGCATCGTCACCCTGGTGCGCGACGCGGACGGCGAGGCCACCCACCTGTCCCGCTGGGCCGGCCTCGGGAAGAAGAGCCCGCTGTTCGCCGCCACCTTCACGTTCATCCTGCTGGCCTTCGCCGGCATCCCGCTGACCAGCGGCTTCACCAGCAAGTTCGCGGTCTTCGAGGCGGCCGTGGAGGGCGGGCAGACCTGGCTGGTCATCTTCGGTGTGATCAGCAGCATGCTGATCGCCTTCCCGTACCTGCGGGTGGTCGTGATGCTCTGGCTCAGCGAGCCCGGCGAGTCGACGCCGACGGTGTCGATCCCCGGCTTCCTGACGTCGGCGGCCCTGGCCATCGGCGTGATCGCCACGCTGGCGCTGGGCGTCGCCCCGGCCTCGCTGATCGACCTGACCCGAGACGCGGCGAACTTCGTCCGCTAGCACTTGCCTTCGCTAGCACTTGCCTTCGTTAGCACTTGCCTTCGGAACGGGCCTCGGCTGACGCTGGGGCCCGTTTCGCTGGGGCGTCCGAAAGTGATTGCTGAGGTCTTCAGCGGCGTAAGGAGGATGATCGGGTGGAGCGGGACATTGCCCAGGCCGCGATCGACGCCCGATGAGCCGTCCTGATCGTCCTCGGCGACGTCGTCCCAGCTCGGCCGCGGTGAGCGCCGATCGATCGCCGGAGCTTGCCGAGATCGTCCGCGGGTGTGCCTGGTTTGCCGGGGTGCTGGCCGCGGTGCGGGAGGCCGGCCTGCCGGATGCCTGGACCGGGGCGGGCGTGCTGCGCGACCTGGTGTGGGGTTCGCGCTATGGGTCCGGCTTCCGCCCCGCCGAGGTCCGGGACGTGGACGTGGCCTTCTTCGACCCGGACGACCTGAGCCGGCAGCGCGACCAGGCCGCCACCGACCTCCTGCTGTCCGGCCGCCCGGACGTGCCGTGGGAGGCGACCAACCAGGCCGCCGTGCACACCTGGTATCACGAGACATTTCGGACCGACCCGGTGGCGCCCCTGACCTCGACCGCCGACGGCGTGGCCACCTGGCCGGAAACCGCCACCTCGGTGGCCGTGCGGCTCGGCCCCGACGGCGGCCTCGAGGTCTGCGCCCCGCACGGCCTGGACGATCTCCTGGACGGCATCTGGCGCCGCAACCCGCGCCGAGTCTCGGTGGAGTCGTCCCGGGCCCGGCTGGCCCGCCACGATCCGGCCCGGCGCTGGCCCGCCGTCCGCGTCATCGCCCCCTGACCGCCGCTGGCCGGATTTGATCGTCGCAGGCGAGTCGCGCGGGGAAGATGTACCCCGTGGGCCCGCCCGGTCGTGCGCGCGGAGCGTGACCACCCACCCGGCCGGGCAGCAAAGGCGGGGACCGGTGCTCCCCTCGTACCTTTGGTCGGAATTTGAGTTTGATCTTGTTAGCGGCACCCCTGGGACCGGAAGCGTCGGACCCATATGGCATCGTGAAAGCGTGGTGAGCACCGGTGACTTGACCTTGTCGTCGCTTGGCCTGGATGTCGACCCGGGGGTCGATGCGTCGGTCACGGCGACGCTGGCCGCCGTCGAGGAGGCGCTTCGGGCCAACGTGGCCAGCGCCGATCCGCTGGTGGCCGAGGCCGCGCGGCATCTCGCCGACGCCGGGGGCAAGCGGTTCCGGCCGCTGCTGGTGGCGCTCGGGGCCCAGTTCGGTGATCCGGCCGCGCCCGAGATCATCGCGGCGGCGAATGTGGTTGAGCTGACCCACCTGGCGACGCTCTATCACGACGACGTCATGGATGAGGCGACCGTGCGCCGGGGCGCGCCCAGCGCGAATTCCCGCTGGGGCAATTCGGTGGCGATCCTGGTGGGCGACTACCTGTTCGCCCGCGCGGCCGACATCGCCGCCTCGCTCGGGCCCGAGGCCGTTCACCTGCAGGCGCGCACGTTCGCGCGGCTGGTGCACGGGCAGATCGCCGAGACGGTCGGCCCGCGCGGTGAGGACCCGATCGAGCATTATCTGCAGGTCATCAAGGAAAAGACGGCATCGCTGATCGCCACCTCGACCCGGTTCGGCGGGCTGTTCTCGGGCGCGCCGGCCGAGTTCGTCGAGGCCCTGGCGGGTTATGGCGAGATCATCGGCATCGCGTTCCAGCTCTCCGACGACCTGCTCGACATCGCCTCCGAGTCGGACCAGTCGGGCAAGACGCCCGGCACCGACCTGCGCGAGGGCGTGCCAACGCTGCCGGTGCTCTATGCGCTGGCCGGCGACGACACCGACGCGTCCGCGGTGCGGCTGCGCGAGATCCTGGCCACCGGGCCGATCACCGACGACGCGCTGCACGCCGAGGCGCTCACGCTGCTGCGCGAGTCGGCCGCGATGAAAAGGGCGCGCGAGACCGTGCGGACCTATGCCGAGGAGGCGCGGGCCAGACTGGCGCCGCTGCCCGACGGCGACGCCAAGCGCGCGATGGAGGCGCTCTGCGACTTCATCGCCGACCGCACGTCCTAGCTAGGCCGCGAGACGGCCGTACGAGTTGAGCATCCGGCTTCCGAGGAGCATCAGCGCGGCGGCGCTCACCATCGCGACCGCCGCCACGATCCACATGGTCGGGTAATCGGTGAGGGCCGCGACCGCGCCCAGCCCGAGCGGTCCGACGCATCCGCCCGCGTAGACCCCGGTCTGCGTGATCGAGGTGGCGGCCGCCGGCGCCTGCGGGTGCAGGCGTACCACCGCGAAGTTCATCAAGCCCGGCCACGACCAGCCGAGTCCGAACCCGAGCACCACGCCGGCGATCAGCGGGACCGGCCCCGGCACCGCGAGCAGCGCCAGCCCCACCGCCCCGAACGCGAGCAGCCCGGCGATCACGCCGACCTGGCGGCCGGGACGCCGGTCGGCCTGCCAGCCGCCGAAGATGCGCGCCGTCACGCAGACCGCGCTGCCCAGCGTGAGCGACAGCCCGGCCGGTCCCGGCGCGATTCCCCGGGCCACTGCCGAGTCGACCAGGAACGTGCCGAGGGCGTTGGCCGACGCGGCGGCCAGGGTCGCGGCGAGCCCGATCACGACGAGCGCGCCGGTGGCTCGTTCCGTCTCCGTCTCCCGGGACTCTCCGGAAACGGGCGGGTCGGCCGGCACCACCGCCAGCGCCGCCGCCGCGAGCAGGCCACCCAGCACGAACGCCCACCGCCAGCCGAGGGTCAGCGCCACCGTCGGCACCGCCGCGCCCGCCAGCAGCGTGCTGATCGGGATCGCGGCCTGTTTCACGCCGAACGACAGCCCCTGCCGCCCGGCCGGCACGCGCCGGGACAGGCTGGTGTTGCTGGCCAGTTGGCCCATCGCGTTGGCGCCCGCGCCCAGCGCGAGGATCGCGACCAAGCTCCACAGTGCATTCGCCGCCACCGCGACGGCGATCATCGAGGCCGCCGAGAGCGCAATGCCGTAGCGGGAGATCCGCGCCGCGCCGTACCGCTCGACCAGCGCGCCGGCCGGCAGTGAGGCGAGCGCGCTGGCCCCGAAGTAGGCCGCGACGGCCAGCCCGAGCCCGGCCGGGGAGAATCGAAGATCATCGCTCACCTGGACGGCGAGACCGCCGAGCAGGAAGACCGGCAGGGCGACCGCGACCGTCGTCGTGAGGGCGCCCGCGGCGGCTCGCCAGGGACGGCTTATGTTTACGCTGGTCGATGCGCTGCGGAGCGGCGAGGCCATCGTGGGAAGCCTAGGCGCAGAGAATGCATCCGTGCGCGTTGAGTGCCAATGACCACACACGTCGTGCAAATCGATCGTGATCCACATGCTTTTGGCATTCCCCCGAGGGAAGATTATTCATATGGTGTAAGTCCCTGGCGTCGGAGGTAGCTGTGCGCGACCCCCTGGCGGAGCCGTCCGATCTGATTCGGAGCGTGTCACGCGCGTTGCGCGTCCTCGAGTCGGTCGGTCGAGCCCCGCGCGGACTCACCGTGAAGCAGATCGCGCGGCGGTGCGAGTTGACCGTCGCGACGACGTACCACCTCGTGCGCACCCTGGCCTACGAGGGCTACGTGATCCGTCGTGAGGACGGCACGTACATCGTCGGGCTGGAGATCGCCGATCGGTACCGTGAGCTCGTCTCGGCCTTCCGCGGCCCGCCCGCGGTCGGCGAAGCGCTCCGCCGCGCCGCCGTGGACACCGGCTACACCCACTATCTCGGCCGCTTCGTCGGCGGCCGGATAGCGGTGACCGCCTCGGCCGAGGGCGCCCGCTCGCCGTTCGTCGACGACATGGCGCCCGGCTTCGACGAGGGCGGCCACGCCACCGCGCTGGGCAAGGCGCTGCTGGCCACGCTCACCCCCGACCAGCGCGCGCGATACCTGCGCGACTACGGCATGCGGCAGTTCACCCCGGCGACTCTGGTCACGCCGGAGGCGCTCGAGGCCGACCTGGCGGCGGGCGAGCGGCGCGGCATGCAGATCGAGATGGGCCAGTTCCGGCAGGGGATCGCCTGCGCCGCCGTGCTGGTGGTGCCCGACCGCGACATCGAGCGCCGGCTGGTGCTGGCCTGCTCGCTGCCGGCCGCCGAGATGCTCACCTCGGCCCGGGTGGTGCGGGCCAAGCTCACCGCGGCCGCCCGCAACGTCGCCGAGGCCCTCTCCGCGGGGGAGTCCGCCACCGCCTGACGAGGGTGCCTAAGACTCCGTTGAACCTCACGCAGCCCGGTCACGTAAGACAGGGTGCACGCGAGCGGTCAGCGGAGGGTGGTGACGGGGTGCACTGTGAGCACGAGCATGATGACGGGGCGTACGTGCTGGGTGCCCTCTCGCCGGCCGAGCGCGCCGCCTACGAGCGCCACCTGGCGACCTGTTCCTTTTGCCGCGAGGCGGTCGCGGACATCTCGGCGCTGCCCGACCTGCTGTCCCGGCTGGACGCCAAGGAGTTCGCGAAGCTGCTCGACCCGACGTTGACCGCCGACCATCCGGGGGCGTCGCTGCGTGACCTGGCGCAGCCGTCGGCCGGGCGAGGAAAGAGACGAAAGGCTTTCGGCGTACGTGTCCTGAGCTCCATCGCCGTGGCCATCCTCGTGGGCCTGGTCGCCATCGGCGTGCTGGCCTGGACCCGGGACACCACCTCGGCGGGCGCGCCGACCGGCCCGGCGGTCGCCATGACCCGGGTTGACGCCGCCTCGCCGGTCTCCGCGACGCTGCGGCTGACCAGCGCCGCCGGGGGCACCAAGGCCGAGCTGACCTGCACCTACAGTGCGTCGGCGCCGGACGGGTCCACGTTCCGGCTGGTCGCCTACGGCCGCGACGAGGAGCAGGAGCAGATCGGCTCCTGGGACGCCGAGCCCGGCTCGGTGTTCCGCATGTCGGGCTTCACCCATTTCGGCCGCGGCGTCATCAGCCGGATAGAGCTGGTGCGCTCCGACCATACGGTGCTGCTCGCCTACGACGTCTCCTGATCCCTTGATTCCGGATCAGCGGGGCTGGATGGCGGCGACCGGCTCGGCGGTGGCGGCCGCCGGACCGGGCGTCGTCCGCTGACGTAGCGCGTCCACGGTAAAGATGATCAGTGCGATCCACACCAGGCCGAACCCGGCGAGCCGGGCCGGCGGCATCGGCTCGTGGAAGATGAGCAGGCCGCAGGCGAGCTGCAGGATCGGCGCCACGTACTGCAGGATGCCGATGCCGACCATCGGCACCCGGTTGGCCGCCGCCGCGAAGAGCAGCAGCGGCACGGCGGTGGCCACGCCGGCGAAAATCATCAGCGCCGTGTGCAGCGCCGAGACCTGCCCGAACTCGGCGTGCCTGCGGGCGGTCAGCCAGCCCACGTAGATCAGCGCCGGGACGGCCAGCACCGCCGACTCGACGAACAGGCCCTCGGCCGGCGGCAGCGCGAGCCGCTTCTTGACCAGGCTGTAGGTGCCGAAGCTGCCGGCCAGCAGCAGGGCGATGTGCGGCAGCCGGCCGTAGTCCACGGTCAGCACCACCACCGCGATGCCGCCCACCCCGACCGCCGCCCACTGCCAGGCGCGCAGCCGCTCGCGCTGCACGGTCACGCCGAGCAGCACCAGCACCAGCGGGGTGATGAAGTAGCCGAGTGCGGTCTCCACCACCCGCGACGAGTTGACGCCGTAGATGTAGGTGCCCCAGTTGATCGCGATCAGCACGGCCGCGGCGGTGATTCCGCCGAGCAGCCGGGGCGAGCGCAGCACCCGGGCCAGGAACCGCCAGTTGCGGGCGGCGGCGAGCACCAGGCTGACGAAGACCACCGACCAGATCACCCGGTGGGCGAGGATCTCGAGGGCGCCGGCCGGCCGCAGCAGCTTGAAGTAGATCGGGAAGAAACCCCAGATCACGTACGCCGTCAGGCCGTACAGGTACCCGCGCCGCTCCTCGCTCATGCCCCCACCGTAAGGGCTCCCCCGCCCCACACTCCTTGCATATGGCTCAGCTCACGACCCGTCGGCCGTGAGCTGAGATATCGAAGCCGCTGAGCGGCGTGGCCGGCGTCTGGTCAGTCGTCCCCGCCGTCCGGGACCAGCATGTTGAGCAGCCAGCTCACGACGCCGACGAGCAGGGCGCCGAGCACCGCGCTGGGCCAGAAGTTGTCGACGTGGAACGGCAGGTCGAGCTTCCCCGCGATCCAGCTGGTCAGCATGAACAGCAGGCCGTTGACCACTACCGAGATCAGGCCCAGGGTAAGCACGTACAGCCCGCAGCCGATCACCTTGATGATCGGCCGGAGGATCGCGTTCACGATGCCGAAAATGGCCGCGACGGCCAACAGGGTCCCGATCTTCTTCGGGACGGAGTCGGTGGTCAGATGGATTCCGTCGATCACGAGAGTCGCGATCCACAGGGATACCGCGCTGACCACCAGCCGGATGAGGATGCCCATGGCACCGGATGGTGTCACGATCATGCCAGTGGGCGATAGCTTTCTCAGCGGCTCGGCGTGCCGATCAGCTGGTTCTCGATCGGCGTCTCGGCCAGCGCCGCCCAGCGCACCGCCCGGCGGTTGACCACGCCCACCATGTCGGGACGAATCCGGGTCATCCACTGGGCGACGTCGCCAAGGCCCAGCGCGCCACCCAGCAGCGTCGCCTCCTCGCCGCGCAGCTGCTGCACGATCAGCAGGTCGGCGCGGGACGCCACGTCGATGTCGGCCGGGCTGAAGTCGTCCCGCACCACCAGGGTGGCCTGCCAGCCGGCGCCGGGCCGGTTGTCGGCGCCGACCGGGCCCACGTCGACCACGATCAGCAGCGGGTGCAGGGCCGAGCCGGGGGCGATCTCGACGGCCCGGCCGGGCGGCACCACCGCGATCGCCTCGCCGGGCACCGCCGCGCCCCGGACGAACGGCTCCCAGGCCTGCGGGCGGGCGGTCTGCACCACCACCCGGGCGCCGAGCGCCATCGCCCGCAGCGAGACCAGCTGGGCGCAGCGCACCCCGCCGACCAGCAGCATGCGGGTCTGCTCGGGACGGAACAGCCGGGCCACGACCGGGCTGCCGTGCCGGTTGCGGCCCAGCATCAGGCCCGAGGTGCCGACCGGCAGCAGCAGGCCGTCCGAGCGGTCGGCCGGCTGCACCTCGGGCGGCAGGCCGGGCACGGTGCCGGGCACGACGGCCAGCGGCAGCGTGGCGGCCAGGCCCGGCAACTGCTCGCCGTCGAGCCGGCGGACGTGCGCGTGCTCGGCCGAGGCCACCTTGCGCAGCGCCTGGGTGGCGACGCCGAGGGAGGCCGGGTCGGGCGCGGCGAGCCGCACGGTGAGATCGATGGGGGTGGGCCCGTGGGCGGGCCGGGGACCGGCGGTCAGCGACACCGTGGTCGATGCGGCCGGCAGCGTGAGCATGCGGGGGACCAACCGGCGGGACGTCTCGACCCGGGTGTCCGGCCAGCGGTCCAGCCGGAACGTGGTCTGGGCCAGGCCGCCGACTCGCAGGGCGGGCCACGCCTCCTGGGCGCCGCCGACGCCGTCGTCGTGGGCGAGCTCGGCCAGCACCCGGACGGCCGCGGCCTCGCCCAGCGTGCGGGCGGGCACCGAGGACAGCCGGCGGGTCATCTTGCGGACCAGGCCGGAAAGGGTACGCAGCAGCTCCTCGTCGGACCAGCCCTCGGCGCGCAGCACCCGGACGGTCAGCACCGCCCGGCTGTGCCCGAGCAGGCGCCCCTCGGTGAGCTGCCGGTAGGAGTTGGCCGGGGTGCCCGCCCCGGCCCGGATCGAGGGCGCCGGGGCCCCGCTGAGCAGCAGCTGGATCAGCACCGGCGGCTGGTCGGGGCCGCCCGGCGGCAGCAGCGAGGCCGGCGAGGGCAGCGCCGCCGCCTCCTCGGCGAGCAGGCCGGCCGGGTCGCCGAGCTCGAGGACCGCGGTGAGCCCGAGACCGTCGACGATCACGGCGGCCGGGTCGCCGCCCAGCTCGGTCTGCTCGACCCGGCTGCCCGGCGCCACGAACTCCAGCAGCGCGCCGGGG
>Ga0307509_10008985_pt1 | contig 12596 bp, 10 predicted proteins | sample 10_EM_MG_FD_202245 | JGI IMG/M metagenome (GOLD analysis project Ga0307509, IMG submission 202245) | Populus trichocarpa ectomycorrhiza microbial communities from riparian zone in the Pacific Northwest, United States - 10_EM | ecosystem: Host-associated > Plants > Roots > Unclassified | place...
TAGGCGCGCAGTTCGGTGCGCAGCCGCTGCTGCTCGGGCGTGTATTCGAGATGCACGGCGCCTCCAGGCTCCCAAGGCCGGTCCTGACGGCGCACACCGTAGAACGTGTTCCAGAAATTGGGAATGGAGAGGTGGCGATGCCCGGCAAGACGGGTGACATCGACCGGAAGCAGGCCGTTTGCATTCCGGGGTCGGCAGCTGGGCTTCGAGGTCCACCCCATGCCCTTCGTGCTCGACCGCGCGGCGCCAAGCCCGCACAGCCGCCTGTCAGTTCAGCCTCGCCAGGAACTCCGTGCACGCCCGCGCGCAGTCCCGGCAGGCCTCCGCGTCCGCCTCCGCGCCCGGCCGCTCGTCGAAGAGCTGGGCGCACTCCAGGCAGACGCGCAGGCACCACTTGGCCTGGAGGCGGAGGGTGGGCTCGTCCTGGAGGTTCTGTTCGGCCAGCATGCGGCAGGTCGCGTCGCAGACCTCCGCGCACCACAGCGCCTTCTGCCGTACGAGTGCCTCGTGGTCGGTGGCGTCCGGATCCGTGCGGCTGACGCGCAGCACGCAGGCCCGCGCGCACGCGGTGCAGGCCTGGGCGCAGGCGAAGCGGTCCTCCAGAAAACGGACGAGTTCCTGTTGGGTCGTCATCGCTGTCACGGAGTCCGGGTTGCCGCCACCGGCCGTCGCAAACCCTGCGGGCGGGCGCCCGGGGGTGCGCGGGAGCCCGGCGATCAGTACGGTGCTGTCCAGGTGTTCGACCTTGGACACGGGAGACTCCGCACGTCATCGAGGGGTTGAGGCGGCATGGCCGGCAAGAAGGCGGCAAAGCTGCCGCGCGCGACGTACGAGACCGAACTGCTGCGTCTGCAGACGGAGTTGGTGAAGCTCCAGGAGTGGGTGCGGGCCGAGGGCACCCGGCTGGTGATCGTCTTCGAGGGCCGGGACGCGGCGGGCAAGGGCGGCACCATCAAGCGGGTCGCGGAGCATCTCAACCCGCGCGTCGCCCGGATCGCCGCACTGCCGAAGCCGACCGACCGGCAGCGCACCCAGTGGTACTTCCAGCGATACGTCGAGCATCTGCCGGCCGCCGGGGAGATCGTGCTGTTCGACCGGTCCTGGTACAACCGGGCCGGCGTCGAGCGGGTGATGGGCTTCTGCTCCAAGGAGGAGTACCAGCTGTTCCTGCGCCAGTGCCCGATCTTCGAGCGGATGCTCGTGGAGGACGGGATCGTGCTGCGCAAGTACTGGTTCTCGGTGAGCGACGCCGTGCAGCAGGACCGGTTCCGGCGCCGCCTGGACGATCCGCTGCGGCGCTGGAAGCTCTCGCCGATGGACCTGGAGTCGATCACGCACTGGGAGGACTACTCGCGGGCCAAGGACGAGATGCTGGTGCACACCGATGTCTCGGAGGCCCCCTGGTACGTCGTCGAGAGCGACGACAAGCGCCGGGCCCGGCTGAACATGATCGCCCATCTGCTCGACTCGCTCCCGTACCACGAGGTGGCGCCGCCGGTCCTGGAACTCCCGCCCCGCCCGCCGTCCACCGGCTACCAGCGCCCGCCGCGCGACCTGCAGACCTACGTCCCGGACCACGCGGCGAGCCTCTGAACCGGGCGGACAGAGGAACACCGTGTCCCACAGCCCGGGCGGGCGCCGCATGGAGTGGCGGCGGCTGACGCCCGGAATCGCCGCGCTGGCCGGATACCGGCGTGCCTGGCTGCGCGGCGACCTGCTGGCCGGTGTCACGGTCGCCGCGTATCTCGTCCCGCAGGTGATGGCGTACGCCGGGGTCGCCGGGCTGCCCCCGGTGGCCGGCCTGTGGGCGATCCTCCCCGCGCTCGCCCTGTACGCCGTGCTGGGCTCGTCCCGGCTGCTGTCCGTGGGCCCCGAGTCGACGACCGCCCTGATGACGGCGACCGTGGTGGGCCCCCTCGCGGCGGGCGACCCGAGCCGGTACGCCACCCTCGCCGCCGCCCTCGCGACCACGGTCGGCCTGCTCTGCCTGGCCGCGTGGGCGGTACGGCTGGGCTTCGTCGCCGATCTCCTCTCCCGCCCCGTGCTGATCGGCTATCTGGCGGGCGTCGCCCTGATCATGATCGTGGACCAGCTGCCCAAGCTCACCGGGGTGCCGACGACAGGCTCGGCCTTCTTCCCCCAACTCTGGTCCTTCCTACGGCACTTGGACCGCCTCCACGCACCCACGCTGCTGTTCGCCGCCGTCCTGCTCGCGTTCCTGTTCACGGTGGCGCGGATGTCCAAGGCGGTGCCCGGTCCCCTGCTGGCCGTGGTGCTCGGCACGGCGGCCGTGGCGGTGCTCGACCTCGACGACCGGTACGGCATCAAGGTGATCGGCCATGTCCCGGCGGGACTTCCCACGGTCGGCCTCCCCGACCTCACCGAGCTGCCCCACCTGGTGCTGCCCGCGCTCGGTGTCCTGCTCGTCGCCTACACCGACTTCATCCTCACCGCCCGCGCCTTCACCGGCGGCGACGAGGACGAGGGCCCCGGTCTCGACGCCGACCAGGAGTTCCTGGCCCTGGGCGCGGCCAACCTCGGCGCCGGCGCTCTCCACGGCTTCCCGGTGAGCAGCAGCGCCAGCCGCACCGCGCTGGCCTCCTCCACGGGCGCCCGCAGCCAGGCGTACTCGCTGGTCGCCGGAGCGGTGGTCCTCGCGGTCCTCCTCTTCCTGAGCCCGCTGCTGTCCCGCACCCCCTCGGTGGTGCTCGGCGCCCTCGTCGTCTACGCGGCCGTCCGCATGATCGACCTCTCCGGCTTCCACCGCCTCGCCACGTTCCGCCGCCGCGAACTCCTCCTGGCCCTCGGCTGCCTGGCCGGAGTCCTCGCCCTGGACATCCTCTACGGCGTGATCGTCGCCGTAGGCCTGTCGGTGGCCGAACTCCTCACCCGGGTGGCCCGCCCGCACGACGCCGTCGAGGGCCTGGTCCCCGGTGTGGCCGGCATGCACGACGTGGACGACTACCCGCAGGCCCGCACCGTCCCAGGCCTGCTGATCTACCGCTACGACTCACCGCTCTTCTTCGCCAACGCGGAGAACTTCCGCCGCCGCGCCCTGGCCGCCGTCGACCAACAGGCGGTCCCCGTACGGTGGTTCGTCCTCAACGCCGAGGCCAATGTGGAGGTGGACATCACCGCTCTGGACGCGGTCGACGAACTCCGCCGCGAACTCACCGACAGGGGCGTAGTGTTCGCCCTCGCCCGGGTGAAGCAGGATCTCCGCGTCGACCTGCAGGCGTACGGGCTGGTGGACTCGGTCGGCGAGGACCACATCTTCCCCACCCTGCCGACCGCGGTGGCCGCCTACCGGGAGTGGAGCGGCGGGCCCGCCGGTCCGGGAACGGCGGCTTCGGCGCCGTAGCAGCAGGCGAGTTGGCCGGAAGCGTGCTGCCCGAACCACCGGCGCACAGGTCAATAGGTATAGACCCTTGACTGTAATTCAACACGTCTCCACACTGTCGCACAAACCTCCACGGACAGCTCCGTCAGCTCTGTCGGCTTGCGTTGAGAGCGCTCTCCGAAGCTGTCCTCACCCCCCGCTGGAGAAGGACGACACCGTGCGAAGAGCCTTGAGGCACCTCCTGCCCTTGTGGGTCATGGCGCTTGTCGCCGCCCTCTGTTCGGTCGGCGCACAGCCGGCCCAGGCCGCCGCGGCGGCGGCCACCACGATCACCGTGGACGGCGGCCAGAGCGGCCGGACGTTCGACGGGATCGGCGCGATCAGCGGCGGCGGGGGCAACTCCCGGCTGCTGCGCGACTATCCGGCCGCCCAGCGCTCGCAGATCCTGGACTACCTGTTCAAGCCGGGCTACGGCGCGAACCTGCAGTTGCTGAAACTGGAGATCGGCGGCGACGCCAACTCCACCGACGGCGCCGAGCCGTCCATCGAGCACACCAAGGGACAGATCAACTGCGACGCGGGCTACGAGTTCTGGCTCGCCGAGCAGGCCAAGTCCCGTAACCCGGACCTCAAGTTGTACGGTCTGGCCTGGGCCGCACCGGGCTGGATCAGCGGCGGGTTCTGGTCCACCGACACCATCAACTACCTGATCTCCTGGCTGGGTTGCGCCAAGCAGCACGGTCTGCCGATCAGTTACCTGGGCGGCTGGAACGAACGCGGCCACGACGTCAACTGGTACATCCAGCTGCGGTCCGCGCTCGACAGCGCCGGATACGGCTCCGTGCAGATCGTCGGCGACGACTCGGGCTGGAGCGTCGCGGACGACATGGCGAGCAACTCCTCGTTCGACAACGCCGTTTCGGTCATCGGCGCCCACTACCCCTGCGCGGGCGGCGACGGCGGCAGCGCCGACACCTGCTCCAGCACCACCACGGCGAAGAACAACGGCAAACCGCTGTGGGCGTCGGAGAACGGCTCCCTCGACATGGACTCCGGCGCCCCGGCGCTGATCCGTTCGATCGTGCGCGGTTATGTGGACGCCCGGATGACCGCGTACCTCAACTGGCCGCTGGTCGCGGCCATTTACCCCAACCTGCCGTTCAGCACGGTCGGCCTGGCCACCGCGAACTCGCCCTGGTCCGGCAACTACGCGATCGGCGAGGACACCTGGGCGACCGCGCAGGTCACCCAATTCGCCCAGCCCGGCTGGAAGTTCGTCGACTCCGCGTCGGGCTACCTCGGCGGCACCGAGTCCAACGGCACCTACGCGACACTGAAGTCGCCGAACGGGTCCGACTACTCCACGGTCCTGGAGACCACCACCGCCGGCGCGGCGCAGACGCTCGACGTGCAGGTGCGCGGCGGTCTGTCCACGGGCGCCGTGCACGTGTGGGCGACCCGGGTGAACAGCCCCAGTCCGGCGACCGACTTCGTGCACACGCAGGACATCACTCCGACCGGCGGGGCGTACTCGCTGACGCTGCAGCCGGGCTGGATCTACACGCTCACCACGACCACCGGTCAGGGCAAGGGCACCGCCACCGCGCCCGCCGCACACGCCCTCGCGCTGCCCTACGGCGACACCTTCGACAGCTACTCCACCGGCACCGAGGCCACGTATCTCTCCGACATGCAGGGCGCGTTCGAGGCACGTCCGTGCGCCGACGGACGGTCGGGGCAGTGCGTGCAGCAGGTGACCCCGGTCAAGCCGATCGAGTGGCAGGACGACTCCGACGCCTTCTCGCTGCTCGGCGACCCGACGTGGACCGACTACACCGTCAAGGTCGACGTGAACCTCCAACAGGCGGGCACGGTCGAGCTGTTGGGCCGCGCCAACACCCAGAACCGGCCGCAGAGCCATCAGGCCGCCTATCTGCTCCGGGTGAGCGACACCGGCAGCTGGTCCATCGTCAGGAGTTCGGCGGCCGGCACCCTGACCACCCTGCTCTCCGGAACCCGGGCCGCGCTCGGCACCCACGCCTGGCACACGCTCTCCCTCGGCTTCTCCGGCGACCGGATCACCGCCACCGCCGACGGCACCAACCTCGGTGCCACGGACGACAGTTCGTTCTCGGCCGGACAGATCGGCCTTGGTGTGGTGGGCTACCAGACCGACCAGTTCGACAACCTGTCCGTCACCGCGAACCCGCCGGGCAACCACGCCGGAATCCTCAAGGGCCGCCAGTCCGGCCTGTGCGCGGACGTCCCCGGGGCGAGCCGGACCAACGGCACCCAACTCGCGCTCTGGGACTGCAACGGCGCCGCGAACCAGGCCTGGACGCTGACCCCGACCGGCCGGCTCACCGTCTACGACGGCACGAAGTGCCTGGACGCCAAGGGCGGCGCCACCACCGACGGCACCCCGGTGCAGATCTACGACTGCGACGGCACCGCCGCCGAGAAGTGGACCGTGAACAGCGACGGCTCGGTGGTCAACCCCGCCTCGGGCAAGTGCCTGGACGCCACCGCCGGGGGCATCACCCCGGGCACCCTGCTGGAGCTGTGGACCTGCACCGGCGGCACCAACCAGAGCTGGCTGCGCGGCGCGGTCTCGGCACCCCTCAAGGGCCAGGAGTCCGACCGCTGCGTGGACGTCCCCGGCGCGAACCAGGCCAACGGCACCAAGCCCGCCCTGTGGGACTGCAACGGCGGCACCCACCAGACCTGGACCTCCACCGCCACCAACCAGCTGACCGTCTACGACTCCAAGTGCCTTGAGGTCACCGGTGGTGCCACCGCCGACGGCAGCCCGGTGGAGATCTGGGACTGCAACGGCGGCGCCCACCAGCAGTGGCGGGTGCGTTCTGACGGCAGTGTCGTCAACGTGGGCTCCGGCAAGTGCCTGGACGCGGTCGGCCACGGCACTGCCAACAGCACGGCGCTGGAGATCTGGACCTGCACGGGCGGCGCCAACCAGAACTGGCGCCGGTCGTAGTCGTCATCGACCCGGATGGCACGGAAGTCGTCCGCTGAGTAGCCTCCGGGGCATGCGGATCTCTGTTTCCTCGGACATGGACGAACCTGTGGCGCGCGCCCTCGTCGCGGAGTTGCGCGAGCGCGGTCACGAGGTGCTGACGCACGGGGCGCTGCGGCCCGGGGACGACCCGCAGTGGGCGGTCTGCTCGGAGGCGGCCGCCCGCGAGGTCGCCGCCGGGACCGCCGACCAGGCGGTCGTGTGCTGCTGGACCGGGACGGGCGCGTCGATCGCCGCGAACAAGGTCGCGGGTGTACGGGCGGCGCTGTGCACGGACGCCTACACGGCGGACGGCGCGCGCCGCTGGAACGACGCCAACGTGCTGGCCCTCGGTCTGCGCCTGACGTCCGAGCCGCTGCTCAAGGAGATCCTCGACGCGTGGTTCGCGGCGGAGCCGAGCGGGGACGCCGACGACCGGGAGAACGTGGCCCGTGTCGGTCGTCTCGACCTGGACAGGACCGCTCCGTAAGCGAGTTCGTCTGCTAAGGCGCGATTGCCTGCCGGAGTGCCTGACGGCAGGCCGTGATGGCGGGATGGGGGCCTCGTCCGCTGCGTACGGCGGTGAACAGGGAACGGGTGCGACGGCCCTCGGGGAGTTCTCGCAGCGCGACAGCGGGAGGGCGGCCGTTCCACGCGAGGTCCGGCAACAGCGCGGCGGCATGGCCCAGTTCGGCCAGCCTCAGGTGCAGCACCAGGTCGGCGGACTCGAAGCGCACATCGGGTTCGAAGCCCGCGGTGCGGCACAGTGCGGTGGCCCAGTGCCGGGCCGGTGAGCCCACGTGTTCCATCACCCAGGGGTGGTCGGCCAGCGCCCGGAGCGCGTCCATCGGGCCGGTGTCCTCGTCGACGGGTCTCGGGCTGGCCAGCCGCAGCGGGTCCTCGCAGAGGGGTTCGTGTTCGAGTTCGGCGGGCCGGGGATGCGGGTTGCCCGGGTACTCCTCGGTGATGACGAGATCGAAGTCGCGGGCGAGGAGCGCGGGCAGCGCCTCGCTCGGCTCGGCCTGGGTGACCTCGACCCGCAGGCGGGGATGAGCGTCGCGCAGCAGTGTCAGCGCGGTCGGCACCAGGGCGAGCGCCGCGGTCTGGAATGAGGCGATACGGAGTGTGCCGGTGAGGTCGGTGAGGGACGTGGCGATGTCCGCCTCGGCCTCCTCCAGCCGCTTGAGCACGGCCTCGGTGTGCGCGACGAGGATCTCCGCCTGCGGGGTGAGCCGCACCCGGCGCCCCACGGGCACCAGCAGCGGGACGCCGACCTCGGATTCGAGCTGCGAGAGCTGCTGGGAGATCGCGGAGGGGCTGTACGACAGCGCGGCGGCGACGGCGGCCAGCGTGCCGCGGTGCTTCAGCTCGCGCAGGAGGCGCAGGCGGTGCAGGTCGAACATCACCGGGCTCCGCTCGTGAGACATTCGTCAGTTTTTCTGATGCATACCGTTCGAAAAGATGTGCTGGACTAATCATACGATTGATCAGACGCTGATCATGTGTCCAAGACCTCTCTCCTCTCCGGCAGCTCCGCCCCGCGCCGCCTGCCCTGGTACGTCAGATCCGTCGCCCGGACCTGGACCTGCGCGCCGCCCCCGGCCAGGGTGCGGGACTTCCATGCAGGGCTGCCCGGCTACGCGCCCACTCCCCTGATCGAACTCCCTTCCCTGGCAGTCGAGTTGGGGGTGGGGCGGGTGCTCGTCAAGGACGAGTCCGCGCGCCTGGGGCTGCCGGCCTTCAAGGCGCTGGGCGCCTCCTGGGCGATCCACCGGGTGCTGGCCGCGCGGACGGACGGCGGCCCGGTACGCCTGGTCACCGCGACCGACGGCAACCATGGCCGGGCCGTGGCCCGGATGGCTCGGCTGTTCGGGCAGCGCGCCCAGGTCTTTGTGCCACGGGGCGTCCACCCGGCGGCCGTGACCGCCATCGAGGACGAGGGCGCGGACGTGGTCCTCGTACCCGGCGACTACGACGAGGCCGTGCGCCGGGCGGCCGAGGCGGCGGCGGGCGGGCCGGAGTGCGTGCTCGTGCAGGACACCGGCTGGCCCGGCTACGAGCGGATCCCCGGCTGGATCGTGGAGGGCTACTCCACCCTGTTCGCCGAGATCGACGAGCAGTTGGGTGCCGGGGCGCCGGGCCTGGTGGTCGTCCCGGCGGGCGTGGGCTCGCTCGCGCAGGCCGCCGTCACGCACTACCGCAGCCGGCGGGACGAGGCCGCCGCGACCGCGTTGTTGTCGGTGGAGCCGGTCACCGCGGCCTGTGTACTGGCCGGCCTCGGCCGTGGGGAGCCGGTCAGTGTGCCGACCGGCGACACCACCATGGCCGGTCTCAACTGCGGCACCGTCTCCAGCCTGGCGTGGCCCCTGCTGCGCGACGGTCTGGACGCCGCCGTCGCGGTCACGGACACCGACAGCGCGCACGCCGCCCGCGCCCTCGCCGCCGCCGGTGTCTCCGCGGGCCCCTGCGGCGCGGCCTCGCTCGCGGGTGCCCGCGCCGCGCTGACCGGGGAGGGCGCCGTCGGACGCCGTAGAGCCCTGGGTGTCGGTTCCGACTCCACCGTGGTGCTGTTGAGCACCGAGGGCACGGCCGCCAACCCCTACGCGGAGGAGCAGCGGTGACGCGGAAGTCCGAAGTACTCGACCCTGTAAGGCTGTTGGAGCGGCTGGTCGCGGTCGACTCCGTCAACCCGGGGCTCGCGGCCTCGGGCGCGGGGGAAGGGGCGATCGCCGACCTGTGCGCGGACTGGCTCGGCGCGCGCGGGTTCGAGGTGCACCGTCTGGAGCGGAACCCGGGCCGTCCGTCGCTCGTCGCGATCGCGCGGGGCACCGGTGGCGGCCGTTCGCTGATGCTCAACGGGCATCTCGACACCGTGGGTCTGGGCGGCTACGAGGGCGAGCCGCTCAGCCCCCGGATCGAGGACGGGAGGCTGTACGGGCGCGGGGCCTGCGACATGAAGGGCGGTGTCGCGGCCATGATGATCGCCGCCGCCCGGGCCACCGAGCGGGGCCCGTTGCGCGGTGATGTGCTGCTCGCCTGCGTCGCCGACGAGGAGAACGCGAGTGCCGGTACCGAGGAGGTACTTGAGTCGTTCACCGCCGACGCGGCGATCGTCACCGAGCCGAGCCGGCTCCAAGTGATCCTCGCCCACAAGGGGTTCGTCTGGTTCGACGTGATCGTGCACGGGCGTGCCGCCCACGGGTCGCAGCCCGGCCTGGGCATCGACGCCATCGCCAAGGCCGGTCATTTCCTCGTGGCCGTCGAGGAGTTGGGCCGACGCCTCGCCGCTGCCGAAGGGCACCCGAAGCTCGGTTCCGGCACCGTGCACGCCTCCGTCATCCACGGCGGCGAGGAGCCCTCGACCTACCCGGCGCAGTGCCGGATCACTCTCGAACGGCGGACCGTGCCGGGCGAGGACGCCGACACCGTCCAGGCGGAGTTGACCGCGATCCTCGACCAACTCGCCGCCACCGTCCCGGACTTCACCTACGAGCTGCGCCGCGGTCTGCACCGCGAGCCGTTCGAGGGCGACCCGGACCAGCCCGTCGTCCGCACACTGCTCCACCATGCGCGGTCCGTCCTCGGGCACACGCCCGCCGTCCTCGCCGAGCCGTACTGGACCGACTGCGCCCTCCTGGACCGGGCCGGGATCCCCTGTCTGCTCTTCGGGGCCGACGGCGCGGGAGCCCACGAGGCCGTCGAATGGGCCGACATCGCCTCCCTGCACCGGCTCACCGACATCCTCACCGACACCGTCACGGACTTCTGTTCCTGACGGCCTCACGGGTGCCGCCGTAGACTGCCGCGGGTCGTGGACATGTTCCGGCCGGGCCGACGAGGATCGAGGTGGCGGTGCGATGAGTACGGTCACCGGCGGTCGGTCCTTCGCGCATCCCGCGCTGTTCTACCGGGGCGAGGAGCAGTACACGGCGGGCACGGTGCCGTTCGTCCGGGAAGGTCTGGCGGCCGGGGAGCCCGTCGCGGTCGCCGTTCCGGGGCCTCGACTCGACCTGATCAGAGCCGAACTCGGGCCGGGCGCCGACGGTGTGCGGTTCCTCGACATGACCGAGGTCGGCCGCAACCCGGGGCGGATCATCCCGGGTGTGCTGCGGGCCTTCGCCGACGCGCACTCCGGCGGCCGGGTGCGGATCATAGGGGAACCGATCTGGCCCGGGCGCACCGCCGTGGAGTACCCGGCGTGCGTCCAGCACGAGGCGCTGATCAACTCCGCTTTCGAGAACCGTGAGTTGACGATCCTGTGCCCCTACGACGCGGACCACCTGGCACCGCGGGTGCTCGCCGACGCCCGCGCCACCCACCCGCTCGTGATCGACGGGCAGGGTCAACTCCCCGCCGGCTCCTACGATCCCAGGCGGATGATCGCCCGTTACAACGAGCCGCTCGTCCACCCGCCGGGCGCGGCTTCCCTCGCGTTCGACACGGGCGAGCTGCCCAAGTCCCGCTGGTTCGCGGTCCAGGAGGCCGAGCGGCTGGGTCTGGTGGGCACGGGGCTGCAGGATCTGGCGCTGGCCGTCGCGGAGTTGACCACCAACAGCGTGGTGCACGGGGGCGGTTCGGGGACGCTGCGGATCTGGGCCGAGGGCGGGCAGATCGTCTGCGAGGTCGAGGACCGCGGCCGGCTGACCGACCCGCTGGCCGGCCGCCGCCCGCCCTCACGCGATCTGCCCGGCGGGCGCGGACTCCTCCTGGTCAACTCCGTCGCCGCCCTCGTACGCGTGCATACGGCTCCGGAGGGCACGACGATCCGGTTCTATCTCGGCCGTTGACTGTTCAGGTGCGGGCCGCCGGAGGGATCCAGGCCGCTTCGGCGGCCTGTGCGGTGGGGTGGATGGAGAAGACCTGGTCCAGGCCGACCATGTGGAAGATCCGGTCGAGGTGCGCGGGGACCGCGGCCAGCGCGATGTCCGCCCGGGCGGCGAGGGCGTGGTTGCGGGCCGCGAGCAGGGCGGTGATGCCGCTGGAGTCGCAGAAGGTGACACCGGTCAGGTCGACGACGAGCTGCTGGCCCTCCTGGAGCGCGAGTGCGAGCAGGAGTTCGCGTACCTCGGCGCAGTTGTCGTAGTCGAGCTCGCCGGTCAGTTCGACGACGGGGCCCGCGGGGGTGGTCCGGGTCTGTACGGCGAGTCGGTTCACTGCTGCTCTTCGCTGGGCGGTCGGGGCACGTTGATGGCGAGGACGGCGGTGTCGTCGTCGATGCCGGTGCCGAAGGTGTCGAGCAGGTCGCGGATCGCGGCGACGGCGTCCGAGGCGGTGGTGGGGGCCAGCGCCTGGGCGAAGTCGAGGAGGGCCTCGTCCCCGTATCGGTCGCCGGCGCCGGTGCCGGTGCGGGCCTGGCGGGCCTCGGTGACACCGTCCGTGTACAGCAGCAGGGTGTCGCCCGCCGCCAGATGGACGGTGGCGGTGGCGATGTGGGCGTCCGGCAGGACACCGATGAGCTGTCCGCCGGGGGTGTCGACCTGGTCGGCACTGCCGTCGGCGCGCAGCAGCAGGGCCGGGGGATGGCCGCCGCTCGCCAGGGTGATGCGGAAGCCGCCGTGCTCGCCCTCAGGGGTGAGCAGTCCGAAGACGACGGTGCAGAACCGCGGGTCGTGGCCGTTGTACTCGTGGTTGAGGACGGTGTTGAGATTGCTCAGGACGGCGGCCGGGTCGGGGTCGTAGACGGCGGCGGCGCGCAGTGTGTAGCGGGCCAGCGAGGTGACGGCCGCCGCGGCGGCACCCTTGCCGCACACGTCCCCCAGGAACAGGCCCCAGGTCCCGGCGGAGAGCGGGAAGAGATCGTAGAAGTCGCCGCCGACCATGTCGGTGGAGGCGACGTGGTAGTACGCGGCGACGTCAAGTCCGGGGACATTCACCAGAGTTGGCGGCAGCAGGGTCTGCTGCAGGGTGGCGTTGAGGCGCATGAGTTCTTCGCGTTCGCGCTCGGCCTGGCGGCGGGCGCGCAGCAGTTCCGTCTCGTAGGCGCGGCGGTCGCGGGCGTCGAAGACGGTGGTGCGGATCAGCAGCGGCCGGCCGTCGCCGCCGGTCTTGACCGTGGAGGTCACCAGCACGGGCAGTCGGCCTCCGTCGGTCGTCCTCAGCTCCAGGGCGATCCCGCTGACCTCGCCCTGGATGCGCAGCAGGGGGGCGAAGTGGGTCTCGTGGTAGAGACGGCCGCCCACGGTCAGCAGGTCGGAGAAGGTCCTGCGGCCCACCAGGTCGCCGTGGTCGTAGCCGAGCCAGTCG
>Ga0307509_10008986_pt1 | contig 12596 bp, 14 predicted proteins | sample 10_EM_MG_FD_202245 | JGI IMG/M metagenome (GOLD analysis project Ga0307509, IMG submission 202245) | Populus trichocarpa ectomycorrhiza microbial communities from riparian zone in the Pacific Northwest, United States - 10_EM | ecosystem: Host-associated > Plants > Roots > Unclassified | place...
GCGAGCACCAAGCCATTCAATTCAAGCTGGCCGATATGGCTACTAAAATCAATGCAGCACGTTTGCTGGTGTGGCAAGCTGCTTTCCTCAAAGACCAGAAAAAAGATTTTGTTAAAGCGGCGGCAATGGCAAAATTATTTGCGTCACAAATTGCACAAGAAGTAACTACCGAAGCTGTGCAGATTCACGGTGGCTATGGCTATGTAAAAGAATTTCATGTAGAGCGCCTCATGCGCGATGCCAAGATCACCCAGATTTATGAAGGCACCACAGAGATACAAAAGATGGTGATATCAAGAGAGTTGTTGAGGTAACTAACATTACCCAATAATTCCTATCTTCAAATCCACAAACCTCAATCTCCATGGAAATTCTACTCATCCCTATTCTCCTGATCGGTCTTTTTGTGCTGTTTAATTTATTTGTCACCGTTCGGCAAGGGTCTATTGCGGTGATTACTGTGTTCGGAAAATACCAGCGCATTCTTCGGCCAGGGCTTAACATGAAAATCCCAATCATTGAAAGAATATTCTCACGTGTGTCAATTCAAAATCGCTCGGTAGAACTTGAGTTTCAGGCCACGACCATGGATCAGGCGAATGTAAATTTCAAAGCCATGTTATTGTTCTCTGTTCTCAACCAGGAAGAAGAGACCATCAAAAACGTGGCCTTTAAATTTTTTGATGAGAAGAGCTTGATGATTGCTCTTACAAGAACTATCGAAGGTTCGATTCGTAGTTATGTAGCCACTAAGAAGCAGTCCGAAATTCTTTCGCTTCGCACAGAAATCGTGCACGAAGTGAAACAACAACTCGATCACACCTTGGAAGGTTGGGGTTATCACCTCATCGACTTACAATTAAATGATATTGCATTTGACGAAACCATCATGAAGTCCATGGCCAAAGTGGTAGCTTCTAACAACCTGAAAGCCGCAGCTGAAAACGAAGGGCAAGCGTTATTGATTACCAAAACTAAGTCAGCGGAAGCCGAAGGAAATGCCATCAAGATTGCAGCAGAGGCTGAAAAAATTGCGTCTCAACTCCGTGGACAAGGCGTTGCATTGTTCCGTGAAGAAGTAGCCAAAGGGATGTCGCAAGCAGCCAAAGAGATGCAGACAGCCAACCTGGACTCCTCTTTCATTCTCTTCTCCATGTGGACAGAAGCTATTCGTCATTTTGCCGAACACGGTCAGGGAAATACCATCTTCCTCGACGGTTCATCAGATAGCATGAAGCGTACCATGCAAGAGTTGATGTCGATCAGCAAAAGCACAACCATCGTTACGCCTGAGGAGAAGAAAAAGTAGTCTCAATAGTTGAGTGGGTTGAAGGATTAAAAAAATAATTACCTTTGCCAAACTTTACTCACGTTGATCCGCAAGTTTTTTCCGCTGGACAAAAACTACCTTCTCGAAGAAGCGCAACTTTCGCTTCAGGATACTTTACTCACTCAACTAATTGATCAGGTAAAATTAGAATTTGAACAACGAACCAATCCCTTGGGCTTAGTGGATGGATTCAGTTCGAAAATCAAAAATTATCAATGTCATAACCTAAAGCCGCTTTACAACTTCTACCAAAACATGGCGGCAGTGTACCGGTTCAAATACAGCGATAATCAACTAGAATTCGTATGGGATGGCCGCGACAATCAGGAAAAATATAAAGCAGATTGGACTTCCACTTTTGCAGAATGGATCAATGAGTTCAGTAAACAAGAATTATTTATACAAGCAGTTCTTGACCTTACTGTTTTCCTTCCAGACAATCGTCATGCAGATTTGGTCGAGAACAGAATGAACAATTTTATGCTCCGCCAATTTGGAGTGAGGTTGCACAAAACAAAAGGGCTTGCTGCAATGAAAGTAGCCTAGGGATTCTTCGCCCCTTTGCGCCCTTGCGTGAAATGACCTGCTTCCTCTTCAAGTAACTCACAAACTTTATATCGCTCATCTTTCGTGCTTTCATAAACTGCGTTGAGCAATTCATAAACATTTCCTACCCCAATCTTTTCACACCATTCAAATGGGCCAAAGGGGTAATTGGTCCCAAGCTTCATGGCTAAATCTATGTCCTCACGTGAAGCAATATTTTCCTGAATCGCAAAGTAGGCTTCGTTGATTATCATACAAATAACGCGAGCGGTAAGCAATCCCACCTGAGCCTTTACAACCGCAAATTTGGTGTTCAGTTTTCTGCACACTTCTTCCAGTTTTTCTAGATCTGTTTTTCGGGAGAGAGAAACTTCCAAAATTTCGCGATTCAAAAATGTATGCAGTCCGCAAAAGCCAAAAAAAGCTGCTTTTGTTTCAGTCGAATTGACAAGTTGCTCCAAGGAATTTTTCGAAAGATCAAAAAAAACAATTCCCGCAAAGTTCTGATAAATGCCTATTTCATTGAGGGTTTCACTCATCCTAAAATCAAAAATGATCGTCTCAAGTCTGAAAAACTGTTCTGCTTCTGAATGTATTTTAGCTACCCTATAGAGATGTTGATCTCCAAATTTCGCTCGACATTCTTGCAAGTTGATCTCGCTTCCAATCACCAAAATTTCCATAACCGTTAAACAAAAAAGTTTTCTGATATTTGGTCAAAAGTAAAAAAGATTATGGCAAAAGAAGTTGTTTATTCTGCGAATGCGCCTGAGCCAATTGGCCCTTATAGTCAAGCTATCAAAGCCGGCAACATGCTCTTCATATCAGGGCAAGTGGCCATCCAAAAGCCTTCTGGCAATTTAGTTACAGATAATATTGTTGATGAATCTCATCAGGTAATGAAAAACCTATCAGAGGTGTTGAAGGCCGGAGGGATGGACTTTTCGAATGTAGTAAAGAGTACCATTTTTCTCAAGGACATGAATAGCTTTCCTAAAGTGAATGAAGTTTACGGATCGTATTTTAAAGATCAGCCACCAGCACGCGAAACCGTTGAAGTAAGCCGGCTGCCTAAAGATGTGAATGTTGAAATCTCCTGCATAGCCGTGAAGTAAACGCGCTCAATTTTCCAGTTCGTTTCATTCTATTCTTTAACTTTGACCTCATTTTAAATTCATGAGGGAAGTAAGAGTTCGTTTTGCGCCAAGTCCTACAGGTGCCTTGCATATTGGCGGTGTTCGCACTGCTTTGTATAATTTTTTACTTGCTCGCAAGCATGGGGGTACAATGATTTTGCGTATTGAAGACACCGATCAAAATCGTTATGTACCCGGTGCTGAAGAATACATTTTGGAGTCATTGGCTTGGGCCGGAATTGAGATTGACGAAGGTGTGAGCAAAGGAGGGCCTCATGCGCCTTATCGACAGAGTGAACGTAAGAACATTTATAAACAATATGCGCAGAAGTTAATCGATGATGGTAATGCGTACTATGCATTCGATACGGCCGAAGAATTGGAGGAGATGCGCGAACGCTTGAAAACACATGGCTCTTCCGATCAACAATACAGTAGCACTACCCGGATGACAATGAAAAATTCGCTCACACTGCCGGAGAGTGAAGTGAAACAGAAGCTTAATTCTGGCGAACAATATGTCATTCGATTGAAAGTTTCGGCGAATCAAGAAATAAAGCTTTCTGACTTAATTCGTGGTGAGGTGAGCGTGAATTCATCCCAAGTTGATGACAAAGTATTGATGAAGTCGGATGGAATGCCTACCTATCATCTTGCTAATGTGGTGGATGATTACCTTATGAAAATATCACATGTGATACGCGGTGAAGAATGGCTGCCCAGTGCTCCTCTCCATGTATTGCTTTATAGATTTTTAGGTTGGAAAAAAGAGATGCCACAGTTTGCACATTTACCCTTATTGCTTAAAGCCGATGGTAATGGTAAACTCAGCAAGCGTGACGCTGACAAAGCGGGGTTTCCAATATTTCCAATCAATTGGACTGATCCAAAGACAAAGGAATTTTCTACCGGTTTCCGCGAAAATGGATATTTGCCAGGAGCCCTTCTCAACTTTCTGGCATTTCTTGGGTGGAATCCCGGCACTGAACAAGAAATCTTTTCAATGAAGGAATTGATAGACGAATTCACTATTGAACGAATCGGGAAGGCCGGAGCAAAGTTTGATATACAGAAAGCTCAATGGTTCAATCAACAATATCTTAGGGCGAAACCAAACGAAGAACTTGCTAAATATCTACTAGACTCTCTGACTAAGGAGAATATTCAATGTACACTAGAAAAGGCCGTTAAAATTTGCCAGGCATTAAAAGAGCGAGTGACATTTCCTAAGGATTTTTGGGAACACGGGAAATTTTTCTTTTTAGCACCGACGCAATTTGATGAACAGGTTGTTTCAAAAAAGTGGAATGAGGATACCGTGAAATTCCTTTCATCATTTGCAGGCGAACTAAAACAATTATCAACTGTTACTTCTGAATTAGCAAAAGCAACTCTAGAGAAAACTGTTCAGGCTACCAGTATTCCTTCCGGAAAAATCATGCAATCCCTTCGTGTTACGCTAACGGGTGGAGCATCAGGTCCTGATTTGATGCTAACGATGGAAATTATTGGAAAAGAAGAGACGCTTAGAAGGATTTCTTATGCTTTAGAAAACATCAAGGTGAAAGTTTCGTAAAAGAGAAGAAATATGGCCAAGAAAGAAAACAAGTCTAAAAAACAAATCAAACCCCGGGTTCATCAAGAACTAAAAGGATTTGAGGTCTCGATCGACACCTTTGGTGAATTAAAATCCAATTTGCCAATTGAGAAATTAAACAAGTTTCTCAACGAGAACGTGGATGATAAAAAATTGGCGGAACGGGAAGATTACGATGAAATGAAAAAAACTAAAAAGAAAAAATAATAAATATGCCAACATCACACGTCATTGATTATCAAATCAAAGGAGAGAGCATCCAAATTGTAGAAGTAGAGCTTGACCCAATGGAAACCGTAATTGCTGAAGCGGGAGCGATGCTCTTCATGGAAGATGGCATAGTATTCGAAACAAAAATGGGAGATGGCTCACAGCCAAATCAAGGGCTATTTGATAAATTACTTTCGGCAGGAAGTCGCTTGCTGGTAGGCGAATCTTTGTTCATGACTCACTTTACCAACCGAGGAAATAAAAAGGCAAAGGTCGGCTTTTCTGCCCCCTATCCAGGCACTGTGATACCAGTAGAACTCTCGCAATGTCCGGGTCAGGAATTAATTGTTCAAAAAGATGGGTTTTTGTGTGCAGCCTACGGCACAAAATTGTCAATATTCTTTAATCGGAAAATAGGAGCTGGATTGGTAGGTGGCGAGGGCTTCATATTAGAAAAACTTCAGGGCGATGGTAAGGCCTTTGTTCACGCAGGAGGAACAGTGATCGAACGAACCCTTAATAACGAAACACTTCGCGTTGATACAGGGTGTGTGGTAGCCTTCGAATCGCAAATTGATTTTGATGTAGAATCAACAGGAAGTTTAAAGTCAATGGTGTTTGGTGGTGAGGGGATCTTTTTAGCCACTCTTCGTGGAACAGGCAAGGTTTGGCTCCAGTCAATGCCTATTAGAAAATTAATCCAGGCGCTAGCACCTTACGGAGGAAACAGCAGAAAAGAAGCTAGTTCGTTGCTTGGCGGGTTGTTCGAAAGCTAATGAAGTCGATTAAAATCGGGCTGATACGCGAAGGGAAAATTCCGCCCGATAAACGTGTTGCATTTTCTCCACTACAAGCTCAGGAGATTGAACAGCGATTTCCCAACGTAAAAATAATTTGCGAGCCTAGCGATATTCGATGCTTTAAAGAATCAGAGTATCAGCAGGCCGGAATAACAATTGGCGATGTCAGCGAATGTGATATTTTGATGGGAATAAAAGAAGTTCCAATAAAAAATATAACCGGAGAAAGAACATACCTATTTTTTTCTCACACGATGAAAAAGCAGCCTTACAATAAAGGCCTTCTTCAAGAAGTGCTTCGAAAAAAAATTCAGCTGATCGATTATGAAGCATTAAAAGACATTCAAGGTAATCGGCTCGTTGCATTCGGAAGATTTGCAGGGATCGTTGGTGCCTATAACGGGCTTTGGGTTTATGGAAACCGATTTAATAAATATTCATTACGCAGAGCATTTGAATGTTTTGATATTAATGACTTGAAACTTGAGCTACGAAAAAAAGTAAACCTGCCTCCGCTCAAAATAATTCTTACAGGAGCGGGTCGCGTAGCCAAGGGATCAATGGAAACACTAGACACCGCAGGTATCCGAAAAATAAATGCATATGATTTTCTAACACAAACTTTCAAAGAACCTGTTTATGTGCAGTTAAGCAGCGCCGATTATCATGTGCGTAAGGAGGGTGGACATTTTAATCGTGAAGAATTTCATTTACATCCAGAGCGATATAAATCAGATTTCGCCAAGTTCACCAAAGTAGGTGATATTCTTATGGCTGGTGCCTTTTGGAATCCCAAAGCCCCTGCTTTGTTCACACGCGAAGATATGCTCGACAAACAATTCAAAATCAAAATTGTTGCTGACATTACCTGTGATATCAATGGCTCTGTGCCTTGCACCAAAAAACCAAGTGCTATACCAGATCCCATTTACGATTACGACCCTACCACTGATTCCACTCAACCACCATTAAGTAATCCGAATTTCATTACTGTGATGGCTGTAGATAATCTCCCTTGTGAGCTTCCTAGAAGTGCCTCCGAGGAATTCGGACGCGATTTGATTGATAAAATATTAAGACCTCTCTTGACCGAAGACATCGGTGGAATCATTGAGCGAGGGACAATTGCGAAAGAGGGATCGCTCACTGATACCTTTTCGTACCTTCAGGATTACATAAATTAAGGCGTATGCTACTTTATAATGTGACCGTTGGAATAGATAAGGAAATTGAATCAGAATGGCTTGCTTGGATGAAGCAATACTATTTGCCTAAAGCAATGGGAACTAATGCATTTCTTGACTTTAAAATTTATAAGGTAATTACACATGATGACGAAAGTTCCGTCTCGTACAGCATTCAATATTTCTCCGATGCGATCGAAAAGGTGGTGCATTATCTTAATAATGATGGCAAAATACTAGTCGAAGAACATAGAGTTCGTTTCAAAGATCGTCATGTTGTCTTTAACACATTATTACAAGAAGCTTGATTTTTGATGCTATTAATAGCTTTGAACTATAGTAAACTCAGTTATTAAAAAACGACGCAATTTGCTCCGCCTCAAGATGACCGTTTATCCATTCATCATCTAATTTGGCATTGTACTTTTTATAAAAATTGATTGCCGGTTCATTCCAATCTAAAACTTGCCACATCATACCAGTACAGTTTTGTTCAAGTGTGAATTTCATGGTATGCTCAAATAGCATTTTCCCCAATCCCCTACCTCGTTCCTTCTCTGTTACAATTATATCCTCCAAGTAAAGGCGTTTCCCCTTCCAGGTTGAGTAGCGGTAATAGTAAAGTGATAGCCCCACTATTTCATCATCACATTCAGCCACAAAAAACCCATAAATCGGATTTGCGCCAAATCCATCATCTTCCATTTGTTTTACGGTGTTGGAAACTTGATCCAAAGCTTTTTCAAACTGAGCCAGTTCCTTGATTAACTCAAGCGCTTGCGAAAGATCACCTTTTACGCCTCTTCTAATTTTGAAATCGCTCATTGACTTTAAATAAAAAAGGCTCCAAACTGGAGCCTTAAAATTTCTTCAAACAATGTTAAAATTCCCACAGGTTGTGCTCTTTTTCCATGAGAACCATTTCTTGTTCCCAACGAGCAAATACTGACTCAGAATAAGATCTTCCATTATTTGCAAAAATCTGTTGAATCGTATCATCATCAGGGTTTTCTACCTTTCTGATTACGCCATGGAATAGTCTCAACTTGAAAGCATCTTGAAAAGTCTTACCTTCAGATGGATTATATCGATTCTGCCACATTACTCTCTGGCGTTCATTTAAGTCCTTACTGTGAGCCAATCTCGAAACTTCTTTCATCAATTCTTTGTAAGAAATATAAAATCGATAGCTCAGCTTTTCCAAACTATTCTCATCCTGTAAAACAATTCCAAAAGCAAGAATATCATAATACAATCTTGATCTTCTCTTATCAAAGATCACATCCTCAATTAACTCAAGACCTACAATATTTGCTGGGGCTAGATTAACAGTCATTGGTCCCAAGTCCTCATAAAGAGAGCTACTTGCAGCAGGGGTAGCGTTAGCTGCCGCACCTGTTACATTATTACGTGCCCTGAAAACATTACCCTCGAAAATAACCATGTCTCCAGCTAAATAATCTTTCGTAGAAACCCAATCTCCCTGAGTTTGAGATTTTACATAGTTATCTGCCATTTTTAAAGCAGTGGTATCAGCAACAGCCTCTTTAAAATCGGCCGGATCACCAAGGTTACCACCATAAGTATGCAATTTCCCCTCTGAAAGTAGATCAAGGATTAGTTTAGAAATAGAAGATTTCCTTGAGGCGAATCCTGCATTTTGTTTTTCTCCTAAGTCAATAACCCTATTTACTCTGAAGCGATACAACTGCTCATAGTAAGGAATCTTCTCCAACGAGTTAGGGTTGGAGATAGTGTCTTGTGCTAAACACCCACTCAGTGCTACAAGCCAAAGACAAAAAAATAGGGCTATCCTCATTTTAATTTTAGTTAATCCTGCAATTTACATTCATTTTCGATCCATTCACCTGCTTGGTAGTTCCATCATAAGTTGGTCGCTGAACCTGAACCTGAGAAATTGTAATGTTATCACCCTTCTTCAAATTATACTGACTCAATGGAACAGTGCCTGATTTTACAGTTATTGGAGAACCTCCGTTGATCTGAAGAATCAAATTAGAAACGAAATATTTATTGTCCTTATTATTATTCTTTGCAAAAATCAAATCAATAATTTCAGGCTCCACGCGAATTGATGCCGTACCCGCTGGAATACCCTTGGTGATATCAATTGTATTCGGACCAGACATCAATCTAGCAATTGGCATCGGCACATCCTGAGTCTCAAATTTTTGGACTCCTATGGATTGTCCATTCAAATTAACGTTCACGTTACACTGCGCGCGAGTAGGAAGGATCGCAAACTTTCCAGGAGCCAATTTAAATGCCTTTCCTTGCTCTCCAGGTACACCCAAATCCAAGCCAGATAAATCGGTAAGGCCAGGAATGGAGACATTCACTTCCGTTCCGCAGTCCCTATAAAGAGTTGCGGCAGCAGCAGATCCAAAAATTGCTACTGGTCTTAATACCTTATATTTAATTGTTTGCTCAAGAGGTGATTTCCCTTTCAAATTAATTTTTACCTTATATGACATTTCCGCAATGCCCTTATCATTATAGTTTGAAGCTCCCACCGGGAATTTTACTTTACCCATTTTTATTTTGTTCTCAGGACCCAGGCCAACATCAACATCTTCTACAGGAAGAGGCCTGCCATCTTTAAACATTTCAGGAACTAAACCAGACGATGCGCCTGCAACAAATAAATTACCTTCATAAGTCTGACCGGCAACGAGCGTATTAGATTCTGCTTGAACCATTGGCACCAATTGATCAAATTTAGTAACTACTCCTTCTGCAATGGCATTCAAAGAATCGAGTGCAGCTGATTCATACTCCAAAACTTCGGTTTGCATTTGACTTAACAATGCCACAGCTGCCATGGTTGGTGTTCCTTCAAAAGAAAACTCCAAGAAGTTCTTTGTTGTTTGATGGGCATCATTCTTAAATTCTTCGAAATCTTCCGCCTTCTTGTTTAGCTTAGCGAAAGGGACTTTCAAATGCATGATCTCATTCAAATCTTTAACAAACCCTTTCAACTTCTTCTCATACTCTAAGCCAGTTTCTGGCTTCTTACTGTCGAGCATAACCTCTTCTGGATTAACCGTGTTTTGCACAAGCTCCTCGCCTTCAAGCTCTTTTTGACCTGAACCTGTTGCAATTTTCTTCTTAACACCATCCAAATAAGTCACCATCGACTTGGTGAGTTCTCTAACCTTTTTAGCTTTTTCCTTTGCTGCTTCAACTTTCGCCTCCTTACTGGTGGATGCAATAATGCCAGATAACTTACGCTCATTCTTATCCTTGTCTTCACCGACCAGATCTTCGAGTGTTGTATTTACAATGGCAAATTTTTCGAGAATGGCGCTGCTCACATTCAACGCTAGCAGCGCTGTGAGCACGAGGTACATCATGCCAATCATCTTTTGCCTCGGGGTTTCCTTACCGCCTGCCATGGTTTAATTAGTTTAGTGGGTAAAAAAAATAATTTCTATAATTTTATTTTTATCCTTTCATCGCAGTTAACATACTACCATACACTTTGTTTAGTGCAGTTATGTTGCTGGTTAGCGAGCCAAGTTCAGTAGTGAATTTTGTAGTGTTGTCACCAACCTTCGACAGTCCTGTCATCGCACCAGTTAAACTTTCATAGAACTTGTTCATGTTCTTCACATGAGAATCAGCATCTTTCAATTCCATTTCATAAATGGTATTTAGAGCTGCTAAATTTTTAGTAACGGCTTGAACTTGTTTATGATATTCACTGGTATCCTTTGAAGCATCTGACATTGCCTTAACAGCAGACATGGCAACACCATAAGATTTATTCATTTCAGTGAGTGAAGTTGATGCAGCTTGAACGTTTTTTGCATATTCGTTAGTGGCAACAGCCGCATTCGAAAGATTGTTCATTTGAGAAGCCGATGTTGCTAAGTTGGTTAATCCCTTACCCAAGTTATCCAGAAGATTCTGATCGACTTTCGCTGTTTTAAGCATCTCATCAATTTTTAAAAGAGGAGACTCTGCACCAGGTCTATTGCTGATGCGGGTGGCTGTATGTGTCGCAGGAGCCTCATAGTCCTCCGCTAGCTCAGGATAAACTTTGCTCCAATCCACCTCAGCGTGTTTGGGCTCAAAGGCACTTAGAAAGAAGATAACTGCCTCCGTACCAAGGCCAATGATCAACATATCGTTCGCACCATTCCAGTGTTCAATTTTAAAAAGTGCACCTACGATAACAACTGCTGCACCAATGCCATAGATTTTTGGCATTATAGTTTCGTAGAGTAGAGTTCCAAAACCTCCTTTTTTCTTTGCCATGGTTCTTAGGGATTTAAGTTTAGTCCGATTTTTTTCTAAATATAATTTAAGTTTTCAATTATTGAAATTCAGCCCCTGAAGATCGGCCTAAATTGGTCATTGCGCAACGGAAGCCGATATAAGCGCGGGTTGAATCCTTGTATTCATAAGTACGAGTTCCAGTTTCAAGAAAATAAGCAACATCCTTCCAAGAACCACCACGAATCACTTTACGGGCATTATAATTTTCTTTCGAATTTCCTTGTTTGTCATAAGCAGCTTTGTCAATGAATTGTGGATTTAAATCCCACACGGTTGGTACTGATGCTGCATAAAAGTCATCAAGGCACCACTCGGATACATTGCCTGCCATGTCTACTAAGCCATAATCGTTAGGAAAATAAATTCCTACAGGTGAAGTGTAAGCAAAACCATCATCGTAATAATTACCACGCCCAGGTTTAAAGTTGGCTAGCATACATCCTTTCGAGTTACGGATGTAGGGGTTACCCCAAGGATATTTAGCCATGTCGCGTCCACCGCGAGCTGCATACTCCCATTCAGCCTCTGACGGCAATCTAAATGAAGGCATTGGAGGCTGACCCCCATTAACTTGACGCCACTCGTTAAGAAACGCTGATCTCCATTTTCCAAAGAAATTTGCTGCTTCCCAACTCACACCAACTACTGGATAATCTTTGTAACCTGGATGTTGCCAATAATAATCAACAAGAGGATCTCCCATATGATGGGTAAAGTCCCTCATCCACACAGTTGTATCAACGTAATATTTAGCCATGAATTCCTGCTGGCTCACCTGAGGAAAATTAGTAAGTTGAGCACCACCTTCAGCACCAAGGAAAAAAGTAGTGAATTGCAGGTACTCATCATTTGTGATCTCTGTCTCATCCATAAACAGAGGGCCAATAGTAATCTGTTTATTAAAATTGATTTGCGTTGAAGCAGGATCTTCGTCTGCTTGGCCCATATGAAATGTGCCTGCTGGAATCGGCACCATTCCGTAAGGGATAACCATTGACCAACCTTCGCGTCTCTCGATAGTAGATTGACCCACCACTTCGCCTTGTGCGTCCCCTCCTCCTTTTTTCTTGCCGATGCCAAGTAAACTACAAGAGGCTACTATTAATCCGCTGGCCATGATTGCCATGCCAAACAGAACTCTGTGCAAAAATATTTTATTCATACCCTTCATATTTGTGATTCTGTGTTTTCTTGTAGTAAAGCCAACGAACAGATTCGAAAGTTATTCTTTTTTTGGTCTTTTTTAAAAATCGTGGTTACCAAATTCCGTAAAATCTTAAAAAAACCCAAATAAATCTTCTGCTAATGTCTGTACCTAGGAGTGCGGACAATTTTCTTTCCCGCCCCTGAATTTGCAGGAAGTTCATAGATAAGCATAAACTCATGTGATGTCGGTTGCTTAGCAGCCTGATCCTTAACAATATAATCAAGAGAATAACCCATCTTAAGAGATTTGTCCTTTAGGAAGGTATAACCCAGCAATAAACTTAC
>Ga0307509_10008987_pt1 | contig 12595 bp, 10 predicted proteins | sample 10_EM_MG_FD_202245 | JGI IMG/M metagenome (GOLD analysis project Ga0307509, IMG submission 202245) | Populus trichocarpa ectomycorrhiza microbial communities from riparian zone in the Pacific Northwest, United States - 10_EM | ecosystem: Host-associated > Plants > Roots > Unclassified | place...
TAACTTAACCATTTGCCACACTTTTCGCGCCCTTGCGATCAGATCAGACTGTAAAATCTCAAGAGAGCCGGCATGGCGCTCCCGCGGATGCTCTTGAACCTGTCTAATCGTTGCTCTCTATTAATTTAAAATGGAGCCATTTGTCGTTCCTCATTCCTATTCGCTCGCTGCCCCAGTTTTTTACTTGAGTCTGCTTTAGCTCTACCGGTATTCCGACTTTCATGACATTCTACGGTATTAGTAATCTTCTCACACCAAATTGTATTCTTCTCGCACCGGGACTCGCTTCTGTATAGATTACTTGTTGTAGAAGAGGATATTTGGCTAGCTTCTTATTAGAGGGACTGTAGGAGGAAGATTAGATAGGATTGGAATGCTCCTCTTTATTATTTGTACACCTTTTGTATTACCTACCCCCCCATCATCCTCTCATTTTCAAGCTATCCTCCTTTGTTATAATACTTCCACCACCTAACGATACCCCTAGAATTCCCTCCTATATATTCCGAAATTTTCTCGTCTTTTTCCGCCATTGCCCTTTTTACCCCCTTCACTCTTTCCTTACGAAATAGTAATACGTTTGGCGGTAACTTCATCCACCTCAATCATGAGTTTCCCACGAGGCTTTTTTGGTTTCTCGCATCACTACTTATCACACATCTCACCCTGCTGCCTACTGTATCTCTCCACCATACTCGATTCATGGTGAGTTGCGCTGATTACCGATTATAGAGAATTCTCATTGCGCCCTACCGATTCCCCTTCGGGCAATGTTCATCTTATGTGGTGCACCAGGAACCACTACCGGGGTTTCTGCCCCACATTCTGCATCATCCCTCCGCTCTCTCGTTCTCAATCACGAGCCACTCGAGCACTCCCTCCTTATCACAACCCACCTTCATTACCACTTTTCCGAGCTTCGCCAGCGGTTCGCCCCTCAATTGCTGCTTCTCACAGACAAATCTGCTCTGGAGGAAGAGCCATCCTTGGTCCCGGAGCCTCCCCCAGTTCCCGGCGTTCACGACACAGCAGGTCACAGAAGGGGAGGATGATGTATAGGAAAAGTAGGAGGACATTTTACGGCTTGTTCTAACTGAATTTGAAGGCCATTTTCAGTGGGGCAATGAAGTTCATGCTTCAGCCGCTCAATTACCTGGCACTCCGGCCAAGAGTCTGGACGTGGTCAACTCCTACTAAGAGTGCTCGCCTAGCGGCTAACCGACGCATTTACTCACATTTGCCCAAATAGGTTCGTGCTAGACATTTCAATCTAGACCGAATGTCTCAACAACTTAAGGGATATTAACACCTGAACCTCCGCGTTATTCTACTCCAGCCCCTTCTGCATTTGTAGCACCCCTACTAACTCCTTTACACAATCATAGATCCATAGCTCGCCCAGACGGAATACACGTCCAAGGACGTCCCGTGGGAAGCCAGTAGCGCCACAGATCTTACAGGTCCCGTGAATTGTTGCCGGGGTACCTGGGTATGTCTCTAAGAAGGAGAGGATTATCGCATGCGGGATTTTGGTAGAGAGCGATAGGGTGTTGGCTATTGGGACGGTGGCTATTTTTGAGCACAGGACAACGGTCTCTGGAGTGTAGATTAAGTTTGGGATGGAGATTTCGTCTGTTAGGTCTTAGTTTGCCATTTGGGTCGGTGTCGGGAGAATGAATTTGTATTCGGATGGGATGCTAGAGTTTTGGTGGTGGTGGTGGTGGCATGGACACGGCGGTGGTGATTTGCGGTAGGGGTTAACGATTCCAGGAATACCCACTCTTCCTCCGGTAACATGAGCCCGTTTCTCATCAACGAATGAAACACTTCGAAATACTTGACATCAATGATTGTGGCATGCTTGTGACATTCCTTTGCTGTATCAATGGAGTTCTGTTTAGCATATATCACGCCTCCACAAACCACTAATGATTACCCCGTTAGTTATGTTATCGCCACAGATTGACCAGCTCTCAGGAACCAATATAATTACCCATAAAAAAATCGGCTCAATCAGCCAGATCCATGATTGGCCCCCCTGCCCCTCTCATGTTAGCGAGGACAGATTGGCGGAAGTGCCACCTCAGCAGGAAGTCAGACACGCGGTGAGGATTCCCCGGGTTTCTGCACACCGGATCGAGAATTCTGCCATCAAGCCCATAGTGGTCGATGGAAAACGAAACCACTTTGTAGCCGTCGTCAGGGTTGATTGACACAAGGTACTGATCAAACCTTTTGTGAACAAATGAGTTAAGTAGAAAACCGTTTTGGATGGAGTGAATCCTTGAGGCTACGGGAGAATCGTTCATATCGGTGATGAGCCGTCCATAACCACGCCGGTTCCAAGTACTTCCACTGGCGGCCGGAAAAATGTGTGCAGCCTCAAAAGAAACCCAATCTTCAGCCTCAATGGCAGTATCCGGATTTTGCAGGCCGGAAATCACACATCCCCTGTCACGGGCACGAATCTCATCGCGGAATCTATTCTGCCTGGGGACAGTGCTGCGAGTATTAAGCCGGCGTACCAAGGCCACTCGTCTAAGCTGGATAGGCTCTGGCAAAAATTAGCGAGGGGACTTTCTACAAAAAAAAAAAAAAGAGCACTATAGGTATAGGGAAAAGTCTGGTGAATGTAGCTCCCAGAATTTGTATAGGAATAGCAGCCAAGACTTCACTCAACTAGTTCCGGCCCCTCTGCACAGTACATACCATCACAATATATATCGTACGCTCCAGTTGCAAGGGGAACGTTGGTTCTAGTGACAATGTGGCCCGAAATCTTTGCTTGAACACGCAACGTATCTCCCGGATTCTTAAGCAGGATGTCGAGGAAATAAAGGAAGTTTGCTTCTGTTATAGAACCGTTTTGACGAAAACCTCCCAAAACCACCTCGGGATCGGTGGCATCGTAAAAATAAGTATTGCGGACGGCAGAACGGGACAGAGGCATTGTGTATTGTGACTTTATCACCAGCTCGATTGTGGTGTTGGGTTAAGAAAGGGTGGATTGAGTTGAGAAAGGGTGAGTTGGGTTGAGGAGTCGTGAGTTGAGCTGAGGAGAGGAAAGACGAGCGGGGGGTGACGAACGTAAACCACCGGGGACACCAAGGGCCTATGTTTGCTTCCCACAGTCCCCAGTACTGCCCTGTAGCCTAGTTACGCTGCCTTAACTGCTATCATACGTAGTTCTCTTAAATCTGAGCGAAACACTGGAAGCAAACAAACTGGTGTAGTATTGTGGTTACTGTTGCGTGTTATGGAAACACACTCTCCAATTAAACCCAAGTTCGATTCATGGTACAGACAGCTCTTTTATTTTTAAAGATTTCCCTACCCACCCTCGTTATCTAACCACAGGAAACCTGGTAGGTGGTGTTACCTCGGTCGGGTTCTGGACTCATGGAGTATCACTCGGGGTAGTCCCCACAGCCCAGGAGCAATATTGGCAGGTTGGAAGGGAGAGTTTTTTCACTTTTATTTTTGTATTATAGTACTTTAAATTTTTCCCCCCCACACAGGATAGAAATTAGCAATCATTGTTAGTCTATAGATGATTCAATTAGGGTGTTGCTTATTGTAATTACTAAGGCCCATCTAGCAATAAAGCAGCCACAAGAAGGCCACTAAACGACTGCCAGTGCGGTGATGAATCTCTCATCAGATAAAAATCGATACACCAGACAATGTAAAAGAATTCCAGAAACAAATATCCCAACAAAAAGGGAGAGGGGAAAACAAGCACTTATAGCTGTTCGCTCAACTGTTTGACGCGCAAACAAACCCCTGGGGCCTCTCCCACCTCCAGTACTAGTTCCTGTTCATTCATTACCAAAAAAATTTAACCTTTGTTTTTTTAAGGCGGAGTAGTCCAAGGTTAGATTTCCCCTAGAAGATTGTTAAAAATGTTTCTCTTCTCGCTCTTAGCGAGAAGAATGATTGCGGGGGAACCCAGACCACCTTCCCCAATGAGCCAGGTATGCCAGGCTAAGGTAAAGCCGGCCCAGCCTTGTAAAATTCGTAGAGATCTAGCCTGGCCTACTATACCGGTCCACTCTTAACAACAGGTAAAAATTTTAAAGGTAAAAATTCGCTGTAAATCTTTTCTAATTGCCAAATATAAGGTGTTGAAAATAATCGATGCCGAGGTAATGATCATCTGTGAGAGTTTTAGGCGTGGAATGGAGCGGATCAACAGAAGACATGGACTTTACATTAAGTTCTGAAGGAGTCGGTTATTTCATCTACTGAGTGGGAAAGCAAATAATTGGAAGTAAGACTTATGTGCGGAAAGAACATGAAAGATGGAAAAGCAAATAGGAGAAAACCTTTCATAGCTTGCGTGTCCCTTCACTGGTGAACACGCGTATCATTCCCATACTACCTCAAAGTGTGGGTTTTTCTCGTCTCGCAGTCAATCCTATCTATATACTACCTCGCTTTACTAGAAGGAGAGTTATATATAGAAGGAAATAAATAGGAAGAGGGCATCTTACCAGAGCGAAAACGACTAAAACAGCTATAGGCTTTACGACCAACAGCTGCCTTCCCAAGACAAAAGAAGCAAAGATTTTACTTTTTTTTAATTTTTAATTTACAGACCCCCCTCTCATTCGCTTTTGCTACCCGCCGATCGCCAACCTATAAGGTCTAGAGTCGGATTCTACCACCTCGTAGCAGGATTGTTAAACCCCAGAGCCCTATTGATGAAGGCTAAGTTTTCCAATCTCCCAGTCCCCATAGGGCAGGATTTGAGGAATTCTCAGTTTTCCTGCCCTACATGACGGATCGTTCGATAATAACTGATTTTCAGCGTGGATTGAACTCCTGGGCTCCCGCTAATTGCGACAAGAGGATTAACCACTGCGCCAGCTGGGTATTTCATGAAATGTCAACTTGGGAACTAATACTTATCCTACTGGAAGCCCGATTTCGGGATTTTACTGGGTCAGTAGAGTGTGCAGTATCTTCCCGAGCTGCTGGTAGATTCCAACGGAGGTGCCCACCACCCCTTAGGTTTTTAATGAGAGATTCTCCGTGGCTTAAAACAGAATTAGTGCTTTGTGCGCTGGTACGATATGAAACTATACGGCCCGATACTAGCCTAGTATTACGGCACTCCGAGAATGAGTGTAAAATTAGTTTGACATCTAAAAAACGCCCTTACGGAATTTATTTTCATTAGTGAGCCAGACTGCAGGGCCTGAAATTTTCTCACCCTCAGCTCTGAACTCATTCCTGGAAGCAGTGGCATGGGAGCATGGTCTTCATTAAACTTTGTCATTGCAGGAACAAATATTTACCATACCCGGGCGAACAGCTAGTTTTGAGTTGGTTTTTACAAGCATGAGAAATTCCTGCACTTCTTATCGTTAGCCTATCCCAGCATAGATTAAACAGGCCTCATATATATAATGAATGAGGGGAGGAAAAAAAGGGAAAAAAAGGGAATATGGGAAAGGGAAACAAAAGAACAAGCAATATGAAAAGAGGATTTACAATAAGGAAAGAATAGAAATCAATATGATGAAAATCCCATGTCATACCGACTGATCTTAATAGCCCCGCCCTCCCGCCAACTTGGGAGTATAACGGGGAACTCGCAAATCGTAACCCGACTGCATAAGGGAATCTATAGAGAGGCTGGGATGGTATATAATGCATATGTGTATTCCATTGCATCTGATTTCGTCCGACCATCGGGAAGTATTTGAGCTGAGCTTATCTAGAGGCAGCCTTACCCCGGGAGGCTAGAATTTCAACGGGGTTGCATTTTGAAAGACAGGAGAAGGATATGCGGGGAGAGGAAGAGGGGGGAACGGCCGCAGCAGATGTGTTTATAGAGCAGTTGTAGTCCTTCTGGAGATGGCATATCTGCTACAGGTATTCGGTGGGGCAAGAAGGGTAATGGCTCCTTAGCCGTAGATGGTGGTGGCGGCGGGAGCTACAGGCCGGAGAAGCGCTATAACAGTCGTGTGGCCTCGAGAAACAGCCCAACTGAGTGGTGTTTCGCCGAAGTTATAAGGGTTGTTGGGGTTGACCTCGTCCTGCCCGGGTAGTACTTTCACAACTCCCTCGTGCCCACTCTCAGCAGCATAACAGAGGGGTGTTTTCCCAAGAAAGCACCCCTTTTCGGAGTTGACCTCGCCACGTCCGAGCAGTATTTTGACCATTCCCTGGTGTCCAGTCTGAGCAGCAAAACAGAGTGGTGTTTTTCCAAGGCGGCCCTGCTTGTCGGGGCTGACGTCGCCCCGTCCGAGAAGTATTTCGACCACCCCGTCGTGCCCTTCCTCAGCAGCACAACGGAGTGGTGTTTGGTCAAGGATGCCCGGCATGTCGGGATCGACACCCTCCCGTCCGAGTAGCGCTCTCACCACCCCCTTGTGCCCACTCAAAGCAGCCCATACGAGAGGTGTGTTACCATGCTGTCTTCTTGGTTGATATCACAACCCTCCAAGTCTATCACAGCAGCCACAATCTCGTCAATCCCAAACATTGACGCATAGTGTAGGCCATTGAATAAGGAAAGTTTCTCGAAAGTAACACGGTAAGGATACCGAGTTCGTTCCTTTAAGAGGATTTTACTTGATAATTTATATGGTTACTGTAGTTGTCAAATATATTAGCGCAAGGAGTTTCGCACAACCTGAAAGATCCTTTTTTTCGTGTGTTCCCCAATACAGAGAAGAATACCCGAGAAACGGTGTGCTTTTGAAATTGGGAGATGGGGTGACTGAGAGAGCCTTGACCTGGTGCGAATTCATATAACTTAAGCAGGTTTTTGCAATTATGGAGTGAGCGATACCAAAGAGCTGGGGATGAGCCCAGAGGTATTCTTGAAGGGTAAAATCAATTAACCGGACAATGTAAGCCTCCTTGTCAATGACAATAAGTCCTTGGCAACAGCCTAGAACGTCCCAATTGAAGTGATATTGTCGCTGTGAGATCCGGAGAGCCTATCTCGATTGCGGGGGTGTGAAGCAGTTCATCAGGCTTCAAAGGTTGCTCCGGGTGAGAGACCCACATCAAAATGGTCATTCCAAGCTTCGCTTTCTCCCTACCCTGTCCTTTTATCCGCTCCAATGTTGCGCCATAAGCATCCCCTAGCCCAAGCCATTGGTCATCGCGATAAGCTTTTGTCGCCGGCGATGGATGGTGGTTTCTTGCAGGATCATGTCGATATTCAGCGGGACCAACAAGAATCTAGACATGTATTTGTCAGTGCATAATTTGAGGTAGCTTCCGGAGTGTCGTTACTTCTACATACATTCCCGAAATATCCTCGGGAACTTTCCTCAGAATTTCTGCCTCCAGACTATTGTCCATCACGTCAGGGTTCGTATCATTCCTTCAACCTGGTACTGGGGTATCCGATAACATCCCTTTTCCTGGGAGTCAGGACTACACTCGCTACTTGTCCAGCAAGGCGTTTCAGGATGTCGGCTTGGATGTGTGGCCTCTCCGTCATGAATATTTGAGTACCCGGAGACTTTTGGAGGGTTTGATCAGTGTTCCCAACGGGCCAGGTAGGCCAGGCCGCAGTAAAGCGGGGCCCGGCCTATATAAATTCTCTAGGGCCTGGCCCGTCTATAGGCCATATAGGCTCAGTGCCGGGTCCCGGATCGGGCTAGGCTAGTCCGCTCTTTGCGAGCGGCTATGTAGTTTCTACAGGGAACATTTGAACTAAATGTTCTCCTTTACCTGATAACTTTGGAAATGCAAGAACCATTTCGCTTCATGGGCAAAAAATACTAGAGATAGTAGGCCAATTAATTAAATTCATTGTAGGAAAAAAACAGCTGTTGTGGTTGGTCAACTGTGCAGTGCTCTTCCGGCAATGTGACAACAGAATATTGTGAGTATAGGGTAGATGCCATGGCGATGAACTATAGATTTTTTCCAATCATATAATAACATCCAAAATGCAAGAAATATTTCCCTCAATTAGGTTAGTAATTTAATTTAATTATTGGTAAAGAAGCAGAATCGGAGAGAAGAATAGCAAGATTTGACTGTGGTGATGACTCGGGAGCTGGATTGTCAAGACATTCTTGAGATATTTGCTTATCACTCGTTGTGTGATTCCGTAATAGTCGAAGGTACAGATGAAAATAATAAAAGATAAACTTGAAACCGGTGGGGGAATCAAGATACCCTTAAAGCGATCTGTTTTCAATCCCAATTCCCTAGCCTATAGGCGCCTATCAGGCCTGATAGGCTTTCGCAGGCCGGCGGAATTCTGCCTATATCGGCCTAGGCTGCCTCTACAGCGGCCTGCCTACTAACGGCCTAGCCCGTTGGGAACACTAGGTTTGATGCAGCGAATCAAGGATCTTGATTAGATGTTCTGGAGCACATTCATCCATAGCATCGATACTGATAAATGTAAGCCTTTCACAAGAGGTAGTTTGCAGCATCTTTGCAATATCTGAAAGCTCCGGTCCCCTTCCACCAATAACCTTTTTCTGGTCATCATAGGCTTCTGATATCTCCTCCGGCATCTCTTCCAGCCCACCTACAACCTGTTTAATCAGGGCACCCACCATCCTTGTCGATGACTGCTCTTTTTTGAGTAGAGAAGTCAAAGTAAAAACATGCAACGGTAGAATTCCGCCCCATAGCCTGATCGCCCAACTAGTCTATCACCAATGAGCCACCATCGGTGCCTGTCCTTCTTGACCTTTCCCTTCTATTCTTCGAGATGTGTCCTTCCACCTGATGTAAGTCTTCCAGACTCCCTGATCACCGTAGCAAAATAAAGCAGCATTATCAGATTTACCTCCCCCACTACCGGCGTGTGGACTTCTAAATTCTTCGGTCTATAAAGGCCATTCCCCTACATTTTCGACTTAGCTGTCCCGAATGTCCTAGCGACGTAGCCTAGGCTCCAAGGGCGACAGCCAGGTCAAGATTTGTTACCGTCCATCGGCAACCCTGAAGTTATTTGTGATGGAGTTATTCGTAATGGTAGTGTTCAAAAACGAGTTGATATTATTAGTGAACGATGCGACCTCTATGTACCACTCAGGGTAATTCAAATGATGGCCGATGGGGTTAGTCGAGTAGGTTTCCAGGAGGCTGAAGAACAGCAGGGCCTTTTGTGAAACCTCAGGGATACCTGACCATCGTCCTCCATATTTCCGCCAATAATACCTGTCCATGCTTACATCAGCTGGAGGGGGAAAACGTGAACTTGCCTGATCGCTATCCAGCGGTTAAGTGCTATACTGTACAGGACAGTACCGCTGGTAAGGACGAAATAATTACAAACCTACTTCGGCCCATTGTATACAAATCTCTACAGAAGCAAGGGTTATGTTTTCTGATATTTTTCGTCCCTACATGAGTACAGCACAGCACCAACCTTGCCCTGCGCTAGGATGAAGAAACACCCTTGAGCGGCTACAGTAGAGCCAAGTATCCCACTTCTCGTACAAGTACTGCACATGAAGCCTCCAATTGAATTAGTCGAAACTTTCATATCACTGAACTTAAGACCCCATAGCATCCCATTGGTGATCTCATGGCAGCTCTGAAAGGTCCTCCATAATCTCGCATGAGATTCTGCGAAGATGGGCAGCATGCTCTTTGGTATTCTTTGTAGGCTCCAAGTATAGACTCGTTCATCACGTCCAGTTCATTTCCGTGGTAGGTTGCTACATTTACACAAACCTACCTTATGTTCCTAGCGCTCCTGGAACCAGTTCTCAAAAACCCAGCACTGTTCGACAAACACCCTGCAACCCAAGTATGATAGTATTATAGTTCAAACAGTTGTTGAATATGCTCGTGGGCTATGATATCTCTTATCAGAGCCTAGGGTAGCTCCCGGCTTAGGACTCGCCACCCAACCAATTAACCACCGCAACACTCTAAATGTCAGCTAAATGACTCTAAATCAGCCACCACATAGCCCTCTACTCCCCAAAATAAGTACGACTAGTATTATCATAATAATATTATGTGTCAACGAAAAATAACCCTGCTTCAGAATGCCTATGAGCACCACCGTTCTTGGGTGCAGTCATCTTTGCCGAGGCAGTTTTCACCCCTCATTCCTCTTGTTCTTGAATAATGTCATAGACCGTCACTCGCTTGATTCTACTGTTCTATGATAACGTTAAAAATATAACAATTTCACATTATTAACGAAAAATAATAAAAGATACAAGAGATAGTAAATCAGTTAATCAAATACATTTTAGTGTAAAAAAAGAGCTGCTGTTGTAGTGGGTCAACTTTATGCAGTCCAGAGGTGGCGGCGTACGGGGTATTAATACAAGGGCGATTTACTGTTAATGTTTTCAAATTACAAAATAACATTCAAAACACAAGAACAATATCGCTTTGTTAACTTGGGGATTTAATTAACATTAATTTCTGCCGGGCATGCAGAATCAGAGGAAGGGGTGGTAAGATACTCCTGCTGGTGGTCCTATTGCCTTGACTTTGCCGAGCAGGTTGGGTATCTCTCACACTGCGATTTATCAAGAAGAATTAGTCGAAGAGAAAGGAAAAAACAAAAGATTAGGGAGTTGAATGAGTCGAGGGAATCAAGATCCTTTCAAAGCGATCAATTCTCAATATTAAGCACCGGGCCAATAAGTGCGGATCAGGTCATGATAGTCTTTTGGAGGCTAACCAAATCCAGCCTATATCGGCCTAGGCCATTTGCCAGAATGGTCATTCGCCCATCACCCTAAAACAAAACCAACTAAACACAAGTCTATATAATAATAAAACCATCTCAACCATTCTATTGTCTACCACACCTATCGATCTCTCTTCCAATCATATCTTCATACCTCCGTAATAACAATAAAGGAAAGACATAACCAGAAACCCTTCCGTCTACCCTTCCGTCTAAAACAAATGAAACAACTAAAACAATTATCCCGCCTTGTCCTTCATCTGTCCGCTTTCCTTATCTCTGACAACTATCCGCTTTGATCAACTCTAACAGAGAGCACTGAGCGTATGGTATATTATGTATTATAAATAGAGTTTAAATATTGGGAATAGCAGCTCTTGGTATGAGAAATTACTGCAACTCTGGGGTCGCAGCGGTACAATAAGCGTATGCACAAGCGAAGGGATACGCAAGCTGTGAAAAATTTTCCCAATATGTTTTTCCTTCTTGTCCTTTTCCAGCCTAAGTCTCCCCACCCGTTGGTACAGTACTCTCTCCCAGCTCTCATTTAAACATACTCAGTACAAGAAATCCTGAACTCTTTCACTGCTGGATATGATGCACAATGTCTTCACTTGAGCCGCTCCACTCTGCTGCATGAACCCCTGTCTGCCGATCATAACCTCCGTATCTATCATTTTGAACATTGAACGCTAAATTTTAGAGCGACGGCCTGTGACGTCGTTAGACAACAGCCGAGGAACAAGTGGTGGAAATTAAGGTACCTACTCAAAGATTGCATTACTCAAGTATAGTAATGTTTTCATGAACCTGCTGAAGCAGAATTAATTTTTTGTTTACAGTACACATACGTAAACGAGAGCGGCGGCGTTCGGTCCTCCTAATGAGGCTTGTGGGGGATGACCTCGTCCCGTTCGAGTAACATTCTCACTACTCCTAGGTGCCCTTTCCAGGCGGCAGCCCAGAGTAGTGTTCGGCCGTCATTTTGTGGGTAGTTTGGATGGACAACGTGCCGTTCGAGAAGAACCGTCAACACTCCCTCGTGTCCATTGCAGGCGGCAAACCGGAGTGGGGTTCGGCCGCTGTTGTCTGGCTTATCGGGGTGAACCTCGTCCCGTTCGAGTAGGATTTTTACCACCTCCGCGTGCCCATTCGAAGCGGCACAGGAGAGTGGTGTTTGCCCGGTGTTAGTTGGATTATCGGCATTAACCTCGCGCCGTTCGAGAAGCAATCCCACCACTCCCTCGTGGCCACCCCAAGCAGCAGCATGGAGTGGTGTTTGGCCATCGTTATCGTGTGTCAGGGTTGACTTCGTCCTGTTCGAGAAGCATTTTAACCACTCCCTTGTGGCCACCCCAAGCAGCAGCATGGAGTGGTGTTTGACCTTCGCTGCCAGGCGTGTCAGGGCTGACTTTGTCCTGTTGGAGAAGCATTTTCACCACTCCCTCGTGCCCATTCCAAGAAGCAGCATAGAGTGGTGTTCGGCCTTGGCTATCTGGCGTGTCAGGGTTGACTTCGCTCCGTCCGAGAAGAATTTCCACCACTCCCTCGTGCCCATTCCAGGAAGCACCCGAGAGCGGTGTTTGGCCTTCGTTATCGGGCTTGTCTGGGCCGACCTCGCCCCGTTCCAGAAGCATTTTCACCACTCTCTCGTGTCCATTGAAAGCGGCCACTCGGAGCGGCGTTTCTCCTTCGTCATTGGGTGCAGTGTTCCCAACCGTCCCGTCCGGACGCCAGGGCCCTAGCGTCCTATAGTCCCGTCCACGGCGTCCGTCTTTTTTAAACGCCGCCGCCCTGTAGGTTGACGGGCGGGCCTGCCCTCTTTTTTTGGAAATGGTAACTTCCGGTAGGGGACTGGCGTCTTGAGTAAGGACGGGCGTCACCTGCAGGGCTCGGCCAATTACCCATAGGGCCCTATAGGTATTTTGCGCACTAGCCTATAATAGA
>Ga0307509_10008988_pt1 | contig 12595 bp, 16 predicted proteins | sample 10_EM_MG_FD_202245 | JGI IMG/M metagenome (GOLD analysis project Ga0307509, IMG submission 202245) | Populus trichocarpa ectomycorrhiza microbial communities from riparian zone in the Pacific Northwest, United States - 10_EM | ecosystem: Host-associated > Plants > Roots > Unclassified | place...
TTCACTCAATAAGTTCTCTCGAGGATCGTTGGTTATCAGAATAGGATGTCTCTCGCTTTAGTTAAGTAGAATAATGTAAAGCCAGAGGACACCCGTCAACCATTCTGACCTTTCGCGAGCACCCTGCACAGCTCAGGGCTGTCCAAGTCACCTGCCAAGAGTGAGCCAACACTCGGAGGCAGTCGGACTGCTCGGATATTAACTATCTCCACAAATAGGAAGTGCTTCCGGTGATGTCTCTCCAACTACATCTGCATGAGCGAAAACTCTTTCCTATCGGTAGCATATCAGTGGCCAACCGACATGCCCACCATAGAGATAATATCCATTGGGACTCACTGGCCCAGCGGTGGTTTCGTCTATACAAGCTACGCAGTCCATCGGCAAATCTACTTGGCTATACTAAGCTTCTAAACCTGACTGCATGCTCCCTTGATAAGAAATCTCCTGCTGCTTGACTGCATGGGCGCTACCCACAGTCAATCATGCGGGACCTTCTTAAATCGTGACAAGACTCACACCTCTAGAGTCCACTAATAACCCATGGTAATGCTACAGTTCACGGGGTAGCCCGGGACTGGCTTTGGGGTGGTTGTCCTGGAAGCCTTGCAGCTTCCCCGGTCCGCCCCATGCCCTCTACTGTTAACCATACAACTACCCGGAGGTCATAGTATGCCTGTAGGTGGTTCCCAGGTGTTATCCAGGTGGCGCCCCAGGAGGCGGTCACCCTCACGCCCCTTATATATCCTGCGAACAGCTTCTGGTCAGTTGGACGGCCACAACTCATACGGTGTTGTGGGAGCATTCCTATGGATCTTACTTTACTAGGAAGCACACAACCACACAGCCGTACTGTGCTGTCGCGCTGTACCAACGCTGGGCCCGCAGGGGGGTGTTAGGAATATCCCCTGAAAGTTACAGGACGTTCGGACCACTCCTGCTCCGTCAGTAGCTTGTTTCGTGCCATACGAAGCGGCCCCTTGAACATCTAAGAGCCCCACTATAGTGGGATAACTTCCCCCTAAGTCCGCAGATGACTTTGTCAGTGAAGGTAGGGTAACTGGGGTACCTCGGTAGGGTAACTAGGGTCCCAAGGTAGGGTAATCATGTTTTTAAGGTACGGTAACTGCACCCTTCCATGCCTTTATTTCCTTCACGAGTCCGCGTGACCTCATATAATGTTGCCCTGGAGACCCGTGCAACATTTACTATGGGTCCTTAACTTTATGCGATCATACCCTCCGAAGGTTACCCTGCCTAGTAGGGTAACTTTGGCGTCCCTAGGTTACCCTCTCTAACCCTATGTCACCAAGTTACTTTGTAGACACTTGTACCAACTCATGTCTACTGGTAGTATACTAAGTATACTGGCCTATCCTCAATATGGTTACCACTTGGTATACCATACGGGCTTGAGTCTAGTCCACTGTAGCTACCAATCTGTAGGGTCGTTACACCACTCCCCTCTTCTCTAGATCTGTCCGCAGATCTTAATATCGTCTTTTCTTCCCACGCATAGGTACATCAACAACCCTATGGTCTCTAGGTTTTGATGGGTACCTGTCAGGGAAGTTTACCAAGGCCTGCATAGCAGTGCCTTCCAACATCTCGAACGGTTCCCAGGAATTTTCCTCTGGTCCATACCCGTCCCAAGCAACTAAATATTGCACAAAGCGGTGAGGAAACTTTGACTTAGGATTTCCATACCACCGACTGTCTACCACCTCAGCGACAGCATAACTGGGCTCACTATCGACAACGTCTGGTGCCGGCATCGCCAACTGAGGCCTCCCGATAGGAGCCTCGCGGTACGGCTCCAACAACCCGACATTAAACACTGGATGGATTGTCCATCGGGCTGGCACTTCTAACTCATAGGCTCTGGATCCAATTTTCCGCTTGACCACAAACGGTCCAAACATTTTATGGTCAAGCTTTTCCATAGTCCTCCATGTGTGAATGTTTTTTCGGTTCAACATTACATGGTCTGCTTTCTTTGCCCTGCCCTGGGTGACATCCTCCAATGTGACTTATTCAGGAGAAGGCTGTCTTTTTTGATAATGGCATTTCCTTTGTCTTTCTTGTTCCCATTGTAGTGTCTCCCGGATTTCTTGCCATGTCCCTTCCCAATCCTTCACTACGAGCTCACTGTCTGGGTGTATTCCTTGATTATCTAACACCATCCCCGACCACTGTTTCTGGGGAGTGAATCCGTAATTAATTTCAAAAGGACAAGCCTTAGCGGATTCTGATAGCGAAATGTTATAGGCGTGCTCTGCAAAAGGGAGTAGCGACACCCAATCATCCTGCTGATACGAACAGTAAGTGCCTAAGTACTATTCCAGTGTCTGTTTAACCCGTTCAGTTTGCCCATCGGTTTCAGGATGAAACACGGTGGAAACATTTAACTTAACTTGCAATAGTTGCATTAGGCTCATCCAAAACTTGCATGTAAACCGGGTATCACGGTCAGATATAATTGTTTCTGGGAGCCCATGAAGGCGCCAGATTTCCTTCACAAAGATTAGAGCCAGTTCCTTGATGTGCTTATCTGTCTTGAGTGGAATGCAATGTGCCATCTTTGAGAACCTGTCCACGATGACCCATATTTTCGTATACCCTTCTGATTTGGGTAGCCCCACAATGAAGTCCATGGAAATGGAGGTCCACGGCCTCATAGGAACATTGATAGGCTCCAACAGCCCATACTTCTTGTGCCGAATGACCTTGTTATGTTGACATATGTCGCATGAGCGTACATATTCCGTGATCTGTTCATCCATCTTTGGCCAGTAGAAGTTTGCCCTAACCCTACCAATTGCCTTGTAGGTTCCGAAGTCTCCAGCCATGCGTGAATCATGTTCAGCCTCCATGATTATCCGTTTCAAGGCCTCGTCCTTGGGGATGTACCACCTGTTTTTATAACAGAGTAAATCCTTTATGATTCTTAGACTTGTAGCAAGATTCTTCTCGCGCTTGAGTACCGACTTGAACGTATCCAAGTAGCTTTGGTCTTGGTCGGCTGCTTTCAGTAGAGCTGTCCTAAATGCGGACTGCAGCCGAAACCCTTGGCAGGACTGCAACACCTGTGGTCGCAAGATGTCCCGCTCCTGACCAACATAGTGATGCGGACGGAAAAAAGTGTAAGGATCAGAATTACTCCCCTCTTCAGGGCGGTAGTCCCTACACCTAGACAATGCATCGGCCTTTTCATTAAACCTTCCCTCACGGTAAACAAGCTTGAAATTGAACCATTGTAGGAATTCAGCCCAGCGGTGCTGTCTCCTGTTGAGAATCTTGGTCGAATTAAAGTACTCCAAATTCTTATGATCAGTGTAAACAGTTATCTGTTCTTCTACAGATCTCAACATGTATTCCCATTCGGGAAATGCAGCAACTATAGCTGTCATTGTAACAATCCTATTGCTAGGTAGTTATGCAACAGGCAACGACAGTAGTTTCCTATAGTGAGCAAGTCTCCTTCTTTATAATGGGGCTTAGGGAAATACTATCTCTTCAGATAGTATGGGACTGGCTTTCTAGTCTGGGCGATCCGTCGAAGGATACTATCTCGTCAGATAGTAAGATGAGTGGATTGTCGTACTTGATAGAACTATCACAATAGTCCTATGTTCGAGCGGCCCGTCGAGACTATCACAATAGTCTCCGGGTTCTTAGGGCGTAGGCTTTTGTATAGGAGAAGTATATAGAAAGGAAGTAAAAACGTAATCGTATTGCAATATCTTAAGTATAGAAAAGTACTTAGATGGTTGCGTGAAGATCCTACCCCTTGGTCGGTCTTTTTTTATTTTTTTATTTTTTTATTTTTTATTTTTATATCATTTATTCTTAGTTAAGGTACAAGAACTCGCATGCATCGTGAGATATGGCGTAAAGAAAACCTTAATTCCAACAACCGCCCGCTTCACCTGTTCATGGGAAAAATCAAACAGCCCGAATCCATAGGAAAAATCCCCCTCGCCTAGCACCTAAGCAATAATACCTCAGACACATAAGGAAACAATTCATAGAGACGTACAGGAGAGAGACCCAAACCCTTCAGCAGGCTCCCCTAAAAACAAAAGAAAGGATTCGCTCACGAAGGCCCGACAGGGCCCGCGGGGGTGGATGTGTGATCGTCGTTACAAGAGAAAACCACTGGACTTGTGGGCCGACATTGTAACCATAAACGTAGGGTTGCGCCGGTAATTACATCGATCCAAGGCATTGGACACCAGGCAGGGAGATAGTGCAATACCGCGACTGGGCGTAACCGAGAAGTGGACGAACGATCGGGGAGGATGAGGAGGCAGTAAGGTGCCAGCTGCTGTAGCAGTAACGGTGCAAGCAGACAGAACCGGGAGGTGGGAGAAGGAAGGATCGTGAACAGGCTAGCCACAACGGACAAACGGGCCATAGCAATGGCTTTTGGGACGACGACGAAACTGAGGTGAGACCGAGATGTTACTAACCGAGGCTTTCCCCATCAGAGGTACAAGCCCAGCAAGCCGAGGCCTACTTCGACAGAGAGTCCGACACCGTAACGCTGACCGTGAACGAAGCGAGAAGCTTTCCGACCGTGCAAAATGCTAAGCGAGGTGCAAAGCAAGTGCGGGGTAAGGGGGAGAACTGAACATGATGAGCGAGTCAACGACGAACGAGAACGAGAACCCCAAGGATGGGAGGCCGCCAGGCCTCAGAAGAGGCGGGAGGTTGGCTTAACGTCAACTCCTAGGCAGTAGCCATCGTGGGAGAAGAGAGGTGGGTGGGGGAAAGCGACGATGATTTCCAGTGGTGTTGAGATTTCAATCGCCGGAGGTGGAGGAGAGATGGTTCGTGGACCTACCCCTTGGTCGGAACCAAGCGCCTTATATAGGCATCTTCTCACAACCCTAACCCTGGCGACTCATCACCTCGCGCTACATAAACCTGTATGACTCATAGTGAGTCATAGCGCGAAATCCATCAATGACTCATAGGAGTCATCGCCCAACATTCCGTTAACCAATCAAAACTCATAAACCAAGTCATGTGCTCAAACGAGCCACACGTGCGAAACCCATGACTCATAATACGAGTTATGTGCGAAAGTCACTACATCATATGACGTCACTATCGTGAGTCATGAAACAATCAACCAATCAAAATATAACAATGACTCGCGAGTCCGCAGTCATGTGAGAACTATGAGTCAAGTGACGTCGTAGTGTGAAATCCAACATACCTTATAACTCATAGGTATGAGTCATGTGACATCTGCCTTGCTTAGTCACAATTTGTGACATTAGCTCCCGTCTCCCCCTAGCATCGGTCCCACCATGCTACTTGCCCAAATCTAACAACCTCTGCCCAGCTCTTCTGGGTTCTTTTCGGAGGCTGTGGTTCCTGTGTTCGAGCTCCTCGTTGGCTCGTCTTTTGGTGTCCATTTCGTTCCTCAACCTTGCTAGGATGAAACCAGATCCCGCGACCGTTCTGCGAAGTCCTTGGATCTCTTCACGCATTCGTCCTATCGTGGTCTGGTAGTTAGCTAGCTCCTGTCGGGTTTTCTCGTCCTTTTCCAGGTTTTGTTGCTTTTCGTCTAGCAGTTCCTGAATGTGCCTCTGTAGGGCTCCGACGTCTGGTTGAGCTTTTTCGCTCCCTTCCCTCTCCTGCCGTGTCCTCACGGCACAGAATTTCCTTCGTTGTTCCGGCTCGGGGTGTCTCCGATGCCATTTTGAGAGGGGTTTCCTCTCGCCGCTTTCCTGGGGATAATATCCCGCTTTGATCTTCTCTTGCACATGTACGAAGCATTTGTCGTCGTAGCTTTCGTACCATGTCACGCTCTGCCCATGGCGTTTCCTCTGTTGTTTTTTGTTCCGGTGCGATACCGGTACTGATGGCATAGACCGAGATCGGTCCAGAGGAAACCACCACGAGGCTTCCTTGTCATTGTAGTGCACTTGGCACCCGTCGTCGTAGCATGCCGTCCATGACAGCACATCGTGCTCCCATCGAGCTCGTTCCTTTCTCTCTGCCTCTTCCCACTCTTGTGTGGCTCGGTATGGGGGGCTCGTGGGTAGTCCAACGGTAGTTTCCCACCGTTCTTGGGCGGTCTTCAGTGTCGGGGGTCTTGGTGTCGTCATTCGTGGAGGTGGTGGTGGTGGTGCGAGTTGCGGTGGTGGTGTTATGGAGACCCATGTCTCCCCGTTTTTCGTGTTCCTCTATCTTGATCGAGAGAGGGCTTCCTGGCGTACTTTTGGTGGAATTGTTGTTTTGCGATGCCTGCATTTTCGAAATCTTCGTGGGGGTACCAGACTTTGTCGTATTCAGGAGGATAACCGGTCCACTTGGCGCGGTATTGTAGTTTCCCGTAGTGTAGTCAAGAATCGATAATTTGTTCGAGTTCGTACTTGGGTTCTCCTTTGATGATAATAGGAGGTGGTGGTTGTGGTCGTTGAGAAGAAAACTTATCGTCGTGATATGGTTCAAGAAGAGAGATGTGGAATGTATTGTGGATTCTCATTGATGGTGGAAGATCGAGCTTATGAGGACTTTCTCCTATCCTTGCCAAGATTTTGACGGGTCCGATTTTCTTGTAGTCCAGTTTCTTGCATGGCCTTGTCGTTCGTATATTTCTTGGCAATAGCTAGATGCTATCTCCTGATTGTAAATTCGGATCGGGTTTTCTTCCTGCATCGTAGTATTCCTGTGTCTTAGTTGCGCTTCCGTCATTTCCGCTTGTAGGGTATCGTGTATTGACTCATGTTTTCTGGTGGTGTGATTTTTCCTTGCATTAGGTGCCCGATGGTCTGATATTCGGGGTTGACTCCGTCGTTTGCAAAGAAGGGTGTGCGTTTAATACTTTCTTGATATCCATTGTTGTATGCGAATTCTGCCGTTGGTAGTAGCTCCTTCCAGTTGTCTTGTTGATAATTGACGTATGCTCGGAGGAATTGTTCCAAAGTGGAATTCGTCCATTCCGTTTGTCCGTCTGTTTGAGGGTGAAATGCCCTGCTCAATCTTCGTTCTATTCCAAGTGGTTTTGTCATTTCTTTCCATAAATCGGACGTGAATATGGACCCTCGATCCATTATGATATCTTTCGGCAGCCCATGTAATCGACATATTTCCCTCATGAAAAAGTCCGAGAATTGCCGCGAATCCATTTCCTTAGTGCATGGTAGGACAGGAGCCATTTTTGTCAGTCGATCGATGACGATCAGGATTGCGTGATCCCCTTCTGATTTCGGTAAGTCCCTGATGAAGTCCATGGCTATCGATTTCCACGGTCGATCCGGGGCTTCATTTGGCTTCATCAGGCCTCAAGGTTAGTGTTCGTTACCGGGCGGGGCGGGGCGGGTTTTCACTCGCCAGACCCCGCCCTTACACGGGGCCGGGGAGGTATGTTTCGAGTAATCCCCACCCCGCCCCCGTCCGGGGCCGACCCGCACTCACTCCCTGAACGGGACCCCGTTTGTTACCACCTATTTTTAACGGGAACCCGTCTGGGGTATGGGTGGGGTGGTGGCCTGAGCGGGGACAGGGGCAGGGAATGCCGAAAAAGACAGCCCGCCCCAGGCCGTTGAGTGGGGCGGGGCGGGGAAAAGGGCCGGGGGCCCGCGTTTTTCAGGGCCCCGTCCGCCCTGCAAACAACTCTACACAAGCTGCATGTCGTACCACCTTTGTTCTTTGACAAATGTCGCAATTCTTGACGCATTGTTTTATCGTGTTGCGCATATGAGGCCGATAGTATTTGTGTTGTAGAAGCTCCGTTGTTTTTGCCGTTCCTGCGTGTCCCGCATGCGGAATATAGTGGTGTTGACGTATAATGTTGGTCCGAATTCCCTCTTTGTTGGGAACCTAAATCTTTCCTTGGTGCCATAGGTATTTGTCCTTCCATTCACATAGTCCTAGGGCCACTCCCTTCATTTCTCTGTCTCCTTGTTCCAATGCTTTCCTTATCGTTTGAATTTCTTCGTTTTGGGCCGCCTCGTTGCGAAGTTCTTCATGGCTTGTTTCTTCAAGTCTTATGGTTTCCATTTCCTGGATGCTGGTTTCGAAGTATTTCTCTTTTGGTAGGAGAATCCTTTCTTTCTGTGTAAGTCGTTCATCTCCTGCCTGTGGCATGTGTGCTTTTCGTCGAGTTAAGGCATCTGGCTTGCATCCTTCTTTTCCCGGTCAATATTCAATTTTGAAGTCGAAGCCGCTTAAAACCTCGCTCCATCGGCTTTGCCGTCCCGTTAACTCCTTAGTGGTCGTAAATCTTATCAAGTTCTGGTTGTCTGTCAAGACTCTGAAGTGTTGTCCGCTTCCTTTAAGGTATCACCTCCATTCTTTGAGCACTTGAACTATTGCTAATAGTTCTTTGTCGTGTACGTGGTAGTTGCATTCGGCCGGTTTCATCGCCTTCGATCCGTATGCTATTCGTCTCCATTTTCCGTCTTCGTCCTGTTAGGACAATATGCCTGAGCAGACATATTGTGATGCGTCGGTTTCGACAAGCAGTGGTCTTCCCGCTTTGAAGTATGTCAACACTAAGGTTGAGCATAACTTTTGTCTTAGCTCGTCAAAGGCGGTTTGTTCTTTGTTTCCCCATTCCCAGACGACACTTTTCGTGGTTTGATCGTATAGTGGTTTGGCCGTTCTGCTGAATCCATTTATAAAGCGTCGATAGAAATTGCAGAACCCCATGAATTCCTGAATTCCTTTTTTGTTGGTAGGTTCCTTCCAATCCCATATGGGTGCTGTTTCGATAGGGTCAACTTTGACTCCTTCGTTATTGATGATGAATCCTAGGTATTCTGTTTCTCGTTGGTGAAATTCGCATTTCGATGGTTTGAGTTTCATTCCTTGTTGGCGTATAGCGCGGATGATGGCAGCCACGTCTTTTTGGTGTTGTTCCAGGTTTTCGGAGTATATTCGGACATCGTCCAGGTAGACTAAGCAGCATATGTCGATATATGATTGCAAGGTTCTGTTGATCCATCTTTGGAATGCTGCAGGTGCATTGGTTAGCCCAAAAGGCATTACCAAGTACTCGTAAGTGCCGTATTTCGTGGTGAATGTCGTTTTCCATTCGTCCCCTGCTTGTATCCTGACATTGTGGTAGGGGTCCTTGATGTCCAGTTTGGTGTAATATTTGGCCGTTTGTACCCTGTCCAAGGCTTCCCCTATGAGCGGTAGAGGGTATCGATCCTTTTTGGTAACATGGTTGAGTGCTCTATAGTCGACACATAGTCGAAGTTTTCCATCTTTTTTCTTGACGAACATGATGGGAGATCCCCCGTCGGCGTAGGTTTCTCTTATCCATCCTCTCTCCTCGTTCTGTTTGATATAGCTCCAGAGTTCCTTGAGTTCGTCTTGGGAAAGTGCGTATATCTTTTTGATCGGGAGTCCCTCTCCTTCTTGGACTTTGATTTCCAGGTCCACCCCCCGTCAATGAGGTGGCAGCTTAGTTCTTTCTCCTTCTTCGAATACATCTAAGTATTCATGATATTCTTGAGGCACCATTTCTTCGAGTTTTCGTTGCTTCTGATATTTTCCGCTTTTGATGGCTAGCTCGGTGCTAATGTTGACTGATTCTAGGCTTATGCGTCCTTCTTTCTTGCTGTACTTGAGGATTCCTGTTATCGTGTCCGGTCTTCGTTAAAACTTTCTGAAGGCTCTGGCACTGATCTCGCAGATCTGGCCTTGGAAGTTCCTGTGCTTCCAAATCCTTGTTGTCCTGTATTGGTGTTTTTGAGCGTTCGGACCTTGTAACAGTCGCTTTCGACTATTTTTTCCGTGATGAGTTGTGCTATCCGATCTCCGTTTTTGACTTGGTAGTCTTGGTTGCCCATGTTGGCTATTACCACTTTGATTTCTCCAGTATAGTCGGAGTCGATCACGCCTGCATTGACAGCAATCTGATGTTTAACTGCCATGCCGCTTCTTGGCGCTATCCGTCCATAGGTTCCTCGTGGTGGTGTGATTGATATTGTGGTTCGGACAACTTCTTGTCCTTGGGCCGGTATCGTCTTGCTTTCGTTTGCGTACAGGTCGTGTCCTGCTGCTTGTGCCGATCCTCGAGTCGGTATCTTTGCTTGTGGGTCAAGTTTCTTAACCTTGACTCGCTGATCTTTCTTGCTTTGAGCGACGCCGAACTCGACTTTCAAGTTCTCTTCTCGTGCTTCGTCTTCTGGTATCGCGTATACGGTGGGTGATTCTTTTAAACACCATGTCGTACATCTCTCACTTTCAAAGGTGATCTTTCCTTGTCCCCAGTCGATTCGGGAACTGTGTTGCGTTAACCATGGCATTCCGAGGATGACCTCATGGTTGGGTAGTTTAGCCACTTGGAAAATCGCCAATTCCCTATGGCTACCGATGTCCATAGGTACTTTCGCTGTATGGGTAATTGGTCCCATAGCGCTGGGTCGACCGTCCGCCAGGTAAACTTCTCGTATCGTTCTTGCTTGCGTGGTTCTGATGTTGTATTTGCTGCAGAACCCTTTGTCAATAAAGTCCTTGGTTGCACCCGAGTCGATCATCTCGTTAATCGTGATTTGTCTTGTTGTGCCGTGTAGTCGTATCGTGACCATGATATGGTCATTTTCGTTGTTCAGTGCTTCCATGTTGTTTAGTGCCGCGTAAAGGTTCCTCATCTCAATGGGCTTTGGTTTGGTCCTGTCCCTCAGACCATTGCTTACTGGGGACTTTCGTCGTTTCCTGATTCTTCTTCTTTTCCGACCTCCATTTCCCTGCCTTTCGCTGGTGGTCTCCATTGTTTTTTGTTGTCGTTCCTTAGTTCCCATGTCGCTCCTTCCTTGCTGTTGGCCTGGCTTCGGCATGCTGCCGCTCGATGTCCTGGTTTGGCGCATTTGAGGCATAAATTGCTTCTCATTCTTCTTTGGTATTCTTTGGCTGAGATGTTGAATCCAGGCCTTCTTCTTGTAGCATCCAACTCCATTGGATCACCCTTATCTTCGTTCTGAGGTCGAAAAGTCCCATTTGGATTCTGTGGGGTTCCAGGAGATGCAGTCCTTTCTTTGCTGATTGTCCCGTGACGCATGTGTTTGATGGCTGCCATCTTTGTCTCTTTTTTGATGGCCCAGTTGGCCACGAACTGTGGGTCTTGCGAGTCGGATCCGTCCATTCCCCATGCTTCTTGGAGTTCTCCCTTGAATCCCCTCATCAGGTGGTAAGTCAGGGTTGCATCGTCCATTCCGGTCTGACTGGCGATAAGTCTATATTTGTTCCAGTATTCTGTAGCTCCTTTCGATCCTTGAACCCTTCTCCTGAGTTTTGCTCTTGCTGCTCCTTGCTCGTCGATTTCACCAAACTGTCCCTGCAATTCATTCTTAAAGTCGTCTCAACTGCTCCAGGTTACATCTTGTCGTCTTTCGATGTATGGTGTAGCCCATTTCAACGCATCGCCTCTCACAAGGCCGAGAGCGTAGCCAATCTTGTCGTTGTTGTACTCGAATTCCCATCCTACTTCTTTGAAGTAGACCGACAGCTGCGCCAGCCAACCTCTGAGTTGGTCTCGTTCGCCATGAAATGTGCTGGGTTCCTTGATTTTTGGCTTTTTTGTGTTTCCAGATCCTCCGGTTAAGGCTCCAATGATTTGTTCTATTTGATCCGGCGTCAGGTTGGATGGTAGGGGTGGGGCCGCTTCTTTGCCCTTCGTGTCTGGATTAGGTGTAGATGTGGACGCCATCGTGTTTCTCCTTGTGGGTACTGCGTCTGTTTCGTCTGAATCAGAACTTCCTTCCGCGCTATCTGTTGTTGAGCTTGCGGCTCTTGAGTGTTGAATAGACTCGGCTAATGCTTCTCCCAGTCCCTCTAGGTCGATATCTCTTTCGGTGAGGTCGATCTCCTGATCGACAGGTTGTTGAGCCGTTCTATTGTTGGGTGTTGCGTGGTGATGCAACCAAATGTAACAATCCTGTTGCTAGGTAGTTATGCAACAGGCAACGACAGTAGTTTCCTATAGTGAGCAAGTCTCCTTCTTTATAATGGGGCTTAGGGAAATACTATCTCTTCAGATAGTACAGGACTGGCTTTCTAGACTGGGCGATCCGTCGAAGGATACAATCTCGTCAGATAGTAAGATGAGTACATTGTCGTACTTGATAGAAATATCACAATAGTCCTATGTTCGAGCGGCCCGTCGAGACTATCACAATAGTCTCCGGGTTCTTAGGGCGTAGGCTTTTGTATAGGAGAAGTATATAGAAAGGATGTAAAAATGTAATCGCATTGCCATATCTTAAGTATAGAAACGTACTTAAATGGTTGCGTGAAGATCCTACCCCTTGGTCGTTTTTTTCTTTTTTCTTTTTTTTTGTAATCATGCGTTCATTGTTTTTAGGTACAAAAAGCCTCATGCAACGCTAGCTATGGAGAGAACAAAACCTATAAATCCAAACAAAATAACAAAGGAAAGTCACGGCACCAATCAATATCCACTATCGCGAAGGTTTCTCCTCCGCCGGGCCAGCGGCCACCTATAACAAGGAAAGCACAAACTAACAACTTAGTCGTCTAGAGAGGAAAGCCTACACAAGACAAAGGAAAGAAACCCAAAGACCCTATACCTCAGCTAACGAAAAAACACGAAAAACCGGGGGGGGCA
>Ga0307509_10008989_pt1 | contig 12595 bp, 8 predicted proteins | sample 10_EM_MG_FD_202245 | JGI IMG/M metagenome (GOLD analysis project Ga0307509, IMG submission 202245) | Populus trichocarpa ectomycorrhiza microbial communities from riparian zone in the Pacific Northwest, United States - 10_EM | ecosystem: Host-associated > Plants > Roots > Unclassified | place...
GTCATCCCACACGCGATGATCAAGCAGGCATCCACGTTGCTCTGGGTATCCAACCCCACGTTGTGTTGTAGATAAGAGGAGGCCTGAGTGACGTCAAGCGAATGCACAAGCAGACCCGAGTTGCGGTGAGAATGTCCACGCGGTGCCATCATGCGGCGACCATCAAGGTGAGCACCTGAGTGCCGAAGATGTGGCGAAGAATGTGGACGAGTGACGGGAGATGAACTTTTTTGGGATTCAGTGCATGTTGGTACAGCATGTTAGGTGCTAAATAAATGCTAACAGCCTTCGGGTCTCACCAAACAGTTTTTCGGCCCACCCATGAGATAGTTCGCCTCCAGAGTAGCTGGTGAAGCATGGGTAGTCCAAAGACCTCAGACGAAGAAGGATTAGTATGAACATTGAGTGGCAGGGGTGGAGATGACATCTAAAGATCTAAAGGCCTTAGATTAGATGTTTCAGGGGACTACTACTGGACCACTGTAAAAGCATTTCCATAAGCCAAACCACTACAGTAGTACTGACATTCCGGGGTCACGGTTTTGGAATCGTGCAAGTAGTCCGCTAGAAAGCTCGGCTTATTACTCGACTATTACTCGTCGTCGTGCACACGAGCAGTGAACCGAGTTCGCTCCCTAACAAGTGCAAACATCGCGCGAGCCCATTTCTACCTCGGCCTTGGGGCAGCACGTAGTAGCCTATGTCCCGTTTAGCATCACTCTCGCTCGCAAACGCGAAGCGTTGGTCCTCCTCCTCCGATCTCACGACTCACAATAGCAATGCGCGCGAGCTCTCCCACAAAGTGCGCGCGCTTCTCCGCGAGACGGCGCAGCCCGTAGCCGTCGTGACGTCCTTCATGCCAAAGCAGCATGCCCCACCCACATCGTCCTCCGCGCAGCCATCCTCACCCGGGCCACCACCAACCACCTCAGTGACGACATCATCATCTACTTCCCCGTTTCATGGCGCGACGCTGTCCTCGTTCACGTCCATCTCTATGGCGCCACATCATCTCGTCGCATTCTCGCTGCGCGTACCGTCGCGCATGGCCGCTTCGCTCGCAGATCTCTCCTCGGCAACACAACCCGCTTCGTCCGCCCACATGGTCATCAACCTTCTCGCTGCCCCTCAAACGCACGCTGCCATCCTCTTCTCGCGACCGGACCTTCACCCGCGCCCCTTCGAGGACCCCGGCATCCAATGGTCACCATCGCGCGACGGTCTTCCCATGTTGCACGGTTGCCTCGGTGCACTATCCTGTAGGGTCGTCGGCGCCCCGTGGCCGTTGAATGACCTAGTTGAATTGGGGGATAAACTGTCGGATAAAGTAGAGGGAACGCGTGATGGTGATGTCGAGTCGGAGTTATTCATTGCCCAGATCCTACGCGTCGAAGACGTGCCGCAGGCTGTAGGCGTAGGAGCTGACGATATCATCCGAACATTACCTCTTGTGTATCATCGCCGGAGTTACACGACCACTGCAGACAAGTTACCTTTAAATCAAAAGACCAACAGCTGAAAACTGAGCATGTTATTGTCATCATTGTGAGGTATCAGACATCTTATGACTTGACAGTGGGTACATATACAAGATGCTCTCACCCATACAACAGGCTATGTCAATACAACACGAACTCATAGCTTCATGAAAGAAAAGAGACTACCCATGTCCACCCACCTCCGACCGTTCTGTTCTAAGTATTTTTCGACAGTCTGCCGCATTCTCTGAAGAAAATCGCCATGATTTGCCGCTAATGTAAGTATCTCGTCTGAAACATCGATGTCTTCGTTAGTGGTGAAGTGTGTAAGGGCGACTGTCACGTACCAGGATTGGATGCTCTCGCTTTCTCGATATCAAATAGGTATAAGAAATAGCGCAGCTGATTGTAAAGCATCGCGTCCGAATACTGGACCACAAATCATTCAGTCCAACCTCCAAACTGCCAAGTACGATGTTGTGGTTGCTCACCTCAAACGAGACTGCTCCATGGCACCAATCCTTCAGACATCTTCGCCCATACACTCCCATCACCCGCGCACGATTTCCACAGGTTGGGTCGTCACAGATGGTCCAGCCCTCGTAGTACCTGTGAATGTGTTCTCGGATCTGGCATTCGAGCTGGACCTGCAGGCTCGCCGTCCCATAACTTTTCTTGCACATGGGGCACGTGACTCCTTTGGCGTTAACCAAGGATTCCTAGAATATTAACGAATGATAAGTGAGGACCCACGAGCGCTCGGGGACAAAACGTACAGATCTATTTGCCACGGGGGCAAAGCCCACACTGCATTCGCAGGCACGGCAACGTACAACGAATGGCGCCGCATCCTTGTACCGCTCACTGTCGGGTAGCTGCGAGTCGAGCGCGTTGAAACGACGTTCCTCAGCCTCGTTTGCAGTTACGGACCGGTAGCGCCCGGGATCGAGACCTTGCATCACGTCAAGAGGCTGTCACAGAGAGCAGGGGGGGGGGAGAGCACATACCCAAACACTCGGCGAGACGAGCACGGTCAGTTCCTTCAATCGGATCACAAAGTCGCTCGATTGGCGGTAGAATCTGATGTGCGAGGTAATACTCGTAGTCTGTGAAAACAATACGAGAATAAGCAGACGACACGCGATCCCGAGAGATGGGCTGTACAGACCCGCCGGGATCTCGGGGGCAGCCTTGCGAAGTTCATCCGGATGTCTTGCCCGCTCTGCCTGTGCGGAATTTCCCGTCGCGTCCGCCTCGCCAGAGCAAAATATGTACGGAATTACATCGCCGGCTCGCACCGCGACGTTACGCGTCTTCATCCTGAGCGCGACTTGCACATGGGGCTGGCTCTTTGCGTCCGGGTAGTCCTCCGGGTTCTTGCCCAGTCGCTTGAAGATGATGAACTCGTCGAGTTTGATCTTGCCACCGCGCACATCCTCGCCGATAGTGGTGAGATATTCGTGGATGCGCTCAACAACGATCTCCGTGGCTTCGCCAGAAAGAATCCGATCTAGCACGTACTGCGAGACTGTCTTCGACAGCGCGCAATACTCGCGGCGTTTCATGTCAAGACCTTTCACTTCCGTGGAGGTTCTAAAGCCATCCTCGACCTTGACCGCGGCATACTTTTTCTTCTGGAGCAGAAGCAGCCGTTGGAAGACGCCGTCAAGGTCGATTTCGAGAAGCCTGTAGCGATCGTTGACGGCCTTCTTCAACTCCGCGGAAATTTTGAGAGCTTCCGAAAGCTCAGTGACATTCGAATTGACGAAGACGGAATCGGTGTCTCCGTAGATAACCTGGGGTCCGACATCAGCGACTTCCTAAGGCGAGTGTTGATGTCTCACATCTAGCTGTAGGCTCTCTGCTAACTCGCGCGTATGCGTCAAGATCTCGCGACCTTTGAACGTTGTTAAGGCTGCGAGCGGTTTGGCATAGAAGCGCGAGTATTCAAAACCAAGACAGCCATACATGGAGTTGGCTGTAAGTTTGAGCGCCTGCTGCTTGATATCGTACTAGATCTCGGCCGTGAGCGACACAACCAATTGCAGAAAGCGAAGGTGACACACTTGCAGTAACTTTGCAGTTGAAAGCGATCGGTCCTTCATGAGGCTTTTGACTTGACGTCGCCGGCTAACTAAGGTAGCAATAAGACGAGGTAACACCCCTTGCGGTACCTCTGATCCTGGCGGTTCAGGGATTTTATCGTCCTGAAAGGTTCGTTCAGTCGACGACAATATCCTGTAGACGCACAAACGCACGTCTGAATCCTGCAGGTCCACAGTGGTAAAGTCGATGTTGTACTCTTGGATAATACTGGGATACAAGGAGTTGAAGTCCATGACGAGAATAAACCTATCCCATAAACCACGCTTGGGCTCGAAGACTAGACCACCCTTGTACTTGTCCCTTTTGCCCTTGGATGTCTTGGTTTCTCCACCCTCGCCGTCCGCGTCTTGTTCAACTTTTACGGCCTTCTTTCCCCACTGTTTGTCTGGGCGTATGTACTTCAAACGATGGAACTCATGCAACAAAATGTATTCGTTCCGTTCCGCGCGCCCACCATTCAGGGTCTTGTTCCTGTAATGAGCGACGCTGAGCATCCTTGACAGCATTTATCGAGGCATTACGCACCAAGAGTTGCCAGCTAGGTTCGTAAGTTGTCGCGTCAAGGGTAAAATTTGCACCTTCGCTGCGATAGCCATCTGATAATGTGCATCAATTTCGCAGTGGTGCACAAACGTGATGAGCCGGTCTGGCGTGCTGACGCCATCATCGAAATAGCTCGGAGTGTCTTCGGGGTCGATGTCTTGTCTGACACTCTTAAGATGTGTAGCACACATCTCTGTCAAGGACCATGTGGTCGAGGCTATCATGCTCTTGGCGCCGTCCGAGGCAAGATCACAAAGTAAACGGCCGTTCAGAAAGCGGAGGTTAGTTCCCTGCCGACCAATTCCTGGCCATTTGGAACGTCGGAAGCGACCGATGCGGGACCAATGATCCGCCTTGAGGTCTCTCATCCGATGGAGGAGAATATCCAAGGAAACACCAAGGAAGTCGTGCCCAACAATAATATCGGGATCGGCTTTGTGTAATGTTACTGGGGATGCCATACGAATGAGAAGAATGACAAGTTGCAAATTCATCACAAACCTAGGAGACTGTTGAGGAGCATCCGTTCATTGTTCATTGGGGATATCAAGCCTTTCGCATTAGACTTTACTTTTGCATCGAAACCAGGGGGGAAGCGCCCAAGTGGTCGAACAAGGGTATGTACGGTGCAGGGAAGAGCTTCCGGGGGTGTTGGGTCATCAATCTGAGCTGTCAGAGATGGTAAAAATTAGACCTCTCTAACGAAATCGTAGGCTGCGTACTGTTCGACCATATCCTTGCTGTTGCACAAACAACCTCTCGGGTATTCTCGTGGTGGTTGACAATCGTGCGAATGCTTAGACTCGTGATTGTGAGGGGAGGAATGTCTCTTGGAGCGTTCGAGTCCATCTCCGAAAAAGGGTTGATATCTTTCGGGTCCGTGACCGTCACCTCGAACTTACACCAAGAAACCTACGCAGGACCTGAGCCAGGGGACCAAGTTCACTTTTGAAGAACGTACCCCTTTGTATTCGACATGGGGCTTCTTTATTTGAAGCCAACAGGGTCCCATGATCTTACGCTTCAGAACAAGGAGTTCGAAAGCGTTTGTATTCGTCCCAAAAATTCGGGAAAAAGCTGGGCTAGAAACATTCGCAGGAATTTGGGGCTCTAATTATAGCCCTCGATCAGCACAATCACCCCGATAAACCTGAAAAACGTACCCTCAAAGCCGTAGACAACCTTCAACCACTGTGTCTCTTCCTTGGGTACATCAGATTCGCAAAACGCATATCTTCGCTTCACGAATTTCGCCTTCCAGGCTTTTATCCCTGCCTTCTTCCGGACCTGGTCAAAGTCTCTCCACACCGCTGGCATGTCTGGGACGACATCTGTCTCACAACCATCTTCATCGAGTTGGTAGGGCCGTGGAAGGATAAACAGGTTGCGCTGCAGATTTGCTACAGTCACGCAGCAAGAAACAAATGAGTTGGTGTTCTTGTCGAGTGCCTTGCCGATAAAATAGATGACGCCCTCGTGCTCAAGGTAGTCGAGCCAGAAGAAGCGAAATGAGCCATCGTCCTCGAGAGCAGAAATTGTGGAAGCATGTGCGGAAGATGAAGATGCCATCGCGGTGTTACCCAGCTTCCCAAGGCTCTCATCAGGCTTCACAGTTAGCGAATCATAGACCGAAAGCCAAGATGGGTTCTCTTCCTTTTTGACGGGCGCATCATTCATTGGAAACTTTGGAAGCTCCACGTCCACCTGCTCCGCCTTAACTGGCAAAGCAGGTTTTTCGTCAGTCTCCATCACGTCATGAAATGGGATATCATCGAAGAAATCGTCATCGTCATCTTGAGGGGCAAGATTCCTTGTGACTTCCATAGCGCCCATCCTTTCAATTGTAGGCGCGATCCCTTTGGCTTCTGTCCTGACCTTCTTCTTTGGACTTGTGATTAGCCCGTCGTCCGATGACAAGTCACCTCCGATATCAAAGCCGTCAGAAGTGGGTCCATCCGAAGAAGTGTCCCCGAATGGGTCGCGATGGCTGTGTGAACCACCACGTCCGTACGCAGTCCTTCTATCTGAGGAAGGCCCGGGGGAGGAAGAGCGATCGTCATAGCGGTAATCCGGCGAGGGCTTCCGCTTTCCTGGCCGAGAATTTGTCTTGGATGCAGCTATGGCATGAGAGACGTCCCAGTCGCCAAGAAGCCCTGACATGAAAGCATCCTCCTGGTCCTTCGACACAGCCGGACGATAAGCACTGATTGAGGTCGTCGCTGGGGGTGGTGGCTTGCTTTTCGTCTGCGCCTTGGTCTTGACTTTTTTCGGTTTGGCTTTGCATATAGGGAATTCGTCAAATCAGGATGAATAAATGCGAGGGGCAATGTGACGTACTAGTTTTGTACACGGCCTCATCCTCTGAGTAGTCCCGCGCGTCATCGTTTTCCCAGTCGTCCATGCCATTGTCGAGATAGTCACCGACGCCGTCGTCCACGACGAAGTCATCTTTGGCTAAACGACCTTGAACGACGCTCTTGTATTGATCCTCCGTGACTTCATCATAAATCTCTGCTTCCTCTCCCTAAGATTCCCAAAGAGGAGGGGTCGATAGCGTTTGAGCGTCGCGGAATAACGCGTATACCATTGGGACGGACCTTCCAATTTCGCTGACCACCTTGTCGTGCCAACTTGAGAGCAGCAAATTTATCCGGCTTTGCCTGGGGCTCTCTGCGTGAGCGATCTGCCATATCCTAGGGTGTACAGTTTCGGGTGATGCGGTAAATGAAGGAGGGAACACGCGCAAGACGCGTCTATGCTTCAAGTCTGATTACGATGGACGCGTGCTGCATTGACGCGCTTTCAGGCGGAGCTGAAACCCGCGTCGCTGACATGACAGTTTGCGTCTCTCCTCCAGCATCGGTTATGCTGCCCTTCCGCTTACTCCGCAACGTGCACTTAGCAGCTCGTTCGCAAATATTGAGGTTACAACGCCCCCCTCTCGCCACCTCTTCATTACCGCGGTCCCGTCTGTCCTTAGCGGTACGACACAACTCTACTCGTGTGCCCCCCGTCTCTGTCCTCGGCTCGGCCCCTTCTACAGCCACTTCGGATGCTCAGGTAGCAAGATCTGATGTAGATGAGCCCAGACTATCTTTGACCTTTACGTGCACGGCCGGGAACTGCTCCACGCGATCGACTCACCAGTTTACCAAGCGTGCATATGAGAAAGGAATTGTGCTGATCGAGTGTCCAGGTTGTAAGACAAGGTAATGCAAAAACTGCCGTTACATATTTATAAACACCACGCCCTTCTGACCATCACGTAGGCACCTGATAGCCGACAACCTCGGATGGTTCAAAGACTCGACAGATGAGGGCAAATTGCGCAATGTAGAAGATCTTCTTCGTGCACGAGGTGAAGCTGTCCGTCGTGGGCGGTTGAATCCGGATGGTTCGATCGAGGTGGAAGAATGACCTCCCTTTTCTTGTGAGTGGTGCTTCTGATTTTTGCCGTCTATGTGATGCATGTTTACATCTGTATCCGAAAGTCTACCCCTGCATATCATTGTGCAACAGCGGGGCGGTAATGAACTTGTCAATACAGTTATGAGGATGTGGCCTGTGTGGCCTTCTCCTCATCTAGCTTTGGGATGATGTTATGCTTCTCCAAGAGCTCTTCGAGCTCTCCGGATTGATGCACTGTCACGTAATAGACATTACCTCAGTTAAATACACGAGTAATAAATCATCTCTCGACTCACTTCCGAGGACGATGTCGCAGCCCCCAACAAATTCCGAGTTGACGTATAACTGGGGAACTGTTGGCCACTCTCTTTAACAATGAGAGGAAATGAGGGGACACCATGTTCAACTGAGGGATCGTACGCACGAGAATTCCTTGATTCCATTCCTCAACTCAGGGTCCTCCAGTACATTGTACGTCCGCATCTTCTCATGTGGGACACCGTGCAGATCCAAAACTTGTATGACAGCGCGGGAGAAACCACACTGTGGTAACTCGGGCGTGCCTTTCATAAAAAGGACGAGCGGTGAGGCATCAATGGCCTTTTGGATTTGCACGCGGGCTTCCGAAGAGAGAAGTCGACGGAGGGCGAATGATGTGGCCGCGGGTGACCCACGGGTCAAGGGAGAAAGCTGGGGAAAACATGAGCACATAAAAGCCTGGACATTACTTTGAATAATCTTTTCACCCACAGAGAGCCTAGAGATAGACCTGAACATGGACGCAGTTGTTCGGACAGTGGACAATTGCGCGTGACGTGGTTGGTGAGTGTGCACGAGACGTTTACGTCACCGCTTACCATCAGCTGAGATCGTGTGCGGGTACGCCACAATTTCAACCAGCTACCCTTGCTTACTTTTCTTTCGTAGTAAGCCACAAAACAGATATGTGGCAGGCATTGGCGATACAATTATCAAATTATAGTCACAACAAAGGGTGTTCAAATACTGCATGATACCGAGACTACATAGGTCACACGAGGCCAAGGGACAGACACAGCGGTTTTGTGCCTAGTACTGCAGCAGTGCCGTCCCTCGCGGTCGCAGGTCCAGGCGATAGCCTCCTACTTTGATCACTCGCTAGCGCCGGTCTGCACTGGCAGGCTCAGCATGACTGTGGACCAACAAACTGGGATTGGGAGTGATGGTCAAGGACCTATCGATTTGGTATCCGTGCGACCGGGAAATAATTTTTTTCAAGGTGTTCACATACTTGTATTACAGTAGACCCTTTTATTATTATTAAAAGCTTTGAGGTCTCACGTGATGGTTGAGAGCCAGCCCTGAGAAGGGCAAATCGATCGGTGTATCGTCACTTCGTCACTGGTTGTATACCTAGCGAGCTCCGACCAAGCAGTGTCTACTGCACCTAGTCTATCCACACGATATGACCTCTATGTAACAAGCCAAAACGAGCCACTCGAAGTTAATGGAAGCACTGACTGTGCGGGTGGGCAGGGACGCAGGTGAAAATGACGTTTCCTCATGGCTTTCTGGCATGTTACGTGCGCTCAGCGGAGGTTAGTTGACCTATTATTGGAGGGGCCTGACTTCCGTGGTTGTTGGCTCACTATTCATTTCGTCAGCACCTATCATCCTGGAAGTGTCCAGGGGAAACCCGTTATACCAAGATGGTTAGTTCTAAACACCGATCTACGAAGTTGTGTTCTAGACGAAAGACGCATTGTTGCAGTTGGGCAACAATTCGCTCAACAATGGAAGCACCCCACAGCAGTACCAAATGTAATCAAGGCCAGACCACTTCGTTTCATAGAGTGACGCTCGTCCCGTCTGACAGGATATGGGTGTAGCTCTGGAAGGTCTATGCGGATCAAACCGTCATTGATAGATTCTCCAATTATAAGCGAGTTTGAATGCGTTCGTATGATAGTGCATACATGGCTGACTCTGGACATGTCAGGCGAGGGGTAGAGCAAAGCAGGGGCATCCCTGATGGGAACACGCGTCGCCGCTTTCATGGCACCATTCGGGAATGCTGTCTCGGGGACACCTCTTCTGAGAACGCACTTTGCAGGCTCAGTAATTGCAATTTGTGCAGGATTATACAGGTGCCACTCGAGCGCACTGCCAGCTTCTCCTGGTACTCAGGCGCCATTTTTATACAGAGCTCCTTTCAACTCGCCAAAGCGGGCCAGCGCACAAACTTTGGCCGATTTGGGGCGGGGATATATACGTCAGCGACGTCGTCAAAGGTCAGCTCGCATTCAAGTTGTGGATCTGGGTGGGATTGGAGCGATGCGCTGATATCTACAGGCTAACGACTACTCTGCTGGGAGCGCGTCTCCAAACAAGGCAATGCTTCTCAACGATGTTGTGATGGGGAGGGTAGTCAAGCTTACACGGACGGACACAAGCCTGAGGCAGGTACGGCGCTATGGATTCTGTGAAGAGATCTTTTCGTCTCATATTCAGAATCGCCTGGGCTACAGCCGCCACCAGGGTTTGACGCAGTGATTGGCGAGCCCGGAGGGGATTTGAACTATGATGAATGTGTCGGTACGTGTAAAAATGACTTGAGACCATTTGATTATGCGTTCTGATGCCAATCGAAGTATATAATGTAAGTGGACGTCAACGATCTCATCAATGAGACTCTCTGATTGAGAGCGTGATGTGGAAGAATGATGCTATTCGCCCGTCTTTCCTCATAATTTATAGATGAGTAACACAAAAGACGTAGGGACTAGAGGTAAAGTCAGTTTAGGGCTTCTGATGAATTCGCAGAAGTTTGTAGTATTTGACGAAGTAGACCACTTCGAATACTACACCCCGACTTACAGGTAGCTGACCTCGGGGTGAGAATAAATTTCTGGATGAAGGGTGCTTGTTTCGAGATTTATCTTGGATAACCGATGATCTTGAGTCACGATACGTACCTGAGTGGTTCTACAAGAAACTACGAAAAGGATACTTGGTGCTTGACAATATTGCGGAGTTGTATGTATAGGTCAATCAGGCCAAGTATACTAGTCATGCATCCTCGCAGCGTCACTATCTACCACACCTTTCAAGAATCAGTTTGTGTCACCACTTATATTTTCCGGGCATTTAGATCCAGCCTGTACTACGTGGTGTTCCGGACCCCAGGTCGTCCATGGAATTAAATAAAAATGCACAAAATCTGGCTCTCCTGCCCCAGCGAACCTAACTAACACAGAATATAAAACCATAAATGAAACAGAGGTGTGACTTTGTCATGGTAGCAATGAGTGAGGGACTTCCGTGTTGCGTTTGTTACTACGTATGTACTACAGTAGATTGCAATATCAGTCAGACACCACGATACACATAGGAGTATTTTGTCGAACCTTGTTCGTCACTCTCCGAGTCCGCAGACCCACGCTCCCGGAGCAAATCTGCCACCTTTTGGTGTTTCTGTTGCTTCGATAGCTGGTATGGGGTTTGACCCTTGTCACTTAACATATTTATGTCCGCGCCACGTTCAAGTAATAGTATCACAAGCTCGAGGAATCCATTGTGTGCTGCGGAATGAAGCGGGGTCCAATAGTTAACCTTCTTCGCATTTACGTTTGCGCCATGGTCGAGGAGCATCCGCGAGACTTCAACATACCCGTTTCGTGATGCCCAATGGAGCGGAGTCCACCCAATCCTATCGCGTGGATCCACCGCCGCACCCCGTTCAAGAAGTAAGCACACGACCTTGACGTCCCCATTCGTCGCTGCTCGGTGGAGGATAGTCGTGCCATATATAATGCAGGAATTGATATCTGCGCCTCGGTCGAGCAGCGATCTGATCACGTCAAGTTTTCTCTCTTTACAGGCAATCTGTAGCGAGATAGTTTTCTCATTTTCCCGATCTTCTTGGGTGTCGTGCCGAGCTGGGTCCGATGTGGCCGAGCGTATGTTGTTACGAACATTTTCACCTGTCTTGTACTTGGCTAAGAAGCTTGCGACCTCAGGTTTGTTATGCTTCGAAGCCAATTTTGCCGCAGTCTTATTGGCTTTGTCGAGCTGGTCGACATCTGCGCCCTTCTCGAGCAACAGCTTTACGACCTCTAGGTGACCACTTCGTGATGCTACGTGTAACGGAGTACACCCATTGCCATCCTTGGCATGCAAGTTCGCCCCATGGTCAATTAAGAGACGTACGACGTCGGCATTCCCGTTGACTGCTGCTCGGCCAAGTGGCGTTTGTTGCTCACCGTCGAACATATCGACGACTGCACCACGCTGGACCAGCAACTGGGCAACCTTAACGAGGCCATGGGATGATGCTAGGTGTAATGGGGTCAATAAGTCGTCTGCCTGGATGTTCGGATCGACGTGGCGGTCTAGCAATAGTTGCGTCATGTCAACATGCCCGAATCGTGAGGCGAAGTGTAAGGGTGCCCAGCTCTTGTTATCGCGGGCATTCAAGTCGGCCCCTCGTTCGATGAGCAAGATGGAAACGTCAATTTTGCCTTCGCCCGATGCCAAGGCCAAGGGCGTCATTTGAGTCCCATTCCGGATATCGACAGAAGTGCCACCGTCAGTCAACAATCGGACGACATCAAGGTGCCCGTTTTGAGATGCGATGTGCAGCGGATTCGAACCGTCGTTATCCTTGGTGTGAATGTCCGCCCCTTTCTCGATCAGGAAACGTACGACGTCGAGCTTCCCGGTGCCAGATGCCAGTTCCAACGACGTCCCTCCGTTCGCGTCACGAATGTCGACCTCCACGCAACGCTGTAGCAGAAACTCCACGACTTGGAGCCTCCCACTTTTTGACGCTAGGTGGAATGGGGTCAAGCCCTTGTCATTACTTGACGACACGGCAGCGCTATGCTCGATTGAAATGTGGGAACCTTCGACGTGTCCGGGCCATGAGACCTTGAGCCATGAGAGCCATGATACCGTGAACCATGAGATATTGAACCATAAAGCCTCGAGCCATGAGGCGCTGTCTCGCCTGTCGAAGGGTGTCTGCTCGGGCTGTTCCGAGTCGTCGGTGTGGCCATCAATATTTGCTCCGTGCTCGATGA
>Ga0307509_10008990_pt1 | contig 12595 bp, 10 predicted proteins | sample 10_EM_MG_FD_202245 | JGI IMG/M metagenome (GOLD analysis project Ga0307509, IMG submission 202245) | Populus trichocarpa ectomycorrhiza microbial communities from riparian zone in the Pacific Northwest, United States - 10_EM | ecosystem: Host-associated > Plants > Roots > Unclassified | place...
TGTTGAGAAGGTGTCATGTAATCCTATTCTTCTCAATTTACCGTACACGTCGGGGTGTGCAATTTTTGACCCCCCGGCTTGTTAACGAGGCTTCATCTCACTTCTTGCACCGCCTTGGCACCCCATGGGAAGACCAGAGAGATATTCAGTTCGCTGGTTCCTCTGATGAGCTAGAATCAAGAAGCTTTTTCACAAGCTCCCGCCAGTGAAGTAGGCTCGTGGCACGCACGACGAGGAAAAGGTATTCATGGTCCAGGGCAATCCCTGTTGCATCTCTGACACGCGACAAACGCCATGCATCGTGTGCCATGGACTTGCTCCACAGGCGCGTAGTTACGGCCATCTGTTCAGGCGGCCGCTTCGAAAAGGCACATGTGATACGGTTCGGTTGATACCCCAGTTATCCCAAGCGCCAAACCTGGCCCGCGCTCCAGGATTCCGGGACATTGTTCCTTGCATTGATGTAGCAACCCACTTCAACGTCTAGAATTCTCTGATGGACCTTCGGGGTGATGGTCAACCCGTCGGATGATCCGTGAGATGACACCCTCATTTCTTGGGAGGCGTATTTGCAAGCAAGAACTGCTTGCTTTTCGGGATACGATGGCAACACTAATATGACCCGACTTTCAATTCGACCAGCGAGCGGTACACTGCAACCATGGAATTCCAATAATCCGTGCGCAGTCTCTGCGATCCCAAATGCGTATCCCAAGCAACAACAACCCCAATGAAAGCATTGATGAGGTGCTTCACTAAATCTGAACCCCTTCAGCGTGTGCTCTCAAGCGCCACCGTATCCAAATACCGTACATTGTCACGAGACGCAGAGTAACCTGCCATCTGGACACTCTGTTGACTCGTCGATTGTTCTGATGGTCGTACACAGATACGTCTAGACCCCACCGCAACCTCGGGCATCGCCTCTCGTGTGAGGAACTCAGCCAGATCGATACATTTGGCGACTACCAGTGGTGGGCCATGGCTCACATCGTTTGCCTTACATCATGATAGCAAGGCATCGACATGCGTTAAGAAGGTCCTCTTGATCGCCATATTCAATCTCGCGGCTTTCCCCACAACGCGGATGTGGGTCCTCTTAGAATCGATGCATAGAACACAACCACCAGCCTTAGACACCGTATCCCGGTCCATTGGTTACTTTCGCTCATCATCTTGCCGTGAGTTGTCACGGTTCCGTGGCGCAATCAGAGCCGGGGGTTCTTCCATACGAGTCAACGGGGATATTGGCGAAATTTTTCCTATCGAAATTAATCATGCATCATGTATCAAGGACCCAAACAGAGAACAATCAGATGATGGAAGGGTTTGATTTCTCCGCGACTTCCAGGTGAGTGAAGGGATTTTGTATCATCTGAGAAATTCGATCCCGTCAGACCCCGGCGCAAGTTGCCTCAGGCTGGCGTCTTACGCCCTGCAACTGGCTCTCTACGGGTTGTTCGTCCACCGCCCCATAGCCCCGCTTTAGCCCCACCCCGCTAGAAGAGCTACGGGAGAATTTATTGAATACGTATTATGCGACACACTCCGCTGAGTACGGCATTCTTCAAGGCCCGCGAGAGCAGCCATATGCTGACTCGCGGCAAGAAGAATTGTCCGTTGAACACTAACAATCTACTTCGACTTTCGCATCCTGGCCCTCCTAGTCTTCTCCTTTCGGTCTCTGAATCTCGCCACACAAGCTTATTGTGTTCAGAGGCGCCAAGGGAACTCGCTCTGGTTAACAGAGAGTGTCAGTCTTTTGATGTAGCAGCCCACTGTCATAAGCAGACTCGACTCGCCGTCTTACTGAGAGGTGCTGGGTATTATTGACACCTCCCTCCCCGAATCCTGCTGTAATAGCCGGCCTATGCCCTCTGCAAGTCAGTTAACTTACTAGTTGCATATCGCCCTCCCACAAATATTCGCTGTCTCTGGCGTAGGATGTCTCCGACTTACATGAAGACGATACACCGTTGACCGAAACCCAATACGTGCACTGAACTATCAGAAATAATAAGCTGGTACACGATGTCCCTCCTGGGTAATGTTCTCATCAGACAGCTTGTGGATGTCCCGGATATAGGCTCGAGGCATTTGGGTCGGAGTGTCGTAAACAGCCATACAAGTGTTAGGTATCTCCGTAAACAACACGAGGACCTAGATTGAATATCCGGGGAAATGTGAGACTGCCATGCAGAAGTGAAATGATGGATTCCTGGGCCCCATGAGCCAAGAAAAAAACTATGGAATAAGCATTGAGAGTATCGAGACATCGTTTTATGGGGCCGAATGTTATTGGAGTGGCGGGAGTGAAAATTTATGGGCCGATGATGAACGCTGCGGTCCATGAAATATGCTCGTTTCAAGACTACGCCCCAATGTGCACAGGACCCACTATTTCTGATCCTGAGAGCACGTGTCTGAATAAATCCGGATGTAAGCAGTTTTGTGTGTCCGGGCAGGGTGGACTTGGGGGAGGGAACGAGGGCAAAGAGACCACCTTGTGGGCGATGTTGTCCCTCAAACCTCCTCGAGGTAGCCCTGCACAATGAGATGCTCAATATCGGCTCGGCGCACCATGAACCGTTGTCCCTTCCTAAAGTCGATCGTGCCCAGCTCCGTCTCTATGACACCGCAGTCGCGCACGACGCGCACGAGCGCGTGGAGATCTCGTGGGGGATGCGTGATCGACGCAGCGACGTCGAGCTCCGCCGAAAAGTCGCCGCGGAAGTCCATGACGGACGCGTTATACTCGCGCAGAAAATCGACCTCATGAGGAGAAAGGCGTGCGCGCAGGTCGCCGTCGGCGAGGAGCGCGGGGAGCGCGCCGCCGAGCGCCCAGTATGCGTCTTTGAGGCGGTCGAGGCGGTGGGAATGGTAAGCGAGCAGACAGCGCTTGTTGCGCAGGACGGCGGTCTGGTAGAGGAGGAGAGCCGGGGCGTCGCCAGTGAATGCGGCGTCGGCGGCCTGCGCGGCGATGGCGCGATCGATGAGGTCCTCGAGCTGTCGTTGCTCGCGGATGACGGTGCGCACGAGGACGTCATTGTACTTTAGGAGGGTATCCGAGAGTGTCGACCTGCGGGATTCTTGCACGAGCTGTGTGGCCAGGTCGCCGAATTGGCGCGAGTCTGCCGAAGCCATGCACGCGGTGAGGATGAAGGTGGGGTGTTCAGTTACTACATAAAATGCAATTTTGAGCTACTGTACGGTTACTGTAGATACCGAACCCATATTGTCTTCCCATCTTCTATTTCATCTCTACCTACTCCCAAGGAGTACACGGGCACGACTCGCGCACGCCGACTTTCCTTTGCTCCAAACGTCTTCTGGATTTCTAGTGGACCGGTATCAATTACAAAATCGTCTCGGGAGTCAATAATGTATTACCAATGTCGCCGTGATCAAAAGCCCCGTCCCGTCGAGCTCCATCTGACTGTTGGGACATTGCCCAGGGCTTCTGATAAGTTGCGACCATTTCGACCGAACTGGGCCGACTTACAATATGCCCATCCCTTGGAGGTACGGACCAGTTCGTCACTCAAATTCTCTACAGTAGATCACATCTCCATCGGTCAGTCTCTAGCCGTAGAGAACGGGGTTTGTGTGGTAGTTTCCCACCTGCCACTGAAGCTTGTCGAAACTCCACGCACGGATGCACACCAGATCATTCTAGGTCTATAATCAACCGCCCCGGGTCCCCAACGGGTGCGCCAACGAATACAGTGCTGTGGACACTCTTGTCCCGGACCCCTGTGCCTCTTGCTTCCATGACGCCGTCTCGTCTCTCCCAGCCGTTGAAGGGAAGTGGAGGTCGACTTTGGGTTTGGGTTGCTCCTCCACACGTGCAGCAGGTCATTTATTTCTCAATCAGCGATCACATGCTCGGCGAACCAGGATATAGTTACCAAACAATGCCTTCAAGGCATCGCTGCCCTGCCCATTACACTTCTAATACGCCTCGCGACCGCCGCTGCAGTGAGGATGAGAATTTAGACCTCGAGGCTAGCGTGTGTAAGGTGGGGAGCGCATAGCGGGTCATGTGCTATACTGTATACAGAAAAGGTCGGTCTGATATCGAACAGATGCGACAAGGATTCCATGTATCAGAAAAAGGCACACGGCGTTCCAAGCCGCTTGGCCACACGGTACATGCCAGTGACAGAAGGACACAGAATCATGGGCAGTAGGAAAAAAGGAAAAATCTAATGCTGCAATTCGACCAAGCGAAGTACAACGGTACTTTATTATGCAATAAAATATACACAGGAAGACGCCTCACTAACGCATGCAATTGCGCCAATGGTGAAGCACGAGAGGATATAGTTGGATATAGTAACAGTAAAGGACAACTCGGGGGATAGGGGGTATGATTAGCGAGTAGGCTAAGCCAAAGCAACGGTTAGATAGTTGAAAGAGCTACAGGGAGATGAGGACGAGGTGGACGATTCGTAAGAGGACAAGACAGATAAGGCTACAAGATTGAGAAATACCAAGACGCGATTCAAAGGATACAAAGTATGAGATTGCTTAGAAAAGTATGTTGTTTAGAATTGAATTGATTGTCCGCCATGACTCAAGTTTGGAATGCTACTCATCAAAGAGTTCGTGCATGGGCGAGGCGGTAAGTAGAAACTTGCAGCGAGAACGGAAATTCCGACGGTATCTATGCATAGATGGTGTATGACATTTGAGGGTTACGGCGGGGTTTGTTCATTCAGAATTCGTTAATGACGTCGTTGAAGGCGAAACCAGCATCCACAGGTACCGCGATCGGCGCAGCGATCGACAGATGTGTTTGTTGCTGCTGCTGCTGCTGCTCTTGGAGCGCGTCGGCGAACATCTGCTCGGAGATGTCAAACGAAAGTGGGGGCATCTCGGGTACGATGTAGGACAAGCCCATGTCCAGAGGGATGTTGAAGTTTGCGAGCCCTTCGGTGTACGCGGCCATGTCGACATCTAGGTTCGCCATGGTGCCCTTCGCCTGCGCCTGCGAACAGGTTTCAAACACACGGGGTGGCTGCGTTGCCTGCACGGGCATGGAGAAGTCCGAGGGCGCAGGTGAAGCCGAGTATGTCGACGGGGGAACCGGGGATGTCGTGCTGGAAGCTTGAGAATAAACATTCAAGGGGACCGTCGGTGCATATGCACTCTGCGAATCCATGGATACATTCTCGAGGGGTGAAATGAATAACTCCTGCGGTGAGGTGCCACCCGGGAGGGAGCTGAACATCGAACCAAAGTCCTAGATGATTGTGAATAACTGTCGAGGTAGGCGAGACGAAACAAGTAACTCACAAAGGATGGATCCGCATGAGAACCCGTGCCCGGGAATGCATTATCCAGGTAGGCACCGTGGAAGAGGGATGCGTTGATCTCGGGCATGGGAGACGGCGCACGGGGAATGGTGAAAGGCTCAGTCCAGGAGCGATAGAGCGAAGGAACAGCACTGGATGGGCGGCGGGGGAGAGTGTAGCGAGGAGGGTTCATGTGCTGGGGAGAATGGGAGCGGGAAGGCTCGACAAAAGGCAAAGCAGGAATAGCGATGGGGAAAGAGTTGGGGAGGGGAACCGAAGAAGGGCGACGAGGGAGGTTATGAGGGGTGACAGAACGCATGCGATCGAGACGCTTGACCGCAGCGGCGAGCTCCTCACCCTTCATTCCTTCGAGAAGCAACTGGGCGACATCTTCGCAACGCTTCTCGTCCTCTGCGGGAACGGCCGTCTTGGGCTTCTTATCCTTGTTCTTATTGTGTACCGGACGAAAACGATAGTTGGGGTACATCTGCTTGTGTTCTGCCTTTGCATGTTTTGCCTTGATCTCCCAGACACGCTTCTCCTCCAGAGGAAGGGCGCGCCAACAGTTACCTAAACAGAGATAGCATGGGAATGAGCGGGACATGGGATGAAAATGATCTGATGTTGGAAAACTGACCGATTATCTTGGAAAGGGACCCGTGGTTGGTTTCGATAGAGCCAGGAACATGCTTTTGACGGACGAAATCAGCACGAAAGAGCATAAAGGCATTGGGTGGACGTGGAATATAGCCCTGAGAGCGACGCTTGCCTGGGGGGCAACGTTTGCGGGAAGGGGGGGCTGGGGTCGTAGCAGGAGGGAACAGGGTGGACGTGGGGGATGAGGGATCCGAGTCTAATGAATCACTGTCCGGCTCAACGAAGGTGACGGGAGTGACGTTTGGAGCAAAAGTAACGCCTTTGGGTGATGCCTGGCCGATGCCATAATTACCATGCTTGAGGGGATTTACAGAGACTGTATGGGGAGGATGGCGGGGTAAGTGGTGAGAAAAAAAAAAAAAAGGGGGGGGGGGACGAGGTACTAACGAAGAGCAAGGGAGGAACGCCTGCGACGTGAGGTGCGGAGAGCTGGCATATCTGGCGAGTCATGAGGGGACAGGAGAGATGAGAGATCGAGAGAGGGCATACCTAATTGAGCGAAACAAAAAGATGGGAAAGGATGAGGGAGGAGTGAGAGGATACCAGAAACACGTCTCTTATTGTTCTCGTGTCTTATAGCTAGCCCAACCTGGGCCCTTATTAGCATTTACGTCCACCTGATCGCCTTGTCTACTAAACACTCCCTCGCACTGGCGCCTTTTCCCTCCTCCCTTCCCTTCCCTTTCCCCCTCTCTTCCCTCTCTACCCCTCTCCGTTCTCCTCCTACTACCCTGGTGCACTCTGCCTCGACTCCATCTCTCTCCTTCTGCAATCCCCCCCTTCCCACTCCCTCCCCACCTCCTCGATAGACAGCTATCGGTTCAATTCCCGTCGGTGCCTTTTCCTCCTTCCTCATTTGGCTCTTAGTTTGTGTCCCTTGTCCCTTCTTTTCACTTTTCCCTTCCATCAGAACAAATCTCCCCATTTTCGTCCACTCGTGACCCAGTACGGCGTACGCGTCCTTCCCCCAACCGATCTATCGACTTCCCTACCAATTGCCTTTCTCTGGGGTCCCCCTTACGCAACCCCCGCGGACATGTCGGTGCCAGTTCACCCGTCTGACGTCCTGTATCGTGCTGTACTGTACTGTACTGTACTGCGTGTAATCCTGACCGCTCTCTTTCCGTGCACCGGTTTTTCTATTCTGATGCGTCCGTTTGCCAACTCAACATGTCGACGTTTGCAATTATCACACTTCAGTAATACCTCCAGATGCCTTCGGGTTCAGGCTTCCCTGACAGAAGACGGGCTCATCTCCGCCAATCGACCCGTGTCTGTCGCTTGTCGCTTAACAATTTCTTTTCTTTCCATTCCCCCGATCGACCGCCCATTTATCATACGAACTAAGAGACACCCAACGCGCGACGCCCACACCTTCTTGGCCTTTTGGCACGAAGCTAACCCATCCAATGAGTGCTTGTCGGTGGACACTAGGCGCCTTATCACCCTCTTATCCCACGGATCCCCGCTGGATTTTTTTCAGCGCCAACGTGGTGCATGCCACGCGCGCGTCCCGACGTCTGACGCATCCTCCCTTCTTTCCCCTTCCCATCCCGTCGCCTTTCGCCTCTGCAATTGAATCGCCTTCATCGACTCATTCACATATAGTCTGAGAGGACGATCTGCTTGGCGTGCATAGCCATCCCTTGTACCCAACATTCTCAACATTCGCCTTAATGGTCCCGAATTTACTTTGTTCTAAAGAAAGCAAGCCCGCGAATCTGAACCTTAAAATGTGCTGAACCTTAAGTGTAGGTGGTTTCCACCCCTTATCTACGTGGTTTGCCGCATTCCTAGGTTGCTGCCTCGCTACGCCTTCGTTTTGGACACAAAGGACTGTTGTCGCCTCTTACCAACCATTGATCCCTTTGGACGACTAGATCGTTATGCACTGCCCTCGCTCCACAGTGAGCACCTCTCGCACCCACCACTCAATTTTGTCTCTGCTGGGCCCCTTCCCCGCTTTCTAAGAGTGTGGCAAGAAAGAAAAATAGACTTAGGTTTGGAAGCGAGACCAAGATCTCGAATCGATCGTTTTCATCCAGAATCTTTATTCTCACAGAAAAGAGGAACCGAATCCACATCCACATTCGCGACCTGAGTTCCTTGATCCCCATCTCTGTTGTCTCTGTGGAATGGCGTGAGCTTTGGGTCAGGGGGGCTTACCTATCAATGGCTACTAATCAGTTTGTTTTTGCGCATTATCAAGCCGATGTGGAGATGAATCCCGGAGATGTGGGTAGAATGGGTATTTGACCTGCACGAAACTTTGATGCGCGTAACGCATTATGACGATACACAGCTCTTTATGTGTATATCCCGGGACTTGTAAGTACACTCACCCGTCGGCCGAAGCTGACCGGAATAATCTCCACGAAGCTCCTCCCATGTGCCGCATCGTATAGCAGAGTCAGTTGCGTGTGCAAAGTGTGGTTTTGCAGTGTTCTTAACTTAGATGTGACCGACAATTACATGCAGTAATAGCTGATTGGACGTGCATCAATCTCAATAGACCAAGGAGTGAATCAAAGTATAGTATAGTATACCCTCTCAGATCTCACCTTCTCGCACTGAAGGCACAAATTTCCGGTTCGCTTTCCACATGCACCACAAAGTGCGAGCAATATTCGTACGTCCTTGGCCCTTTGACTTTTGAGGCTCGCCCCGGACGCATTTAGCGTTGGTTTCCTTGGCCGTTCCGACGTTGCTTCACATCGGTTTACTTCGTGGGTATCCGTTTCAGTCTGCGGAGGGTACGATGTGGTGGTAGGCGTCATAGACGGAACAACTTAGTGGACCGACTATCCAAGAGTCATCACGTACAGTGGTGATTACAACTACTTGCACTAGGCAGAGAGACATTGACATGGCATCCACATATGCATGCATCGACCGTAAACGAAAGGAAAGGTCAAGAGGAAACGCGTAATTTGGCAGAATTTATCCGTCACTTGATTGAGGGTGTCATGTCGGCTTTGGGGGGTTTTAAGGGGGTCACGTTTGATCCAACCAGTGGTTCACATCTATCCCCCTTCCCCCAAACGTTCGCTACAAACTATAAACGACGAGCCAAAGCCAGCGTCGTGGTGTGAAATTAGAATCAATGAAATGCTGTCCCACATATCGGACACGTGGGGTTCCCACGGGAGAGCCAGCTACCCCCGCACCGTTCATGGAACCTACGAGCGTCACGCTTTAACAAGCAGAACCAATCACGACAAACCAAGAGACAGAAGCTTACGCGTGATGACACCGCGTGCCCAACGCCGCGCTCTCAGTGTCGCGGAACTGAGTCGTGCATATTACACACCGGTCCACGGTCGTGCCAAGCAGCACCAGCTTGAGCTTCACACGCCCATTCCGCGTGACACGCCGCCGCACCACCTGGATGCGGCCCAACTGTGCCCCATTCACGCTGTACTGTGCCCCAATTAGAGGCGTCGTTGTCGCTGTCGTCATCGGGCCCATGCGTGCGCGGTTCGTCATACCCCGTATCAGAAGAATGTTCTGTCATGGCAGACGTGCGAGGATCAGCGATGCAGTACGGTGCCAAAGCAGAGGAGAGATGGCGCGCCTGGCGGTTGCTGCCCGTGACTGTCGCGTTACCCTCATCGTCGGGCCGCGTTTCGAGCGCTTCGAGGCTTGTAAACTCTCGCTGCATAGCTGGAGGTACAGGAGACGACATCTCATATGTGCTCCCCGGAGAGGAAGGTTCGGACGCATCATCGTCGAGCATAGCAAGCAGTGCGGGTGGGGGTAAGGGTGATTGTATGTATCCTCCGGGTTGGTCGACGAGCGGTGAGAGGGGAAGACAAACGGCGTGCGAGAATTGTTTGGGCTGTGAGGAAAGGGCGCTCGCACTACGCTGTTTCTCAGGTTCCACCTCTGCGTACGGAGGTAAGCCTGCGGAGACGTTGCCCGCAAGGAACAAGTCGAGCAGAACCGGTTGCACCGGGCTAGATTGTGAGGCGCCTGGTGGGTGAGGGAGGGGGCGGCCCGGGTAATGACGTTGTGTGGGATCTGGCTTATTCGCGGGGGTGCGTTGATCAGACTCATTTGTAGCAGCCGTTGAATGTGTCACAGGACTAGCCACCGGGACGGTTGGCCCCTGTGATTGGACATAGAGCTCAATTAGCGACTCTGTATCGCCGATAGACACAACGGTGTCTCTGTTAGGGGTTGCCATATTCTCCAGCGTAAGCGAGGCTGCTGGCGGAGTCATGGCCTGACGTTCGAATGATTGATTCGAAAGTGGGCTAGGGTGCGAAGGAGCGAAGGAGTGCAGTGCACCGACGGACGGCCGTGGTGTTATAGTTGGCGTGCGTGTAGCTCGCGTATGTGGCTCAGAGCGTGTGGGAGTTCCCAAGGGCACAGGACCATCGTCGCGAAGGGTGACCCCAGGCCGGCCCTCATGGCGCACTGGGGAAGGGTGCCGGGTACTAATAGTCGCGAGGGGGAGTGGCGTAAGGCTGCGGGCAGGACTGCCAGGTGGCGTCACGAATTGTTCTTCCTCTTCTTCCACCACAAGGGATGAGGGTAATACGCTAAGGGTACCCTCTTGGTCTTCATGGGTGACCATAGTCGCGGGGGTGTTCGTATCACGATCAACATTGGCAGCACTCGACAGCAACGAAGTCATAGACGGGGACGTGGGTGTTGTCGTAGAACGGGTAGGTGACGGAACAGGTTTACCAGGGGTCCAAACCATCGAAGAGGTGGCACGCAGAGCACGACCTCGTGTGGGATTATCGACTACCGCAGGGGGCCTCAAAAGTGCATGCGTAGACTGTGTTGACGGTCCTTCAAAAGGTGGAGGTTGTATTGGCACCGTCGGTGTACCCGAAGTCGTGGTTGAAGCCGCAGAAGCCATCAATTGTCGTTGGGTAAAAGCCGATGTAACGAGTTCACGAGGGTCCGTATCCGAACTAGAATTGGCTGGACATATCTGAGCTGTCGGTCCAGGAGAAGGCGAGACGCGGTAATTCAGCATCGAACGGTGCTTCGAGCGTGCACTCCCACGACGTGGAGATGGGAACAAAAGACGTATCGGGGAGTCTGACGGGCCGGGGGTGCCTGGAATATGCTCTGGAACCGAAAGGGGAGTCGGTGTGGAATAACCAGAGAAAGAGGTGGGGACTTCGCGCTCGACATCGCTGAGCATCTCCCACGTCTCGAGGGGCTCTGAAGGCCTCTCGGTCTCTGCATCGATAGCTCTTTCCTTCCCCTTATGCCCAAACAGCTTGCGTGCAATGAGACTTTCTCCACGATGTGGTTTGCTAGGGCTTCCTGGATGATTGAATAGAAGCGATAGTTGAGAAGCCCCTGCGTGCGTAGGGGTGGAAGGCGCTGAGGTAGGGTGGTACTCCCTTGACTTGAGGAGACCTGAAAGAAGATGAAGACGCCGTTTGGGTGGCACAGGGGAAGGCGTCAAGTTGCGTGCTCCAACCAGAATATCACCAGGCTGGGAATCTGTTGATGGACTGGAGATAGATTGATCATCTCCACCATCCTGCGACGTGTCGCTAGGATGGGGTGTTAGCGTCAGCTGTGAGCGCGAAGAGCGCACAGTGCGGCTCGATACGGAGCCAGTCCCAAATTCTAGCTGCATTCGTCCGCGGCCGGAGTGTCTGGGGCTATCCTGCTCCGATGGTGTCGTCGGTGTTGTTGCCTCGCTAGTAGATATAACTTCCAGGTCTCCATCGTCAGAGCCCGAGTCATACTCGGCCTGGGTACTGTATCGCACCGACTCGGACGACTCAGTATCGGGAAGTGTCCGGGTGACCACAGGTTGATTCTGGGTGCGGGGTAGAGGGGGTATAAGGATAGGAACAGGCTGATACCTGTCTGGTGAGGACGACGAATGGGTAGTTGTAGAATCGGCTGGTGAAAGAGGCGGGGCATTCCTGGCAGCAGCTGCGGCCGCAATGGCCTCATCGAACGAGGGGGGTGGGTAGTCTGGAATCGAGCCTGGAAAGACGAGAATCGCGATTCGATTGCTACCCCTCACTAAGGCGAGGAGGAGGCGCGCGTACCTGCATCTGATACATCCGGTCGTCTGCTGGTCCGCGGGCGGCCACCGGGTGAACCTGGTTGGCCTCTCCGTGGTGTCCTGGGAGCGCCGACGTTGAAATGGGGCTCTTCGTGGGTCCTCGGTTGCCTCTCCTGTCTCGGGCGCTTCTCACGTTTCGGTTTTCTGGAGTGGGTAGAATTATCTTGGGGCATGAGAGCGAGCTGGCCTTGCGGGCGAATGACGTGGGTGAGATATGGCGCAACGCGCACTGCGTCCGCGATGCGTTGATCTGTGGGTGAGCAAGTAGAGACCTGCATGAAGGTGAAAGCTGAGAGAAAACGCTGGTACCCATGCCCTCACAACGAGGCTGGAATGATACCTTTTTCCAGCCCTACCTCAGCTTCCTTTTCCAGGCAAGGGTGCCGTCTGGGAGTGGTCCTCTGACACAAATTAAAACGCACACACGAAGCATGGAAGGCGCTTCAAATAGGTATGTGATCGATTAAAAAAAATGTTTTTCTGCAGTTCGGCGTGGAAGGACTTGAAGGGGATCACAACGGTGTGGGGTGACAGCAGCGGGGGATCGCACGTGGCCAAGGCTTATCAGATCCGTATATCACGTGGTCACGAG
>Ga0307509_10008991_pt1 | contig 12594 bp, 14 predicted proteins | sample 10_EM_MG_FD_202245 | JGI IMG/M metagenome (GOLD analysis project Ga0307509, IMG submission 202245) | Populus trichocarpa ectomycorrhiza microbial communities from riparian zone in the Pacific Northwest, United States - 10_EM | ecosystem: Host-associated > Plants > Roots > Unclassified | place...
ACCCGTAGGCTAGAATAGACTCCTAGATGCCCGAGAGACCATATATGGGCGACCCCCATTTTGGCGGTTACCCATACTCCCCTTATATATCCTGCGAATGACATTCAGTCGGACGGACGGCGACGACTTATACCGTGTTACCGCAGCTGCTCCAATGACTTCTTTTAACTAGCAAACATGCAACTACACAGCTGTCTGCCTATGACGCGCCGTCCCAATGCTGGGGCCAGAGGGGGGTGTTAGCTAAACCCGCCCAAGTTCAATAGTATGTTCGGGCCACCCTTACACAGGCGTGGGGCCTCCCCGCGCAGATACGTGTGCGCCCAAGAACATCTAAGAGCTCATAGACTGTGAGGCAATCGACCTCTAAGTTCTAGGATGACTTTGCTGGTGAAGGTAGGGTAACTTGGGTTCCTCAGTAGGGTAACTGGGACCCATGGGCAAAATGACCAAATTCCCAAGGTAGGGTAACTTTGCCCTCTTATGCCTTTAACCACTCAGGAAGTCCTCCAGTCGACCACAGAAGTCGTCTCGGAGATCTGTGTAACATCCTCAGAATTCTCTTGATCTTATACGAATGTTTTCCCGAAAGGTTACCCTGCCTAATAGAGTACCTCAAGGCTACTCAACTATTCCCTAGGCCTTATCCTAGCTTTACCAGCTGTGTATATACTAAGTATACGAGACCATACCACCTCTGGTTACCACTTGGTATACCATTTGGGCTAAGGTGATAGTGATTGTAGCTACCTATCATAGGGTCGTTACAGAGCATAACGAATATCGCTTCCTTCGGCCACAACCCTACAGTCAGGGGAACAAACACCCATAGGCGCTAGCGCTTCTGACCTTGTGGTAAAACTGGGAGGTCCAACATTACCCGAAGGCTTTGCTGGTGCGGGTGGTGCTATTGCTGAAACAAAGGCACCTGGGACTTGTGGAGGGGTGGGTAGAGGGGTTTGCCCTGCTACCGCAAAGGGTCGTTCTTGTTCGATACGAATTGCCGGCGTATTTTGTTCCACTGCCTGAGGGGCAGGTACTGTTGACGATCGTGGTAAAGGAGAGGGTGTTGCGGGGACAGCCTCGGGAGGTGGCGGCTGGGGAGAATTCTGTCTTGATGATCTCCCCGACGAAATGGAGCTAGATTTGGTAACCCCGAGAGGACGTGACAATGGCTGGAGGTATTTGACCGAAGTAGTTGTTCCCCGTGATTGGACAACCTCACTGAAGGCTACTTCGAGAGGGGTTCGACGTTCATGTGCTTCGGCCACCTGCCTTTGGAATTCCGCGAGCTGCTCTTGCTGTGCGATGAATTGTCTACCCACTTCATCCAACCAAGGTTGATCTTTCTCATTAATCATGCAGGCTGTGACTTCAGCAGCATAATGAGGAGGGGGTTCTATAGCCAATGGAAGGGCAGGGGCACCATTCATAACGACGTCATTCTCAGCGTCAATGGAGTACCCCTCGGCAGCAGCCTGCTCCAAGGCTTCTACCCTTTTCTGGATCATCTGATCGGACATAGCTAGCTTGCAGAAGTTCTTTCGCTGGTATTTCATCCAACGATTAGCATTTTCCACGATCTCCGTTTCAAATGCATGCTGATGCTCTTCAGCAAGGTTGAGGAGGTGGCTCTATGCATCTTGCATCTGCAGTGTGATTTCCTCAAGTATATATGGTTCAACGAGATCTTTTGTGAAATCAGCGAAAGTCATCTTCCGTCGTCTATTCTGGGGTATTCTCCGTCCTACTGACGGGTCATGAGTGAAACTTTGGAGGAAGGCGCAAGGGTCTACAATCTCCATCTCTCTGACCGTACAAGATATTTCAATCTCAAAGGTAGGATCATTCTCAATGTCATATGTCAGGAGCTGCTGGATTGGCCGCCAACCTAATCTCTTGAGGTCTGCTCTTGCAGCAGTTCGCGATATTTCTTGCTCAATATACGCTCAGGACGAGAATGAAACCGGGACACAGCCATAGTTGAAGACATTGTTCTTTCCACAGGATGCTTCTTGTACCAGACAAGCGACTTGTAATCAAACAATGTCAAAACTGTAGGCTAAAACAACAATTCTCAGAAGAGAGTTAAGCGAGTGCGCTTAACCATATACTGTAACCGGGGCACCCTGTAGAGAGGCGAACTCTAAGGTTGCGACCGCACCAAACACTCAAAGTAGAAGATAAAGATGACGTAAAATAATTCAGAAGAATCAACGGTAAAACTTAATATAGTTAAGCTCGAAGCTTCACTCAATTTAGTTCTCTTGAGGAAAGGTTGGTTGTCGAAGTAGAATGCCAAACACTTAAACTTAAGTAGATATCAGATTTAAGCCTTTGACATTCACCACTACTTCCGACCTTGTGCGAGCACCCTGTCCTGCTCAGGTTCTGTCTGAGGTCTACCCTCTATCAGGATTTTATCCTGCCGCAAGTGTCGGACCAACTCGGGTACATTTAACTCCGTCAATAGGATATGAGTTTCTGCAATGCATCTCCAATACAACCTTTGGTGAAAAACTCTTCCTATCGAAGTCAGACCAGTGGCTAACTGTTATGACAACAACCGGAATCAATACCTTGGTGGTGGACTCACTTGCCCAGTGGTAGTTTCGTCTATACAAGCTATGCAGTCCATCATTTAATCTACGCAACTATCCAATGTGATAAATTGACATGCAAGCTCTCCTGGTGAGATGTAGCCGATGGTTGGCTAAGTGGGCGCTACCGATAGCCAGCCTCTGGGGACATACTCTACCGTGATAAGACTCATACCTCTAGAGTCCAATAACAACCCATAGTAATGCTACAAATCAAGGGGAGAAGGTCCCAGCTGGTCACTGAGGTATTTGTTCTGAAAGCACCCTGGCCTCCATGGACAACCTAAGTACCACTAGGAAGGCTACCCTACTACCCGTAGGCTATGATAGACTCCTAAGTGCCGGAGAGACCATTTATGGGTGACCCTCATTTTGGCGGTTACCCATACTCCCCTTATATATCCTGCGAACGACATTCAGTCGGACGGATGGCAATGACCTATACAGTGTTATGGCAGCTGCTCCAATTACCTCTTTTTACTAGCAAACGAGCAACTACACAGCCGTCTGCCCATGACGCACCGTCCCAACGCTGGGGCCAGAGGGGGGTGTTAGCAAAACCCGCCCAAGTTCAATAGTATGTTCGGACCACCCTTATTCAGGAGTGGGGCCTCCCTGCACAGATGCGTGTGCGCCCAAGAACATCTAAGAGCCCAAAGAATGTGAGGCAATCGACCTCTAAGTTCTAGGATGACTTTGCTGGTGAAGGTAGGGTAACTTGGACTCCTCAGTAGGGTAACTGGGGTCCATGGGCATAAAGAGCAAATTCCCAAGGTAGGGTAACTTTGCCCTCTTATGCCATTAACCACCCCGGAAGCCCTCCAGTCTACCACAAAAGTCGTCTCGGAGGTCCGTGTAACATTCCCATTATTCTCTTGACCTTATGTGAACGTTCTTCCCAATGGTTACCCTGCCTAGTAGAGTACCTCAAGGGTACTCCACTATTCCCTAGGCCTTATCCTAGGTTCACCAGCTATGTATATTCTGAGTATATGAGACCATACCACCTCTGGTTACTACTTGGTATACCATTTGGGCTAAGGTGATAGTGATTGTAGCTACCTATTGTAGGGTCATTACAACAGGAATGCTCTTTTTTAATATACTACAAGTTGAACGGTCACTCTATTAGTCCCTCATCTTTCTTATATCTCTTGCAGATATTCCACCGAGACTTTCCCTCCTATCCTATTTGTATCTTCAGAGTTCCCTTTGGGATCCTCAAGATACTTAGAAGTAGGCTATATATCCCATCTAATTAAAACACTCTTCTGGTTTCAGTAAATTGCTTCCCAAATTATAATAGTTGTAAGATATCAGAAGTGTAGAATAAGACAATGTTCTACATATTCTTCATGAGAATGGAAGCTGACCCAATCGGTTTTTCTAATCATTTCAACAGAAAATACTGACTGATCTATCCTGATAATATCTATGTAGTCCTATATTCTCCAATTTCAGAAGCTCTCACCTTACTGTTAAAGGTGAGCATAAATGTTTTCAGAGAGAAAGAGCTAATTTAAGCAATATGATTGTATTACTTTTCACTTTTGAATACTCTTCTCAAAGCCTTACAGGAGAGGTCAAAGTCACTATGATGAATCATGGCAAAATGAGTTATCAGGTTCAGGAAGGGGACCGGATTGCACAAATGATCATCGAAAAAATAGACATGTCAGGAACGATGGAGGTAGACAATCTACAATTAACCGATCGGGGAAACAAAGGATTTGGGAGCACGGACCTATGGCCTAAGCGAACCATAGCAGTGGAACAGTTTAAGTCAATTATCTCCATCATCAAAAGTGCATATTTCCTCACTATACCTTATGAGGCATGTGGGGGATAGCAGGTAAAATTATAAAACTCAAGTTGTGGTACGCATAGTTTATAGCTCTATAACCACTGATTATATGAAGTGTTATGGGGCATGATTTTTTCGTCAGTAATTGCGTTGCTATGCACCCTTTTTGGGATGCCAAATGTCCGATTTGCGCCGTTACATTGTCCTTTTAAGCTTCAACAATTCCTCTAGTGTTTATCCAGCCTCATCCCCTATACCTGGAATTGTTCCACTATGGACCTCTGCCCTACCACTCATTTCTGACTCTCCACACCCCAAACGGGCCGTATTCTCCATGCACATTACCACTCTTTGCCCACCCCCCTTCACCTGCCTCTATTCACCCATATTCACAAAACCTACAAGCCTTTCAACGGCCCAAACTCGCCGCTCTCTGTCCTCTTGCTCCCTTTTCCTATCCTCACTTAACTCTCACCTTTCTTCTTACTGTTAGGCGGGAGCCTATCTCAAAGTCTTGCGAGATAACTCAGGCCGATAATCTTAATCGTAGACGGAGATTGTCTAGGAAGGCTCAATGTCTTTTAAAGTAGAGGTAGATAGAGTGATAAAAGATTTTCTAGCGTAAACAATTTTATATTAATAAGATCTCTTCTCCATTCCCTGATGATATTCAAATAGCTCGGGAGGCATCTCAGTATTTCTATGCCGAGTCTGGATGGTTGTGGGCTACCTCTAGTTCCTATACTAACTAAGTACCTGCTAATAAATTCCAATTCCTCATGGAAGTGCGAATACCATTTGACCCTGACAATTCTGTTATCTCACTCGAGTTCCGAATCGCAACACCATGAACCTTCCTGACAGTGCTCCCACACATCAGTCCCTGCATCAGCAAAAGATTACCCTGCATCAGATACAGTGCCGTTACGTCCTGACGCATGCGACGTTGAATCTGCATCCCCTGCGTCCTGTGTGTCCTGAGTTGCGTCCCCTGCGTCCTGTGCGTCCTGAGTTGTGTCCCCTGCGTCCCCTGTGTTCCCTGCGTCCTGTGCGTCTTGAGTTGCCTGGCAACGCCCGCTTAAATTCCATGCGTCCTGAGGTTCCTCGCAACGCCGGCTCATATCACATGCCACCCGGGTCACGCTGCGAGCTTCTTTGTGTCAGGATGGGAGGTTGCCTCATAGCAGCGTCCTGAATACCTCCAGGCGCCAGCCCGTTCAAGTTACTTCGATCTGCTAATGGATGCAGCCTATTCTCGCGTCTTTGTTGCATCGGCTGGCATCGGGAGTAGTAGCACTTTTTTTTTAAATCATCTCTTCCGCGCGCGGGTCATATACTACTGATCATCCGCCCTTGTAGTTTATGGATCTGGTGATTCTACTCTATAGCTTGTTTATTCATCGGTAGATTTTATACTACTATACTAGGACTAGGTTCCTCCCTCAATCAATCCCCGACGCAAACTAGCATCGCAGATGCCCTCTGATATCTGGATCCCTTAATATACCTCGTTAAATGTTCTCAAATCGATACGGCCATTGACAATCCAGTGCCGATCCCCCTCTGGGATAAGGTGCGCCAGGCTGAGAATTGTCCCTATGTCAACTACAGTAAACTCCCGAGCATCCAGCTTCATTTGGACGGGAACAAGGCTATGTACGTCTGATATCTGCCCTGAGTTCACTGAGCTCACAAACTGAATGCCAGCGAGGCGGCGCACTCGATCCTGGCATCTGTAGTGTCTGATTTTGAAGAGTGCAACGAGCTTGGCTGGAAGACGGCCCCGGGGCGCACCATACATGTCTTCGGTTCCGGCCCGCACCCAAACCCAATCATTGCGACTCCCGTGGTTCCTAAAGTTGAGAGCCCCCGTTTATCGCGCACGGTGGATGTCGTATATTTCTGTTTCTTGGAATGCAAGAACTGGAATTTCTAGTTGTGTCAGTAGCTCCACTGGAAGTGATTTGAGTATCTCAGGGTCCTCCGGAAGACGGCGCTCTGGCGGCAGATTATGCCGGCTGTATCGGATCAATCCATGACATACAATTTGAATGGAAAACCCCAAAACACGACTAAAATCGGCCATGTTGGAAACATCGTTCCTGCGTCTCTTCAGCATCCTCCTACGAATGTCAGGTGCTGTTGTGGTGCTAGTTGTGTCCAACTGTTTCACCACGTCGGGAGAGAGATCTGCACCGCAATGTCGCAGAGATTCCAGATTCAATAGTCTCATTCGGATGCCATGCTGTCGACTATAGCTCTGCACAATTTGCCGTGAGGCATCCTTTTTATTCGATTGCCGCCATCCAGCCTTGATTTGGGTCTTATGTGCTAGCTCGCCGAACTCGGTTGAATACATCGGAATATTGCCAAACTGGCGTATATGATCACAAAAGTAACTGAGCAAATGCATCTTGATGAAGTTGAAATGCGATTCACCAAAGATCAAGTCCATACGTCGCTCGGTTTCTTCTTCCCTTTCTGCGTCGCGCATCCGGTGCTGTTTTGAGGGTGCAATGCGCTCCCTTGTCTTAGGCCTATCATGTCGCAGCTCCCTTCGTTGCTTATCGATCTTCGCACCTAGGCGTTTAGTTACTTGAAACTCCCAAAAGATATCCTTCATCTTGTGAAACGTGTCCAGATAGTCTTCCATATAGGTGATTGTTTCCGCTGTGTGGCTTCGGTATTACGCCATCATATTGAAATCGACCAGCACTCTGATGCATCTGAGAGCATGCTTGAACGGTATGAGTTGGGCACTCCCAGGCTGACGCAGTGCCACAGCCAGAATGCCTAGAATACACCGCCCAAGGTTCCGCATCTCTTTCCCTTGCCACTACGTAACCTCGCGGTAGGCTTTTTTGCGTACAAGGAATCCTGGGTCAGGCGGTAATGCCTTCCAAACTTCGTCAAATGCCTCAAGTCGTCCGTGCTTTTTCAGAAAGCCCTGGATCCAGTCCATCATGTGCTTGAATAACCCAAGATAAACTGTATGAAGCATGTCTGATTTGTGTAAATCTGACGGCGAAACCTGATAGAACCCGTAAAAAACATTTTGACCTAATCGAATACCAAGACTCTCAGGCGTGATGTTGGCGTGGTTGGTTTCTCCGATCTAATTTTCATAGTCGTAATGGTGATATATTGCGTGATCTCTAACTGGATAGACTTTCATGTTGGTGCCTAATTCGACCGCAGGCACCTCGCATCTAGGACAGAGGTTGGATTTTATTCCCTGCAGCGTAATGTTTTCCATGTGGTCCGCAATCCAGGCAGCCAAGATTGGGAAGCACCTCCGAACCTTCCCATCGGTGCAGTCAATTGGTACACCGTCATGCGCCGGATCTTGTAGAGGCGCAAAGATGATTTCGAATACGTCCCGTAGGGTGCCAGCATTGATTTGTCTCTGGTGTTGATCTGCTTGGAGGACTTTGATAGTTTTGGGGGAATGGGCAATAATGCAAGAAGCAAAACTGCCATGGATGTGGGGCTGTTGCACCAGCCGGACGGAAGATTTCCAAGCGTGATATAGACAGGCCATGCTTTCTTGTCGCCGGAGAAGTTTGTGAGATGCGTCTGATCAGACATCCCTATGATCGGAACAAGCGTTGCACCTGGCGGAAGTATCTCCTGGTTTCAGTGAGCGATTGTTTACTTAAAAAAGGGTTATGAGGCTGTACTTGAAGATCCCACCACCAGTCTGGCATGTGCATTTCTGCGTATATCCGTTGTCCATTGGTGTCGTATTCCCTGCGCGGCGCGTAGACGAAGTCATCTCTGTAGGCGATCTGGCGCAGGAGATATCTGACGCAATCTAGAATGTTGCGATAGAAGAATGGCAATGTTCGCTTGCCATCATCAACCTGTCCTTCGTTCTATTGAAGATATGCACTGTGAGGATCCAATGCCTGGAGGAGGTTCTCAAGCGTATGCATGGAACAATACCCAGCCGATGAAGCATTACTGAGACCACTCCAGAAGTATTCATTGATTCGTGACTTAGGTACTTTACCCTCAATGAACCAAGACGCTAGCTTGAAACTGTGCGCGCTACGAAATGGGGACCATGGGTGCTGACACAGATTGCTTTGTTCTTGCTCAAAACCCTTGACATCTCCTATAGATTCGCCGGCCCCTTCATAAGCATCGGTTTACTGGGTAATGGACTCGCAGTTTCTTTGAGTATCTCTGTATCCAACTCGTGACTGATGTTATCGAATGCGCCGTACGCATGTCCGGTGGGATCTGAATCTGATTCATAGTCGGAATCCAGGCGGAGATGCCCCTCGTGGGGCAATATGTTGCTTCCTTTGTTATTATTAGTAGTCGGTGAGGATGCATATTTTATTATAGACTCTAAGAGGATATCCAGATTTGCGTGCGCATTTCGCAGGTGCTTCTCATATGCACCAGACCGGCTGTATTTCCGTCGGCAGAATGGACATTTGTTAGGCATAGGGCGAGATTTCTCAGATTATCTCGGCCTTGTGTAGTTTTCGAGTCTAAGGCTATCAGGGTGATGTCAACAACGCGTGTGGATCGCAAGTAGGGTCAAGTGGCCCGAATGATCTAAACTGGATCAAGTATTTTGAATTGCTTAGTGTAAAGGTCACGTGGCGCAGCCTTGGATTGTTTGTTTCAGGATCTTGATAGTAGACCGAGAATATTTCCTGTTCGAACGCAAGAGTCTTTATTCCTTTTCATTTGTTGAAGTTGAATCAGATTATGGGGGTGCCCTGTGGTAGAGCGTCAGATCCCGGTTCCCTAATAAATTGTTAAAAATACTTGAATCTTTCAATCGGCCTAAAAGATCATAGTGTTTTATATATAATGGGAACAGATCAACACAGGAGGACCTCATACCAAGAATCATCTGCCATTCAGAACTTCCACAAGATCCACAAGACGGACATCTCTAGCCTCTCATATTTATCAAATCAAGATACTTGAAAAAATATTCGATATGGCGCAGAATATCAACATCATTCTATACGCACTGATGCCACCTGGTGGGCCGCAGCTGGCACCAGCATGTCAGACCTATCAGCTTCCTGCCAATTCTCTCATTGGAGAAATCTCATTTCGACGCTCGGACAAAAGAAAAATCACTGAGCATAAGAGGTCAATGGGCATCGCGGTTGGTTTCCAATGTGACGCCATATACGGTGCATGGCTGGACGCTGTTAAGGACCAAATGTTAGCCAGTGGTTATCAGACGGATCTTCACCACTACATCTGCAGCGAACGACATACCTGGTATGCAGGAGGTGGACGAGGGATTGGTCTAACTGGTTAAGGACTGTAGGAAGAAGTTGACTAATACAATCAACTTGAAAAATAAGCCATTTCCGCAGGTGCCGGGAGTCCCTCCGGCGCAGGTGATCGTCCCGAACATATTACTCCCTGCAAATGCCCCCCCTGGGAGCCAGTAGGGCCTTGCAACAGCTGTACAGAATGCAGGCGCTGGCGCCCCAAATGCTCCCACAGCCAATGCACCCGGGCCAGCTCAATTCCAACCTGCCCAGACTGCTGGGCCATACAAAATCCCTCCTCCTCCGCCGAATCCCCAAGGGCCAATACAACTTCCTTTGCCAGCGTCTGGAAATCCTGGTCCGTCAGGAAGCGCTGGACAGAATATGCATCCCCCAGCGATGCGCCCTCTCAAATTACGGTTGCGCTCATCTGCTAGCACACTCAAAATATCAGGTGCTGCATCGGCGAATAACCCACAACAAATGTTTCCTCAGGTCGTAGTGAATAACCAGCCACTAAACAATCCTTCTCAGACAGCCGGTGGTGCAAACCTAATCCAGGCTCCCCCGCCGAATCCCCAAGGGCCAAACCAACCTCCCTCGACAGCATCTGCAAATGCTGGTCCATCAGGAAACCAAATCCAGCCTCTCCCGCTAAATCCCCAAGTGCCAAACCAACCTCCCTCGACAGCGTCTGCAAATGCTGGTCCGTCAGGAAACCAAATCCAGGCACCTCCGCTGAATCCCAAGGGCCAAACCAACCTCCCTCGACAGCGTCTACAAATGCTGGTCCGTCAGCAAACCAAATCCAGCCTCTCCCGGCAAATCCCGAAGGGGCACACCAACCTCCCTCTATGGTGTCTGCCGGTCCTGGTCCGTCAGGAAGCACAACGCAGAATAATCCTCTCCCGGTAATTGCCCCTGCAATATTAAGATTGCCCTCGTCAGGAGTCACAATGCACAAAATGGGTGCTCCCCTCGTGAATAACCCTCCACAAATCCAACCAGCTGCCCCCTTAACTATTCTTGGTACACCTGCGCCGGCCAATTATGAGGCCCAGATAATTCGCCATGCGGTAGATCAGCCTAATGTAAGGCAAAACGCGCCAGATCTATGTGATGTAAGGCAAATAAGTGAGTGTTTTTCGAAATTTCCCCAATGATTTGTGTGGTGACTTACTAACAAATGAGATACAGACTGGAGGGCTGTACTTGGTCGCCCACAGGCCCTGCGCATTGTTTGGCAACGACATCCGGTTGATAGCGACGCACTGCCACCCAATTATCGCATCCTCTATTGGCTCTATCCTCATATCAATGGTGTGGATTTTGCAGAGTTAAATTCATATGACATTGGGGGCTTGTCATTGGCAATTTTAAGATGAGTACCCTCGGACAGCATTCGCTACATATTCGGCGCCACAGGCGAAGGCCGGCGTGAGCTTCGTGAAGACCCTGCACACGCATTACATTATTCACATTATATTTTCATCCAGAGTGATGAGGACGTACGTACCTGGCTCTTGTTGAATCAACCTAATGAGGACCCACTTGACGTGCTCATTTGTTGTCATCACCCATCAACGCCAGCTAGACGAGCTACACCACCGGAGCCGAGACACAGATACCTCGTACCAAATGCTGTCTCTAATTGGGCAAATGCCTTAGCCGGATGTAATGTCAACCCAGCAGCTCAACCGAAGGGAAAAGCTATTCCCATGAACAGTACTAAGGCCAGTGGATCACAAAACCCACAAGATTCTCCCCTTTTTCTTCTGGGATGGTCCAGCTCATTATCAGATGTTTCAGACGACTTTGATTCGTACCGTGGTAGGGTTGGCAGTATGACATCTCCTGTTGACCAGGATGGCGATTCCACAGGACGTCGGATACCTCTCTCAATTAAACCGCAGGGAATGTTGAACACACATCGCATCATGAAACAGCTATAGAGTCCCACACATGACGAGAAGGCACAGAAGCGTAAGGCGCAGTTTGACGTGGATAATTGGGATGAGCACAGGTCTAAAATGCAGTGTCTTGTTGCTTCTGCTAAAGAATTGTCGAAAGAGGACCAGCTTCAGAAGCGCCGAATTGTTTTCGAAGACGATAGTAAGGACGAGCTTCAGGTTAAGAGACTATGTTTGCCCCCGAGAGTGTAATCCATATTATGGCGCGTAGATTGAGGCTGCGTCTACAGAGACGCCAAGTGTATTAGCATTTGATATTGATAGTTTTAATAGAGTATCATAATTAGACTTAGAGTAGATTCAATTTCTCATAGCACGTCAATCAAGTCGGAGGTGTTCATCTTCGTCAGCCGAAAGTCATGATGCCCTGGGGTTGTGTTCAGTGTGTGATGTGCAGCAGGGTTGGGTTGACGTCTTATTCCCAGCCTTAGCCCTATGTGGACGCCAAGGGACGCCAAGATGCATGGCAGTACGCGACGTCTCATGGCGTCAAACTCACATGAGGCTTAAAAAGGTGTTTGACGACACGCGATGGGAGACTAAGCAATCGATCTATTCTCTACGTTTGGTATATGCTTCCTTTGCAATTCGTTCTTCTATCGACGATCATTGTTAGTCACACCCGTGATACTTTACCACGAAAGTGTCTTCTTGTAACGGGGGCACCCTATAGAGAGGTGAACTCTAAGGTTGCGACCGCACCAAAACTCAAAGTAGAAGATAAAGATAGAGTAATTAATTCACGAAGAATCAAAATGGTTAAACTTAATATCGTTAAGCTGAAAGCTTCACTCAATAAGTTCTCTTGAGGAAAGTTGGTTATCGAAGTAGAATGCCAAATACTTAAACTTAAGTAGATATCAGATTTAAGCCTTTGACATTCACCACTACTCCGACCTTGTGCGAGCACCCTGTCCTGCTCAGGGTTTGTCCGAGGTCTACCCTCCATCAGGAATTATCCAGCTGGA
>Ga0307509_10008992_pt1 | contig 12594 bp, 15 predicted proteins | sample 10_EM_MG_FD_202245 | JGI IMG/M metagenome (GOLD analysis project Ga0307509, IMG submission 202245) | Populus trichocarpa ectomycorrhiza microbial communities from riparian zone in the Pacific Northwest, United States - 10_EM | ecosystem: Host-associated > Plants > Roots > Unclassified | place...
AGTCGCGCACAGTCACCGGTCACGCATGACTCAACGTGACCGTAACGTGTCACGCCGTTGACGACACAACCCAAGCCACCTCAAACAATCCTCACCGTCAAACGTTGAATGTTCTGAACCATTGATACTATCCTTCGTCGTGTCCACCCCCTGATGCTCCTGTTACAGGGGATCGTCCCAACCTTATGTGCGGATAAGCGATCTCTCCGCCCCTTCTGTGTCGTGGGCCCATTCACCGTCAGTAACGCACCACCCGCGAACCACTCAAGATTCCCTTGCTCCATCTCCTCGTATCACCAGGGAAATCGCCGAGAGATGAGCTCTAACGCCTTTAATTCTATTCGCCCCACGAGTCGTACTGACGGGTTGATTGATTTCTGGCGACTGAGCTGGTGCAAGCGATTCACCTTTACTCCTCCGCCGGCACAACACACGATCCCATCAGATTCCAGAACCTTGCGGTTGGGATTGGCAGTTGGAATGGAATGCTGTCCTCCTTTCACATCTTCAGTGATGACCGTCATGAAACCCGATCATCCGAGCCTTCTGCAACCGCTCCCCGTCCCTCCTGGCACAGTTGGGATGACCTCCCAATAACACTTCACACTACCCTGAACGCCGCTGGGACTTGGGAAGTGTAATCTTGAGGTTGGCGGATGAGTCCCAGGTACCACCCGACGGCACGGTTCGGCAGGAATGGGGCCAACTCAAAGCTGGGTGAACGCAATTCAATGCAGCGTTTTCTCATTGCTGATACCCGCCATTCACCTTTGGTTGCCTACCGTAGCTCGAACATCTGATTCCGTAACAATTTCCAACTGTTGTAGAGGCGATGAACTTTCATCCACGACGGTGGTTACCCACCCCCCTCGAAACACCCGCGAGGGTGGTTATCGCCCTCAAATGAGCGGCAGTCAATTCTATGGTGCGCGTCGGAGTTTGCTCTGCCCCTCCATTTGACGACCTGTTTTAGGTAATGATGCAATTCGGAAATCCCCCCTCCGGAGGTGGACTGAATTGGCGGGAGGAAGGTTGATCGCAAGCATTATCAGGCTTCGTCGACAGACCCGTCAATCGAGGACAAGCGACAGGGGGGGAGAAAAGGCTTCGAACGCGCGGCGCCTGCCCCTTTCCTTCTCTCCCCCTTGCACCCGCAAAGTTAACGCCCCTGCCCTCACCACAGGCCTCCGGGTTTCGATCACGGTCGATGAGTTAACATCGTCGCTCTCTGAATCCATCACTCCAACCGCCCTCAACCATTCCCCACACTCGTTAGACTTCCACCCTCCTTCACCTCGCGTCTCCCGAGGAAGTACACTCCCTTTATTTCCACTCCCCGGTTCCCAACCCGACCTTTCTCTCTCGGCATACGCACGAGGTCTCATTGCGTCGCGCAAAAAAGCCTAACCTTAGCTCTAATATGAAAGCATCCAATAACTTCGACCGCCGTGGTCTCCTTGATCTACCCATCTCATTTCCTTCCATTCCTCTCCTCGACCCCCTACTAAACGGCGGTGGGCCAAAGCCCAACCCCACCGTCACGCCTCCACCACAACAGGATCCGCCCCATATTATCCCCACGCCTACGCCTGCGCCCACCCCCAATACAGGGAGTGATAATATACCTGGGGACGGTGGGGGGGGAGGTGATAACGTTCCACCCTCTTCGAACTCTGGAAGCGGTAATACCGGCGCCCGGGTTCCCAACACTTCTCCCAACTCACCTACTCCTACTTCCAATCCAAATTCCCCAGACCCCAACCTCTCGAATCCTCCCAACCCGTCCCCCACCAGCGGGTCTTCACCCTCCCAGTCCAGTGGGAAACCTCAGGGCGGTCCTGTACACCTCTCCGGGTCCAACGCGCAGAACTCTGACCACGGCGATTCTCCTGGAGATTCAAGTGGCCCGGGGAAGGTGATTATCACTACAATCTCTGGCGTGAGAACGGAAATTACCCAGGCTCCCCACCCGCGCCCGGGGACCGAAAACCCCGGGAGTAGTTCTACAGGTGGAAGCGGCGGCAACCCTACCGACGGTGGTGGCGACGGGTCTGGAGATCGAGCGAACCAATCAACAGGTGGGGGTGGGGGATTGAGTCCTGCGGTCGTCGCTGCCATCGTCATCAGCGCTGTCCTCGCATTGGTGTTGTTTGTGCTCTTCCTGCGTAGGCGGGTCAGGAGACAGCGAGCGGCTCAGCACAGGCGCTGGTTGTCCGGTAGACGCGATACGTTCAGGAGTAGTTTCGGAGATCTTCGAGCCAGTGGTTTCGGTTACCCTTCCGGCCATAACACCACCAACGGAAACAGGGACTCTGGACCGTTATCCGACACCATGGCTACATCACGCCCCAGTATCTCTTCTTCCACCCCTCCCACTCCTCAGATGACGCAGGCTACCCATACGGATATAACCCTTCCCGCCATCGCCGTGCACTCGACTGGAAGGAGGAGCAGCCGTAATTCCCAGTTCAGCATTGGATCAGCGGGAAGTAGTGAGACGGACGGCAGTGAGGGTCAGTGGTTGCAGATGCCCCCCGAGGTGCGATATGGCGACAACGGAGAGCTCAGCCCAACCGACCAGCATTACCTCCCATCTCCCATCTCTGTCCGACCTTTCAGTCCTTCTGAATCGTGGTCATTTCCCAAACCGCCAAAACCCCGACCTAAAACCCTCTCCCACACTGGCGCGAGCAAGGGGTCCTCGGGTGCCGACCCATTCGCCGACCCCGTTCCACAACCGTTCGCTGTAAGCATATCGCCAGCGGAGGTGATAACAAGGACCTTTGAACCGAAGGCCGTGGATGAGTTGGCGGTTGAGATTGGCGACGAGGTGTTCGTGTTGAAGGTGTTTGATGATGGGTGGGCGAATGTGAAGATGTTAAGGAGGAATGGAAGTCCCGGAAGCGTTCAGGGATTAGAGGGTCTCATCCCCATCGACTGTTTGAGGCCAAAGGGCTATGAGAAGCCGCTACTCGCGGACACGAACTTGCAGTACGTTCGGCGAATCAGTGTTTGACCTCGGCGAGTCTTAGACTGTTTTCTGTCGACGCGCCGCTCGCTCAGCGCTCAACCCCGGGCGGATAGATTCGGACGGCCACCCAAATTCGTTGCGGCGCCCTGCGTGTATAGACGTTTACCTTCTGTTCACTGCGCGATACACGTTTTTCGTCCTCTCGTGTGCTCTGCCCAAGGCGCGTACGTAGTAGCTTTCGTTTGTACAACCTGTTGTGGCCATCATGCGAATTTGCTGTCGCTTATTATTATAATTACCCTCACCTATTTGCTAATCGTATAGACGCCAAAATTGACATGAGTGAGCGACTGTCCGGAAGGCTACAACGCGTACACACGGGAATTTGTGGGCCCATGCAATGGACTCGTGAAAGAACTGCCAGGAGCCCGTCCAACGTGGTAGACTCTGGGTATCTTCTTCAAATTGCATATCCGCAATCGCAACGTGAACGCCATTTCTCTCGAAACTAACCAAGCGCCTGAACCATGGGGGTCGGAAAGGGCACCGATACCGCTCGCTTTGAGCCTGCTGCTGGTGTTGTCTCTGTGTTTACATTCCCGGTTCATTAACGCGCGTGGCGGGAAGGGTCTCGGGCGTCGGGGAATAAGCATAAACCTCGGTTACTGACAATGTCCCTTCTTATGGGTACTCAACGGTGAGTGTAGGTCTGCGTAAATTTCAAGTGGTAGCTCTGGATTCTCCCCACGTGGGTTGACCGTGCACGTGACCACGGAAGCATATGGGGGATCGGCTTGGTGCGGGTGTGAGTGTGGGAAAGTGTTACGGAAGGATTAGCTGGAGGCTCCGGCTTGCCATGTCGGGATGAGAATGCAAGAGAGGATGAGCCGGAAGTTCTGATGATGAGGTTCGGCGAGTGCGCCCGAATGGCGAAGAGATGAAAAGGCGAACGGAGGTCAGAACGAAGCCGATGGCGAGCGATATCACTATGCGCGGACTCGGTCGGAATGGAAAGGAGGGGGAGTGCAACGCCTTTGACCGGATTTGGATGTAATGACGAGATTTCGCTTGGCGGGGTTTTCTCACAGCCCCGAGGGTAGTTTCGCTCGTCTGGGTGGGAGAGCACGGGGGGATTTTCGTCGAGCTTTTACTTTCACTTGCTAGTCTAGAACAGGGTTTCACTGCTCGGCTCTAATGACACTTGTAACAGGATAGGACCCGGAGTCACCGGCTGAAAACGCGTGTTCTGACGCAAAGGCGAAAGCTCGAAGTAACCATTTCCGCTTTCGACCCACTTTACGCTTCGACGTCCACCATCAGTCCGTTCCCCCCGTCCCCGTCCCCCTCGACCCCTGTCCCCTCCGATCCAAAAGTCCTCACATACACACCATGAGTATCAGGGCTTCTTCATCCGGAAACACACCCATGGGTCCGCCGGTTGACCGGGACGTCGTGATGGCCCCCCCGCAGTTCAACTCCCAACAATATCCGACCCCTCCAAACCAGCCGGCCAGTGTTCCACAAAAACCGCCCCAGGACTGTGTCGACAAGTACAAACGGTTGAAGAGGAAGTACTTCGAACTTGAAGAGGTCCGTATTGTGCTGGCCAAAATCGTGGCCTACCCCTTAAACCCACTCGTTTTCTCACACCCACCTACACCCGGGTATGATGCGTGCCTTTACAGAAATTCAAAGAGGTAGATTCAGAACTACGGCGATCTGGCGAGCGCGCATCCCGAATGAGGCATGACCGAAGGTCAGTACCCCTTCACATCCCGTTCTTGACCCCCAGGCCGCTGATCAGTCTGACCGCGTCGTCGCGTCATCATCCCGACACACAGTGCCCTCCTCGATCGCATCATCGAGCTCGAACAGCAAGTGCCCAAAAACGCACACCGCACCGAGGACGATGCCATCCAAGCACGATCTAGTGCTTTCCCCCGGGCTTTACTGCCGAAAAAGGCTCAGGATTATTTTCGAGCCAATATGCGTGTCGCGCTCGAGGAATCGTCCACGGAAGACCCCAAGCTCGACCCCATCTATTACTCCCGCCACGTTGGACCCCAAGCGAGGAAGCAACATGAGGAAGAAATGACCCACCGTGCCGAGGAAGAGGCCCGTGAGGCCCGGCGCCAAACTAAGCGGGCGAGGACAACCAAAGGAAAGGAGGCTACCGCTCAGGGGCAGGTTTTTCCTTACCACCCCTCCCCCGGACATGATCCAGGCAGAGGCGGAAACCAACCCTACCCGGGTGAACACCCAGCCGGCGAAGGACCCTTATTAGTCTCCAGCAACGGTACCCGACTCCGCATCAAGCCACCCGCTCCCCCTTCTGAGGGCGGTGGATCCATCTCTCACCAATCCTCGGGTTATCAACAGTCCCCGACCGTTCACCAAATCCCCGGCGACCAGCCATTCCGCGGGCGCTCAGCGTCCCCGATGTCCCAGTCTCCCCACGAGGAGCAACCGTTTACATTCGTTACAAATGGTGCAAGTGGTGCTTGCTTTCCCAACTGATCGCGGAATTTGGGCTAACCAACAATTCTAGGCGAAGTACCACCCACAGTGAGCAGCGGCAGCACCGCTTCAAGGACTGTAGCCCCACCACGTGCCCCGGAAAATCAGAGACTTGCCAAGCCGAAGAGGTTGAAGGCGCATACAGTCCTCTCCAAGAGCCACAGTATTCCGGTTGTACCCCGTGATAAGAAGGGTAAACCGTTACTACCTCTGAACGTCGGCATCATGACGGTCATCAACCTCGGGGAGGTTTGTAAACGGGAGCATTTCCATACGGAGCGGTACATTTTCCCGGTTGGGTATGAGGTCACACGGTACGTAGTATCCGTGCAACTGTTCTTTCTGCTGACAGGTCTGGGTTCGCGCAGGCGTTATTTATCCACCATCGATCCGAGTGCGGAGGTAGTTTATCACTGCTCGATTCTGGATGGAGGTGATGGTCCCAAGTTTCAGATCGTTGCTGGTGACAACTCGTCAAAACCCATTATCGCTGGGACAGCGACGGGCGCGTGGTCGATGATCGTCAAGACCGCGAATCAGATTCGCAATAGGCAACACTCAAATTCCGTCTCTGGGCCCGACTTCTTCGGTTTGGCCCAAAATACTATTAAGCATCTTATCCAAGGACTACCAGGGGCGGATCAGCTGAGGGACTACGTATGGCAAAGTTTCCATGAAGGAGGGTACGTATATCTCGCTTCGTGTCCTTTTGTCCCTCGTACTAACCAAAACTATTTCGTGGCGGATCGGCAGCCTCGGCAGTAGGCCACTCGGTGGCAGGCATGCATCGGTGGTACCTGCTTTGCCCGATGAGTATGAATCACATATGAACAACGTTCGGGGTGGGAGACGTGATGATGAGGGCGGTGATGCAGACGAGGATCCCTCACGGCAAGGTACGTCATCCCTGTGCTCTGTGTTCGTAAATCTGGGGAGGGTGCTGATCACAACATCGAAAAAGATGGGCATGGACACCACGAGGAGTTTAGTGGCCGTCCGGATCTGGCATTCCCCCCTTCCCCCTCACAGCATTCACACCACGGTGCTTCACGCTCTCCGGCCGTTAAAAGAGACCAGCAGTTCCAGTTCGTGGACTCGCACCCCGCGGTGCAGGCTTCGTATTCGCAAGGGTCAAATGGCCCAACGCTGCCTGCAGGATTCGCGAGCATCATGAATGCATATACGGAACAAGTTTCGCCGAACCAACCCCAGGCGGAGTTCGTGCACCACACGGGGAATGGGACTATCGGGGGAAGGACCAGAAGCCGGAAGTCGGCAATTTGATGCTGTGTTTCTGTGGACATGAGTCAATCTCCCTTTTTGCGCTCTTGTCGGACAGTCCTCATCCTTGTTTTTTTTTTTTGCCTTCTCTTGTTTCTCTTCCCGCTCGGCCTTCGCCCGTATTCACCTTTCAATGCTGTGCACACTTGGTTACACCCACCCATTACCTCGTTTCCTGACGCACCTCCATCTATGCCCACTCCTGCCACGTCCCACACACGCACATAGCTGTTCCTCCCTCTGCCCGCGCTCTTTCTCCATCTTTAATCCATGTTATAAAATAGTCCAGTTATTCCTTCTGTAAGACCGTTTCCCCTCCACAGCTCATTGGGCGCCTCGGAGGCTGACGCGCGTGGCCATTATTGGGTGGATCTGCCTCTCGAGCGTCGCTCCCTTCCATCGGATCGCCTCCGGTCGCACTCTCGGGTGTCTCTGGGGGATCGACTCACTGGTGCGGAGGGGGTTTGACTGTGAACCGCCCGTTGAAGTGGGCTGGTTCCGGGGCTAGAGCAAGACGAGTGGTTTTATATTTATCTAGGAATTCTTGAATTCCCTGATTTTTTTCGATGCCTCTGTGGGGACTCCTCCCGATGCGAGGCCAGTGCTGGGACCAGGAGTAGTATGTGAGGCTGACATTCCAAGTAGCTAGAGGTAGAAATACGAGAAATTCTGTGGTCGCTCTACTTTGGCCCAAGGGCGCAACTCCTCGCAACGCCTGATGCACGTGGTCGAGAATTTCCCATTCACCCTCCCCTCCGCCCAAGACAGCAAGGCTGCAGCTCTACGGAGTCGTGGAAGGAGCCTCGTCAGCACCGACTCCCCCTTCCTTCCCTTCCTTCCCTCCTCCCTCTTTGCCTTCGATTTCGCACAATCGAGAGCCACACCCCCGACGCACCCACAACCCGTTGCAGCCGATATCCATCCTCACGACCAACTTTTTTTCCTCTTTTTTTCTACAAATTCCGCCCCCATTTCGGCCTTTTTCTGAGGTTTTCTCGGATCGCTTGAATCGTCCCAGCCCTCGAAGACGGCCAGCACCAGGAATTTCAAGTCGACTGAAAACGTTAGGAAACCCACAGACAAACAAAGCCTCGTTGATTGACACTTAGACCCGCCCTCTTCCCTCTCAGCCTCCCATTCCTCCTGTCGTTTCCTACTCTGCCGTCTTTTTTTCTCGGCAATTCCATCCGCCCGCTTGACGTAAAGACGCACACGGTCTTTTTCCAGCCGAACTGGGCCACCGACTCGCCCCAGCGACAGCGAGAACCCGACTCGTGGATTGATCAACTGCTGGCCCTTACACGGTCCCAGGTTGTCAACTCCACGCAGTCCACCGGTTCTCAAGTTCCCGTCAACCAACTCTCAACACCAAGACCCGACGCATCCGTCGCCACCACACCGCATACAACAACCAGCCCTTGATCAAATGAGCACCACCCGTCGGGCGTATGGGAACAACAAACGACCGATATCTGCTATCTTTCTTGGTTCGGGTTCCTCCCCCAGCATAAATACGACAATCAGCAGCTCGCCCAGTATCCCTGATCTACCGGAACCACCCAGTCCCGGTGCCGCTTCGATTCTCTCGTCGACGAGTTCTGGGTTACCTTCACCGCCTGCGACGAATTCTACCGGAAGTGGGAGTGTTGGAGGAGATTCACGGAGTAATACTGCGGGAGGCGTTAGGAGAAGACCGACGCTCAACCAGTCGGCCTCGAACAGGTCGATGAATAACGCGAGTGGAGATGGAAGGAGGGATAGTTTGGATGACCCCCATGACGACTCGGGGGAGTACGATGATGAGGATCACACGGCAAGATTTGGACCTGGCAAGAGGAAGTCGACGATTTCGACCGCTTCCGCGTCCTCGAACGATACCGTTTCGGCGTTAGACAGGGTGAAGAGTTTGGCGAAGAGGAATCAAGAGGTGAGGCGTTCTCCTAGTGCTAATGTGCTTTTCGTGGCTCGCCTGGCGGTTATCTCACTCCTAACTACCACAGGCACTCGAAAAGCTCAGTGGGATGCGATTAAGTTCACCTTCACCAGCGTTTGGTCGATCAGCCCGGTCGCCAATACCACCATCGACATCTTCCACTACATCGTCCACATCAGCTTCGTCAAGGTTGTCCGGCGGGTCGCGACCTCGCGTCGTTTCCCAAGCAATAACTTCCACACAAGGGGTGAAGGAACCCCCACCTTCAGGATCCGACACCGAACGCGAGAATTACCATGAGGAAGAGTTCATAGAACGTACTGTCACCCCACCGCCCGCTACAAGAGTTCGACAACGATTGCTCTCCGCGCCAGATTCACCCAGCAAGCTTCGGAATTCTATTTCTACTGTACAGCGACCGTCACCACTATCACCGAGAAGCAAGAGGATGTCTCTGGGAATGAACGCTGTCTCGGAGATGGGAGTGAGAGACGCGACGAACGCGGCCTTGGCTGCTGTCGCTGCTTCACGAACAAGTCCTACCGGGAGACGATCACGGCAACCTTTACCACAGGAGTTTAGGCAGGATTCGGTATGCTTTTCGCATTTTGCGTGGGTTTCCTGCTGACCGCCAGTAATTGCCCAGACCACGGACTCAATCACACCTCATCGAAATAAATCCGTCAGGATATCCGACCCTTCCAGCTCTGTCACCGGTCCACCGCCCGTTTCACCCCGACTCTTCCGCAATTCAATTCGCTCTGCAACTATGAGGGATGTCTCGACCAGGAAAGCACTACGGAGCACTTCCGAAGATATTTCAGGCCAAGTTATCGACGAAAATGGACCAAGTGGTCATGGCACTACTCAGACACGACGCGGTGGTAGTTGGGAGAGTCCCGTTTCCCAGAATCGGACCTTGGTTGGCGAAGGCTTGAAGGCGGCTGGCATTGCGACGAGACGCAGGGAAACTGCGGACGATGTTTTCCGAGAACCTGAAGAACGAAGTCTCGCGCTCGTGACGACGACGGGACGCTCTTCTGTTTTTGGAAGCCGAGATCGCGAGATGGACCACGAACCAGAACCTCGGACGCCGGCCTCCGCATCAAGGAGGGAGCCACCGAGGAGTCTATTTTCATCGCGGCCAGTGTCTTCCATTGGCGGAGCTTATCAACACGAGAGTCCTTCCTCGGATGCTCTGCGAGTCTCTATGCTGAGGGGGAAGAAGTCAACACCATCGATGGATATCAGTCGAGAACTCCCCATCGTTCGCCAACCAAGTCTGGACCGAGGGTACCCTTCCCCATACACCGGAGCATCAAGACAACTCACTGGTACCCCTGTGTCTGCTACGCGCGATCGAGTGGCTTCCGGTGAACACGGGAAGCTCATGATGGACTCGCTCTCGATCTTCGAATCCCACCTATCAAGGCTACCGCCGAACGGGCACACCACGACGAATACAATACCGCAACTCTTCACGGCCGCTCAAACGATCGTGCAGGCTACCGAAAAACTCAACGTTCTCCTTCGTAGTGGGACGAATCGGGCTTTGGAAGAGCAGATCAGCGCCGAGGTCAGCGGAGAGTTGGGCGAAGGGAACTCGGAGCTCTCTGAGTACTGGAGAACAGTCGGTTCGGATTTCAGAGAGTGTTTGAGGGCGAGCGATGATCTCGTGAGGAACATGACCGGGTTCTTGCTTGGCGTAGGGAAGGTGTTGAGGGAGACGAATGCTTCGAACGTTGGGACGCCGAGTCAACACTTGCGGAGTATGAGTTTGGATGATGATGTCACTGCGAGGTTGAATACTGAAGGCGCTCCGACTTCTGGTGGGAGGAGCTCTGAGGGAAGGAGGAGTGTGGCTGGGTCGAGGTATAGCTGGGAAGCGCGGATGGACCGGTCGGGGAGCCAAGACGGTGCCCTTGGATCAAGAGATCGACCTCCTTCCTCGTTCAGGGACAGGAGGGTGGAAGAAACTCCACCTCAGACAAACGCTTCGCTGAGCTCTAACCTCTCCTCTGGGTCATCTTCTGTCAGGCGGTTCCTCAGTCCAAGAGAGATGAGGGACTCGCCTCGGTCATTAGCTGAGGAGGTTATGGATCCTTCTCCTTCCCCCGCCACGCGCGTCTATGGCCCGCAGTCGGGACCCCAGTCAATCAAAGCCTTACCGCCGTTGGTTGTACCGAGACCGTTGCCGGGTCTTCCACTGCCTTCGTCCGATTCAGAGAGCAGCGTAGCGAGGAAGAAGATATCCAGCGGGTCTGCGGGTACGGTGAGAGGGATTGGCCAGGCAGCGTTCCAGCCGACTGTATCAACTTCAACCACTGCCGTGTCGCTCTCAAACCTCTCTCGGACGGATTCCGGTGGCGGTGGCCCGGCTGTAACTTTCTCTCGGCCATCCACGATCTCCCTTTTCGCCCTCAACGGCCTCAGGCAGCGGGAACAGAGGAGTCGAGTGTCCTCCGCTGCGTACAGCAACTACGATTCGGAGAGTGCGGGTACAGGAACCGGTTCCAGTCAGATGGTGAGCAGTCCCGTGTCTGGTGCGGAATTCGAGCCTCGACGTGAGAGGGGTGGGCCGTTGGGGAGGAATAGAACGGTCGGGAGGACGGTGAGGGCATCGTTGGATGGGGTGCCGCCGAGTGGGGACAACGGGGCGGACCGTCAGCCTGCTCCTACTAGGGGTGCAGGAGGGTCCACGACGAAGGTGAAGAAGGCTGAGAGGAGGAGAACGATCACGGAGATATTCTCTGGACACTAGATGGGATGCCCTCTCTTCACCCCCATTAGAAAAGTATGTCCTCCCGTTGTACGGCAGTGTTGGAGCTGGTATTGACGTTTTCCATGTCGGTTTGTAGAATAACTTACGCACTTGTCTCAGTTCCCTCTCTGTCTGGCTCTCCCGCTTTGTTTCGTTTTCGAGTTTTGTGTGTTATCCTTGGGCTTGAAAATCGCGCTACCCTTCTCCCTGGTTCATCGGCCACCCCTCCTCCCCGTAAATTATCCACACCCTCCTCCCGCCCCACGCTCCCGCCTTCCCCCGTTACACGTATTAATACCCCCTCCCCGGTTCACGCTCCCGTCACTTTGTTGTTCGCAAATCACATGTTTGTCCCTGCCTCCGCCCTTACCGCACCCACCCTCCTAATCGTCTCAAGCGAGCTCTTGGGTCGTGCGTTTAAACTATTCCATTCCTCCCAGTTTTCTTTTCCCGGCCGTCGGTTGTGTCTCTTGGTTCCGTTGTTCTCGGGTTCTCCCTGTGTTGAAAATTCACGACACCTCTCCCTCTCTCTCTCCCCCTCTATATATCTCGATTTCTTCCTTCTCTCTCTTGTCGCATGTTTGTGCAAATACTGTCCCTCTTTATCTCTCCACTCACGGCACAGCTTCTTTTTGTGTTCCGCTCGCCATTCATTGTCATTTTTCCCCCTTCTTTCCTCCTGTTATATTTCTGGATTCCTCTCTCCATCTCTCTGGAGCCTTTCCAACCTTTTCTTTCTTGTCGATCTTATCTCCCCTCCGTAACGATCCCACTTGAACGTTGTTACCGATCCTGGATCGACCTGAAACGACCCCCGATACTCTATATCAATTATCACCAAAGTATGCCTTTCGAGTATAGTATGCCACAGTCGCGCATATATATGTTTTATCCTCTCACTCTTGGTTGGTTGGCGTGGTGTGATGGATAAAGGTGGGTTCGTTTGCCTGGCGACGTAGGCGCTCCTCCCACTGGGTTTTAATAAGGTAAAATTGTTTCAATTACACCGGGTCGACTAGCAACTACCTCGTTTCCGATACGTGACCCCCCACCACCACTTGGTAATATCGTGTCGTGGATGGGCTTCCTGAAGCGGCACCACACAAAACGAGGGAAAACAAACGATAGAGC
>Ga0307509_10008993_pt1 | contig 12594 bp, 11 predicted proteins | sample 10_EM_MG_FD_202245 | JGI IMG/M metagenome (GOLD analysis project Ga0307509, IMG submission 202245) | Populus trichocarpa ectomycorrhiza microbial communities from riparian zone in the Pacific Northwest, United States - 10_EM | ecosystem: Host-associated > Plants > Roots > Unclassified | place...
CCGATGAGCGGGCGGCCGATTTTCCGTCGCCGCGGGGTTGGCGGCGCCGGGAAATCGGCCGCCCGCTCATCGGCCTCTTCAGGGGCGATCGCCCGTGGAGCGAAGCGGAACCAGCCAGCTCAGCTTCTTGACAGGCGTCTGATCAGGGAATCCGCGCCCATGGGATATGCGCCATGCCGCCGGACGCCGTCGGCGACCTCGCGGTCGGACGAGACCACCACCAGCGGCCGGCCGGCCGGCTCGGCCCGCACCAGCTGGCGGATCAGCTCGTCGGCGGTGTCACCCTTGCGGGAGAACAGCACGCGTACGCCCCGGGGCGCCGGCGGCAGCCCGTGCACCCGCTCGGCCCCGTCGAAGACCACGGTGATCTCGTCGCCGGTCTGCGCCGCTATCCCGCCCAGCCCGGTGATCAGCCGCTTGCGCTGCTGCTCGAGCGACATCTCGGCGAAGCCGCGCTTGGTCACGTTGTACCCGTCCACGATCAGGTGCGCCCGGGGCAGGGCGAGCAACTGGTCGAGCCGGCCGGGGTCGTCGGTGTCCTGGGCGCGGGCCCGGGACCGCTCGGGCGAGCCGGGCCGGTCGGCCGCCGCGTCCGCCACGAAGTCGGCCGGCAGCTTCTCGGACGGCCCGAGGGCCAGCTCGCGGCGCAGACCCGAGGCGGCCTGCCCGATCGTCTCGATGAGCAGCCAGAGGCGGGCGTCGTCGGCGGCCCGGGCGTCCTTGGCGCTCTGCTTGCCGTTGGCCGCCAGCGTCTCCGCCTCGGCCAGGCGGGCCTTCAGCCGGCGTACCTCGGCATCGTGATCGGCCGCGATGCGCGACGCGCGCCCCTTCTCGGTGGCCAGCAGGTCGCTCGCGCGTTTCTGCCCGGCCTGCGCCTCGCGCAGCGCCTTGCCGGTGGTCCGCGACTCCTCGCGGAGGGCGCCCAGCTCCTCGCGGACCCGGGCGAGCTCGTCGCGCAGCTTGTCGGCCTCGACCTTGGCGACCGTCCGGTCGTGCTCGGCGCGCAACGCCCGCTGCTCGGCCTCGCGGATCTGGGCGGCCACGGCGGCGCTGTCGGCCTCGGCCCGGACCGCCTCGCCGGCCCCCTCGATCAGGTCGCGCCAGCCCTCCGGCCTTGTCAGGTAGGCCAGCGCGGCGACCTCGACCGGGTCGGCGGCGGCCGGCGCCATCCCGCCGGCCACGGCGGCGCCCAGGTCACCCGCCTCGGTGACGATCCGCCCGCTGATCCGCTGCCGGAAGAGCGGGTCGGAGGTGAGCTGGGCGGCGATCTCCCGGCCGCCCAGCCGAGCCCGGCGGTTCGGGGCAAACCGGGCGACCCGCCGCAACGCCACCGGGATCTCGTCGCCGGGCAGGCCCGGCAGGGCGGCGGCGGCCAGAGCGGTGACCCGCTGGCGGACCGGTTCCGGGAGGATCGGCTCCGGAACGAACTCTGCATCATCGGCGACCGCCTCCTCGAGGAGGCGGTCGTCGGGAAGCAGAGGCTCGGACATCTACCCATTCTCACACCGTGGACGGCAAAAAAGCTTGTCGAAGCAAGTGATCTTTCTGGGGCGGGCGTTCTTGTCGTACCCCCGCTCTAATCTCCCCGCCGTGGCACAACCCGCATATGTCCAGGGCACTCTGGACACGCTTCTCTCCGACCCGGCGGCGCGTTCCCTGGCCGAGACCACCTTCGTGGTGCTCGACCTGGAGACGACCGGCGGCGCGGCCGACGGCGCCGGCGTCACCGAGATCGGCGCGGTCAAGGTGCGCGGCGGCGAGGAGCTCGGCGTCTTCGCGACCCTGGTCAACCCGGGTGAGCGCATCCCGGCGTTCATCACCGTCCTGACCGGCATCACCGACGCCATGCTGGCCCCGGCCCCGGCGATCGAGACGGTGCTGCCCACCCTGCTGGAGTTCCTGCGCGGGTCGGTGCTGGTGGCGCACAACGCGCCGTACGACGTCGGTTTCCTGAAAGCCGCCTGCGCCCGGCACGGCTATCCCTGGCCCAACCCGCGGGTGCTCGACACCGCCGCGCTGGCCCGCCGGGCGCTGACCCGCGACGAGGTGCCCAACCGCAAGCTCGCCACCCTCGCGCATTTCTTCCACGCCGCCGTCCAGCCCACCCACCGCGCGCTCGACGACGCCCGGGCCACGGTCGACGTGCTGCACGGCCTGATCGAGCGGCTGGGCAGCTTCCGGGTGCACACGCTGGGCGACGCGATCGAGTTCGCCAAGGCGGTCACGCCGACCCAGCGCCGCCAGCGCCACCTGGCCGAGGGCCTGCCGCACGCGCCGGGCGTCTACGTGTTCCGGGCCGCCGACGACCGGCCGCTCTACGTCGGCACGTCGAAGGACATCGCCACCCGGGTCCGCAGCTACTTCACCGCCAGCGAGAAACGGGCGCGGATCTCCGAGATGCTCGGCGCCGCCACCCGGGTCGAGGCGGTCGAGTGCGCCCACTCGCTCGAGGCCGAGGTCCGCGAGCTGCGGCTGATCGCGGCGCACTCCCCGCCGTACAACCGCCGGTCCAAATACCCCGAGCGGGTGGTATGGCTCAAGCTCACCGAGGAGGCGTATCCACGGCTGTCGATCGTCCGCCGCCTCGCCGACGACAGCTCGGCCTACCTCGGCCCGTTCTCCTCGCGGCGCACCGCCGAGCTGGCCGCCGCCGGGGTCTACGACGCGCTGCCGCTGCGCCAGTGCGGCCACACCCTGTCCATCCGCTCGCCCACCCCGGCGTGCGCGCTGGCCGAGCTGGGCAAGTGCCCGGCGCCGTGCGAACACAAGATCACTCCAGAGGTGTACGCGGCGACCGCCGCCCTGCCGTTCCGCACCGCCATCCACGGCGACCCGGGGATCGTCGTGGCCGCGCTGATGGGCCGCATCGACGCCCTCTCCGAGCACCAGCGCTACGAGGAGGCGGCGGTCCTGCGCTCCCGGCTGATCGCCCTGCTCCGGGCGACCGTCCGCATGCAGCGGCTGTCCGCACTCACCCGGCTCACCGAGGTCGTCGCCGCCCGCCGGGACACCATCGGCGGGTGGGAGATCATCGTGGTCCGGCACGGCCGGCTGGCCGCCGCGGCCACCTCGCCGCCCCGGGAGCATCCCCGCCCCACTCTCGACGCGGTCCGGATGACCGCCGAGACGGTCCTACCCGGACCGGGTCCGGTGCCGGCCGCGAGCGCCGAGGAGACCGAGCGGATCCTCGCCTGGCTCGAGCGACCCGACACCCGGTTGGTGGAAACCTCCGGCGACTGGGTGTCACCGGTTCGTGGCGCCGCGCGCTTCACCGCCCTGCTCAACCGGGCAGAAGCCGCAGCTTCGGGCAAAGACTCGGCCGTTCGCTCATCCGTAACTGACCGTTCGGATGACGCTCGCTCGCTTAGGCTGTAAGGCAAGTGGATTCTCCCGGAGTGGTTCGGGTGACTTCACGGCGATTTGCCAGGCGGATCGCGCGGAGCCCGATGGGGTTCGCGCGGCCGAGCGGTGAGGGGGTGTCCAGTGGACGTCGACGCCGGCCACGGCGCCGCCCTTGGACGTGCCCTCCCCACGCAAGCGCCCGCCAGTGGTTCCCTCTCCCAGCGCCTCCGCTCGTTCCTGAGCTTTCCGGGCAACGACGACGACCCGGTCGTCCGGCTCACCAAGACGCACCGCGGCATCCACCCTTCCGCCGACGCCGGCGTCCTGCGCCGCGGCTACGCGATCGCGGAAAACATGCACCGCGGCCAGATGCGCAAGTCCGGCGATCCGTACATCACGCATCCGCTGGCGGTCGCCCAGATCTGCGCCGAGCTCGGTATGGACACGACCACCCTGGTCGCCGCCCTGCTGCACGACACGGTGGAGGACACGAGCTACACGCTGGAGGCGTTGCACAGCGACTTCGGCCCCGAGGTGACCCACCTGGTCGACGGCGTGACCAAATTCGACAAGGCGTTCTACGGCAAGGCGGCCGAGGGCGAGACCATCCGCAAGATGATCGTCGCGGCCGGCAAGGACGTCCGGGTACTGGTGATCAAGCTCGCCGACCGGCTGCACAACATGCGTACGCTCGGTGCCCGCTCCCCCGCGAGCCGGGCCCGGATCGCCACCGCGACCCTCGACGTGCTGGTTCCGCTCTGCGACCGGCTCGGCATCCAGGCCCTCAAGCGCGACCTCGACGACGTGGTGCTCTACCACCTCGAGCCGGATTCGTACGCGCGCATCGACGACCACGTCCGCAACCGCCCGGGCTGGGACGACTACCTGAACGACGTGTCCGCGAAGGCCCGCACCGCACTGCGCCGCCAGCGGGTGTCGGCCGAGGTGCGAGTCCGGCCCCGGCACTACTACTCGATCTGGAAGGACACGGTCGCCGGCGATCATCCGGTCCCGTTCGACCTCCCCCGGATAGCGGTCATCGTCGACGGGCCGGCCACCGACTGTTACGCGGCGCTCGGCGCGATCCACGGCCAGTGGCGCCCGGTCGCCGGCCGCTTCAAAGACTTCATCGCCTCGCCGAAAAACAACCTGTACCGCTCGCTGCACACGACCGTGACCGGCCCCGAGGGCCGCCTGGTCGAGGTGCTGATCCGCACCGAGACAATGCACCAGTACTCCGAGTACGGCGTCGCCACCAGCTACCGCTATCCGAAGGTCGCCGAGACCAGCGACCCGTCCGGCGCCGACCAGCTCTCCTGGCTCAAGCGGGTGCTCGACTGGCAGCAGGACACCAACGACGCCGCCCAGTTCCTCGCCTCGCTGCGGTGCGACCTCGCCGAGGCCCAGATCACCATCTTCGCCCACGGCCAGGCGTTCGAGCTGCCCAGCGGCTCCACCCCGGTCGACCTGGCGTACGAGCTGGGGCCGGAGACCGGCGACCAGTGCCTGGCCGCCACGATCAACGGCCGCCTCGCCCCGCTGAGCTCGCCGCTGCGCGACGGCGACGTGGTCGAGATCTTCGCCGAGACCGACGGCCACGTCGAGGCCGAGACGAACATGCCGCGCGGCCCGCGCCGGGAGTGGCTCGGCTTCGTCAAGTCCAGCACGGCCCAGCTGCAGATCAACCGGTACTTCGACGACAAGCACGAGCCCGGCATGAGCATCACCGACAAGGTACGGCTGGGCCGGGCGACGATCGGACTGACCCTGCGCAAGCACGACCGGGGGCTGGCCAGCGAGGTGCCGCTGCGCCGGCTCGCCGAGGAGCTGGGCTACCCCGACCTCGAGACGATGCTGGTCGCCGTCTGTGAGCGCACCCTCGAGCCGGACGCGGTCGTCGAGCAGCTCATCGCGCTGGTCGACCACCCGGACTGACACGCACAGCGACCGCCGCTAGCCTTCATCGTGTGAATTTCCCTCGGCGAGTGCGCGGCCTGGCGTACATCACGTTCTATCGGATGCCGCTGCCCGTACGCCGTGGGTTGGCCAAGTTGGTCTCCCCGCGTTACATAGTCGGCGCGGTCACCATCCTGCGCGACTCCGAGGCGGCCGCCGGCGACGGCCCCGACCGCCTGCTCCTGCTCCGCCAGCCGCACCGCGGCGGCTGGGGCCTGCCGGCCGGCCTGCTGAAGAAGCGCGAGCAGCCGGTGGTCGGCGCCGCCCGCGAGCTCCACGAGGAGACCGGCGTCCGGGTCGACCCCGCCGACATGACCGCCGCCTCGCCGAACGCGATCATCCACGTGGTCGGCGTCGTGGACACGATCTTCTTCGCCTCGGTCCCGGCCTCCACCACCCCGCTGGTGGTCGACGGCGCCGAGGTCCTGGAGGCGGCCTGGTTCCCGGTCGACGACCTCCCCCGGCTGAGCGCCAACACCGCCCTGGTCCTCGGCCGCTACGGCATCGGCCCGATGACCCCGGCCGAGTGACCGAAATGCCGGAGATCTGCGCGGTGGTCCTGGCCGCCGGGGAGGGTCAGCGTCTCCGCCCGCTGACCGCGGGCCTGCCGAAGGCGCTCTGCCCGGTCGGCAACGTCCCGCTCCTCGACCTGGCCCTGGCCCGGGTGGCCGCGCTGGGCCTGCCCACCGCCGTCAACGCCGCCTACCTCGCCGACCGGATCGTCGCCCACGTCGGCGATCGGGCCCACCTCTCGGTCGAGCCGGCGCCGCTGGGCACGTCGGGCGGCGTGGCCCGGCTGAGGTCCTGGATCGACGGTCGTGCCGTCCTCATCGGCAACGCCGACGCCTATCTCGCCGACCCGCACCAGTCCCCCGGCAAGGACATCGCGGCCATGCTGGACGGCTGGTCCGGCGAGACCGCGCGCCTGCTCACCAAGCCGGTCCCGGCCGGCGGGACCGGCGGTTTCAGCGGACGCCGGTTCGCCGGCTTCTCGCTGCTGCCGTGGCGCCGCGTCCGCGACCTCCCCGACGGCCACGGCGAGCTGGTCCGCACCGCGTGGCGTCCGGCCGAGGCGGCCGGCGAGCTCGAGCTGGTCCCCTACGACGGCGCCTACATCGACACCGGAACCCCGGCCGACTACCTGAGAGCCAACCTGCACGCCGCGAACGGCCACACCCTGATCGACCCCACCGCCGAGATCACCGGGCCCGTCAGCGACTCCGTGATCGGCCCGCACGCCCGCGTCCACGGCCGCGCCACCCGGGTGGTTCTCTGGGCCGGCGCCGAGATCCCGGCCGGCGAGCATCTGATCGACGCCATCCGGGCCCCGGGCGGCCTGACCGTCCAGGTCCCCCGCTGACCGTGCGCCGATAGCATGGTCGCGACCGTTCCGCTCTCATCGCCGAGGAGTCGCCAGGTGAACACCGCGATCGTGCACATCGACTGCGCCACCGACTCGATCCCCGAGGTGGCCGAGGCACTGGCGGCTCTCGACGGCGTCAGCGAGGTCTACTCGGTGGCCGGCAACGTCGACCTGATCGCCATCGTCCGCGTCGCCCACTTCGACGACATCGCCGAGGTCATCGCCGGCAAGATCTCCAAGACCCCCGGTGTCCTCAACACCGAGTCGCACATCGCCTTCCGCGCCTACTCCAAGCACGACCTCGAGGACGCCTTCGCCATCGGCCTCCCCGACGCCGACTGAAAACCTTCATAAAGTACGAGGTCCAGCCCGGTCCCGGCCGACGCGCCCGGGCCGGCGACTGAGAATTCTCTGAGGGCGCTTCCGGCGTTCGACCGGCGTCATGGTCAAGTCTGCGTCCATGGCGATGTCGAGCGCGGCGGGCGTCTACCACGCGGTGTACACGAGGCAGTCGATCCGCCGATTCACCTCTCAGCCCGTCCCACCCGGAGTCCTCGAACGAGTGCTGACGGCGGCCGCCGACGCCCCGTCGGGCAGCAACCTGCAGCCCTGGAATGTCTACGTCCTGTCCGGTGACCCGCTGGCCAGGCTGAAGAAGACCGTCACCTTCATGACCTGACTCGGACGAAAAGGGGCCCGCCGAAGCGGACCCCTTTCCGGTAAGCCGACGCCGCGATCAGCGGCGGGACGTGATCTCCTTGCGCTCCTCCTCGCCGGAGACCGGCGGCATGCCCGGGGAGACCGGGGCCTCGGCCGGTTTCTCGACCGGGAAGAAGAAGCCCTTGATCGCGGGGGCCAGGGCGCCCACGCGGTTCATCTTCTTCGGGACCACCCAGCCGCCGTACTCGAGCGGGATCGGGTGGCCGTGGTCGTCGACCGGGCCGAGTGGCTGGTGCACCTCGATGAACTGGCCGTTCGGGAGGCGGCGGATGATGCCGGTCTCCACGCCGTGCGCCAGGACCTGGCGGTCGTGCTGCTGCAGGCCAAGGCAGACCCGGACCGCGAGGTAGTACGCCAGCGGCGGGCCGATCAGCAATCCGATACGGCCGGCCCAGGTCGTCGCGTTCAGGCTGATGTGGAACTTGTCGGCGATCACGTCGTTGCCGCCGGAGAGCGTCGCCACGATGAAGAACGTGAAGGCCATCGCGCCGATGCCGGTGCGCTCGGGGTTGTCCCGCGGGCGCTGCAGCAGGTTGTGGATCGACTTGTCCTTGGTGCGGCGCGCCTCGATCTGCGGATAGAACATCGGGACCGTGGTGAGCGCGCCGAGACCGACCACGGCCGGCCAGAACAGCGGCGGGATGCTGTAGCCGTTCCCGATCGGGATGTAGATCTGCCAGTTCGGCATGAGACGGACCAGGCCGTCCATGAACATGACGTACCAGTCGGGCTGGCTGCCCGAGGACACCTCGGACGCCCGGTACGGGCCGAACAGCCAGATCGGGTTGATCTGGAACATGCCCGCCATCAGCGCGACGGTGCCGAAGACGGCCATGAAGAAGCCGCCCTGCTTGAGCGCGTACCGCGGGAACATGCGCTCGCCGACCACGTTGGTGTTGGTCCGCATCGGGCCGGGCCACTGGGTGTGCTTCTGCTTGAAGACCAGCGCCAGGTGGACGGTGATCAGCGCGAGCAGGCCGGCCGGGATGAGCAGCACGTGGAGGATGTAGAACCGGCCGATGATCAGGTGGCCCGGGAACTCGCCGCCGAAGACCGACGCCGAGACCCAGCTGCCCGCGACCGGGATGGACAGCATGATCGCCGAGGCGATGCGCAGTCCGGTGCCGGAGAGGCCGTCGTCGGGAAGCGAATACCCGGTGAAGCCGGCCAGGAAGCCGAGCAGGAACAGCAGGATGCCGATCGCCCAGTTCGCCTCGCGCGGCTTGCGGAACGCGCCGGTGAAGAAGATGCGAGCCATGTGCACGACGATCGCGGCCACGAACAGCAGCGCCGCCCAGTGGTGCATCTGCCGCATGAACAGGCCGCCGCGCACCTCGAACGAGAGGCGCAGGGACGAATCGTAGGCCGCCGACATCTCGACGCCACGCAGCGCCGCGTAGGGCCCGTGGTACGTGACCTCCTGCATCGACGGATCGAAGAAGAGGGTCAGGAACGTGCCGGTCAGCAGCAGGATGATGAACGAGAAGAGCGCGATCTCACCCAGCAGGAACGACCAGTGGTCGGGGAAGACCTTGTTGAGCAGGGCACGCAGCGGGGTGGCCGCTTGGTACCGCTCGTCCAACCCCTTCGCGAGGTTGCCCGGCACCTGAGCGACATCTACTTTCCGGCGTTTCATGGCCGCTCCCAGAAATCGGGTCCGACGGTGTCCTTGTAATCACGGGCCGCTACGAAGAAACCTTCGCTGTCCACCGTAAGCGGCAACATGGGCAGACGGCGAGTCGCTGGACCGAAAATCGGCTGCGCGTTGTCCGTGATGTTGAACTGGGACTGGTGGCACGGACAGAGCAGACGGTTGGTCTGCTGCTCGTAGAGGCTCGCCGGGCAGCCGGCGTGCGTGCAGATCTTCGAGTACGCGATGTAGTCGCCCCACATCGATCCCTTGTTACGCGGATCCGCGTCGGCGTTCGCCCGGGCCACCGCGGCGTCGTCCGGCCGCAGGTGGATCAGCAGGGTGGGCGAGTCGGCCCACTCGTTGGTCGCCCCGCCGGGGATGCCGGGGAAGACGGTCAGCTGACCGCCGGTACTGACGTCCTCGGGGCGCAGCGGCGTGCCGTCCGACCGGGTCAGCCGGACCGGCTTGCCGTCGTTGAACGCCGTGTTGAACCCGGTTGAGAACATCATCGGCGGGCTGTCCCGGTGCGGGTTCTGGATCAGGCCGCCGATCAGCGGCGCCGCCGCGGCCAGGCCGAGCGGCGCCAGGCCGAGCCCGATCGCGCCCTTGAGCAGCGGCCGGCGCTGCACGCCCTGGCCGAGCTCGTCGGCCACGAAGAGTATCGTCTGACCGGTGATCTTCTGCTCGTCGGTGGGCGAGCCGCCGTCGTGCCGCTTCTGGATCGACACCTCGTGCGGCAGCAGCTTCTTCGCCCAGGCCAGGATCCCGAAGCCGACGCCGAACAGCGAGATGCCCAGCGAGATGCCCAGGACCGGCGTGTAGTAGTCGCTCAGCGTGTTGCCGAGCTCGAACTTCCACGGCCAGACGATGTAGAAGACGAGGAAGGCGAAACCGGCTATCCCGGCGATGATGAACAGTAGGGCGATGTTGCGCACGACGCGCTTCTCCGCCTTGGAGTCCGTGCCGTGGAACTGCGACTCGTACGTGACGATCTCGATGTCGTCGCGCCGGGCGCCTTCCTTGACGATCTCGAAACGGCTCAGGCGCGGGTCGCTGACGTCGACCGCTTCCGTCTCGTCGTGCAGCGTCGTCATGACTTCCCCGCAATCCACAGCGCCGTGAAGACCAGGATCACAATGCCCACGCCGAAGATCACGAGACCCTCGGTGACCGGGCCGTACCGGCCGAGGTTGAAGATGCCGCCCGGGTCCTTGTCCTGCTGGAGCTGCACCGTGACGTACGTGATGATCTCGCGCTTCTGCTCGGGGGTGAGCTCGTTGTCACCGAACACCGGCATGTTCTGCGGGCCGGTCAGCATGGCCGCGTAGATGTGCTCGGCCGAGACGTCGTGCAAGCCCGGGGCGTACTTGCCCGAGGAGAGCGCGCCGCCGCCACCACCGAAGCCGTGGCAGGAGGTGCAGTTGACGCGGAACAGCTCGCCGCCGCGGGCCAGCGCGTCCGGGTTCTGCGTCAGGTCCTCGGTGTAGACGCCGTCCTTGGGCAGCTCGGGGCCGCCGCCGAGCTCCTGGATGTACTGGGCCAGCTGCTTGGTCTGGGTCTTGTCGAAGGCCGGCTTCTTCTTCTCGGCCTGAGCCTCCTGCCGGGTCGCCGGCATGCGGCCGGTGCCCACCTGGAACTCCACCGAGGCCGAGCCGACGCCGATCAGGCTCGGACCGCGACCGTCGACACCCTGCGCGTCCCGCCCGTGACAGACGATGCAGCTGTTGTCGAACAGCTGCTTGCCCTCTTGCGCGGTGGCGGAGAGCGGCGTCGTGTTGTCCTGGGCGAAGGCGCCGGGCGCGAACGCGGTATAGACGCCGCCGGCGAGCGCGAGCGCGGCCAGCATGCGCACCGCCGCGCCGAGGCGCCGGCGCGCCCGGCTCGGCACGCCGCGCCGCCGGGTGAACACCCCCCGGCCGAGCCCTCTAAACCCGGGCCGGCGCCCGGCGGGGGATCCTGAAGTCATCAGCTGTGTCCCTCTGGTTTTCGACCTGAAACTCATCGGCGGGCGCGGGTCAGCGCAACCAATAGATCATGGAGAAGAGCGCGATCCACACGACGTCCACGAAGTGCCAGTAGTACGACACGACGATCGCCGACGTCGCCTGGGCCGGGGTGAACTTGCCCATGGTCGTACGGATCATGTAGACGATGAACGCGATGAGACCGCCCGTGACGTGCAGGCCGTGGAAGCCGGTCGTCAGGTAGAACATCGAGCCGTAACCGTCGCCGTTGAGCGTCACACCCTCGTGGATGAGGCTGCGGTACTCGTTGGCCTGGCCGAGCACGAAGATCAGGCCCATCACGAACGTGATGGTGAACCAGCGCCGCAGCGCGAAGACGTCGCCCTTCTCCGCCGCGAAGACGCCGAGCTGGCACGTCACCGACGACAGCACGAGGATGATCGTGTTGGCCGTCGCGTACGGCAGATCCAGCTTCGGCGTGTGCTCCTGCCACATGCTGTAGTCCGCCGCGCGAATCGAGAAGTACATGGCGAACAACGCCGCGAAGAACATGAGTTCGCTGGAGAGCCACACGATCGTCCCGACGCTCACCATGTTCGGTCGCGTCAGCGAGTGGATCCGGCTCTTGTCGATGGCTGGGGCCGCTGTCACGGGCTCATTATTGCCCCGCGATCAGTCCAACGTGCCGCGGGGGGTGTAATCCGGCACGAGTCGCCGCCCGGGAGACCGGCCACCACCGGATAGGCCTAGCCTCAGGTGGTGCAGTTAGTCGAAACGCCCACCTCGCTGGCGGCGGGCGGGGATACTGATCTCCCCCCGTTCACGCCGGCCGCCATCTTCACCGAGATCCATCTGGCCGGCCTGGTCACGCTGCTCCTGCTGGTCTCCGCCGCGCTGTACGGGTACGGCGTCTACCGGCTGAGGCTGCGCGGCGACCACTGGCCGCTGGGCCGGACGGTCGCGTTCGTCGCCGGTGGACTGGGCAGCATCGCGGCGGTCACGGTGACCGGCATCGAGGCGTACGACGACACCCTGCTCTCGGTGCACATGGTCCAGCACATGGTGCTCTCCATGGTGGGCCCGATCTTCCTGGCGCTGGGCGCCCCGGTGACGCTCGCCCTGCGCACACTGCACGGCCGGAGCCGCAAGACGCTGCTGGCCGTGCTGCACAGCCGGGTGGTCGGCGTGGTGACGTTCCCGCTGGTCGCGTTCGGGCTCTTCATCGCCAACCCGTTCGTGCTCTACTTCACCGGCCTGTACCGGGCGACCCTCGAGCACGCCTGGCTGCACGAGCTCGTCCACGTGCACTTCATCGTCACCGGCTGCCTGTTCTTCTGGCCGCTGCTGGGCCTCGACCCGCTGCCCAACCGCTGGCCGTACCCGGCCCGCGCGCTGCTGATGGTGCTCTCGGTGCCGTTCCACACCGTCCTCGGCCTGACGATCATGCAGAGCAAGACGCTGCTGGCCGGCGACTACTACCCGAACCTGCACCTGAGCTGGGCGAACCCGTGGAGCGACCAGGTCACCGCGGGCGGCATCCTGTGGGCCGGCGGCGAGATCGTGAGCGTCATCATGCTCGGCGTCCTGATCATGCAGTGGATCAAGCAGTCCGAACG
>Ga0307509_10008994_pt1 | contig 12593 bp, 10 predicted proteins | sample 10_EM_MG_FD_202245 | JGI IMG/M metagenome (GOLD analysis project Ga0307509, IMG submission 202245) | Populus trichocarpa ectomycorrhiza microbial communities from riparian zone in the Pacific Northwest, United States - 10_EM | ecosystem: Host-associated > Plants > Roots > Unclassified | place...
CTGCACCGCCAGGTCCGCAGTCGGATTTTGGTGGCACAAGGCCATCGTCAGCGCATGAACGGCAAGCTGTTCGTCAACCGTCGCGCTCATCGACCAGCCGACGATCTTCTTCGTGCACAGATTGCCGCGACGTAGAAACAGCCTTCATCGGCATTCTGGGCCACTGATCCGCTGTGTGAGCATCAGCGTAGACAAGAGGCAGTCGAGTCTAGTCGGAAGGAACTCTGTACACGTCTTTATAACTTCCAGCGCCATAATTTCGAGATGACCGGCTTAAGAACTTCAATCCCGTTCGTTCGGCCGCTCGTTGAACAGCCCGAAGAGCTGCGATCGTAGCCAATGGTTCCGCGAATCCCTGTTTGCGCGACGATGCCAATGCTGCTTCAAGTCGAAGCGTGGCGAATCGAAGGGAGGCGCGACTAGTTTCAGATCGGCCCACGCCGCGAATGCTGTGCCCACGGCGAGCGGCACTGTGACTATCAGATCGCTTTTAGCTATCACATGCGGGATGCTCATAAAAGGAGGCACCTGGAGAACGATCTTGCGCTGGACGCCCTTTCGCCGAAGATGTTGTTCGAAGACCTCTTGGCTGCGGCCCTCAGCCAGCACCACAGCGTGCCCGAGTTCTAGGAATTGTCTCTCGGTAAGGCGTTTGTCCGTCAGCGAATGGTTCGCGCGCTTCAGGCACACAAAGCCATGTGAAAAAAGTCTCTGCTGAAAGAATTGTGTGCCTTTTAGATCTGGAAAATAGCCCAATCACGGTCAGTGATAGGGAGAATTTCATGAATTGGATTGAGAAATGCCGGCCGCAGTTCTAGTCTGAGATCGTTAGATGTCACTAGGTTCTAACGGATGTATACAGAAGAGGCAATCGCCCCGGAGAAGGGTTCGCCCGCGGCGCATGTGCCAGTGGTGCGGCTCGATCCGTTCTCGGATGAATTTCTAAGTCAGCCTTATGCGTTTCACGACGATCTGCGCGATGCCGGACCGGTCGTTTGGCTTGAGAAATATGGCATCCACGCGATGGCGCGGTATGCTGAAGTGGCGGCGACGCTCAAGGATTGGCGAACTTTCTGTTCGGGTCGTGGTGTCGGGCTGGCGGATTTCTCGAAGGAAGCCCCTTGGCGGCCGCCGAGCCTGTTGCTCGAGGTGGATCCTCCTCTGCACGACCGAACCAGATTAGTAGTCGGCCGCGTACTCTCGGCCGGATCGCTGCAGGCGCTTCGGCCGCTATGGCAGCAGATCGCTGATTCCGTTGTCGAGAAACTGGTCGCACGCGGCACCTTCGACGCAATCACCGAACTGGCGGAAGTGTATCTACTGAAAGTGTTTCCGGATGCCGTCGGCCTCAGGCCCGATGGACGCGAAAATCTGCTGCCGTACGGATCGCTCGCTTTTAATTCGTTCGGCCCCCGAAACAATCGCACTGAGGACGCAGTTGCAAAGTCAGCACCGCTCGTCGCTTGGGTTGCCGCAAGCTGCAAACGTTCGGCCCTGACGAAGGGTGGTTTCGGCATGGGTGTCTTCGAAGCTGCGGATAGAGGTGAAGTCAGCGAGGACGAAGCGGAGCGCTTGGTGCGATCGTTCCTGACTGCGGGAGTCGATACGATTGTGAACGGTCTGGGAAACATGATTGCCGCCTTCGCCGCTCATTCAGGGCAATGGCAGTTGCTACGGGAGAATCCAGAGTTGGCGAGAAAAGCCTTTGAAGAAGTGTTGCGGTGGGACTCGACGGTGCAGACATTCTTTCGCACGACCACCCGCGACGTGGAAATCGGGGGAATCAATCTGCCCGAGGGGTCTAAAGTGCTGCTGTTTCTTGCAGCTGCCAATCGCGACCCGCGTCACTGGGACGATCCGGAGAAATTTGATGTGCGCCGCCGGACGTTCGGTCATGTCGGCTTCGGCGCTGGCGTTCACGCGTGCGTCGGCCAAGCGATCGCTCGCACGGAGGTGGAGTCGGTGCTGCGGGCTTTGCTAAAGCGGGTAGAGCGCATCGAGTTCGCCGGCGAGCCGCAGCGACGGTTGAACAACACCCTGCGCTCTTGGGCTAGCATTCCGGTGCGCATTCATGCCTGTGGTTCCAATGGCTTCGCCTCGACAATCCAGTAGGGCGATTTCGTGGCTGCGATCCGCGTGGTCATGAAATTGCCGTTGGAGAGGAGCTGACGTAGTTCGGATTCCGTCCGCTCGCGTCCCCCCATCAGAACCATCATCAGCAGATCCAGGCCGGCCCAATCGTTCCGGGATTCACCTGGACTTGGCGCCGCAAGTTCGACAACGAGGAGCTTGCTGCCTGAATGCATCGCACGACGGCATCCGTGCAGTATCTCCGTGGCCTTCTCATCGCTCCAGTCATGCAAGACGCGGCGCAGAATATAGGTGTCTGCGTCCGCCGGGATTGAATCGAAGAAACTTCCTGCCACCTTCGACAAGCGCGTCGCGATTTCCGGATCCACCGGCGCTGCGTCGATCACGTCCTGAGAATCAAAGAGCACTCCGTGGATTGTCTGATTCGCCTTGAGAATAGCTTGTAGCAACGCACCCTTGCCGCCACCAACGTCCACAATCCGTCGAGAACCTGAGAAGTCGTATGCCGCTAGGATGCCCGTCAATGCCAAGTGGGACGCAGAGTTCATCGCTGCATTGAAAGAGCTTGCCTCCGCCGGATGAGTCGCGAGATATCCGAAGTAATTCGTAGAGTATGCGTGTTCACAAGCTGTTTCGCCGGTCTGAATGTTGCGAAGCAGCCCACCGATGCTTGTCCAATAACAGGGGGCTGCCACCAGAAGCGTGTTGTCACGAACCACCGGGAGCGAGCGGTTGCACAATGTGCGGCCAAGCCTCGTAAGTGAGTAGACGTTGTCTTCGTGTTCGGCTACGACGTCAATGGTGGTGAGAAATCGCAGCAGGCGATGCAGCGCCGGACCATTGGTGTCGGTAAGCGTTTCCAGGGCATTCGCCGATCGCGTGCCGCCGCTCAGTATGTCGGCAATGCCGAGTACGGCGAATACATAAACTGCTTGAGCAGCGATGTGCCCGGAGGCGAGCCGCAGCATCTGCAGCTCAGGGGAGATGGCGGCCGTCGAAGGTTCGGAATAGATGCCGGTGCTGCTTTTCATAACTTAGCCGTTCGAGGGGAGCTGGAATGCGGGTGAGTTGCCTCGGCCGGACTTTGAAGGATTCCATCGGCGGGCTCCTCCATGAGGTGCTTCCGAAGTATCTTGCCCAGGGGGCTGCGGGGTAATCCTTTGCGGAACTCCAATAGTCGAGGATGTTTGAACTCCGACAATCGAGGCATCAGGTGGGCGCGAACTTCCGCGCTGGACAGGTCGCTCGACGCCACAAGCACCGCTTTCACTTTTTCACCGACGACATTGTCCGGAACACCGAACACGATGGCCTCGCGCACCCCCGTCAACTCCAGCAAGACGGCCTCAACCTCCGCCGGATCCACCTTGTAGCCGCCGACGTTGATGAAGCCCCGATGTCGTCCGGACAGGACGAGTTCGCCGCTCGCCGCAATTCGTCCGACGTCGCCCGGGTTGAAGGCGCCATCCGCGAAGTACGATTCGCTGTTGCCGCTCGTATTGTCATATCTAGTCGCAGCGTAGCGGCTTGTAATCTGGACTCGCCCGGCCGTTCCCTCGGGTACAGGATGGCCGTGCTCGTCGACGATGCGCACCGATATTCCTGGGAAGGGGCGTCCGACGCAGCCGAAGCTGTCGTCGACCGGATCCCCCACCTGCCCGCAGATCACGCCTGTTTCCGTGGACCCGTAGAGTTCGCGGATTCGTATCGAATACGTTGCTTCGAATGCCTGCGCCGTCTGTTCCGGCAGAGGCACGCCGCCGGAAAAGACGAATCGCAGGCTCGAGAAGTCGTAGCGCTCTGGCAGTCCGGCAAGCTGCTGAAACATGAATGGAACACCCGGATAGCCGGAAATCCGCTCGCGCTCGATGAGCTTCGCAATGTCTCGCGGGAAGAAGGCGTCGACTGCGTAGAGGGTGCTGCCCGTGAGCAGCGACAGCATCGCCGAGTTCATCAGGCCGTGTGAGTGGAAAAAAGGAGCTACGCCGAGGACACGATCATCCCCCGTCATCTTCAGGGTGCCGGAGAAGGCAAGGGATTCCCCCAGCAGTTGCGCATGCGTGCGTGTTACACGCTTTGGATATCCGGTGGACCCGGTGGAGTACTGAATGATTGCTGGCCAATTCGCGCTGATTGGACTTGGCGGGATGATCTCTGCGGGGCGCACGTCTTCATCAACCGCCGCGTCTTCGCTGTGTTGTGTTCCTTCCGACAGCCAGACGTGACGAAAGCTTGCACCCTTGGTCTGAAGCGAGGAAATCATCGGGCTCTCGTGGAACTGAGTGACCGCGACGCACGGGCTGCTATCTAGTATGTATCTGAGGAGTTCGTTCTGCTGGAGCAGAGGATTGAGCGGGACCAGTACGGCTCCGCGATTCCAGGCAGCGAAGGCTGCGACGAAAAATTCCTTGCAGTTGCCGCAGACAAGGGCGACGCGATCCAGCGGCTTCACTCCCGCAGCCGTCAGTTCGTCGGAGAACGCATCGACGCGGGCAACGAGGTCGCCGTAGGAAAATTTCGTTCCGCCATCGATGATGGCCGGCGCATCCGGCTTCTTTTGGGAGACGGCGATGAGTTGCGGGAAAAGTCCAAAGGCTGCGCTGGAAGACTGGCCGGCACGGGGCGCTTCCATCTGGCCCAAATGCTGCGCTGCGCTGTCGCCGTCGTTTTTCGCGCCGGCGCCAGAGTTCGGTTCGGCAGCGCTCATGAATGCAGTCCTCGCCTCGACTGCACCAGTTTCTCGATCCTGACGACAGAGAACAGGTTGCCCGATTCCACGTCGTCCGCTTCCAGCCGGATATGGAATTGATTCTCGAGAAACGACACCAGATTGAGCGTCGAGAACGAATCGAGGATGCCGCTTTCCTTCAGGTCGGTTTCGTCGGTGAAGGAGGACGAATCTCCTTCAGACATGAAGTTTTCGACAACGAATTCTCGTACCGTCGCTCGTATATCGCCCATTGCCGATCTCCTGCGCTAGCCGACTGAGCGCGCTTTGCTCGAAAAACTTGGATGCGGGTTGTTGCCGGAGTTAGCCTCCGGCGAGCCGATCGTTGGCGCGTCCTTGGCGAATCAGCACGCTCTGCTGATTTGCGATGATCAGAATGCGTGTCCGGTGCGGAACCCCTGCGAGCGATGATTTCTGCTCCGGCGAAGCGAGTCCACAGCAAGACGCGGACTTCTACGAGGCGCCGGCCACGCAACCAGCTTCTACCGGCTCCTTCGCGGGGGAATACAAGCCTCGGCTCGCGATAACTGACGGTCTGCGGCGACTGCCGGGAGTTAAGGTGGCACATGCCACAGAGTATGGAAAATTGGATACCGTATGGCGGCGCTGCGCCATCAGGGCGATCAGGAAGAGGATTGGAGGCGCCGATGCAAGCCGGCTCATTGAAATGCCGCCGGGGCGAAAGCGTCAGCGGGAATTAGCCAATCCCAGGCAAGTCAGGGCGTGAGGTTTCACGCCACGCGTAGGGGTGCGGCTCTGCTGCTGGCAATCGCAGCGCCGCGGGCAAGCGCGTCGAGCTTCGCCCATGCAACCTGTGGATGGCATCGCCCGCCGAAGCCGCAGTCCGTTCCGGCGATGACTCGATCGCGACCCACCAATTGGGCGAACCGATCGATTCGTTGGGCGACCAGCTCCGGGTGCTCGACTATGTCGGTCGAATGCGTGACGCACCCAGGCGCAATGATCTTGTGTTGCGGCAGTTTTACGGTTTCCCACACCACGAATTCATGCTCGTGCCGCGGATTAGCCGCTTCGAAAAGATAAGTGCGCGCCCTCACGCGCAGCATGGACGACACGATGTCCTTCATGGGCAGGTCGAATTCGTGAGGTCCATGCCAGCTGCCCCAGCAAAGATGGTAGCGGATGCTCTCTTCGGCAATGTTTCTGAGAGCGTGATTGAGCGCGTCGATGCGGATCTGGCAGTGCTTCAGGTAGGCGGGCAATCCCATCGGAATGCCTATCCTGTCCCACAGTGCCAGCAACCAGGCATCGTCCACCTGCAGCGTGAAGCCCGCCTGCACTATCGCTTCATATTCGGTTCGAAGCGCTTCGGCGAGTGCGAAGACGTATTCCTCTTCGGACTTGTAAAATGCGTTGGTGCGATACGGTTCGAGGCTTGCCGGAGCTGTAGCGGTGACGAAGCAGTTTTGGGTGCTTGCTACGCACGACCGGAAGGTCTCCAGTTCCCGATTCAGCGCATCGGTACCGCGATAGGTGATCGGCGACGTGCACACCCAGTGAGGACGAGCTGCCTTCATGCGCTCGTCTTCCGCATAGAACAGCGTCTTGCGCTCCGCAGCGTATCGATAGAACTCTGCGAATTTCTCGCGATCCAGGCCTTGGAGAATGAGCGGGGTGGCGTTTGATGGGGGACGAGCTTCGAAGCCGCCGAAGCGTTCGTCCAGATAAGCGAGCCAGTCCCCGCCCTTGGTCAGCTCACCCTCGTTGATGATGTCGAGCCCGGCTGCGCGCTGCTTGTCGACGACCCATGCAACCGCTTCACGATGCCCCGCAGCATCGTGCACTCGAAAGCCTGGGGGACCGGGCAAGCTGCCGATGTGCGTCGTTTGCACTCGCGTCATACGTTCTCCACCCTGAGCTTCAAGTCAATTGTGTTTACGAGTCGTCCGGTGTGCCGGTCTACGATCAGCACGCCGATCATGGCTATGCCTAGCAGTATGCTCAACGACATGAAGAATGTGCTGGGCCCGGATCCCAGCGCCAGCACTGCACCGCCACCATAGGCGCTCATGATGGCTCCGATACGACCGACGCTGGCTGACCAGCCGATGCCCGTTGCACGACAATGCGTGGGGTATGCGCTGGCAGCGAGCGCATATAGAGCAGCTTGCGCGCCGACGTTGCTCGCGCCTGCGAATGACAAAGGAATCATGAGGTAAGCCGCCTGCACGACAAGCCCGGCGGACTTTGCGTGAGTGAGCCACAAGCCCAGGGCGAGCGTGGCAACGATTCCCATGGACAGCAGCAGCAGCAACGCTGCCCGCGAACCGATGCGCGTCACGAGCCAGGAGCCTGTCAGGGCGCCGACGACGCCGAACAGATTGAAATAGAACGAACCGCGAATTGCGACATCCAGCGGCAAGGCCAATGCGGCGAGCGCGGTGGGAATCCAGCTGAAGAATGCGTACCCGCACGCGAGACTCGATAGGAAGGCCAGCCACAGCCCGGCGTTCACGCGCCGCAACTCTCGCGTGAGAATCGTCGGCGAATCCTTTTCGGCAGCGGGTTTTTCAAGTGCGGACTCGCGCTCGAAAACGAACGTGCTGGCGGGTGAGAATTCCATGCCGGCAATCCGCTGCAGGAGACCTGCAATGACTGCGTTGGCGCCTCCCCGCCGAACGAGGAAGCGCAGCGACTCCGGCAGTCCCACCGTCATCGCAAGCGCGAGGGCAAGCGGCAGGCAGCCGCCCACGATAAAAACGCAGCGCCAACCGAACGCCGGGACCAACCACGAAGCAAGATCTGCACCGACCATCCCCCCGGCCGGAACGCCGATGACCACCAGTGCGACCGACTGCGCGCGTATGCGATCGGGCATGAACTCGGCGACCAGGGCCGCGGCATTGGGAAGCGCCGCACCGAAGCCGATGCCCGCGACTGCGCGCAGTAAAGTCAGTTGCGTGACATTCGTGGACAATGCCGATGCCAGCGTCGGCACGCCGAACAACACAATGCTGCTGATCAATATCGCGCGCCGACCGAGCCTGTCACCGAGATAGCCTCCGACGGCCGCCCCGATCGCCATGCCGACCAATGCTGCTGCCATCACCAGTCCGAGGGTGGACTTCGCGATACCCCACTCCGCGAGAATGGAGGGAGCGGTGAATGCAACGATCTGAATGTCGAAACCTTCAAGGACGATCGCAAGTGTCGCTAGCACGAGCACTCGCCGTTGGATGGGGCTCAGCGGTTTGCGCTCCAGGACGGAGAGAATGTTCACTTGCACGTGGCAATCATCCGGGTGCTGCGTCGGACTGGAGCCGCGCGTCGGGTCTTATTGGCGAATGAATTCAGGTCGAGATCGACAGGCGCCATGATGCAGTTACGTCAGTGGTTGAGTTTTCCCAGGAGGGAACAGTTTTGGTTCCCAGAATGCAGCAGAGAATGGCAAAGTGCGATCGAGGCCGAACCGGTCTGTCGCTGCGCTGTCAGCCCCAATTCTCGAGGCGCTTTTGCCTGGCAGCCTCGCGAAAGTCTCCGGGCGAGAGCCCATATCGATCGCGAAACGTGCGACAAAAATGTGAGAGCGTGCTGAACCCGCAACCGAACGCGATATCGCTCACATGGCGCCGCTCATGCAGCGCGTCGTTCAGCTGGTCTGCGCATTGTTCCAGGCGCCGCCGCAAAATGTAGCGGCCGACCGTCTCGCCGTCGCCGTTGAACAGGCGATGCAGGTAACGGGGTGTGATTCGCAAGGCCGCTGAGATCGAAGCGGGGCTCAGGCCCGACTTCTCCAGCGAGCCTTCGATGTACTCAATGGCTTGCAGGCGATGCACAATACCGAGGGAGGAGCGCTCGCTGCGCGCCTCTCGAAACTGAGCACAGGCACTGGCCACCAGTTCGAGCGCTGCGCGTTCGACATGCGGCGCCCCATCCTGCAACGTCGCGGCTTGTCGGCTCAGCCAGGAGTCACGCAGAAATCGGGAGGCGATACGCCCGTTGCCCGCACTGCCGTCGATTCGAAGACCTGCAACCTCCTCGGGGCAGCCGACAAAGCGCTGCAGGGTAGAGGCCGGTATTCGCAGCAGCCGCATCGAAACCGGGGCGTCGAATACGACCTGGTGAGGTCGCGTGCTATCGGTCAACACGAAGTCACCCGGCCGCAGCCGGGCTTCGCGGCCGCCTTGCTTGACGACGCTTTCTCCCTGGAGCTGCAGATCCAGGAGAAAGATGGCTTCGCTGATGCGGGCTACGTGGGCCGCGGACCTGTGCACCCTCGCTCCCCGGCACGAAATGTCGATGGCGCGGATACTCGCCAGTTCGGCACGCCGCATGCGGCCGGAAAACGTTTCGCTGTCGAATGGACAGATGTCCATGAGGGCCAGATGGGTGCAGGCCGCCTCGTTCCATGCGGCGACTCGTTGCGCCGGCGCGTGTGCATGTGTCGAGATGATTTCGTCCATGCGCCTCATACTTCCCACAACTGCGCGAAAGTTACTTGGCGATGAACGGAGCGAAGTGGTCCGCCTGCTTCGGGTCGCCGGTGCCGGTGTATCTTGCCACGGCCGGATAAGGATAGACGGGCCTGGTAAATGCTACGTCGTCCGGGTTCAGCGGAAAGGATCGATGCACCGCGTAGGCTCCTTGGTTTTTGAGATGCGCGCCGATCAGCCGGTCCGGCGCTTGGCCGTGCTCAACCCAGTTCTCCATGGAGGTCAGGTAGTCAATCGCCGTCGCGCCAACGCCGCCTGCGCAATGATCGGCGCCGGGAAGCATGAAGAGGCGAGAGAAATCTTGCGTCGTTTCGCGCCCACCCATCGTCCGCTGCACGGTTTCGTAGTAGTCGATGACGCTGTCCGGCGGCACGAGCGCATCGTTCCAGCCCTGGAAGATCAGCAGTTTCCCGCCCGCTGCCTTGAACCTGCGCAGGTCTGGATTGGACGCGTTGTACAACGACTCCATCATGCCGAAGCGTCGGTAATCCTTGTCGATATCGAAGTTGGCCGATTGCCACAGCGGGCCCGGATCGGGAACGAAGACCAGATACTTGAACAACTCGACAGCGAAGTTGTGAATGGCGGTTGGGCCTTCCGAGGTGCTGACCAATGAATCAAGCCAGGTGAGTTCTGAGCCGCGTGCTGCGCCCCAATAGAGTTTTTCGCCCGCCGTCGAGGTGGCACCGGAGTACAGCTTCTTGATGATGTCGGCGTGCGCGTCCGTCAGGCAACCGTGTTTTTTTCTGCTGGAGCATGCGAGTTCGGACGGATCGAACCGGCAGGCACGTGGATTGCCGATCAGGCCATCGGCGACGCCGTCATCCAGGTCACATCGGTTCAAGACGGTTTCGTGCACTTGCTTGACGACCTGCGCGGGCAATTTGGCTCCCACTTCGGGCTGCGTCAGCGCGGTCGCCCACAGCAAGTGCAGGCTCGACAATGTATGGCTGATTACAGGTGCACCTGCAATGATGCCGTCGAAATCCCATGGAAATCGCTGGGCCTCCACCAATGCCTGGCGACCGCCTTGGGAGCATCCGATGAAATAGGATCGCTCCGGCGCCTTGCGGTAGTAGCGTTCGGTGATGGCCTTGCCTGCCAGCGCGGCAACATGGGTGGCGCGATATGCGAAATCCACCTTGCCTTCGAGGTTGTTGTACGCCCACTTGCCGTCATTGCCCGTCGACGTGTGGCCCATGTCGGACACGATGCATGCGTAGCCTCTGCGCACCGCGAATTCGCAATGTTCCGGGATGATCGTTCCGCATAGTCCGCCGCAGCCCACCTTCAGGAACTTGCCGTTCCAGCCGGCGGTCGGCAGCCGCACCTCGATGCCGACGTTGGGTGTGACGTATCCCTGAATACGACAATAGGCTGGATCGTCCTTGGTGGCGCTCACCATCTGAGCTTCCTTGACCTGCGCCGTCGCGTCGAGAACCTGCGAGAAATCGGCACTCGCGAGCGCCTTGCACTGCGCGGGGGGATCTGCGGCGGGTGTGGCCTGAACTCCATCCGGAGCGAGTGTCAGTATCAGCCAGACGAATCCCGCGAGCAAAGTCAGCAATCGTGCGGACGACTGTGCTGCCAATCTGGTTCCCGTCCGAATGATCTCCATCGAGTCCTCGTCTCCCGCGCCCTTCTTGCTGGTCCGTCGCCTCCTTTCGCCGATGACAGCGTTCATCCGATGATCCAAAGCTATCAAACCAACTATGGCACCTTTGCGAGGACAAACTCGGTAGTCGACTTGCGTGGCAAAGCGGACGGGGCGTCGGGGAGTTCGCCAGTACTCATCCAATGTTCGGGTGACAGGCTCTGTGTCCGATACAGTCTATAGGCCCATCGCATTCAGACGGTTAGGTCAGTACCCCGGAAAATTTGCACACGGCGAAAGGGCGCCGCTCGGCATTGAAAGAGCATCGGCCGTTTGGGACTGGTGCGCTTCAAGAGGGAGGTTGAGATAATGGAGTCGTCGGAACTTGTGGACCCACCGCTTTTGCCACGCGCACCGGGCTCAGCGGTGCCACTGACAGCTTTGCAGCGGCGTATGTGGACCAACGGCCTCAAGCGCGGAACGCGATTGAGTGAACTCAGGACGTGTGCGGTTTCGACGCACCTGTCAGGGCCGCTGCATGCGGGAGTCGTGCGGGAAAGTCTTGCCGCACTTGTAGGGCGGCACGAGTCCTTGCGGACCCGGTTCGTTGCGGTGGATGGCAAGCCGCAACAGCAAGTCGATCCGGCCCGCGATTTTCGTCTGCAAGTACTTGATCTGTCCCGCGTCCCGGCAAGGCGGGTGGACGAAGAGGCCAAGTCCGCTGCCCAGATGTTCGTCGATGAAAAGATTGACCTTGCTTGCGGGCCCGTCTTTGACGCGAGGTTGTTGAAGCTGTCCGATCTCGAGCACGTGTTGATTGTGGTAGTCGATCACATCGTGTCTGACAACGTGTCATGTTCCATCATCGACAAGGAACTGTGGACTTTCTACAACCAGGGTGCGCGAAGTATTGCGTTGTCGCTTCCGCCATTGGAGGTGCAGTTCTCGGATTATGCGGCGTGGCAGGAGCGGACGTATCCGTCCTGGCTGACGAGGCACGCGCCGTACTGGAACGAGCGGCTCGCCGGTGCCAGGCGCATAGACCTCCCTTGCGACACGGGTGGATCAAGTCAGCCCACCCGGGCACGACTGTCGTTTCCGTTTGGTCTGAACCTCAGTGCTCAACTGCGCCAAGTGGCGTGGCAAGAGCGAACTCTATTGCCTTTGGTGGTGCTGGCTGCATACGTGGTAGCGATGGCGCGCTGGAGCGGCCAGCGGGACTTCGTGCTTGCATTCGCTTCGCATGGGCGCCAGCGTCGCAAGGAGCTGAGCGGTATGATCGGTTGCCTCGCGACTCCCCTATATCTGCCGGTGGAAATGAGTGCCGACGAGAGTTTTATCGATTTGCTGCATCAGCTCAAGCTTGAGTTGTCGCTGGCCTATCGACATCAAGATTTCGGCCGGGTGCCTGACTTCAACACGGAATGCACTGCGGCGATCACCTTCAATTGGTTGTCGACCGAGTGGACGAACTCGTCGCTACAGAAATCCGACTCGGATAGCCCGGTCGAGCGCCGACCGTTCGAGATCCGGCTGTTCGCGGAGAAGATAGATCCGAACTTCAGATTCGCGACCATGTTCCGCGAAACCCCGGATGGAATCGTTGCGGACGCTTGGTATCGGCCCGATCTGTTCTTACCGGGAACAATCAAGCAATTCGGCAGAGATCTGTGCTGGCTGGCGCAGGAATTTACCCGGCAGCCAACGGCTCCGATTGCATTGAAGT
>Ga0307509_10008995_pt1 | contig 12592 bp, 8 predicted proteins | sample 10_EM_MG_FD_202245 | JGI IMG/M metagenome (GOLD analysis project Ga0307509, IMG submission 202245) | Populus trichocarpa ectomycorrhiza microbial communities from riparian zone in the Pacific Northwest, United States - 10_EM | ecosystem: Host-associated > Plants > Roots > Unclassified | place...
ATTTATGAGTAAATGCCAAGACCTCACCAGATTGATATTGCGTAATTCTCATACCAAGCTCTTGGTGTTTCAGACTTTATTTCAACCGTCTAGCACACGGTTCAATTATTCAAGTTGTTACGGTAGCCTTTATCTGTCTTGTGGCTTTAGATGTCCCGCAATACCGCTAAGCGTCCAGTGTTTGATCCACATGTGAACCCTTGCAAATGGGTAAGAGCGACACACACAGCCGCATTATTGAGGACATCTAAAATCACCCCGTAGTTACTTGTACAATGATAACTGATAAGTGGGCATTGAGCTGGCGGATTTCAGACCCCCCGCACCGCCCGCACCGCTCAACCCTAAAACCGCCTGGCCTTGGTACTTGTACAACCAAACATAAGATAATACCGCATTCTTACTAGCTTCTAAATAGCTCTGAGACCGACACTACGGGCACTAGTCTACCGGTACTCTCGAGTGCAGGCACTGCGTTCTCTAATCTTAGAAAGAAGCCCCCGACGCACGTGGACAGTTGCCCCGGTGTAATGCTCTTGCTCTCTTAGACCCTTGTTATACCGAATATTTTTATTGTTTCCCCAAGCTGCATTGCATCGCCACCATGTAGTGCTGTAACTTACTTTACCGGTCTTGAGCTTTTTAACAAAGGGTCCGGGCAGCCTTGCTAAGCACTATTTGATTCCCCACCTAAGGCGTTTAGGCTCACCTTACCGGCACTGCCGTGATACCTGGAGATACGGTGGGGGAGCAAGGCTTGTAAATAAAGGCAAGCCACCAACGTCCAACTATTCGAGTAATCAAAAAAAAGAAAAAGGTTCCTTGTGCTTGACAACCGGTAGTACAGAATAGCCGTTTGGAGGACCAAGTTTGAGTCACTATTTGATCAAAACATCGCCAAGGACCTGCGGCAGTGGACAGCTTCGGCTCTCCAGTCGATCCACTTTACCCCGCAAGAATACCTCCAACCTCTACCCAAGCCTTTTGGTACAAGTACGATCGCACAGCTCAATCAACCTTTCAAAAACCTACTTAAGCGGTATTCTTCTCTATATGCGGGAATCCGCGCAAAGCTGTTCCTTTCAGATTGCGCGTTATTGCTTGAGCTGAAGTTGTTTGCTGACTGCGATAGCCGCATATCTATTAAAAGCCCCTCCAAACCAAAGAAATAGTATGTTTACCCTATTGACTTTGATAAGATTTCCCTGTCCAGTAGTCTACACTTCGCATTATTTTTTCGGGATTGCTGAGATTGTAGTCGGATCAGTAGAGGTGGAAGGTTGTGATATCAGCCAAAAGACAATATGAGTGGTACACCTCTCTTCTGGGCTGCTAGAGGCGGGCACGAGGGGGTGGTGCGAGCACTGCTCGAACGGAAAGACATCAACCTCCATAAGCCAGATGCTAATGGCAGTACACCACTCTCGTCGGCTGCTTTCAATGGGCACGAGGGAGTGGTGGGGATACTACTTGGACGGGACGACATTAACCCCAACCATCCAGGTTACCACGGCCAAACACCACTCTGGTTGGCCACCTACTATGGGTCTGGGGGAGTTGTGAAATTGCTACTCGGACGGGACGATATCAACCCCGACAAACCAAATGAGGACGGTGAAACACCACTCTTGCGGGCTGCTCGCAACGGGTACACGGGAGTGGTCCAAACATTACTCGAACAGGATGGCGTTAACCCTAATAAGCCAGATCTGTTTAACCGAACACCGATCTGGTGGGCGGCGTGCAATGGGAATGAGGGAGCAGTGAGAGCACTCCTCGGGCGTGGCGATATCAGCCCCGACGAGCCAGATTGGGGCGGCCAAACACCGCTCTCGCGGGCTGCTGAACACGGCCATGAGGGAGTGGCGAAATTACTACTCGGACGGAGCGACGTCAACCCCGACATGCCAGACGTGGACGGCCATCCACCACTCTGGTGGGCTACTGAGAACGGCCAAGCGGGGGTGATAGCTCTGCTCCAGCCTCAAAGCTTTTCCACCAACGATGCGGCCTAAGCCCGAGGGGGGCATTCCCTCCCTACCTTCCATAGATCTTGTACCGACAGCTTACCTGCTGTTCCCGCAATGACCCCAACCACTCCATAAGTCTGCTTGTCACCACCACTACCTTCCTCCTCTTACCCGCCCAACCTTCTTCTACCCCTTCACAGGCCAATTTATGATAATCTCCCTCTCATCCCTCCTTCCGCAGCCAGCCTACCACAAAAACACCGCTTAAATCCACTCTTGTGGAACGAAATCACATCCGACGAGAGTGCCCACACCCATCGTCTACCCGCCCAGCCCCCTATCCGGATTTTTCTTATGGAGTTGGGTCAGGATTTGGGAGCTTCTATTCGAAGCCTAGAGTGTAGTGCGATTGGAGTGCTAATTCTACTGTATTCGGATAAGCTGGTGTAGCTTGAAATTTCCATCATAAATATCTTCAATATCTCCCTTTTTCTTCGGTCGTTGATCCCCCATTTATTTTTTCCCAAACTCGGGGATGTCCCCTTCCCTCCCACCTGAAGTGCAGAGACGACGGCTATTTAGACTTAGATGGAGAAATGTATTACAGGGCAGGTATTTCTATCCCTGGTGCAAAGCGACGAGGAAGCTAGTTGTTGGCTTCCACAATGGACATAGTTTAATAAAGGTTATACTTACCTCCAACACCTTCTAGGGGTAAGCCCGGAGGTGGGATTGGGGGGCTGCCTGCATATTCTAGTTCTGCACATGAAGGGAAATTAATACGGCCGCGAGTCTTTCAACTATCTAATCTCAAAGGCATCGTATAAACTCCCAATACCTTCCATGCACCCAAATCCTTCTTCACCGTTTTAGATGCCGACCGCCCACCCCGGCATGCGATTCTGGAGAGCAGCGCCCAGCCCTGCTGGTGTACATTGTTCAATCCGCACACGCCCATACTCATCCCCCGAATGCACTACGAAGGTTGCTGAACGGGGCCCAATAGCTCTTATGGTAAACTCAGCTTCCTTTTGTGACAAGTACCTAACTCAAATGCCCAATCCCTATCCCCCGTAGTAGCTACCGTCCGTGCACAACGAGTCTTTCAAGCATATCCGGTATTCCACCCCAGTCCGATCAGAGTGACTGAAGAGCCACGGTGGTGCCCAACCCCGGCTTACCAGCAAGTTGAGAAACCCCACCCCCCTCCGTGTCGCACCCTACCGGTTACGACTCTTTCTTTTCTTCCCTTAGCATTCTGTCCATGATAATGTCGGGCGCCACGAACCCGTTTGATCTCCGGGGCCGGGCAGGAAAAGCCTAGCTTTGCCCTGGAGTAGCAGCGTTCGAATATTATTATAGGTTATTGTATTGTCACTAAATGAGACAGTGGCTAGAACGACAATCGTAAGGAACAGTACCATAAAGCGGTGTCTCGAGCTATAAAATTTGATCCCGGGTAATAGTGTATTTTAATATAAGAACTCATAATGTGAAAAAAGGGTGACTAATTAAGTTTCCTTGCGGCTGGCGAATTTTAGGTCACCGACCCGCAGAGCCAAGCTCCTCCCCCGGAGACCCGATCAGGGAAAATCCTGACGTTGTTTCGGCAATCTGTACTTCCGTTGCTTATTTAAGGCCTCCTGCGTCCATGAAGACTTCGGGATGAGCTTGAGCAGCTTTGGCTTGTGCGTCTCGGGAGGACTTGAATGTTGCGGGAGTCCATCCTGTCATCAGTCAGCTTCTCAGCTCTACACGCACTTCGACTACATCCACGGAGCAGACGAACCTTCTCTAGACTCGACAGTATTGAAATGCCTACCCATCTACCATCAGCCCCCGACACTCAGAACCAAATCAAGCCAAGCAACGACAGCAGCATCATACCCAGCACTAAACCCTTCAGTGAAAGACCCACGAAGTCTCTGCCTTCCACGCTCATCTGCAATCCCCTGTTTCCAAACTGTAACGTGACTCGCTCTGCCGGGCGCTCGCTATGGCGTAGAAGACGTAAGGGACATTGCCCGTACTCGAGCACCGGGTACCCTACCACACTCAAGAAACGCTAGACTGTTACCGAGGCGCTGTGGCACAGTACCTGTAGAGTACTTTAGTAGTGGACAAGGAGGCACCATACCGTAGTCTATCCCGTTAATCCACTTTACCCCACAAGCGCACCTCTAGGTTCATCCTATTTTTATGCGTGACAGCTCGCTCGACAATTGCAGAAGCCTTAAATTGAGTTATCTGACTTCGCCAGTCGCTCTCCCAATCTCCAACTCGCCAATGGCATCCTTTTTCGATTGTCAGCTCTCTCTCGCAATCCCTAACCCATACACTCACCACTAGTTCGTCCGATTACCCTTCCTAATCATCAAATCTCACCCGCTAGGCCTACCACCGGCCACCACGACAAGTATGATGCCTCACTAAAAAATCCAGCATCTTCTAGCTTAAGTAAGCGAAGTTTAAGTGTACTCGAGCAGACTACGGTACTCGTACTCGGGTACAAGGGTAAGTCGGGCGCGGTGCCACAAAAAGTCTTGGTCTATTGCCTACCGTATTCCGGGTGTCGCCCGACCTTTTTCCACCATACTTACCGATTTCAAAAGTATCCGGACACCTTGGCCTGATTTGTATGGGCCTTGGCGCCAAGGTGTCCGAATAATTTTGAAATCGGCTGGTACAAAAAAAGCCACAAAACAGGTTTATCAGATTTCGCTTTGATAAGAGCCCTCAATTAACCTGTGACCTGTTGCTGGCAACAGCCCCAATCACAAAATCCCCCTCCCCAGACTTGTTGCGGATAAGGAGGCTCCATTGTGCCTTCACGGCCAACTTGCCCCAAGGCTCATCCCGAACGTTTTCACACAACTCGCTCGGGAGTCGCAGAAACCCGCTCAAGTTGTCTGAATTCGCGGCAAGTCAAACTCTCTCAACCGCTCCTGCTCCCAATCTCCAACCCGCACCCTTTCTCGGTCTTCGGCGTACCCCCCTCTCTACATCCCACAAACCCAGTTTCTTGAATATTTTTCTCTATATTTGGGAATCCACGGAAAACGGGACCTCTCAGATTGCGCTTGCGTTGAAGTTATTTGACGTCCCCAATAGCCGCAGATCCAATTCGCTGGAAAGCATAGAAACCGTATGTTTACCCTATTGATTGCGATGAACCTTTCCTGTCCACACTGCACATTGCCCTCGAGATTGCTGAGATTGTAGCTAGTTCGGTTGAGGTGGAGGGCTGTTATATCAACTAAAAAGACTCAATGGACAATACACCTCTCGCGTGGGCTGCCTCGCGTGGGCACAAGGGAGTGGTGAGAATACTCCTCGGACGGCAGGACATCGACCCCGACAAGCCAGATAAATTCGGCAGAACACCACTATTGCAGGCTACCTAGAATGGGCAAGAGAGAGCAGTGCAATTACTACCTAAGCGAGACAATATTAATCCCAACAAGCCAGATGGGGGCGGCCAAATACCTCGCTCGCGGGCTGCTTGCATAGGGCACGAGGTAGTGGTGAGACTCCTGCTGGGACAGGACCACGTCAACCCCAACAAACCTGATGCGGACGGACGAACACCTCTCTCACGGGTTGCTTGCGATGGGAAATAGGGAATAGTGGAAATACTACCCGGACGGGATGATGTCGACCCCAACCAGCCAGATCTCGGCAGTACACCACTCTGGAAGGCTGCTCGGGGGGGCATGAGGGAGCGGTGAAAGCACCCCCTGGGCGGGACGACGTCATCCCCGACATGCCAGATTATGGTGGCCCAACGCCACTCTCGCAGGCTGCTTACAATGGGCACGGGGGAGTGGTGAGAGTGCTCCTCGGACGGCACGACGTCGACCCCGATATGCCAGATTGTCATGGCAGTACACCGCTCTCGTGAGCTGCCTGCAATGGGCATGCGGGAGTGGCGAAATTACTACTCGTACAGGACAACATCAACCACGACATGCCAGATCTTAGTGGCCAAACGCCACTTTTGTGGGCTGCCCGCACGGGACAGGCGGGAGTGGTTGAATTACTACTGAAACAGGGTAACGCCAACCCCGTTAAGCGCACAAATTAGGTTGAACATGAGTCTGGGCTTCTGAGAGCTGCATCCAGGAGTGATGCTCCACTACATCCCCAACATTATCACCTCCTGTCCAGCCTAAACCCGATGACACCCCCCAAAAAACATAGATTACCAATTCACCATTTCTGCAATGGATTCAGCAACTCCCTAAATGTGTCTGTCCCTGCCACTTCCTTCCTCCCACCCACACCCAACCTTCTCTTACGATTCATCACCGGGGCGGGGTCGGGGGTTCCTGAAAGCCTAAAATTTTCCCGAAACGACAAAACCCTGATAGGAGTAACATATGCTGGGCAACACCGACTCGTCTCCAATAGTTTAACGAAAATCACACTTATCTGGAATGTCCTCCAGGAGCCAACCAACCTACAGATGAGGGGTGACTTGGAAGGGTGCCTGCATTTTTTTAGTCTTGCCTATCGAGGAAAATTAATACCGTAGGCTGTTTTAACTGAAATTAACCCAACCTCTACATCCTCTGCGCAAATTTCAAAACTCCCTGCGAAGCCAAAAACTCTTCAGCTTCCTCTTAGATACTAACCGCCTAATCGCGTGCCACCCTCTCAGGGAGCAGTGCCCAGCCTATACCATTATACTTATCCCAATCCGCGATTCTCGACTTGGTCCCCCGAATCCTCTACCTAGGTCGTAATATCTGCTTTTTTGGAACACAACCGTAGCGCCCAAGCGCTCCAAAAAGGCTCCTGCATATAATAACCAAGTGCCCAGCGGGCTTTTTTTTGAGTATATCTGGTATAGCGACTTGATTTGAACAGAGTGATTGAACAGACCAAGGCGCTGCATACCAGCGAGTTGGCCTTTTGCCTATTATAATATTATACCACTATGATATTATTTTTTTCCTTCTAATGGTATTCTGCCTGTGTTTATGCCGGGGGGGCTACGAACCCATATTATCTCACGAGCCACGCAGGAAAATCTTGCCTTGCCCTAGGACCACAGTGTTCGAATGATACCATTTATTATCCTATTGCCCCTAACTACTACCACACGACAAAATAAAGCGGAAGGGTACGATACCGGGAAACGATATCTCGAAGAATAAAATCCGACCCCAGGGAATAGTGCCTTCCCCCACTACAAGGTCCCACACCGCAGAAAGTGCTGATGAATTTGGCTCCCTTGCAGCAAGCGGGTTGTGTCTCCCAGACCTGCAAAGATTAAGAAACTATAATAGTTGGAAAAAACACTTACACAGGAGGCTCTGGTATCATAGCATATGGGGAGGGTTGAGTTCAGGGCAGTGCTACTGAGAAACCAGGTTAGGTCCACAAGGCTCTTATCCGGGACCCCGGAGGCCAATTGTAAACGAAATAAAAGCAAATACGGCACCGAAAGAGCAATAGTGGGAGAGAGGATAATGATAGCGAGCAACTAAAAAGGTATATTCGTTGTACGTGGCTTGCCCGCTAAATGGATGGTAATGACAGGAGTATATATGAAAAACAAAACACCATTCTCAGTCGTCCAACGATCACCACACATTTCCACTTCTTTCCGCACATGTCTCCTTATCGCCTTGTCCACCCTTAAAAGAAACAAAAGAAATGAACATTCTGTGTTATCCCTGAACAAAAGAAATGCATAACAAAAGAAAACTTCCTTCATTTCCATAGCCCTCATGCTTTCCATTTGTCCTATCCATCCGTCAATGAAATATCTTGCTTAACCTCCGTGCTTTCATGAAACAAAAGAAAACAACATGCCGAGCAGCTTTTCCAACAAATTGTGAATTCAAAAAAACTAAAACCGGGTTTTCTTTCCCATTTAATTGGGTTATGTGCTCAACTTTCTCCCCACTCCTGCATCTTCATTGCGGAGATAGGTGTTGTGCCATCTGGTAGGTTTACAGCAGGTTACTATGCTGTATTATATTGAATCTGTGTAATTGTATGCTGAGAGAAAATTACGGTTCGTGTTTAAACGACTGAGGTTGATTAAGAAAGAACTAGCCACCCTTTCCCAGGTTCAAGCGGCCTTACTCGCTCCCTCACCCGACGCATCGCTGGCTGGTGTACTGTACTACCTTGAGGTCATCTATACAGGTACCCGATATGGAAGGATGCTCCAATCCGGGGGCACGGCTCCTAAGTTTTGTATATTCCACAGGGGATAAGGGCAGAAAATCTCGCTTGTGGAACATACAAAACTTAGGCGCGGAAACCCATACGAGTGATAGCCTATGATGATCTTATAAAACAACCAACCAGGGAAATAGCTGTAACCAAGTCACCCCTTCCGGGATAACAGCGGCCAATTACTTTTTCTATGAAAGGACTTCAATAGTGTCAAGGGGTTTTTTCCTTTTTTCCTGGATGAGTTTCGCCAGAGATTTACTCAGCTGCCTCGGTTAGTTTGTTTGGTGAATTTCTGATGCTGGATCATCCCCGGCTCTGATAAGAGACCACTCCGGAGCACACTCGAGGACTCTTTGAATTAGTGCTTGGATTAGAGAGCTACAGAAGCGGAATTTTGGCTTTGACGAACCCCTCGACCGTTGGAAAGATGGGGGGTGGATTATGATAAAGGTAGCCCCCTGCCAACAGACCAGACTGCACCTCGCCGTTCTGGTAGCGCGCTGCACTTGCAAGTGCGATGAATATCAAAAAGGATCCTCCTATATTCACGGAACCTGGTACGAGGTTGCCGGGAGTGCTTTCTGGCCTGTGCTGACATCGTGAAGGTATCTGCTATGCTGCTTTGAGTGAGGCGGTACCTCGGTTTCCCGACGGATACACCCATGAATCCTAGTGCACTTGGGGATATGCGAAGCTATCTGAGCCCACCAGCGGTGCTCTGGAGTGTTCGTTCATCGCAGCGCAAGATTTGCGTTGTTCCATAGGATAGAACTTGGAAAGATATGGCATTTACTACCAATACGATAGGTGCAAAGAGGAGCGGTAGGAGCCAATCCGGGGGGGATTGATTGGGCGGTGCAGAGGCCCCCGCGATGTCCAAAAAAACACTTAGCCTTTCTCAAGCCCATCCTAATTCCAGCAGTGGACTGACTCTACCACCCGCAGTCTGCAACATCCTAAGCAGTGAAAAATTGGAAATTCCTCTCCCTTCAGTATTAATATCGACTCTTTGAACACGCCCATTTGGGCGTGGAACAGCGGTGTCATTACCGATGACCGTTCTCAAATCTTGACTTGGCCATTGCCGCTAGGGCCTAGGATACGGGACTAACGGTAGGGCATTTAAAACCACCGAGCCAAAACTGTAGTGGGATGACTCTTCAAACTGCATGTGAGCGAGCTAGAAGGAGCGCCAGGGGAAATAACACATGCCTGTGAAGGCCAGAGAAGGGTCATTTGTGACGGGGACCGCAACTTTCCGATATTCTGAAGATACTGTGAAGATGCTAGAGACTACCTCTTCCGAAAATCGGAAATTCGTAGTCAGTGTATCGACTCTCTAGATGGAGTCAAGCTTCTTAATTCGCTAAATCAAATCCCCCCAAAGTCTCCGGTCACTCGGGTATCCGCGATCGGGAGACAGCGTACCCAAGGATGAAATCGGCAAGCGTCACTCGAGAGCGGCTACGACAAGACGCACCACCCCCAGGAGAGGTTATATCATTAGGTATTTTTATACGAGGTTGGGTGATGACACAACACCCGATGCGATGGGCCGCGGTCTGGGGCCGGCATTTTGGGGGAGATTCTCCATGATATCCTCGAAACCCACGTAGAAGCAATGACACTCGGGAAGCTACCTCATGCTATCCACTGATAGGCACGAGTAGATATCTATCATGATTCCTGCGGCTCTCACTGAATATCGATGCGATCCTACAAAAAGCCACAATCTATCACGGGCGACAAAAGTGCAGTAACACGGGGTTAGGATAGGGAATACTGGTGCTGTATGATACCAGCAACATACTACGCTCGAGTGATTGTGGTGGAAAGAGAAGCCGGAGGGCAGGGGAGAAGGGGGGCTTGGCATAGGACTTTGCGGAGCGGCGGCTGGACCTTGTGAATTGTGACTCTGGACCTAACCTGTTGCCAAGAGCTGCGGGGTATAAAGAGGCCTCCAGTGTCCCTTTAATCCACTCTACCGGTATTCTTCAGGAGTGTTTACCTCCGAGCTCATCCCCGGCTTTTCTCCATCCCCAACGTGCCCCCTCTCTCAGTTTCCAACACACTGCTCCTAGAATATTTTTTTCCGTATTGGGGACCCACGCGAGCAAGGACCCTGCAGATCGCGCGACATTGCTTGCACTGACGACTGCAATAACCATATATCCACTAAAACCCTTTTGGAAGGACTGAAACCGTATGTTTACTCTATCCATTTTGATATAACCCCCCTATTCAATGGCCTACACGCCGCATTATCTTTGGGATCGCTAAGATTGTAGCTAGTTTGGTAGAGGTGATATCAACCGAAGAGACTCCATGGGTGCTACACCTCTCTCGTGGGCTGCTGGGAATGGGCATGAGGTAGTGGTGAAAACACTGCTAGGACGGAGCGACGTCGACCCCAACAAGGCAGACCATGATGGCCAAACACCACTCTTGCGGGCGGCTCTCGGTGGGCATGAGGGAGTGGTGAAATTACTTCTTGGGCGGGATGACGTCATCCGCGACTATCTTGATCTGTCCAGCCGGACACCACTCTCGTGGGCTGCTTTGAAGGGGCACGAGGGAGTGGTGAAACTACTACTCGCATGTGACGATGTCGACCCCAACGACCTAGACGAGAAAAGGCGAACACCACTCTGGTGGGCTTCCAGCAATGGACACCAGGGAGTGGTGGAAATACTGCTCGGACGAGGAGACGTTGACCCCAACAGGCCTGCTGGGCACGGGGAAACACCACTCTGGCGAGCGGCTTTCGGCGGGCATGAGAGAGTGGTGAAATTACTCCTTGGGCGAGACGACATCATCCCCGACAAGCCAGATTGGTCCGGCCAGACGCCGCTCCTGTGGGCTGCTTCGAAAGGGCACGAGGGAGTGGTGAAACTACTACTCGCATGTGACAATGTCGATCCCAACAAGCGAGATAACGAAGGGCGATCACCACTCTGGTGGGCTACTCACTATGGAAACGAGGGGGTAGTGAAATTACTGCTCGGGCAGGATGGTGTCAACCTACTAGACTGCGTAAATTAGGTTGAACACCACTCCGGTGTGGTTCTAAGAGCCACTCACGGGAGCTATAATTTAGCTCTATCGCAGCCCCCACTATCTACCACCGCCCGCATTATCTAAGCCTACTACCCCCTTAAACCCAGGTCACCAATTCGCCACTCCCGTAAGGACCGCAAGAGCTCCACTGATGTGGTTGTATCCGCCGCTTCCTCCCTCCTCTCACTCACGCCTAACCTTCTTCTGTAGCCTAAAGCATGCCTTTAGCAACAGCTGTTTTATCTCTCCTTTTGGAATAAACCTCCCATAGAAACATAGTTTAAATTATATTTTCTTTTTCGTGGAAGGAAACGACACCCATTGAATCGGGTCAGGATTTGTAAGCTTGTGTTTGAAATTTAGAATTTAGCACTGAGTTAGTGGGGGCCATCTCTACTGTATTGAATAGCCCTGCGCGGCTTGAAACCTCGATCTTATTTACCTTTATTGTTCTTCTGTTTAATTACTCTTTTTACCACCTACTGTTTCTCCATTGCTCCCCTCTGAAGTGTAGATGTGACGGTTGTTTAGGTATAAAGAGAGAAAATATTCAAGGCAAGTATATCCTCCCCAAGCGGAACTGGGTTTTTTTATATTGGTCCGGGAGATACCTTTTAGTAGATTTTCGGTAGGCTGCTCTGCCGTACTATGTTTCATCGTATCGTATGCTATGCAAAATTGTCATTCGGACCGTGGTGCTGGAATATGCGGATATCATACTGTATTCATGCTACTATCGTGGAGTTCACGATGCTTGGTAGGCGAGCTAGTGAACTAGCGTTAAGGGGTCTGTGGGAGTCTGGATACGGACAGCTATAATAGGGGTACTCGGGTATATAGCAGTGCCCCCGAGCACCATAGTTAATTAAGCAATTCTTCAATCGCACTTCCTCTCTTACTTGTCGATATCTCTCCTAGGATTCCGGCACGAGGCAGGTGGGTTTTGCTGCAATGCGCGATCGATTCAATGGAGAAGTGGTAATAGATGACAGTCAAGATTGTTGATTATTGCGGACTGCTACTACAAGAATAATAGGAAAGATAAAGACCAGTTATGTAGTAAAGTGGTTCAGTCTTACTTCTTCCACCAAGATTCCGCAATAAAGAAATCCGCAACAAAGAACAAAGATATTCAAAGAAAGCATATAGAAACAAGAGAAATAATAAGGAGAGTATAATGAAGTTCAATCTTGTACCGGACTTGGGGATAAAGTTATAGTCAGCTGAAAGCAGCGTTTGAGAGGGGTGTTGTAAGACGGATGTGCTTGGCTTTGTTACGGGAGTGGGAAGGATAGTTTAGGAGATATGCAGATAGAACGGATACGGGAGAATGTTCTATAGAGAGTTTATCCGCATGTTCTTTTCTTTGTTAT
>Ga0307509_10008996_pt1 | contig 12592 bp, 12 predicted proteins | sample 10_EM_MG_FD_202245 | JGI IMG/M metagenome (GOLD analysis project Ga0307509, IMG submission 202245) | Populus trichocarpa ectomycorrhiza microbial communities from riparian zone in the Pacific Northwest, United States - 10_EM | ecosystem: Host-associated > Plants > Roots > Unclassified | place...
CGATCGCGGTGTGGATGATGCGCTCGTTCCTGGCCGAGGTGCCCAAGGAGATCCTGGAGGCGGCCGAGGTCGACGGCGCGGGCCTGCTCACCGTGCTGTGGCGGGTCGTCGCGCCGGTCGCCATGCCGGGACTCGCCGCCACGTCGCTGATCTGCTTCATCTTCAGCTGGAACGAGTTCATGTTCGCCGTGAACCTCACCGCGACGCAGGCGTCCACCGCGCCGGTGTTCCTGGTCGGCTTCATCACCAACGAGGGCCTGTTCCTGGCCCGGCTGTGCGCGGCGGCCACGCTGGTGTCGCTGCCGGTCCTCATCGCCGGTTTCGCCGCCCAGGACAAGCTCGTCCGGGGCCTCTCCCTGGGAGCAGTGAAGTGAAAGCAGCCGTCATCACCCGGCCCGGGAACATCGAGATCACCACCGTCGAGGACCCCTCCCCCGGCCCGCGCGAGGTCGTCGTGGAAGTCTCGGCCAACGGACTGTGCGGCACCGATCTGCACATCCTCCAAGGGGAGTTCGCCCCGAAGCTGCCCATCGTCCCCGGCCACGAGTTCGCCGGTGAGGTCGTCGCGGTCGGCTCCGCCGTCACCGAACTCACCGTCGGAGCGCGGGTCGCCGTGGACCCTTCGCTGTACTGCTTCGAGTGCCACTACTGCCGCATCGGGCGCGGCAACCTGTGCGAACGGTGGGGCGCGATCGGGGTCACCGACCCGGGCGCGGCAGCCGAGTTCGTCTCTGCACCGGTCGCCAACTGCGCGGTCCTGCCCGACGGCGTACGCACCGACGACGCCGCCCTGATCGAACCGCTGTCCTGCGCGATCCGCGGCTACGACGTCCTGCGCAGCCGCCTCGCCTCCCGCGTACTCGTCTACGGCGCCGGGACGATGGGCCTGATGATGCTCCAGCTCGCCAAGGCCACCGGCGCCGCGAGCGTGGACGTCGTCGACATCAACACCGAACGCCTGGCAACGGCGCGGCAGTTGGGCTGCTCCAGCGCCGCCACGTCCGCCGACGAACTCGTCCGGCCGCGCTACGGCTGGGACCTGGTCGTCGACGCCACCGGCAACGCCAAGGCCATCCAGGACGCCCTCGGCCGGGTCGGCAAGGGCGGTACCTACCTGCAGTTCGGGGTCGCCGACTACGCGACCCGCGCCGCCATCGAGCCGTACCGGATCTACAACCAGGAGATCACGATCACCGGCTCCATGGCCGTCCTGCACAGCTTCGAACGCGCCGCCGACCTCTTCGCGACCGGCGTCATCGACCCGGACGTCTTCATCAGCGACCGCCTTCCCCTGTCCGCGTTCCCGGACGCGATCGCCCGCTTCCGGGCCGGGATCGGCCGCAAGATCCAGATCCAGCCCGGCCTCGCCTCCGCGTGAACACCCGAACCGAACGGACCCCCACCATGACCGAGCAGATCCGCCGCGTCCTCGTCCGCTCCCTCGACGACATCACTCTGGAGCAGGTGCCCACCCCCGTCCCCGGGGACGACGAACTCCTCATACGCACCACGGTCGTTGGCGTGTGCGGCTCCGACACGCATGCGGCGGCCGGCCACCATCCCTTCATCGACCTCCCCTACCGCCCCGGTCACGAGGCGGTAGGCGTCGTCGCCTCGGCGGGGAAGGGAGCCGAGGACTTCGCCCCCGGCGACCGGGTGATCATCGAACCCAACCTCTACTGCGGCCGATGCCCCCAATGCCTCTCCGGCCGGTACAACATCTGCCAGGAACTGAAGGTCTTCGGCTGTCAGACGCCCGGCGCCATGACCGACCTGTTCACCATCCCGGCCGACCGCGTCCACCGCGTCCCCGAGGGCATGACGGACATCGAGGCCGCCCTCGTCGAGCCGCTGGCTACCCCGGTGCACGCAGTCGCCAAGGCCGGTGCCCTGACCGGCCGCACGGTCGTCGTGCTCGGCGCCGGGCCCATCGGTCTGCTCGTCCTCGCCGCCGCGCGGCACGCGGGCGCCGCGAAGATCGCCGTCACCGACCTGCTGCCCGGCAAGCGGGACCGCGCGCTGCGCCTCGGCGCCGACGCGGCCCTGCCCGCCGACGCCACCGACCTGGTTGGGCAGGCACACGCGGCGCTCGGCGGTCCGGTCGACGTCGTCTTCGACTGCGTGGCGCGTGAGCAGTCCATGGCCCAGGCCACCGACCTGGTCGCCAAGGGCGGCACGATCATCGTCGTCGGCGTCGGGGCGGCGGGAACGACACCCGTACGCCTCGACCTGGTCCAGGACCGGGAGATCCGCATCGAGGGCACCCTCATGTACACCGGGGAGGACTATCGCACCGCGATGTCCCTGATCGCCTCGGGCGCCGTCGACACCGCCGAGATCGTCACCGCCACCTACCCGCTGGAGGACGCCGCCAAGGCCTTCGCCGCGTCAGTCGATCCCGAGCAGGTCAAGGTGCTGGTCACGGTGGCCGGTCCCTAGATCCGGGAGCGGGACGGGCCAGGCTTTCACCGGCCCGTGTGGGAAACTGCGAGACCGGAGCGACCGGGAAGGAGGGGGTGCCGTGACCGCCCGTACGCGACTGTCGCAGGCCGCCGTCGAGGAGCGCCGCCAGGCCGTCCTGCGGTACGTCGCCGACCACGGCGAGACCCGCATCGACGACCTCGCGCAGCACTTCGACGTCAGTCTGATGACCATGCACCGGGACCTCGACGACCTGGCCGGGCGTCATCTGCTGCGCAAGGAGCGCGGACGAGCCGTCGCCTTCCCCGCCCTCACCATGGAGACGGCGACCCGTTTCCGTGAGAACAGCGCCCTCGCCGCCAAGAACGCGCTGTGCGCGGCCGTCGCCGACCGGATCAGGCCGGGCAGCACTGTGCTCATGGAGGACTCGACCACCCTGTTCCCCCTGGTGCCCGCGCTGGCCCGGCTGGAACAGCTCCACGTGGTCACCAACTCCATCGGCCTCGCACAGCGCCTCGGGTCCGCACCCGGCGTCGACGTCACCCTGCTGGGCGGCCACTACCGCGGCGACTTCAACTCCTGCACCGGACCCACCGTCACCCGCACCCTGTCCCGGATCCGGGCCGACCTCGCCCTGATGTCCGCCACCGCCGTCCTCGAAGGACGCCTCTTCCACCCCGTGAACGACTACGTCGAGGTGAAGCTGGCCATGCTCGCCTCCGCCGAACAGGCGCTGCTCCTGGTGGACCACTCCAAGTTCGGCAAGACCGCCACCTACGCGTACGGCACCGTCGCCGACTACCACGCCGTCATCACCGACGCCGGCACCCCCGACGCGGAACTCGCGGCCATGCGCGACCTGGGGGTCCTCGTCGAGACGGTCGAACCCGAAGAGCCGACCCTGTGATCCACACCCTGTTCGAGACACCGAGCGCCTACCGCCCAGGCGACGCCGAGATGGCCGCACCCGTGCCGGCAGTCCAGGCCGTCCTGTTCGACTTCAGCAACACCCTCTTCCAGATGATCGACCTGGAGACATGGCTGCGCCGGGTCGGTGCAGCCGCCGGCCGCCTCACCGCTCTGGACCAGCCCGGCGCGGTGGCCGAGATCTCCGACCAACTGAGGGCAGCCTTCCGACTGCCCTCGGTCGTGGCCGTCCAGAAAGGCCGCGATCTCTCCTCCACACAGCACCGCCGCGCCATGCAGGCATGGTGGGAGCAGGTGGACTTCCTGCGCGGCGCGGAGGATGCGGCGTACCGGGAACTCACCGCCCCGGACGCCTGGGTCCCGTACCCCGATACCGAACCGGTCTTGCGTGCACTGCGCGATCGCGGTCTGCGCATCGGAGTCGTCAGCGACTTCGCCTGGGACCTGCGTACCCACCTCGCCCACCACGGACTCGACGCGCTGGTCGACACCTGCGTCATCTCCTACGAGCAGGGCCGCGAGAAGCCCGACCCGCAACTGTTCCTCAAAGCCTGCGCCGACCTCGGCACCGACCCCCGAGCCACCCTCATGGTCGGGGACAACCCCCACCGCGACGGCGGCGCCGCCGCGTGCGGTCTGCGAACCTACATCCTGCCGTCGGAACACCGCACCGGTGAGCGTGGGCTGACCGACGTGCTGCGCCTTGCGGTCTGACACGTCGACTCCGCGCACCCCGTGATGGAGTCGGGTCTGCGCGAGCCGAGATGTTCAAGGTCTGGACCGTTCCCGGGCCAGGTGTACCACCAGCAGACCAAGAATCTCCTGGTGTCGTACTCGCTGAAGAGGCTGAGCTTCTTCCAGACGCACGAGAAAAGGCGCCTGACCTGGGTTTTCACCCGTCAGGCGTCTTTCCACTCAACCCGCTCCCGACCGAGGCCGGCTTGCGTGCCAACTCCCTTTTTCTCCCACTGCTGCACCCCTCCTGACCAGTGCTTCCGGACCAGTCACGGACCAAACCCTCGGTTCGGCCCTCGGGCGCGTCACCTTGGCCAACGCGGTGCCATTCGTTCATGGACTGCTCGATGAGCCGGTTCGCCTGCTGTCGAACGCCGTCAAGAAACATGGCGTAGTGGCGGCAGAGAACCTCGATGCTCTGGCCAGCGCGCCGGGTGCATTCAGCCGGGTCGACTCCGGAGAAGAACCGGAACGAAATCCCGGCGTGCCGGAGATCGTAAGGGCGCTTGGCCAGGCGAGAAGTGCGCTCGGTACGAGTCAGGGCGTACTCCCGGGCCCGGGCCCGCGCCCACGTGATCGACGCCCTCGCAACGGCACACCGCACTACCCGCTCACGGCCTTCTGGAACAGGCTTGAGAAGCGCAGGGAGGAGGGTCACTCAGGTCGTCATGTTATCCGGATGCGAGGATCGGGGCTGTGCCGGAGGAATGCGAAGAACGTGTCTGCACACGACAAACCCCCGCCGGACACCGACGGGGGCTGGAGATTGCAAACGACCGTACTGGCGGTAGCCAAGCCCGCCCAGGTCTGGGGTCAGCATTCCTCGAGCGGGTTAGTCTCGCTGGAGATGTTCTTGTCGTTCATGAAACCCCACTGGCCGTTGTCGGCCTCGGTGTAGATCCAGCGGCTGCCGTGGCCGGGATTATTGTATTCGCCGTTGAGGTCACCGTAGTCGTCCCGGCAAAGGAACCAGCTGGTCGTGCTGTTCATGTACCCCACAACATTGCCACGGTCGGGGAATTCATGGATCGGTTCGCCACCGAGGTTGTTGCAGTAGAAGACCGGGTAGACATTCCCGAAATACGGGGCCCGCATGTACACCTGGCCGGCGGAGCTGGACTTGGGCCAGCAGTTCGAGGCGGCGCTGGCGTGCGTCGTGGGGAGAATGACGAGTGCCGCGGCACTCAGCATCGTGCCGCCAACAGCCACGGTCTTTCTGAAGGTGCGCATGGGTTCCCTCTTGTTCTCTCGTCGGATGTCGAGGATCAGCCTCGCGCCGAAGCGATGGCCAGTGACCCTGTGTACTCTCAGGTACCGCTCGCGCGCCTGAGCCGTGCTCAGTCGTCCCCCAGTGGGCATCACTGCACGGGTGTAAAGCGCGTCATGCGTAGTCCCTTTACGTTCTCCTGTTGGAGCGCGTCGATCCCCTCGCTTGGGTCGGTTCTTCGGCGCCTCAATTTAGGAGCCGTTGGCGGGCGGGCGCCAAGGTTTCGAAGACCGTCGAAGTGTGTTTCGAGGCCGTTTCTTCTGTTTTTTCATCCTGTAAGGCGATGTCGGGCCGCGCCACGAGGTGGTGGTCCCGCTGGTGAGACGAGAGGTCAGCCACAGGGTGGATCATGGCTTCGGAGCGGTGAGGATGGGTTTTGTAGTCGCGGACCAGACGGCGGCGCAGCATTGGCCAGCCGTAAGTTGTCCGCTCGACCACCCATCGCTTCGGGATCGAGGTGAATCCCCTGATCCCGGGCTTGCGTTGAGGAGTCCGTACTCGCGAGCCAGGCGGGGGTGCTCCTTTTCACGGCTGAGGGGCCGTGGGGACGCCGGGCCCTCTCTGGGCCCTTCGAGGGTCCGGGTACGACGCCCGGAGACGGAGCTGTGGGCGGAGTACGCCGACTAAAGGGTGTTGCACAAGGCCGTGTTCGGGCAGGCCAGAGTGTGTGAGCACAGTCTTCTGGTCATGATGCTGGGGCGAGGTTGTGCATGTGGGCGACGACTTGGACCGCGTGATGGAGGCCGTCGCCGTGCTGTCGGCAGTCGCGGAGGATCTTGTAGTTCTTCAGGCGGCTGATGACGTGTTCCACGCGGGCGCGGACCTTGCGGTGGGCGGCGTTGTCGTCCTCCTCGCCCGGGAGCAGAGCCCGTCCGGGGCGTTTTCGGTGTGGTACCGCCATGCCGCAGTTGAGGTAGGCGCCGTCGCCGAGCACCGTCACGCCCTCGCAGTGCCGGCTCAGCCCGGAGACACGCCAGGCGTGGGCGTCCGCCGTGGTGCCCGGCACAGGGCGAGCTGCCGCGATCACCAGCCGCGTGTCCGCGTCGACGACGACCTGCACGTTCGCCGAGAACCGGTAGTTGCGGCTGGACGCGGCCACCTTTCGGTCGCGTAGCGGGATCAGTGTGCCGTCCACGATCCACAGGCGTTCTAGGGCATCGGCCGGGCGGGAGACAGGCTCGATCGCGTGCAGCGGTCCCAGTCGTTGGATGACCCGGCACACGGTGGAGGAGGAGACACCGAACAGCGGGCCCAACTGCCGCATCGTCAGATTCGTGCGGTAGTACACCGCGACCACCAGCACCCGCTCGGCCAGCGGCAGCCACCACGGCCGGCCCCGCAGAGTCCCGTTGCAGCCCCGCTCCCGCACCACTTTCAACAGACGCGCGAACTGCGTCACTTGCAGCCCGGTGAATGTCTCCACCCACACCCGTTCGGCCCTCAACACCCCTGCTATACACCGGATATGCCCAGTTCACGGCCTTGTGCAACACCCTTTACGGGCTGTTGCAGAAGAAGGCCGCCAACCGGATCGTCGCCAGACTGCGGCCCGCGTCCCCCGCGGTGTCCTAACGCGTCACGCTCCACAGGTCCGCAGCTGGTACCCGTACGCCGTCGAGCCGCCTCACAAGCTGTGGGTCGCCGGGGCCGGTTCTGCCTCCGAGGCGGAGGAACGCCCGCGGCGCCGCAGGGCGGGCAGGGGTGGCGGGGTGAGGAATCCCTCGGCGCGGGCGCTGGCCAGGCCGATGCGCGGGATGTCGGCGCTCTTGGCGAACAGCAGGAAGCGGGGCTCCCACACGGGCCGGTACTTGGCGTTGGCGCGGTAGAGCGACTCGATCTGCCACCAGCGGGAGAAGAAGGTGAGCATCGAGCGCCACAGCCGCAGTACCGGGCCCGCGCCGAGGCGCGCGCCGCGTTCGAAGACCGAGCGGAACATGGCGAAGTTCAGCGACACCCGCGGTACGCCCAACTCCTTGGCGCGCAGCAGCAGTTCAACGATCATGAACTCCATCAGGCCGTTCTCGCAGGCGCGTTCCCGGCGCATCAGGTCCAGGGAGAGTCCGTGCTCGCCCCAGGGAACGAAGCTGAGCAGGGCACGCGCTTCACCGTCGGCGTCGCGGCATTCCAGCATCACGCAGCGGCCGTCGCCGGGGTCGCCGAGCCGTCCCAGCGCCATGGAGAAGCCGCGTTCGGTCGGTCCGTCGCGCCAGTGGTCCGCCTTGTCGATCAGCAGCGTTTGCGGTGGATTCTACCGAGCAGCTGGGGAGGCGAATGCGGCGCCTGTCGCGTGGATGACAGGCGGGACGTGAATCTATGTCGTGCGCTGGCACGAGCCCAGGGCTGGCGCCTATTCACCCGCATCGAGTGCTACGCCCGCCGCACCCTCGTCTCGAGTTTCGCGCCCGCCGCAGGCGCACGGTACTGGCAACGCACACGCCGTAGGGGGCGCCGGCTCCGGAAGCCGACGCCCCATACGCACGAGGTCTGTCAGAGTTCGTCCTTGGGGTTGGGGTTGGCGCCGTCGTTGAGGGCGATGGCCAGCAGGGCGGCTGCCTGGCGGGCGTCGGAAATGCTGGCCCCGGCGACGCTCGTGCTGGCGCCCTCGTCCGTGCCGTTGACGTGGCCGACGTAGACGTGGCTGACGTTGGCCCAGTTCCGGATCAGGGAGATCTGCTGGGAACTGTAGGAGACCGAGTCCCCGCTGTCGAAGGCGGGCGCGACGCGGTCGGCCAGGGTACGGAAGCGGGCCGCCTCCGAGATGCCGAAGATGACGGTGAGCAGACCGCGGGCCTGATTGAGCCGGGACGAGCTCGTGCTGGCCAGGTTGAACAGGGCCTGCGAGAGGGGGCCGGGGCCGATGGTGACCCCGGTCAGTGCCTGGTTGGCGACCCGGGAGAGGGCGTCGTAGCCCTCCCGGCCGACGAAGAAGTTGTCGTCGGTGCTCGACTCGTTGGGGAGGTCCCGGATGAGGTTGAGGACGCGGTTGTGGGACGCGCCCACCGCGTAGACCCGCACCACGTACAGGTCACTGAGGCGCACCACGGCGTGCACGGTGGGCGCGAAGTGCCCCGGGGAACTGATGACGACGTCGGCGAAGTGGTTCGTCCTCGTGTTGTCCAGGACCGTGACGGTGACCCGGTTGCCCCGCGTGTTGACCACCGGGCCGGTCAGGCGCGCGTTGGCCGTGCTGCGGGCCAGCGCGTCCAGGCCACTGAGCATGGTGCGGTAGCCGTCGGCGCCGTCGTCGATGTCCCAGTGAACCTGCGGGAAGTTGGTCTGCGCCACCTCCTGCGCGTCGATCTTCACACTGTGGGGCGCGGGGGCGGCACCGGCCGCCCCCGGGGAGGACATGCCGGATACCACGACCGCTCCCGCGAGGACGCACGGAAGGACCGCCGAGAGGCCGACACGTCGGACGACGCTGGCACGCATGAGTTGCTCCGATCGGTAGGAGGACAGAGGGCACAGAGCCGGAAATCCGGCTCGACCCCACCGAGACTCACACCGGCCGAATTGATTCACACCCCCTCCCACCAGGGAAAATCAATCCCACGACCACACGCTGTCCCACATCTCCTCGCCCACACCGAACGTCACCCGGCACCAAGACTCCGGCCCACACCTCGGGTCGGCCCCGGCACCGAGCCAGAACCCGAAGACGGTCACCGCGATGCTCAGCACAACGGGTACGCAGACCCCGGCGACCGCGTCAGCCGGCCGCTGCGCCCGGGCCTTACCCGCCTGCGCGTCCGTGACCAGCCGGGTAATCCTGGCGAGCTGGGTGTCCGCGCCGCCGGCGATTGCTCGCACCAGTGCCGGCCCGCCGACGTTAACGGCCCGGCCGACCAACGTCGTGTGTCAGCCGGTGATCGCCGTACGGCGCCTGTCAGCCGTTGCTCAGCTGCCTGCGGTACGAGGTGATCGCGGTCAGCGCGAAGATCAGAGGCACCATGCCCAGGACCACCAGCGGGTGCAGCGTCGACTTCAACCACCCGGGCATGTCCACGGAGAACCGCAGCACTATCAGCACCAGCAGCGGGATGGACGCCAGGCCCACGGAGGCGAAGCCGGTCCCGAGGGCTTGTCGGCGCGCAAGGCGGCGACCGATGAGAACTGCGGCCTCCTGGTCCGGCGACCAGTCCGCACCGCGCAGTTCCTGCCAGGCCGCCGTCAGCACCGCGAGTTCCCGCCCGACGTCGACGTGCAGATCGTCGACGAACGGCAGCAGCATCCTGCCGCCGTCCCGGCCGTAGACGTACACGACCACGCTGGCCGAATCGCCCTCCGAGTACTTTGCCTCCGCCTTGATGTCCTGGACGTCCGCCCAGGCCAGCCGCCGGCGCCTGACCATGCCACGCACATGGATCGCCTTGATGTCCGCCGCGGTGGAACAGCGCAGGGCGGCGTAGAAGAGCCACCCCATGAACGTCACCCACGCGATGGTGAAGGGGACGGCGACTGAGACGGACACGTCATCATCGGCCAGCATTCCCCCCGGCACACTCAGCGTGCTCGCGAAGATCAACCATAGGAACAAGAGCCTCCGGGACCGTCTCATCCGATACTCGCGCGGCAGTGAGTCGTACCCCACATCCCACCCCCTGCTCGGCGCTACTCCCGTCACGGCCATCGCCGGAGCACCATGGTGACGCCCCAACTACCTTGTGTCGAGCGCTCCTTGAGACTCAACCCCACCAGCGACCCCGTCGTCGCCCACCACCACCCGAGTAGTGCCCCTGTCCGTACTGCCATCGTGGCGAACTTCCATCGCGACAAGTCGAGAAGACTCATCACTGCTCCTTTTGGTAAGGGGCGGGATCAGGCATCGCCGACGGAAGTGGCGACCGACGTGACCTTGTTGAAGCGCGGCAGGGCGGCGGCGCCGGCCGCGAGGAGGGCGACGATGCCCATCTGCGCGTACTCGACTCCGGCGAACGCGTGGGCGACGTTGTGCGGTGCCAGGGTCAGGTAGAGGGTGCCGAGGGTGGCCACACCGAGGGCGAGACCGCTCTGTTGCAGGGTGATCAGTACGCCGCTGCCGATACCGGCCATGTGCGTGGGGACGTCGGCGAGCACACTGCGGAAGAGGCCGGCGAACAGCATCGACTGTCCGGCACCGACCAGGGCGAGCGGTAGGGCCGTCGCCCACAGGCTGACATGCGGCCAGTTCTCCAGAAGGACCGTCACCAGTGAGGCCAGGCCGGAGAGTTGGACGACGGCGCCGGCGGACAACGCCGCCCGGCCGAACCGTGTGATCAGACGGGGCGCGACCAGGGAACCGGCGAAGAACAGCAGTGCCATCGGCAGGATCGCCAGGCCGCTGTGCAGGGCGTCGGCGTGCAGGCCGTTCTGCACGGTGAGGGCGAAGACGAACATGAACGCGCCGAAGCCGATGCTGAAGGCGAACACCATGGTCAGGCCGCGGGACATCGACGGCAGACGCAGCAGGGACGGCGGCAGCAGCGGAACCTCGCCTCGCCGTTCGGCGCGCTTCTCCACGACGTAGGTGGCGGCGCCAAGGACGACGGCGACGGCCAGCAGCAGCCAGGTCCACCAGGGCCAGCCCAGGGAGTGCCCCTCGGTCAGCGTGGCGGCGAACAGCAGGGTGCCTGGCAGGTCGATGCCGACCGGGTGGTGCGAGCGGGTGTCGGGCACGATCCGGGCCGCCACGAACAGCGCTACCACACCGATAGGTACGTTGACCAGGAAGATCGGGCGCCAGGAGGTTCCGGCGATGTCGGCGCCGATCAGCAAGCCGCCCACCAACTGCCCGAACCTGGCAGCCGCACCGCGCAGGTGACGGGCCGGTAGGCCCAAGCCCACCGGTCCGCCCGGGAGTTCACGCCACGGGAACAGCCCCACCCGGCAAACACCGCAGGTTACAGGCCCACATCGCGGCTGCGGATGTCGTCCAGGGACTCGCGGCGTACGAGGAGACGGGCGTGGCCGTCGCGTACGGCGGCCACCGGTGGGCGGCCGACCAGGTTGTAGCCAGACGCCATGGAGAGGTGGTACGCACCGGCCACCGGCACGGCGAGCCGGTCTCCTGGGCGTATGTCGCCGGGGAGTTCGACGTCGGCGGCCAGGATGTCTCCCGCCTCGCAGTGCCGGCCCACCACAGTTACCCGGGCCGGGTCGGCGGTGCTGTGCCGACCGATGAGGCGTGGTGCGTATCGCACGCCGTACAGCGCCGGCCGCGGGTTGTCGCTCATGCCGCCGTCCACCGCGACGAACAGCTGGTCGCCCGTGCGCTTCACGGCCAGCACGTGGTACAGCGCGATGCCTGCCGGGCCGGCGATCGCGCGCCCCGGTTCGATGATCAGGCGCGGCACGGGGAGCCTGGCCGCGGCGCACGCCTCGGCGAGTTCGGTGCGTACCCTGCGGGCCAGCATGGTCAGATCGAGGGCCTCTTCCCCAGGGCGGTAGGCGATGCCGTGGCCGCCGCCCAGGTCGAGTTCGGGCAGGACCAGGCCGTGTTGCTCGCGCAGTCTGGCCATGAGGCCGACCATGCGGCGCACGGCGGCGAGGTACGGCTTGACGCTCGTGATCTGCGAGCCCAAGTGGCAGTGCAGGCCCGTCAGTTCGAGTTGAGGCTGATCGAGTATGCGGGTGATGGCGTGTTGGGCGTAGCCGTCGGAGATGGACAGGCCGAACTTCTGGTCGTCCGTGCCGGTGCGGATCTTCTCGTGGCCGCCGGCGCTGATGCCGGGCACCACGCGGACCATGACCCTCTGGTGGCCCCCGGGGCCCACAGCGGCGGCCAGCCGTGCGATCTCCGAGGGGCTGTCGATGACGATGCGGCCCACGCCCAGGCGGAGGGCTGTCTCCAGGTCCCGTGGGGACTTGGCGTTGCCGTGCAGCACCATCCGCTCCGGAGGGAAGCCGGTGGTGACTGCGAGTTCCAGTTCGCCGGCGGAGCAGACGTCTAGGCCGAGGCCCTCCTCGTCCATCCAGTGGACCATGGCACGGCACAGGAACGCCTTGGCCGCGTACAGGACTTCGGCGTCGGGGAAGGCGTGCCGGTAGGTGCGGCAGCGGTCGCGGACCTCGTTCTCGTCGAGGACGTAGACAGGGGTGCCGAAGCGGTCGGCGATCTCCGCGAGCGGTACGCCGCCCACGGCCAGGTCACCCGGTCGGGGCTCGGCGGTCGAGGCCGGCCACACCGACAGCTCGACGGAGGTGGAAGGGACGGCGGGTTCGTGAAGGGTGGTCATCGACTGCTGCTCTCCTCTCAGCCGGTCT
>Ga0307509_10008997_pt1 | contig 12591 bp, 16 predicted proteins | sample 10_EM_MG_FD_202245 | JGI IMG/M metagenome (GOLD analysis project Ga0307509, IMG submission 202245) | Populus trichocarpa ectomycorrhiza microbial communities from riparian zone in the Pacific Northwest, United States - 10_EM | ecosystem: Host-associated > Plants > Roots > Unclassified | place...
CCCCCCCCTCTTGCTGGCACCCTACTGCTACTCACCGGCTGGCACCCTACTGCTCACCTTCCCGGCTGGCATCCCCCCTGCGCTGTGGCTCCGCTCGCCCTTCTCTCCCCCTCCGATCGTTCGGACCTTCCTCGGTTACGCCTAGTGGTGGTATAGCACTGCCTCCGTGGCTTTGTCCAACGCTTGGGAACGATCTAATGACCTGCCCGACCGTATATCATGGTTTTTTGTGTGCCCTCAACCTATGAGTTTTCCCGTGTCGGCGATCGTCTATCCCCTCCATCAGGCACTGAAAGGGCCTTAGCGCAGCCGTCGTTTCTTTTGTTTTGGGGAGCCTGCGGAAGGGTTTGGGTCTTTCTACCTGTACGTTTCTATCTATTGTTTCCTTACGTGTCTAGGGTATATTATCTTAGGTGCTAGGCGGGGGAGACTTTTCCTAAGGACTCCGGGTGTTTGATTTTTCCCATGAAGAGCTGAAGTGGGCGGTGGGATTGCTTTTATAGGTTGTTTTCTCATCATGGCTAGCGCTGCATAAGGCTTTTTGTACCTAGAAACAAATAACGCATGATTACAAAAAAACAGAAAAAAAAAACGACCAAGGGGTAGGCACGAACCATCTCCTCTCCACCTCCGGCGATTGAAATCTCAACACCACGAGAAATCATCGTCACTTTCTCCCACCCACCTCTGTTCTCCCACTATGGCTACTGCCTAGGAGTTGACGTTAAGCCAACCTTCCTCCTCTTCTGAGGCCTGTCGGCCTCCCTCCTTGGGGTTCTCGTTCTCGTTCGTCGTTGATCCGCTCATGATGTTCAGTTCTCCCCCTTACCCGGCACTTGCTTTGCACCTCGCTTAGCATTTTGCACGGTCGGAAAGCTTCTCGCTTCGTTCACGGTTGGCGTTACGGTGTCGGACTCTGGGTGGAAGTAGGCCTCGGCTTGCTGGGCTTGTACCTCTGATGGGGAAAGGCTCGGTTAGTAACATCACGGTCCCGCTCGGTTTCGTCGTCGTCCCAAAAGCCCTTGCTATGGACCGTTTGTCGGTTGTGGCCAGCCTGTTCGCGATCCTTTCTTCTCCCACCTCCCGGTTCTGTCGGCTTGCACCGTTACTGCTACAGCAGCTGGCACCTTACTGCCCTCTCATCCTCCCCAATCATTCTTCCACTCCTCGGTTACGCCCAGTCGTGGTATTGCACTATCTCCTTGCCTGGTATCCAATGCCTTGGATCCATGTAATTACCGGCGCGACCGTACGTTTATGGTTACAATGTCGGCCCACAAGTCCCGTGGTTTTCTCTCGTAACGGCGATCACACATCCTCCCCCCCTGGCCCTATCGGGCCTTCGCGAACCAATCGTTTCTTTTGTTTTAAGGGGAGCCTGCTGAAGGGTTTGGGTCTCTCTCCTGTACGTCTCTATGAATTGTTTCCTTACATGTCTGGGGTATTATTGTCCTAGGTGCTTGGCGAGGGGGATTTTTCCTATGGATTCGGGGTGTTTGATTTTTCCCATGAAGAGGTGAAGCGGGCGGTTGTTGGAATTAAGGTTTTCTTTACGCCATATCTCACGATGCATGCGAGTTCTTCTACCTTAACTAAGAATACATGATATAAAAAAAAAAGAGAAAAAAAAAGAAAAAAAGAAAAAAGAAAAAAACCGATCAAGGGGTAGGATCTTCACGCAACCATCTAAGTACTTTTCTATACTTAAGATATTGCAATACGATTACGTTTTTACTTTCTTTCTATATACTTCTCCTATACCAAAGCCTACGCCCTAAGAACCCGGAGACTATTGTGATAGTCTCGACGGGCCGCTCGAACATAGGACTATTGTGATAGTTCTATCAAGTTCGACAATCTACTCATCTTACTATCTGACGAGATAGTATCCTTTGAGGGATCGCTCAGACTAGAAAGCCAGTCCCGTACTATCTGAAGAGATAGTATTTCCCTACGCCCCATTATAAAGAAGGAGACTTGCTCACTATAGGAAACTACTGTTGTTGCCTGTTGCATAACTACCTAACAATAGGATTGTTACACTAGCACACTCCTGTTCTAAAAGAAAAAACTCATGTACCTATTTGATCAACTACATCCTGCATCACAATCTGCAATACGGTTACTCTGAGAATAGTTTTATTTTTTCAACCGATTTCGCATTTCTTCCCACTTTCTTCTCAGATTTAGTAAAGCTACTTCCTGCATCAATTCCACTAAGTCACTTATTATTCCAGTATACCCCACTCATGCGTAACCCAGCTATACATAAACCAACCATTTCCCTATGTTTTACCTGGTTGTCCAAATCGTGGTGGACACCCAAACTTACACAACTCAGGAAGGATTCCACGGTCAAAACCAGAAAGGCCAAGGAAGACCCCGGAGGAGTGGACAATGCAAGACAAGCCAAGAGGAAATACAAGAACGAGGTCAAAAAGGCCAAGTCAGCTCACTGGCGGACCTTTCCGGAAAATGCGAAGAAAAATGACGTGTGGACAGCACATCAATTTACGAAGAAAAGATTACGATCAACAGTACCCGGCGGACATAACTACTGGAGTGCAGCCTCCCTAAAACTCGCAATAATGCAACACTTCTTCCCACAAAACCCGAACCCGGTCGACATGGAACCGCCTAGGTACATTGAGTTGGAAGAGAAAGATAGAGTTGACGCTTCTGAAGTGGCACAGGCCCTCCGAAAGTGCAGTAACACGTCTGCACCAGGACCAGACCAAGTACCATATGGCCTTTGGAAGGGGATCCATAGCGTGAATCGTCACATCATACCCGCTCTGATCAATCACATGCTCACATTGTCCATACATCTACCGGCCCTCAAAGACTCGCTAGGAATACTCCTCCCCAAGCCATCAAAAGGGGACTATGACGCCTTTGCGAGCCATAGAGTTATCGCACTAATGCAAACATTTTCGAAAATAGCAGAACGCATAATCAACCAACGCCTCATCAAATTGGCCAAGGCAAGCGGACTCTACACAATCAGACAAACCGGCAGCCTCCCCCAGAGAGCCACATTTGACGCCAGAATTTCCCTTAAACACTGGGTCCAAGAAGCACAGGCGGCAGGCCTCAAAGCCAGGACCATGTTCCTGGACATGAAAGGTGGATTCGATAATGTTGACCACGGTACATTACTTCGGAGGCTTCGGTCGAAGGACACCCCCGAGTATATGACCAGATGGATCTCAAACTTCCTTGCATACAGACAATGCGCTATAATCTTCCCTGGCTCACCAAGGAATATGAATGGCATCAACACGGGAATCCCTCAGGGCTCCCCACTTTCTCCAATCTTATTCGTAATCTACGTTGAACCCCTTCATTCGTGCTTGGACCCAACCAGGGAACTTATTATTTCATACGTTGACGACATCTAGATTACGGTCAGCTCACGCTCATGGAAGAAGAACACCCGACTGCTGGAGGAAGCATACGGAAGGATCAAGGCGGCAGCTTCAGCAATAGGACTGAGATTTTCTACACATAAAACAGACCTGATGCATAGGAGGACACCTTAAGAGCGAGCGGATAAATGTGAGCACCCTATTGTCATTGACGAACAATGCTTCGAATCGGCCCCGAAAGCAGTCAAGTGGCTGAGATTTCATTTCGAACCAAATCACAGTACGTGGACACACTTCGCGAAGAGACTCGCCCTGGCACAAGCTGCTTTTGAAAGGATAAAACAACTCTCCTCACCAGGTGGAAGACTTACACCATACAGTGGGTGAAGAATGGCCAAGGGAATCATAGTCCCCACGCTGTTCTATGGAGCTGAATTCCTCGAACCCAACATCACAACGCACAATAAAATGGAGACTTTCATGAACCGAGTACGGAGATGGATCACGAATTGTTTCTATTCGACCAACACGATAGTCCTATCGGCAGAGGCTTGCCTAATGCCGACTGACCTATACCTCGAACAAATCAGAGACATGGCCACAATTAAATGGGCTACAGCGCTCCCCGACAACAACATTGCCCCGGCCCTTTTCCCCCCTGGCTTTCCACTAGGCAATAGCCTCCGTTTCCCTTCCCACAGGAGGGCTGCCTTCTCAATGGCGGGAGGCATGAAACCTAAGACATGGGACTCCACATCTCTTACTTCGGTCCAGAGGGTGTTACCAATTGATAACATCGCCAGAAGAGCTAGACTGATCTTCAAGAAATGGCCAGTCCCAAGAAAGCCCAACATATGGTCACCCCCTAGTAGCGAAGAGTGCACGTACTACGATGACACGATCAAAACAGTTAGGGAAGCCATCTACGAAAAATGGAAATTGCGCAACTACCCTGATTACGATGGCTACAGGCCACGGTTCCGAACATGCTGGCGATTCATGACAACGCGAAAGTTTACCGCTGCGCGCATCCATCAGATGACGGCCGGTAAGAGCTACCTTAAAGCACACAAGGATTGGAGGGACCCTAATGGATCTCCTTTGTGCCCGGGTATGAGGAAGAAGAAGAAAGTTTTAAACATGTTATAACCGTATGCCCCGCCCTAGCGGAACCTAGGATAAGGCACTCGGAGCTTTCATTTGATATTTCCCCAGATTCATTAGTATGGAAAGAGAACAAGAAAAGATGGGACATAATGAAGGTTTTGATTTCGTTTATTTCCTTGAATAAGTTAAATTTTCCTGATGATAAAAATGTTTTTGCATTTACACGGGCAACACAGGTACAGTCTTGAAGTTTGTTTCAGGATGGAATTGGAAGAATCTCATAGGTTGGGAAATACTCAGGTTGATTTTATACTTGTGAATAGTTTTGTTTTATTTCTTTTGTTTTTGTTTTGATTTGGGTTTTTATTTGCAATGGGATATTTCCCGAATGCAGCGGTTGGACTCTAGGGAGTGCTAGTCATGTACCTAAAATCATACTATGGAATTAACAAAAAAAAAAAAAAACCTTATGTTTTACCAGAACTGATGTTTCCAACACCATATAGTGATTAAAGTGAGGAGGAGAGATAAACCCCTCGCTACAAGATTTATACTTGATAGTAATAACAGTACTAAAAATAGTCCACACTAGCAAGCTGCCACCTGCATATAATCTTTCCATGCTTCATGTTAGAATCCAGCTATGTTTTGGCAAATAGCCTATCATTTCAGCATTTGAGCCTGTATGGACACCCAGTGTAGGAGAAGTGGTAAGAATGTAGTCCAGTGCAGTCATGTTCGCTATGCCAGAAGGTGAACTTGAAATAATTATTTTGCAGACAAAAGTACTCCACAGGATATTAGTGCTAGCAAATTGTATGACAAGACTTACTGTCATACTTGACAATTAGATATATTCCAAAAGTTTTGACAAAGCAGCAAAAGAACTGAGGGCAAAAGGCAGTCAATATGGAATTCTGCAAACTAGCTAGTAGATTGATAGATTTATAGCCTATTTGTCATAACAACCAGTGTTTTCATAATACTAGTAATTTTTTCTCAGCTAGTTTGGGTTATTAACCTTTTTATTCTTAAACTTCCCGATGCCCGTGATTTCTCCCTTCCCCTGTTCTTCTTTAAACTTTCTCTTTATGACTACTACAATCTGTATTCTCGCCACTAACTACACAGTAGACCTCTTTGGATATTACAAGTTGCATGCTAGGGAGTTGACCTTTTATCATAAAACCCGCGCCGTTCTAATTAAGAGTGACTCTTTTGCCCCATTGGAACCCACTTCTCACTTTCAATTCTCCCATGTGCCAGTCTTTTTGTCACCAGGTAAACCAAGTCTACCTAACTTGCACCTTCCTTATAGTAACTTTTACATTATCACACATTTTGACCTTGAGTAAAACATACTCCTCACACCCAGAGTACTCAATTGGATGTCTTTTGCAATAATGCTGCCATTTCACCAGCCGCGTCTCTATTCTCTCATCATTGCCAAGGGGTTTTTCTTGGGTTCCTCCCTTCACTTCTGGCTCTAACCAACATTAGTTTAGCCTCTTGGACCATTTTTTCACATTCATCCATTCCCATTCCTTCTTCTTCCAGACACCGTATTACAAATCATGAATAAGTAAGGCAGATTTTACATGACTAATAGTTATTAGTCATATGTATGTTATTATGTCCCCGAATGAAGTTGATTGACTTATAGTATTCCAGATGTCGGTGAAATAGCGAGCCATCATTATGTTATGATTGGTTGATTGTTTTGATAACGCACAATTGTTAGTCAAGTGCAGTAATGACTTTGGTACCTGACTCACATTATGGGTAACGTGTTTCACCCATGTAACTCATTTGGGTACATGACTGGTTTTATGGGTATTGATAGATTGACCATATGTTGTACAGTAACTCATATGAGTCATATGATGGATCTCAAATACTGTCTCACTTATGAGTCTTAGAATTCATATAACATGAGGTGATGAGTCACCAGGATTAGGGTCTTGAAGATGCCTATATAAGTCAGGCCTTCCGGCCTGAGAGATTACATCTTCACTCCACTATCTAAACACATTTCTATCCTAGGAAGAAGCAATACAATTCTCCATATCTTTATATTATTGAATTCTACGAAAACCTTACCGAAAAACTCTCGACACCTGTGACTGTTGTGACAGTCCGAAATGGTGTATTGATAATATAGAACTACTGTGATAGTTCTATATTACGATAAGACATTTGGGCACTAGCCGATAAGATAGTGGAACTAAAAGGTAGCAAGCCAGTTCTGTACAATCAGAAGAGATTGTAAGATCTTAAGTGGTTGGTAATCACGATCGTTACCTGTTGCAATATAATATAAGGAGAATAGGATTATTACAGTTAACTACTCGCATTCTGACCTCTCATTTCCCCATTATGTATACTCCGCCTTTACATCTCTTCCTGCTTCTCTATCCTGATAGATTCCCTAAAAAGCCTATACAATGTTCTTCTTTCTGAAATGCCAGAATGTGGAGCATATGAAAGGAAGTTTTTGAGAGAGGGAATTGATTAACTCTCGCTACAGTATTACCAGGAGCTGAGGAGTCCTCTACCACTAAGTAAACTGGAACGAAAATACCTGGTGGAGTAGTGGGTGGCTAGACTCAATATTATTGAAGACCCATTGCACAATTTACCCCAGAGGATAATGGAGTAACAACCTCTTTCCAGTTAATGTCCCATTCGACTATGCTGACAATCTACGGAAAGGGTTGATGAGTGTAATTTCATGAGTAGCGCTAAAGTGTTGTATACCACTCTAGCCTTTAAACACCAGATCCCTTTAGGGGCTGTGGTGGTGTTGTAATTAAGAGGGTTATTCAAGGCTATTTCGTGAGCTTGAGTACGTCTAACTGATCAACTGTGATTTAATTATGGACTAATAGCATAATAGCGTAATATTGAATGGTTGAAAGTATCACTGGGGTATTGGAATTGCCTGTCCGAGTAATTTGTCAACCACTAGTAGTCAATAGAGTCAATGTGAGTGCTCCTCTGTTAAACATTGAATGGATTGAGTTTTCTAGTGAAACTAGATTTCTACATTCATTAAGGTCCTGCAATCCATTTCTGAATATTGTGTCGGTAGTTTCAATAATGGGAAACAGATTCACCATGTACCAGAAATTCATTTTTAGGCATTCTGGTACATACACCAGTGTAAGAGGCATGATATGTGCTATTTCGATGGCAAATCCATTCTGAAAAGCATGTTCTATAATTTATACTTTATTTGATATCCTGCTTTTAGCATATTTTAATCATTTTCTAAGCTGACAGAGATTGTCAAACAGAGATAGTTAGGTCTACCTGGTTCGTTCTACCATGTAGTAAGTGGAATTAAACAAGACATCCAATTTGGTAAGCATGAAATGCAGTAAGTTAGCAAGCTTAACATGATATAAGTTGAAGGACTTTAGTTGTAAATAGCTGAAAGACTAGAAATATATTGTTTTACCCTCTAGCTACATACTGCATTATTTGCTTGTCAGTCTCTTTGCAATATTTGACAAGATTGGGGCATCAGGTATGTAAGCCCTTATCTGAAAACCCTTCTTGCATATTCTCATGTGCTTTCACAAGCAAGGTTGAGTAGGGCAGTAAAAGCTTAGGCAAGATCGATTACAATACAGAACATCCAGGACAAAATAAGGCGTGAGAGTACATAAAATAAAAAGTCGAAAGTTAGTATGTGGAAAATGAAATGATCAGGTGTTAGAGTATAATGTATTTCACCTAGTAATGGATCACCTTCCAGTAATGTGTCCCATATTCGATTTTTCTTATACAAACAAGTGAACTTCTGTCATTACATTTTTATTTCAACTTTTAAAATTTATCAAGACTATAGAATGAGCACAAGCAATAATTACTATAAAAGATGAACTGTTTTAGAAAAGAAATGCCTTTGGAATCCAGCAGAGTGATATTGCATAAAATCCCCTCAAGTATCTGTTAAAGCTTGCCTTGCCACTTTCCCCTTCATAGAATAATTGATTTAATGCCTTGGCGATCTGTGGGGACTGCTACTACTGAAGCTGGAAGTTGGAGAAGTTGATTTGGGTAACTATTTATTGTGAGCAAAGGTTTGCAAAATACTAAACATAGTATAAATACCATATCTTCTTTTTCTTTGGCACCATATTCACCTTTTGAAATTTCACAAACCTTAGAAGGACATGATTTCTACCCTCTAGTTTGCATTCTTTTCTTTAGTCTCTGCTCAATGTTACCGTTCACTTTCTGAATCCTTTCTGCATTATCCATCGGCTACTTCTTAAGAGTATCTCATTCATACATATTCAATACGTCAATACCCATTGTACAATACCCTTATGACTATAATATTCACTGCTAGAAACTATCACCTTTTTCTCCAGATGGGTAAACAACTGCTAGCTTTCATCAGTAATCTTTCTAGAAGTTGTACAGCCATTGAGTAGTGTCTGAGGGGTTGAATTGTAATTATAAAAGCTTTTAACTAAATATTAGATGAGAACATGAGAATTTTAATTCTTAATTGTAATTACTGCCTGAAGGTTATCCTTTAGGTCAGGCTTCCAGTTTGGCATAGGGTTTGAAGTGCTTTTGTGAAATTTGGTATTGCAAAAGGGTGAGATATATGTTAAAATTAGCTAAGTCTGAAGGTTAAAAGACGACTAATCTTTGAGCCATTTGCTGATCCTTAAATATTGCTTTAATTCTTTATTCTTTACAAGTCTCATAGTATATCACCTATACAATAATCTTGAGAAATCTTTGACTTTTTTCCGTTAGTCGTTCTGTTGCTTTACAATACCTTTATACAGAATCATGATATCTCACTTGTAGGATTTACAGATGCGGCAATGAAATAGGGGTTTCAAAAATTGACAGGATTATACAGGGGTATCAAGAGAATTTGAAATTGACTTTAAATAAGATCGGACAATTTTCGTCTGTAAAAATTACTAATATATCGAATTAAATCGTTAAGCAAGAGTGACTCATCTCTGGGCGAAATATGTTAGGTAATGGACAAGAGATCAAAGTAGATCTCAGGTTTTAAGTATATGAGGCAAGAGAGCAATTTGTTGGGATCACCTATCTCCCTCTACTCTATAAATATATTAACTTACCTCCAAACACTTATGATCATAGTTGTTAAGAAAAACCTTATGAAAAAGTCAAAAGTTAAGGATGGACAAGTGCTGGCTATTTTCTTTGACTCCAGCTAAGCCTATACAAGCCTATTGTATCTGCTCAATATCTATACCTGGAAATCCTATAGGCTAGTTAGTACCTTCATTGCTAAGACTTCTATTTGCAATAGGTTGTTGTGTGTGTGGACTTATCATATGTGTGATCTGCTGCATGTTGTGTTCTGGTTGATAGAAGGGAGAAGACTATTTAGGGAGAAATACAGATATTAAGATCACTTCTGTACAACTGATAATAAACATAATCACAAATATGAATAACCCTAAGCTAACCAAAAGATATGACCGAACTGGGTAGCTGCATCTTCACATATGAAACAGGTAACAGTGCCAAGACATTTCCTGGCAATTCCACATCTCTCTTAACCATCTACTGTTCAACCTTTACCGCCGAAAGGCTCTAATTCAACTGATGAAGTCCACTATCTAAGCCATGATCATCTGTCCAGAGATTCTGCTACCAGTACTATAGTATTAAGACTCTTAAAAGAGACTTAGTCTCATCCCATCGTTTTAGCCCTCTGCCCAGGATTGTCAAACATTGAACACACCTCTAGTGTACCTCTCTTATAAATGGAAAAACTTATGCACTTATTTGATCTACTACATCCTGCATTATAAACTGCAATACAATTACTCAGAAAGAGATTTTATTTTTTCAACCGATATAGTCTTTCTTCACACTTGTTTCTCACATTTAGTGAACCCACTCCCTGTATCAATCCCACTAAGTCAGGTATTATTCTAGTATACCTCTCCCATCTGTAACTCAGCTACATACAAGCCGACCATTTCCCCATGTTTTACCTGAATACATGTTTCCAACCCCATATAATGATTAATGTAAGCAGGAAAGATAAACATCTCGCTAGAATATTTACACTTTATAGTAACAAGAGTACCAAAAATAGTCAAAACCAGCAAGCTCCCACCTGCTCATAATCCTTCCATGCCCCATGATAGAATCCCACCACATTTTAGCTAATAGCTAATTATTCCAGTGTTTCAACCTGTATATACACCCAGTAACTGAGGAAGGGTGTGAATGCAGTCTAGTACAGTTGTGTTTGCTATGCAAGAAGATGAACTGGAAATAATTATTTCACAGATTAAAGTACTCCACAGGATATTAGTGCTAGCAAATTGTATAACAATACCTAGTGTCATAGCTTAGAATTAGATATATTTCAAAAGTTGGACAAGGAAGCAAAAGAACTGAGATGAAATAGCGGCTTATATAGAGTTCTGCCAACTAGCAGGAGATTGATAGATTTATAGCTTATTTGTCATAACAAATAGTGTCTTTATAATACTAGTGATTGTTCCTGAGGTAGTTTGGATTATTAACCTTTTCATTGTTAAACTTGACTATGAATTTTCCCTTCCACTGTTCTCCTCCAACTCTCTCTTTGCAACTACTGCAAACTGTTTGCTTACCACTAACTACATAGTAGACCACTTTAGATATTCCAAGCTGCATGCACGACAGTGGACCTTTAATAACAAACTCCGCTTAGTTATAATTAATGGTGACTCTTTTGCCTCATTGGAAACAACTTTCCCCTTTCAATTCTCACAAGTGCTAGTCCTTTGTCACTTGGTAAACTAAGTTAACGTAATTTGCATCGTGTCTTACAGTAATACTTGCATTATCTTACATTTTGACTTTGAGCAAAACATACTCCTGACATACTCTGTACTCAATTGGCTATTTTTGGCAATAATGCTGCTATCACTTTAGCTGCTTGTCTATCCTATTATCATTTCTAAGGAGTTTTTCTTGAATTTCTTCCTTTCAGTTGTGGCACGAATTTATATTAGTCAGACCTCTTGCACTTTTTTTTTGCCTTTCATTCAATCCTATTGCTTCTTCTTCCAGACACTGTACCACAAATCATGAGTAAACAAGGCAGATTTTACATGAAAAATAGTTATTAGTTAGTTATATGTATGTTATTTTTTCACCCAATGAAGTCAATTGACTCATAGTATCTCACAAGATTATGTAATTGTGAGCTCTTATTAAGTTATGATTGGTTAATTATTTTGATAACTCACAATTGTGAGTCATATGATGTAATGACTTTGGTACATGACTCACATTATGATTCATGGGTTTCATGCATATGACTCATTTGAGCACATGACTGGTTTGATAGGTATTGATAGGTTAACCGTATATTGTACAGGGACTTATATGAGTCATCAGATGGAAGACAAAGTCTGACTCACTTATGAGTCATACAGGTTATGTAACATGAGGTAATGAGTCACCAGGGTTAGGGATGTGAAGATGCCTATATAAGGCAGGCCTTTAGGCCTGAAATATAGGCCACAAACCATCTCTCCTCCACCTCCGGCGATTGAAATCTCAACACCACGGGAAATCATTGTCACCCTCCCCCACCCACCTCTCTTCCCCCTTCATGGCTACTGCCTAGGGGTTGACGTTAAGCCATCTCCCCTCCTCTCCTGTGGCACGCATGCCTCCCCTGCTTGGGGTTCTTGTTCCCGTTCATCGTTGACACCAGCTCATGAAGTTCGGTTCTCCCCCTTACCCAGCACTTCCTTTGCACTTCGCTTAGGATTTTGCACGGTCGGAAAGCTTCTCGCTACGCTCACGGTTGGCGTTACGGTGTCGGACTCTCGGTCGAAGTAGGCCACGGCTTGCTGGGCTTGTACCTCTGATGGGGAAAGCCTTGGTTAGTAACATCACGGTCTCGTCCCGGTGTCGTTGTCGTCCCAAAAGCCCTTGCTATGGCCGGTTTGTCGGTTGTGGCTAGCCCGTTCGCGATCCTTCCTCTACCCCCCTCCCGGTTCCGTCCGCTGGCACCGTACTGCCCCATAAGCTGGCACCTTACTGCTAATCCTCCTCACCGGCTGGCACCCTACTGCTCCTCACCGGCTGGCACCCT
>Ga0307509_10008998_pt1 | contig 12590 bp, 16 predicted proteins | sample 10_EM_MG_FD_202245 | JGI IMG/M metagenome (GOLD analysis project Ga0307509, IMG submission 202245) | Populus trichocarpa ectomycorrhiza microbial communities from riparian zone in the Pacific Northwest, United States - 10_EM | ecosystem: Host-associated > Plants > Roots > Unclassified | place...
AAGGTAAGAGTGTGGTGAGAAAGAAGAGGAGTTAATTTGGCCTCTCTTAAAAAGAAAAGAAAAAGTTGGTTCACCTCTTGAAAACATCGTCACGGTCTACCCGCAGTCACGCGTCGAGCCCTCCTCTTTACCTCAGTAGCCCAACCAAAAGCCGTGCTCACCAACTTCTAAGTCTGATATGAATGACGGCCCAGATTCAAGGCTTCTGCTAATTGCTTTCATCATACTATCCGAGAAAGGAAATTATAGCAATGAGAACTGTGTGTTCGATTTTAGAGCAAAGTTGGGGGGGTATACTCTCTATGTTTATTTTGTGACTACAATTGTACACTTGATACATAAACAGGGAAGATATAACATTTTGGAATTAATACAATGTCTAGTACAACATTTTCAGGACATGGCTACATCGAAGGGAGTGTACATAGCGTGTTATGGTAGACTGGGGGTTGCAGTCTTAAGCTACTTTAACCATCGTACAACTCAAGTGTATATATATACCCATGCCCTATGAACCTTAACTGTTGTTTACTCATCTAGACATCATGAATCAATATACACCTAAACTTTAGGGAACTCCTGGAAAGATATGACGAGGGGGCTTGAAAGGCACTTCTAATGAAATATCCAATTTTTATTTCGTTGGTATAAAATAACTCTTGACCCACCTCTCCTGCAACACACTTCTTCCTCTTAGCAAGCCCTAATATCCGACGCAGCTATCAGGGAAGGTATAGGGTCCATACACATACCCACAAATACACATACCCACAAATACACATACCCACAAATACAATTACCCACAAATATACATACCCACAAACACACATACCCACAAATACACATACACCCAAGGAAGCAGACTCAAGTCAACTACACACCAAAGATCAGTTTGGGTTTCACTTCTGAACAAAAACGCTGCTGTCTTTTCCTGTGAACCTCCTTCCTCTCCGACCTGTCCTTCAACATAACAAATAGGCAAACACCAAAAAGGTAACTCCTGTTCAATCCCTCGCACACGTCGTGCAAATGATGGTATATTCGGCCGCCACAGTGGTTTAATTGGGGGCCCCCAACTCGGCATCTTGGTTGGAAAAGAGCTGGGAGGGTTGTTGGTGCGGTCCAGCAGCTGGATGGGTATCCAACTGGGAGGGTGGTAATGGCAGAGATTATTAAGTATTGCCGCGATGGCGGGTACCTGATTCCCAAGGCCCCATTCTCTCGTCTTTGCCATGAGATCCTCTCACATTTGGCACTTGGGCAACAATTTCTTTGCCAGAGATCGGCTGTTGAATGGCTCCAGGTGGCGGCGGAAGGGTTCCTCACGATGCCAATGACCGGTAAGTTGAGTTCCTCTCCTAGTATAATTTTCTGATTTACTGATTCTTTGTTCATAGCTGGAGCCCTGGGTGCGGCACATGCTGGTCGCGGTATCCCCATGGTCTAGCACCTGAGATTAGTTGAGGATGTCATGAACATTATGGCTGGCCAGCCAGATAGTGCCACTCAGCAAGAGATGAGACGTCATCTAAATCCGGACGGCCGTACTCCTGGGGGTGCACCTCCTCCTCCTCCTTCTCCTTCTCCTCCTCCTCCCTGGAGTGCTCCTCGTCCCGATGGTGCTCCTCGTCCTGCCGGTATCCCTCCTCCACGGCGCCCTCCCCCTCGTCCTTCTCCAGGCGGTGCACCTCTTCGGCGTGGTCCCCCTCCCTGTCACCAGGGAGCTTCTTCCCATTACTCACCCCCTGTAAATGAGGGTAGTGACAGCCACAATGACGACAGCGAAAGTCCTCGTCCAATTGTACGCCGTGGCTTGTATGGTGGCCCCGGGAGCACTAGCCCGACTAGTGGTACTGGCACAAGGGGACTGCTGGGGGGGTTGTTAGACAAGCAAATTTGGTTGGGGGTGTGGGTTCTCCTATGGGAGATAGAAGTGGGAGTCAGGAAGGGGATGCTAGAGATGCCCAGGAAGACCATGATACCAGGCATGTGGGTACTAGAGGGGGTGGCGGCAGTAGTTAGTAGGGTGGTGGCCGCAGTGGTCGGAGGCAGCCCTGGACACCCTGCCGCAACAGGGCCGTCTTGGGCATGAGTTAGTAGTCGTACTCCGCGGACACCAGTTCAGCCAAGTCATGGTTGGAGTTGGAGTGGTTGAATTGGGGCTCATAGGCGCTCTGCAGGCCCTGGTGGGAGTGGTTCCAGAGGTGGTGGCGGTAGGATGCTGACGGACTCCGGGGGTGGTGGTGGGTGGGTAGGACCTGCTGCTGGTGGGAGCGCTACCACCTAAGCATATTCAGGCATTGTCTTTTTCTTTCTCTTAATTCACCTCTTTTTTCAACTATTATGACTTTCGTTCTTTTGGTTTTCTATTACTCCATCGTGTTGTCCCCATGTAGTGGGGGACACAGGGCAGTCCTTTCTCAATTTTACACAAATCATACGACTAACTCAAACCTTCAAGTTACATCTAACTTAGCATAATTACCTTTTATAGAACTCTTATTGTTATAAATACCCTCTTTCTTTAACCTCACCATTTCGCTACGTGAAGTCTGAACACCGTAACTCCATAGCACGACTGTGGTTATGATTTGGGCGTATGGCTTGCGCATATAGCTTGAGCATGTGGTTTGGGCTTATGATGTGAATGTATGACGTGGGCTTATGATTTGGGCATATGGCACCGGCGGATGAAGAAGGCTTATGAATAGGGCATATGATTTGAACCTGTGAATAGACTGTATAAATTCTGCGTATGAATTAGGTGTATGGCCTGGTCAGACAATATACGTTACTTGTCTAGGCAACCAGGACATCCAATCAGTGTTGTGAATTATCCCGGTTCATATGGTATGAATCATTCCATGCAAATAAATGCCCGCATATAATGCAAGGTGTCTGGTTTTTGATATATGCTAAAACAATTACTCATTCATGTATCAAAAGAGGAATGTTGGAGAGGGGAATATATGATAGGGTGGGGCTCACTGCGGGGAAATTTCATTTACGGGGGGCTGTCGAGGGCATTCAACAGGGCGGTGGCCTCGACAGGGGCAGTGGTAGGGGGTCAAAAAAAGGGCCCCCTGCCCCGGTCCATTGACATGGGCGGGGCGGACCATTGGGGTGGGAGGCAGGTTGTTTCGGACCCGTGGAGGCCCGTAACGTACTCCAAGAGTGCGTCCATACTGCAGGAGATCCCAGACTAAGGGATAGGTATGAGGAGGGGGGGAAGGAGGACGCAGTAAGGTGCCACCTTGGGTGTAGCAGTATGGTGTAAGCACATCTGACCGTGGGAAGAGGGCAAGGGATGGCTTGGCTGAAACCAAGACCTGGGAACACGGAGGACAGAGACGAGGTCACGACTTTTCGAATACGGACCGTACAGACTGAGCCACTCAGGTGAGAGTGCAATACCAGCAAGCAGAGCCACCAGGGCCACTACTTCATTGATAGCCCGTACCTAGACCGTGTGTTGACGATCAAAAGAGAATTGCCCACTGTCCAAATCTCTAGGCAAGGCCTGTTGCGAAGTGGGGTGGACGGGGGAGAAACATCAACACAAGCGTCCTTAAACGAAGACAGAATCAAGAATACCGTGGCAGGGGAGGCCAGAGACGACAGAGAGAGGCACGCGAGGGACGAGTGCATGGTGCTCCTAGGCAGAAGTCATCAAGGGAGACCATAGGGGGGAGACACTCTCACGAATAAATCTCATCCTGTTGAGATTTCAATCGCTGGAGGTGGAGCTGACAAGAAAGCTGAATGGAACTAGGGAGTTTTTTTTTCTCTTTTTTTTAATATCATATATTTGTTCTTAAGGTACAAGAAATCGCACGGAGCCCTACCTATCGCGAAAACAAAAACGAAAATCCAAAACAAACAAACACAAGAAACATCCCTCACCAATCATCTTCAGAAGGGTCTGTACCAGTCCCTGGCCCACATACGGGCACGAAGGTCAAGTTACGTAAACCAAGGAAACCCTCATATCAACCAGCGGACTCTACAAGCAACTTGAAAAACAAACAAAATAAACCTAGCTTTCCTGTGAGGACATGAAATAACAAAACGAAACTACATTAGAGGAGTGGGAAGAAACGGAGCCAGCAGCAGAAGTGGGGCTGGACAAGATGCCCGGGGGGAAGGTGCTTTTGGTTGACCTGATGAAGCGGGACAGGGCGCCGAGGAGGGTGGCTGAGGACCAGACAGGGGGATTAGGGCCGAGGTTAGGGACTGCCTGAAGGTGGCGGTTCCTGTCGGCCTCCCGCACAGGGCAGGATAATACGGCGTGCTCGAAGTTGCCCAGGACTTGTCACATCTGGGGCAGGTGGTTCCGTCATCATGAACCCATGGAGGACATGCGCCGCTGTAGGTCTTTCCTGATCTCATGTGATGGAGTCTTGTCACGTCGACCTTGTTGAGGCATATAAAAGAGGGGACCATGAGAGAAGAGGGGGTACTAGTGTCTTGCCAGGTCAGGAGCCCAGGGTTTCTATTCTTTCATGAGTAGGTCGCCGCATTGCCGCCTGAGTTGGGAGTAGGAACGCCCATGGCGGGGGTCAGGGTAAGATTCTGTGAGGAGGTGCAGAGAGGTGACTGGAAGGGGGGCGAGGCCGTCGAGGCCAAGGAGGAACAGCATTGAGTGGGCGATGGGGTCCAGGGGCAGGTGGGACCTGTCCGTTGAGGGGGGGTCAGGTTGAGGACAGGGGAGGGAAGGCGGCTACTGGTGTTTCATGCCCCGAGGACTCTGTTGTCAGGGGTGTGACTGTGGAGGGAGGGGGTCTGCACCGAGAGGGCAAGATGGGCCTTGGCGGGTTGATCTCAGGGGGGAGAACCGTACTCGGAGGTTGGCCAATCATCTCTTATAGACCAGGAGCAGGTCCAGCAGGGTGAGGCAGGCTTCTATTACCATAATATCCGTTGGGGTGCAGGCGAAACAGTTTTTACACCATCTCTGAACCTTGTGCAAGAAGGCCACTAGCTTTCTCACCATGTAGACTGTCATGTGGAAGATGTCTCCTCTGTAGCACAGGATGGGGAAAAGCAGGGACGTAGCCAAATTGTCACAGAGGAAGGGTGGGAGACCCATGGCTGGGGTGGAAAGCATTTTGACCGCCACAAAGGCAGATTGCGCCTCGTCCAGTCATTTAGTGAAGTTGGGGGTGGTGAAGAGAGATGCAGTGAACCAGAGACCAAGCCACCTGAGCGCAGTCTTGGGGTGGAAAACAGACCCATTGAGATCGATAGGGACGGGTAAGGGTGTGTCCCTGTCCATGTTGGTGTGCCAGTAGCTCAGTTCAGTTTTCGGGATCAAGAAGCCAACTCCGAGGTGGAAACCTTGGGCTTTTAGTATAGTGTACTGCCCTTGCTGCAAGTGAAGGTTGCGTCAGTAGGAATCCAACGAGACCGTTAACACAAAGTCTGCCAGCTAAGCGACGGTGAGGCCATAGGGGATGTCCCAATGGAGGCATGAGACGTATATGACAAACAGGAAGGGTGAGATCGGGGACCCTGGCAGGGTTCCAGCAGCGACAGGGGCGAAGACCTTGGGCAAACCAAGGAAAGGCTGATGACAGGATTTGCCCGTGAGGAAGGACCGCGTCTAGGATACTAGGTACGGGTTGACCCACTTGGCACTAAGCGTGCCACAAAGGAAGCAAAGATTGACATTATCAAAACCCACTCTGATACTTAGAAAGAGTGTGGAGACTGTCCTCTTGTCCATCTTAAGGGTCTTGATCTCGTGGGTCAGGGTATTGCACGCCTCAGCTACTGACAGGCCTGCCAGGGATCTACACTAGTGGGGGTTGGGAAGGCCCATCCTACGGGCTACGCAGGCGAGGCGACCATTCATAATCCTTGCAAGGAACTTGGAGAAGGTCTGGAGGAGAACAGTGATGCGAAATGAGGATGGCGAATTGTAGCAAAGTTTACCAGGCTTGTCCAGGACGATGCCGTCAGGTTTCCTCAGGGAGGGAGGATGAAACCATCAGACACGTGGGGGGTCAAGAGGTCATGAATGAGATCTCTAGCCACCTTGTTGATACCTTTCAAAACACAATTGGGGGTCCTATCAGGGCAAGGGGCCGACGAGGGGAAGGAGGGTGCTAGCCCACTTTCTATGTCCGACGGTGCTTGCGTCATAACGTGCTTGTAGGGGAGGAGGATGGTGTGAGGTTCGTCAACTAGACTACGCGGAAAGGAATGGTCATCCAGAGCTATATTAAGCTCGAGTGGTGTTGAGGGCCCAAGCAGTTCGGGGAATCGAGGAGGGGGGCGGCCGATGGTAAACGTCTTCGCCGCCCAGACAGTTTGAGGTGTCGCTGTTGTCAGGAACTCACACCAGTGATCCCTTTTTGCATTCTTGATCACTTTGAAGTAAGAGGAATAGGCGGCTCTGACAGACATCAGCAGGGAGGATTTGTGGCCGTCGCTTTTGGCCATCCTGAGATTGGAGTTGTAGGCCTTTCGGCGTGGTGCGAGCGTTGTAGGCCACCACTGCTTCGATCTGTGGGTAACAGGTTTGAGGGCTGTGGGTAGGCCCAGTGTAGCTGAGATCCTATTGAAATTGGTGTTGAAACAAACCCGCCAAGAGTGGGAGGTTGTGAGGGGGGAGGAAGGGGGGACTCTCAGTGACTTGCGGACATTGTTCACCGGCGGCCAGTCAGTCTGAGCCCAGTTTGGCTTGGGAGGAGGGGCACGAAAGCTTGGTGAGTTGAAACGTAGGAGAATAGGGAGGTGGTGAGAACCTGTGGAGGGCACGGGGTCTGACCATTCCGAAAAATAACTCATACTGAGGGGACAGGCCAAAGCCAGGGCTACAACCCGTGGCAGGCCCACGAGGCACATGGAAAATAGGGTGTAAGCCCCGGGAGTGTTAAGGAGTGAGAACCCCCAATTGGAAAAAGGGGGTTTTTTCATTGTGTTTATTTCATTTTTTTTTATCATCATGCAATTATTGTTTATAGTACATGAAACCGCCTGGAGTGCTACCTATGGCGTGAACAAAACTGTAAACAATCCGACGACCTGCTTCACTCCCTCATGGGAAAAATCAAACTCCTCGAACCCAGAGCACACCCCTCCCCCTAATTGCACCTAAGACGAAAGCAAGACGATGCAATACCTTCTTCCAGACACGTAAGGAATGACATGAATAGAAACAACACCAGAGCAAGATACTAACCCTTCAGCGGGCCACCATGAACAAAAGGACAGAATCTCACGACTGAGGGCCGACGGACCGGAAGGATAAAACTACTATTGCCGAAGTACCTAAGGGAATTCCCCGAACCTAACAGCTTAGGGGCAAGGTAGGACAGGAGTAGAGTACCCATTGTATCGGCGCGCAGCAGAATATAGTCCAAGCCAAGGAGGCAGTGCTATACGATAACCAGGGGTAACTAAAGCAAGTTGCAACCGTAGAGTAAATTTCGTAGCAGGTGAAGAAGGCGAGGGGAGCCACCCAGCGAGGAGAGCCACTCAGCAGTAATGGTGCCAGCGATGGGGACGAGGCAGTAAGGGCCAGCTGACGGCAGTAAGGTGTTAGCAAGGAGGGTGTAGGAGTACAGTGCAAGCAGATTTAATTCAGGGGAAGCGGGAGAGGAAGGCTCGCCAAAAACCGAGAAGTACGAATTTGGAGGACAGAGACAGGGTTACGATTTTTCGAATGCCTACTGTACTGACCAAGCCACTTAGGAGAGAGTCAAATACGAGAGAGCAGGGCCACCAGGGCAACTAGTTCACCGATAGCCCGAAGCTAGTGACCGCCTGTTGACGAGGAAAAAAGGTTTGCCGACTGTATCAGCAAAGATTATTATATGCAATCAGAGTGTCCGGTGCATCAGACGCTCAGGATGCTCAGAACGTTAACCGTTACTCTGAACGCGATGTCCGCCGGACGTCATGTCCTGACGCCATTCCCCATCTACCCCTGCGTCCGCGAAGTGACCACGATGTCCACCACCAAGCGGATGCTGCCAGATGCCCTCAGACCCTTTCCGCTCCCGCATCCCGATAACCTCCTTCCTGTGCCTCCATCGTCATGGCGGAATCCCCCTCCACTCTATTATCCGGAAGGCTAACCGGATCCTTAGTCTTCCGGATGCTACACAGCGATATTTGAACCCCCTCTGCATCAATTGCCATGTCTGGCTATACCCTTCGAAAGCCCTCCAAATAGCTCACATGTTTGTCCAGAGAGAATCATGATGGCTCACTTGCGTAGTCTCGACGGTGTCGAGATAGCACACAGATTCCAGACGCCGTCTTGACGAGGTCGTGATAGCTGACATGCATACTCTCGACGGCTTTGGGATAGCACACATATTTCGGACGCCGTCCCGATCGCTCCACTATTCATTTGTATTACAGAGTACTATTCACAAAAGCTTCGGGGCGCTGGTCCCCATTGTATCGTGACTTTGAACCTGATCCGCATCTTGATATTCTATTATTACTAGTCTACTGCCTTGACCAGGGTGTCCAGGACACCCTGGCCACAGTGATTCTTAGTTTTTGTGCTCTTGCTCAGATCTTGCTCAGAAATGCACCGCAAATTGTCCTCACAGCTCCAAAGATAAGCCAACCAAAATCTAATAGTTTACATTTCCTGCGTATGAAATTCGATGAACTCAACGTTTCACACATTGCCAAGTCTACACAAAGCCATTCCCTCCCACACCTGCGTGACTTTGCCCCGGGTCGTCCAGGCTGCACGATAGCCAACTGGCGAAACCCGGGGTTGCTGTCCCCTCTTGACCTAGTCCCAGAGTCAGCTCTGGTGAGTTACCTAGGCTCACCGGATCTGACTGTAGCATATGAAGCGCCTGGGCGAACGACCCCTGGTTGTAGTCAAACGACAGTTCGCTCCCCTGGGATGCATATTGACTCTGCCGCTGGTGCTCTAAACGCCCCGGCGCGATTGTTGAGCGGTTTCAGTTCCCGCACCGCAGCTCGTCTTGGATACCGGCTGGATAGCTGACCCCTGGATACTCGACGCGCCAGTTCGGAATGAACTGCGTCATGATTGTCAGCAAAGCCTTCACAACCTTTCTGCATCTTAGCATGATTTTGCTGGATCCTGTCTGTGATCGTCTCGGGCAGATTCCTGTGCATGAGTTGCTGCGTTGGATGTGGTACAGCCCGCCAGGTGTTCTTCTGCCGTAAGTAAAGCTCTTGCAAGATTGGTTGGTTATCAGAACCAAAACAATGGACAGGGGGACATTGAGGGTCTCCTACCTCAAACTGCGTCAGGCTAGAAGTCTGGAGGATCCTGATACACCACAAGTCAATGGGCGCGTAGTTGATGGTACAGGATTGCCCAAGTGAGACACACAATCCTACCATTGACACGATTGATGAATTCCGGGTCTAGCATCCTAAGCTTTCTCTTGCTATTGAAATACTTACCATGAATGGCGTCGGCAATGTGCGGCGCGAGGATTCGCAATGATATAGGCTTCATCCAGGTCATCGTCAGTCTTGATTGGAAGTCCTGGTTGGGCGACGGGCGACCGGCGGATACATACCTCATACCCATTTGAGGGGCTCATGAACCTGTCATCCTCCAGAAGGTATTCGACTCTAGAAGCGATGGCAGTGGGGTCGCCCGGTTGTCTGTATAATTCCTGTATATTATTTTTTATATAATGGACTAACTGCGCCCGCACGCCAGACTGTTTTTAACGTATCTTTCGTAGGTAGTGCAGCACCCTTTCTGTTTGTCACCTCTCACTTACAATGTCTAGACACTTCGATGACGTTCCAATATTTCCGGCATCCGCAATCTCATCTTGGGCTCAACTCCAAACACTATGCCCCTTGGACGTCAGAGCAACCGGGTTTCTGGAGTGGGTTAACATAAACGGTGTACTGAAGCATCAGATCCTTTGCTACACCTAGTATGTCGGCCTCCACGCCTGTCACTGTGTTTCGCCGTGAATTAATTACCTGCCGGACAGACATAGTTCCTCATGTACTCGCTTGGCCTGGTGGAGGCGAGCTCCTGATACCAGACGTTGTTGTGCTAGGGACCCCAAGTCAGGACGAATACGGTGCTATGCTTGATGATGGAAATGTCGCCGGGGACAAGGGCCAACTGGGAGTGATGGTCACACAGGCCGCAGGCGTCCTTGGGACAATTGCTGCCTCTTGTGAACCAGAGTTGGTCAAAATTCTGACAGTCCTTGGGGGATTGTTTCCGTGTGTCTCCACCAATCGTGACCTACAACAACGTCTAGGTGTTCTCTCACCGGCACCACTGAGGTTTGCTCCTTCAGGTTTGGTGTCCGGTCCAGTTTCGTTGCCCAGATGTGACATCTGATACTCATAACAGCTATCGTCACTGAGGCGGATGGGTTCGATATGCTCTTGTCAGTCAGCCGCCATCTCAGGTTCAGTATATGTGGTGCTCTGAATTGTGGTACTCCGGAGGCGCTTGGCCGGTCGGGCTAGAAACCGTCTCGAAATTCGTGCTGGGAAAGAATTAAGACCCCACGATTCAGCACTATTGGAGCTGCCGGACACTGTCTGTTGTGTTACCGATGTCGATCGCCTATTAGCTGGTACCACGTCGCATCTATACCTGTCCATATTGCCGCCTTGTGAAGTTGGCTGATTCGATGCTATGGAGTTGGGTATCACGTCGCGCCTTGACCGGCTCAGATTGCCCACTCGTGGAGTTGTCTGACTCGACCCCACAGTGTCGGGTATGATCTCGCATCTGCGCCCATTAAAATTGCCTACCCGGGGTGCTGGCTGACTGCGGGAATTCAGATGCATGTGCGATATAGGACGGGTAGTGAACATTGGTAAAGATTGAAGTCAATCTGATAATTGGATGTGTCAAGTTTGGTGGAAGCGAGGAGTCAGAATGTATCTTTCGTCGAAGAGGACGCGTTAGGTCCTATACCTGTACGCTAGGATTTAGGGGTGTGCTAGGCTCACTTACTATCAGTCGGTATGCAAGGGAGGGATGTCCCTACACAAGCGCGTTTAAACTTTCAATACCATATCCTCGGTTCAGGAATTAGGACTCACAGGCCTATCGTGAGAAATAATAGACGAAATGAACCTGGCGCAAACTTCGCCTGACATTCGAAATCTAGCTGCAATCAGTATCAGTTAGCGACAAGGGCTGTTCGCGAGACACTTACCCCGCCAAAAGAGGATTAGGATCTACTCTCATCTCCCGGGGTCGAATCATCCCCACCAACCGAAACTATATTCAAGGAATACAGTACTCCCTTGTGCATAATCTGACACAAGCGGTTGACGCCAGACCAGATATAACTATGCACAAACTATTACTCGTTATTCCCGTAAAAGAATTGCCAACAATCGATAATGGAATTATTGCCATCGTGGTCACACCGGCGACGCAGACAATTGCAACATTGGTAGAGCACAAGATACTGTCGTTAGGAGAGTTGGACGGGACGTCCGATGCAGGAGATTTTCCTACAACATCAGGGTTTGAGATCGTGAAGCCCAAGGTGGGTTTTGGAGCTGAAATTCAAGACCTCCATAGGACCCCACACACAGGGGTCGGGCATCAGAAAAAAGGGGAAACTCCGGTGGCGTCAATGTCGCTATATGCAAGCTGGCTACAAGCAAGATGGGCTGACGACGAGGTTGCCCAGGAAACACACTACGCTAAAGGAGGATTATCAGGAGTATCTACTCACATCTCCGAATAGCGAATCTGCTCCACTTAGCTCCTTGAAAACTTATTGAAAGGAATACAACCTTGTGGTTCAGGCCGGACTGGACATAACTATGCACAGAATATCACTCGCTATGAGAGTGAAACAATTGCCGACGATCTGTATTGGAATGATTGTCATCGTGGCGGCGGACGCTACACGGACAATCGTCACATTCATAGGACTCATCATACTATCGTCGGAGAACTAGAAGGAACGCGGAGTCCGAAGGTCGAGATTTTCCCTACAAAATGGGGCTTTGGGATCGTCAAGGATCAAGTTAGGGTTTTGAGCTGACATACATAGGACCCCACACACAGGTGTCGGGTGTCGCAAAAAATAAGCCAAAACATGGTGGCGCAAATGTCACCGGCTGGGCGAAAGCTAGCTGCTATTAGCATTGATTGACGATGAGATTGCGCGGAAAACATTCACTATGCGCCAAGAGGATTAGGAGTATCTACTCCCATCTCCGAACAGCCAATCAGCACTGCTCAGCACCCTGAAATCTGTATGCAAGGAATACAACCTTGTGAATAATCTGACGCAGGCGGATTATGTCTACTAACGCGATGTACACAAATACAGTAACTGGCAACGAGATTCTAAAAGTAGCGAATACTAGACGCCAACGTAAGGGGGTACAAGGAATTGATGACTATTATACAGAGGATAGGAACACGAAAATGTAAAGAATATGAGACATCTGGGAAGGGTATAGCTGACACGAAAAGGTAAGAGAATACGGGACGTCTTGGAAGTGTGTAGATGTAATCTGGAATTTTTGGGGTGGTGTGAAAAGAATAATCGGGAAGTGGCAAGAACGTTCAAGTTGGTGTTCTGTGAGGCCGTTAACGGCCTGTCCTGGGTCGGGGGGCAGTTAGC
>Ga0307509_10008999_pt1 | contig 12590 bp, 16 predicted proteins | sample 10_EM_MG_FD_202245 | JGI IMG/M metagenome (GOLD analysis project Ga0307509, IMG submission 202245) | Populus trichocarpa ectomycorrhiza microbial communities from riparian zone in the Pacific Northwest, United States - 10_EM | ecosystem: Host-associated > Plants > Roots > Unclassified | place...
CGTGAAAATGGCGAAAATGGACGCGAATCGTGATAGTGGGTGCCCAAAGATAGTCGAAGCGGTTATCAATTGTCTTGGTGCGCCGCTTGGCGAACCACGGAACCACTACCCAGTCCCCTACCGATGAGACATTTCAAGAGTGTCCTCAATTTGTGGGCACCGGTCTCCAAAGCGTGCAATACCCGGGTTCAATTTTATCTCTTCAAAGCGAAATTTCCACATCACCCCCTCCTTCCTCCGAATTGTTACCCAATGCCCGGACATCCAACAATATACAGTATCACCCCACATATTGTGGTGATATCCAAGACCAAAATTTCATGTTCAGGATTCAGTAAAATATTGCACAGTATTGATGTGATTGACCAGAGCAGCTTCTCAGTACCACAATGGTATGGCATTGTGAAATTTTGCAATCTATTATAATAGTTGTGGCACCTGTTTTCCCTGATGCCAATTGCTGACCAACTCCCTGAGAACAGCACACACTAGGTGTACAATTGTCACCTCATTCCCCAGTTCCATGCCCATGCCCAGTATAGTCAGAGTTTCTATCCATTCATATTCTCAGACACCCACATTCCCCTTCAAACCTTCCTTGGTTAAAATACAAGGACAAAAGCGATATTGGACATGGATGGAAGTAGAACTACACAGTGAAGTAGGTGGCACCAGGACAATGCTATGATTGCAAAGGATATAGAAGGGACCAAAATGGTACTTTAATGTGGAAGCCTGGGGGTTGCTGGTGGGAGTGATTTCTACAGGTGGCCCAGGGTGGAGGGGGAGGGGGAGGAGGGAGATGAGAAGTGTTATAATTTTTCAGGAAAAGGGTGGAGCTCAATGATGATGGGCACCTGGGAGTGGTTACCTACCAAGACCAGAAAATTACCTTTCCATCTCATATTTGACCTATCCTTTGTCCTCCAGCTTGGGGGTAACCACAAGTGTTTGCACCCACTCAAATCCACAATCCAATCATGCCCAATTTTGTCAATTCTGTAGTACCCATGAAACTCAGAATAATGCCAAACCTGTGACCCCATGCCCTCCAAGCACTCTGTAGTCATACTGACTGAGTGCCCATCCATCTTGAATATTGTGAGATGGGAGGCAAAGGGTTGAGGCTGAGGACGTGCATCCCAGAAGACATAGAGCTGATGCCCATCTGGGGAGAACTGAATGATGGTGGCCCAACCAGCCAGCCTGTGTTCAGTGAGCATTGCCTGAGCTATTACGTCATACAGGAAGACTGTCCCCCCAACAGTGAAGGCAATCTTCCTGCAATCATTGGATAATACCAGGTTCTCCATCAATTTCACATCTTGATGACCAGTGGTGTTATGATTGCCACTGCTGGTTACTCCCCCCCCTGCTTCCAGGTCCCAGCTGATAACCCTAAACCCATCTGTCACAAAGATAGTGTTGTTGACAATCCCAAAGTCCCGAATTAGCACACCTGTATGGATGGACCATTGCAGGGTACCTGAAAGGGAGTCATGGATTGTGATGACACCATCCCTTTGTTGTGCAGTTACAATGTATGCTCCATCCACAGAACATGCTAGCAAATTATCCCAATGTAGATGGAGGGGCATGAACCTGTTAGAGGGCAGAGGCATGGGAGAATCATCTGGACATAACAGTTGGATCCCCTCTGAACCCCAAGTTACAATTGAGATCCTAGTGGGTGAGAACAAAAACTTGTCAAATGACAATCGGGGTTGGAGGGTACTCCAAGGCACATAGCCAGTAGGTGTGTTCCTCCAGATACAAATATTGTGCTTGTACTCCAGTGTTTCACACATAAAGAAACCCCCATCAGGAGAAAACTGCCCTTGTCGTATATAGAATGGTCCTGCAGATTTGGTACAGAGGAGGAATTTTGAACTCTGGATGTCAAGGATTATGACCGTTGTTTTGGTGACAAATGATGCATGGAAGGAAGCTGAACAGAAGGTGAAACCCCCACCAAGGGGTAGCACAGGAAATGACTTGACTGTCAGATGTGGAGGGTCTGAGGCTAGCTGGAACTCCTGGATGCTGACTGTAAGTTCACCATCAGTTTCAAAACTTGTGGCAAACTGCAGAGATCTGTCATGGGCCCATTGTGCACCCAGCTGATGAGTGTTTGGCAGTTGCAGTTGACCCTTGTGTAACATTATGCCATTGAGGCCATCATATGCAAAGAAGTGCTGCCCATTGACAAGGGTTATTTCCCCTTGGTTCCCAGAGAATGCAATATTTCCAGTGGTCCCACTCTTGAGATTGCTGATAACAATACCTGTTTGGGTGTCCCAAACAAATATGCCTGAGGGAGGCATCCTAGACATAGGATGAGTATGGATCTGGATCTAGTCAACAGTTCCCTCACCTGAGAGCTTCAGCAGAACTATAGGTACCAGCCAGCAGGCATCCATCAGGTGAATAGGCAAGTGATTCAATTTTTGATGCTTCATGAGACTTGAGGGTAGATAATCTCTCCAGGGTATTTGAATCCTGGATTGTTACACTACCCACAGAACCTGTGGCAATGAATTTACCACATGGTGACCAAACACAACAACAATTAGGCCCAGCTCCAGTGCTAGCTGTACATGAATCCCATGAGGAAGAGACTCCTGTCACAATCCTTGCAGTCAGGGAGCCAATCTGTTGGTTGTATAACCTCCAAATGATTGATGACCGAGGGGCCAGCTGAAGTGCAGAATGATAAATGTGTGGTGCTGACTGGCTGATGACCTCAAAAAAATCAGTCACAAAGCGGAGGCAGTCTGTGACAAGTTCTAGAAGAGGGTTGATGTCTGTGGAGGCTGTAACCTGACCTTGAGTTGAGTTTAATGATTCCAGTAGTTGAGCTATCAATCTGAACACACCTCATTCAACCACTTTGCAGTCATGGTCAATGCACTGGCAGCTTCACCTACAGCACCAACAACACTCAAAACCTCCAACCAGAGGATGAATTTCTCCTCCAAAAAACAGTATAGTGCAGAAACCATGTCTGTGGTCCAGTCTGTTGACCCAATGAGGTGCTTGTACCATGATCTACATGCACACTCCAGTGCTCCAAGGATACCACTTTCTTTAATCCTCTCCGGTAAATCACTAACATCAGAATTTAGGGCATAGTTAGGGATTGAGCACATATTCCTCTTCAGCAACCTGTCCATGAGCTTGAGGCATTTGAGGGCAAGCTCAAGGTGATAGCCAGGAGAGATGTAGAACCGTGTGTCAATACAACGAGTGGGGTCTGTGATGAAGTCGGGAAGGACCTGTGAAATGGTTGGATGGGGTGATCACCATTATCATGTAGGACTAGCAAGGATTGAATTGACTCAAGGAGGGCCACAACCACATTTTGGTCAATGCCCATCAGTGTGGCAATTACAGATGGTGAGAGGGGGTTTGCAGTGAAGATCACAGCACTGAGGATGGAACGGATCATGGCCTCATCATCAACATCAGTCTCATTTTTGGGGAAGGCGGTATGCATGATTGACATGTAGAGGGAGTCAAGACTGTCATAAACCTTCAATGATGCCTTCCCTTCACAGGTTGTGCTGCCTGGAGATTTCATGATGATTTCAAGTCGATCTGAGGGAAGCCTGAACTTGTGTTTGAGGAAGTTGACCATTGCAACAGCATATACAAAAAAACCAGCAGCCCTTTGACAAAGGAAGTCAAGATGTACATCTGTTGGCCAACCCTGGGGCCTGCGGGCAAGCTTTGGTAATTCATGTTTGAAAAAACAACGAATGTCATCATCAATGGCATGAGGTTCAACATTGTGGAGAATGAAGACATTTGTCACATCCTTCAGCAGTGGGCCACGGAATCCAGTCATAATATGTGTTTCTGGTCTGCTGGTGATGAAGAACTTGACCCCTTGAATCTTGGAGACTGACTGTCCCAGCACAAGGAGGATGGCAGATTCTGGGTCTTCATCCCTGCATTCATCAAGGGCATCAATCACAATCACAGTTGAGATACCCCTGGACCAGTGGAGTGGGTCAACAAGAAACCCTTGTATTTGGTCCTGAAGTGATTCATGGATAATGTCTGGGTTGGATCGGAGGAGAGAGATCAGTGGAGATCTGAAACTTGGGTATTTTTGGGCAAGCTGGAATGCCAGTGTGGGGAAGATGAGTTTGAGGTCACTGCGATCCTCAACACCCCTTGAGCAGAAGAATGAGGCACCCAAAAGGCCTTGGGCAAACATCCTTTCTGCAATGGTTTGTGCAATGGCTGATTTTCCAGTCCCAGCAAGCCCATTGAGCCAGAAGACAGGAGGCCCCTCAGGATCATTGACCCAGTGCTCAACCTCAGTCAGGACAGTCCATCGTGTTCCTTTTAAGCACCCATTTCGATCTCCATGACGGTAACCTGCTCCACTTGCACGGCGACAGGCATTCAGAAGAGATGATGTAACTATAAAACCCACAAGTTAGTCCTCTTCCACTTCAATTCAAGAGGAGTCTAACCTTCATCCTGCTCAACAATTAGGGATGATTGCAACCAACTGATTCAATGACTCACAATCAGTTCAAGACCCAGGCCGTGTATGACTTCCTGTTTTGCAGCCTGTAGCAACAATCTCAACAAAGGGGTGGTAGTGATTGCTTATAAAGACTGACCTGGTAATCCGAGAGAACATCTCGAATCTGATCTATGAGCTCAGATACAATCCAGGCATCCTCTTCATTTACTATGTGGTCTGTGGCTCCAACGCAGCCCAATACCACGCAAAGCTCACGCTTGATTCCATCAAGTACGCTAGAAATGTATCAGTGCAGGGCCAGACAAGGGAGGCCCAAGTGACCAACCCCAATGGATCTGTGTGCTTGACAATTCCCCGTATATCATCCACATTCTTAGCATCCTCCCCTAAACCCAGCTCCTCCAACCTTTTGAGGACAGTCTCAACCCTCCGTTTTGTTCCAGCCGGCTTCTGCTGGCACGTCAGGCGAGTATTTCAATGGATGCACAGGGTCAAACCTCTTGTGGTCCCAGGAACATGTCAAAGGAAGCCTTGGTATTTTGTCAGTCTTGGAATCAAGCGGGGACTAACAACCTTACAGCCATTTTTCGAATCTGATTGTGCATCGATAGTTGCTGCGAGAGCTGTCCCACACGTGTTATTAAGTCAAGGTAATGTCATATGTTTTTCACCCACCTGATAAACCACGATCGCATTCCGGAGTTCGTCGACAAGGCTGATCACTTCTTGAGAATCTTTCGTCTTGTCAAGGAATCCCACCCCAGTTTTCTTCTTCAGTATGGCCTGTGACCGCTTTTCGATCTCCTCTAATGATCTAAACACGAGATTAGAGCGGGTGATGGAGCGAAAACGACGGAGCTCACCTGGAGAGTTCTGTCCGTCTCTGCTCCTCCTCAGGATCGACATCACCCGCGGCTGTTGTGAGAATAGCTTTCAGCTTCCCTAGCCATGGGACAAGTTGTTCGGCCTTCTCCTTGACATCCTTGTATTGCTAGGAGACCGTCAGTGGCGGATAGAAGTTGTATGGGGTGACCTGACTTCGTAATGTTTGATGACCGCGGTGACACCGCCCAGAGCTGATTTGAGGGGAGGAAACCAGTCGGAACATTCCTTCCCTATGTCCAAAAGAACCTTGACACAGTCCCCCGCCCTCTGCACCTTCTCTGCTGACCGTCAGGATTTTTGAAGCCAGGGTGTAACCGGATGTGCTCACTCGAGGCCAGAGCTCCTTGGAAAAACTTTGGCATGAGATACTTGCTCAGCGATGGGTGCGATCTCAAGGGAGGAAGGAAGGAGGTCGTGTCCCAGATGGGTGAACCGAAACACGAGGCGTCCGTTTACCCTCCCATGACAAGCCGAGCGCTAAGATACACCGCCGTCCTCGAACTCTCTCGGGCCCCGCTCGACCCGCTTGTGTTTGTTTCATTCCAGATCAAACCTCGGGTTGACGTGGCTTAAGTACTTGCGACGTGTAGCGCGAGCGGATTCGGAACGTTCCAACACCGATTGTCAATACAGGAAAGCGGGAGATAAACGGCCCAAAAGCAAAAGCATCGATATCATTCAAAATCCAGAGTGATAATACACATATGTAAGGTGATATAAAACCATGACGAATCCTCACTTCCAGAAGAAATAAATCTCCCAGAGAGAACCTCACTTCTCAATCACCGATGGTTTTCATTGTAGGCCCTTCACCAGAACCGGTCAACAGCGTGGGGGTAATTTTATGTTTGGGCTGTCCGGGCAGAAAGAGGCCGATGTAGTCGCAACTTGCGCGGAAGAGAAAAAAGGTAGATGGAGAAGCGAACGAAGACACAAACACGTTGTGAACCTTGAAGCGATAATTTAGGAGTAAAAGGTTTGCGGGCGCGTTGATAGTGGGACCTCACGGCGGCGAGGTGGTTGTTGTACGGGAAAGGGTGCATTGAGGGTGGAATGGAGAGCAGGAGAGAAAGGAGAAAATTTAACAGACCGTCAAAAAAGACTTCCCACGATTGCAGCACCGCCAGGACGGGCCGGCCGTCGTTGTCTGGTGGTCTCTACAACTCCGACAGGTGTTAGATATGGCAGAGAGGTTTCCAAGAAAATGTAAGTTCTTATTCTTATTGTAATTCTTCTTCTCTTTCTAACTTCTTGTCTGGTCAACGGAAAGACTCTGCACTGGGGGTGTGGACGCGCGTGGGTAAGGAATGAGGAATGAGGGAGATCGGGTGGGTGAAGAGAGCCGGAACCAAAAATGGGCGGGTGCGAGTGTCCAGAATGGCGTGGGTGCGGCGTGTGATGCGAGGAGAAAACGAGGCCGGAACGAACGGGAGAGGGCGGATGGTAGGCAATAGTGGTGAAGTAAAGTGTGCTCAGCGTCGGAAAAATAAATAACAGTCACCGAAAAATGTATTGGAGAATGGAAAAGAGACAAACGACGACATGACGAAAGAAGGGTGGGCAACAAACGACGACGGCACAACTGAACAATCGATTTGACGAGGACGAACATCACGCCGCGCTGTATAAGAACAGGTTGTTCGTTGCAGCGATCTAAAGAACAAAGGTGAATATCCGCACTACCACCACACCTAAACGATGGGATGAAACGTACAGCAATGGTGTTCTCCCTCGGGTGCCAACTCGCGTGTAGGATCTTCTTGTTGAAGTCCAACGTCTCCATCTGCATCGCGTCCCGCAGCCCCCTCGTCCCGTTCTTCGCTCCTAGCTTATTCCCAGGGAGGGGCCCACCGATCTTCTTCGCCTTGAACGCGGACTTGTCCGCTTGTAAAACAACGTCACTCAGCGAGTCCACGTCAAATATTCGGAAGTAGTTGTGGTACGAGCCCGTAAGCACGTGCCTGAACGTAGCTCATGTCAGGCCCAAGTCGATAGGCTCTGGGACAAACTACTCACGAGTCTGTGCCCGACCAAGTACACTCGAACTTGTCGAAGATGCAATCGTTCTCGTACAGATCGCACAGTTTTCCCCTCAGGTGGTCGTGGATGGGGATCGTCTTCACCGGCCTCGAGTCCATATTGATGTCCCAAATCTTGAGCGACAGGTAGTCCCTCGACAAGATGTATCTCCCGTCGTGGCTGAATTTGACGTCAGAGATCGAAGAAATGATCTCGGAGAAGAATGATCGGTTAGTTGGATCCTCTTCTTCCTCGAAGCCTAGAAATAAAGGGTGGGGGTTAAGTGTTCGGAATTGACAAGAAAGCAATTCCAGCATTGTTCTTTTCGGTTAGTCGATGGATAAAACAACCCACTCTTTGCATGGCGATCACAAAGCGCTGCGTCACGCATGTCGGCGAGCTTGATATTGCTCTTCGAGCTCGAGTACATGAAAAGGTTACAGTGGGTGGGATGGAACTCGGAGGAGGTTATGACTTCAGTCAGCTCCTCCATGTTCACAGGTTTGATGTCGACGATATCTGGGAACACCCCGTAAGAGGCGATCGCGGGCGGGAAGGCGAGTCCACTCACTAAAACTCTGGTCACTGATGTTTAGGTTCCAGAGGTTTATCCGAAGATCATCGGCGGAGATGTAGGTTTCTTGATCGGAATTGACAGAGATTGAGTGGATATGGTATGCGTGAGCGTTGGCGTAAACCTTGCGAGGAACGGCGGCGATGATGTTGTCTTGCTGCGTCATCTTTGGCAGCCGGAGGTGTAAGGGGGATAACGGTGTCGGCAGGCTTCTTTGGCCATCCCAATGGTTAGACTCCGATACCACTCGTAGGGATTTTTCGAAGACCTTCCATAGTTTGATGGTCTTGTCTAGGAAAAACGATCCAAGATAAGCACCTCCATCGATCCTTCCGAAAGGGAGATCAGATAGCACGCCAACCAAACACGCACCGTTGGTGGACAACAAAAAGTGAGCGGCGTTCTGCCGTTTGCACCACTTGATCTTGTTGATCTTCTCCTCGATCTCGAGCGACTTGAGATAATCGAACTCGGGTTCATGTGATTGGAACTCCGTGTAAAACTTATATTCGCAGCTCTTCTTCTACAAGAGAGGGAATGGAATGGATTCAGTGATGCGATCCAGTCCGCTCGCGGAGAGGCGGGCAGACGGAGGAAAGGGAGAAGACGGACCTGTTCGTTACGCTCAAACAGAACGACTCGACCCCCCTTGTCTCCGGTCGCGAGATAGTTACCCGTCGAATCGAATTCGACGGTCGAGATAACATCGGCTGCACCTACGCAGTGAGCGACATTCGACGGGGGGGGATGGAAGCGAACAATCCGACCTTCTGTGATATCCTCGACCTCTCCCTTGTCTCCGAAGCACTGAGCAAATCTCCAGCCGCCCGAAGAGTCCGGATCCATGGCTTATCGCAGGGTGAAAGCTTGACAGGAACTCGGAAAAAAGAGGCGTGGTCGACGTGAGGTGGGAAGGCGTGGAAGCAAATACCAAGGATGAGAGTGAGTGCGAATCCTAACGATGTCAGTCGGCCTGTGCTGGGGATGCTCGATTAGGCAGGTCCTGTTTGCTCCTGTTTGGCACCTGTGGCTGATGATCCTCACCCGCCTGGCTCTGGCTTCGACACCGCACTCGTCCAAGCAAACCACCACCACCGTTCATTCCCCTCCACTCACCAAATGGCCATCGCCCCAATCACCGGAAAACTCAGGAAACGTTTCTGGGTGGACGTCACCACCGCTCTTGGCCTCGGCGTCGGTGCTGGATACGCCTATTGGTTCGTGTTTTCCGACACCCGTCTTTCACCGAGTTGAAGTATGCTGACCAAACGCGCTTCAGGTATGGGGTTCACCTCAAGAGCTGTAAGCCCGAGCACCCACCACATTTATTCTTTGACGAGTACGCTGACTCCGATCCATTTTTAGTCCAGAGACAAGAAGAATTCTACTACAGGCTGGAGCAGGCCAAGAAGGCCGAGTCGTGATTACCCTCTCTCTTCGGTATAGAAATCAATCCCTTAGTTGGTATACACGCGCTGCCCGCACAAAGGTCGTCGTGCGATAAACAAACACATTAAATCAGGGGGGAAAAACATGAAGAACACGCCAGTAAAATGGATCATGATATGCCGAACTGCTTGAGCCGGTCGCACGCCTCTAACGGCTCCCTGTCAATTGCCCTGACCTTCTCCCAGTCCGTCCCAATCCCAAATATCCCAATCAAATCCTCCTTCCGCCGATTTTTCCGGTCGATTGCAACTTGACACTGCACGATGAGGTCCCGAGTGAACGCCTTCTCGACGTTGTCCTCAAATCTTGATAGCTGTGGTCCTCTCCGTGTGTTGTCCCGGGCAATTTCCGCCGCGATGGGATGTGACATGAACTCCTGGCTGTTGACGTGGTATTTCACCCCAAGGGGAGCCGTTGTCCGTTCGGTATTGTACCGTGTTGATGGCGTGAACGTGTATCGTGGATCGGGTGTTGGCGGTGTGCTGAGGATGTTGGGTAATGCGGAAAGAAGTGAGAACAGGAACAATATCAGTATGGGGGCCAGTTGCATCAGAAGTCCCCGAGTGCCACCGGCGCCCTGTTGTTGTTGCTGCTGCCCTTGACCAGGTCGTCTTCGGGTTCCACCAGTTGTAAAGGTCATACCAGGACCACCAAATGTAGCGGTAAACACTGGACAAAGATGAACACCCGCCGGATTAAATTGTGGGTGGAACGTCACTCACTTGGTCCACCGAACCCTCCCCCACCACCCATACTCCCCCCAAAGAACATATTGAATAACTCCTCCGGACTAATCTCCGTCTCGAAAGCGTTACCCCCGAAGGAGTGCGGGTGGAAGCCAGCACCGCGAGCAGAGGATGAAGACATTCCGCTAAACCGCGATTCAGGGTCTGCACCGTGTCGGTCGTATGCTGCTCTCATATTTGAATCCGACAGCACTTGGAACGCCTTGGAGACCACTACGCAACCCGTACACGTCAGCCCACCGGATAATGGGAAACCGGGAAAAGAAACGAACTCTTGAAAGCCTCGTCAGCACCCGGGGCACCATTCTTATCAGGGTGTAAGGCCAACGCAAGCTATTTCCGAGCGACCCAATCAACAAGGAACACTCCAACACAGCCAAAACACAAAAGCACGAACCTTCCGATAAGCCTTCTTAACCTCCGCCTCTTCACAATCCGTCTTCAACGCCAAGATCTCATAATACTCCGTGACCTTGCACGCCCCAACTCGTTTGACCACCGCCAGCTGGTCTGGGGTATACTCCCTCTTCTTCTCACTACCCGATGACGAGCCTTCAGCAGGGCCACTCCCCGAAGTGTTCCCATTCGGATGCCGATGATGCGCGCCACCTGACGAAGGATGCCTCTCTGTCCCACTAGCCTTCGTAGCCTCCTCCGTAGACCTAGAGTTCGAAGTAGAAGTAGATGCGGAAGCTTCAGACTCGATGACTCCCGCCAACTTCTCCGCTTCGGGCGTAGCGAACAGAGCCAACGATTTTTGGATGAACTTCCTGGCTGAAGTGTAGTTCCCTGCGTTCCTATGTTTTTGCGCAATCGAGAGACACCGCAAGGCTTCGTCCTTGTTTCCTTCCATTCTCCCTAAACGATGGGTGTCGCCCGCGGTAGAGAGTGGTGAGGGGCTGACGTGGAAGGAGGGTCGTCGGTGTTGTGGAATCTGATGGTCCCGTTGTGGGTTGGGTAGAATTGATCGGTGAACGGATAGCTGCCGGGTGGGCTACGGGTCCGGTCAAGCATGACTGTTCCTCAACCCCCATCTTCCTCCTCTGCCGTCCCCCTGCCCCAGGAGCCAGACGAACTCACGAGGTTCAGAGATAACTGGAAACATGAAGTGGGACTTCACCACCGTGCTGAAGTGACACGCGAGTTCTCAGTTAACTCAATCCCACCCGCGGGTGGGCTGCCAGCCGCGGTTACTCTGTATTACTCTGCTGAGGAACTCCCTCAAGCCCAGGACAGCTTCGTCGGTCTCCCAGAATGAAAGCTCGCTGTCCTTCATCCTGATGACCTTCTGTAGACCACCATCGTCGACCTCCTCTTCGGTTTACACATATCAGAGGAAACACACGACCCAGGCGCCGTCCCGAAGAGCGCCATATCCAAGATTGTCCAGGGCTTTCCCAAACCCCTCACATTCGAACGCGAAGAAGAAACGGAACCCATACACATTACCGGAATCCCAGACGAAATTCTCGTCTACATCCTCAGGTACCTGGATCACGGAACCATCGAACGGTTCGCATCGATCAGTCGGAAGGCTCGCGTCCTCACCCTAGACTCTACAATATGGAGGTAAAACCCGATACTCTCCTCCCATACCTCCAAATTCTCAACACTTCGCGGTATACACCAGGGACTTCGTTGTGCTCAGTTACAAACCACCTCAAATCCCATACCCCGAAGTGATCCTCGACCTGGTCAAGACCTACGGAGTCGACTTCCGACGTCTCTACATCGAGACTCCCCGCGTCCGGCTGGACGGTGTCTACATTGCGGCGTGCAGGTACCTTCGGTCAGGTTTATCAGACAACGCCTGGGTCAACGTGACCCACGAAATCACCTACCACCGCTACCTCCGTTTCTTCCCAGACGGAACCGTCATCTCTCTCCTCACCTCGGACCAAACTCCTCCACGCGAAATCATCCCAACCCTCAACCCAACCCTCCGAATGAAAGGCTTGTTCCTCGGGTTCTGGGAACTCCACGACTCCGTCGTGTACCTCACCTCCCTCTCCGACCCAACGGAATCATCCACCCTCCCCTACATGTTCCAGATGACGCTCCGGTTGTCCTCGCGTCCGTTGGGGAAGTGGAACAAATTGGCGATCCTCGCGTACGATTCCGTGCACGTAGAGAGTGGAGAGATGGTCCCGGTTTCGATCGATCAGGAGAAGACCCAGTTCACGTTCAGCAAAGTTAAATCGTACGGATATTAATTCCGCTCCGTACGGTCGGGGGAACTGGCCGACGGGGGCCGCGCGTCCTGGCGGGGGTTCGATAACATACCCAAATCATCGTGCAGCATAGACGATACAATAATCCTGGCATTATCTCAAAGAGAGGTTTAGTCTGGTAAACATCAACGAGGACTCGGAAATATAGATAAGGGACACTCCCTCCTTCCACCATGTCAATCAAG
>Ga0307509_10009000_pt1 | contig 12588 bp, 13 predicted proteins | sample 10_EM_MG_FD_202245 | JGI IMG/M metagenome (GOLD analysis project Ga0307509, IMG submission 202245) | Populus trichocarpa ectomycorrhiza microbial communities from riparian zone in the Pacific Northwest, United States - 10_EM | ecosystem: Host-associated > Plants > Roots > Unclassified | place...
TTAACGATATTAAGTTTAACCGTTTTGATTCTTCGTGAATTATTTACTCTATCTTTATCTTCTACTTTGAGTTTTGGTGCGGTCGCAACCTTAGAGTTCACCTCTCTATAGGGTGCCCCCGTTACAACCGTACACCTGCTTCCTTCCGCATCATTGTCCTGCTCGAAACTGTTTCCAAGATCCTTGAAAGACTTTCTGCTCTTCGTCTTGCCTCCGCCGCCCGCTCCCTTGGTCTCTTGCACCCCAATAAGTGTGGATCCCTAGCCGGTCTGGGCTGTTTCGACGCTGTCGCTACTCTTACCCATGAGGTTCGCCTACTTCAGGCGGCTTCCTTCAAAGTATCAACTCTTTTCCTGGACGTCAAAGGAGGTTTTGACAATGTCTGCGCTAACAAGCTGGGCAATGCCCTCTCCAAAGGAGGAGTCTCCGCCTATCTGGTTGCCTGGATCAAGTCTTTCCTCTCCAAACGCCAATGCCGACTTATCTTCCAAGGTGCGCCTAGGGTTTTCTGCCGGGTCGAGGTTGGCACCCCTCAAGGCTCGCCTATTTCTCCTCTTCTTTTTGTGCTTTATATAGCCAGCCTCCATCCTACTATCCCCCAAGGTCTGGCGATTTCCTATGTCGACGACCTCACCATAACGGTTGGCTCGGACTCTGTTCGTTCGAATATCCGCGCTCTTCAATACTTTTTCGGCATCATCCAGAGGCGGGGTGCTGACCTGGGGGTGGCTTTTTCTGTCCCCAAAACCGAACTCATTCACTGGAAGACTCCAAAAGACCGCTCGGATGTTTCCTTCGCCCCCATAGTGATCAACGACATGTTTTTTCCTCCCTCTCAAGCTGTGAGGTGGCTCGGCTACTGGCTCACCCCTACGATTCACTCCTCTGTTCACTTCTTGAGACGACTGGCACTTGCCAGAGCCTCTTTCACTTCAATCCGTCAGCTCAGTGCAGCTGGCAAAGGCCTCTCCGCCAGGTGCAACAGGAAGCTAGTCTTCGGCGCCATCCTTCCGATTCTCACATATGGCTGCGACCTATTTGTCCCGGATGCGGTCACTCTCAAGAAACTCAACTCTTTCTGGCATGTGGTACTCCGGTGGACTACTAACTGTTTTTACACCACTGCCCTTGGCGCTCTGTACCGGGAAGCTTCGCTACCCCCCATTTCCTCCATCTGCAAAGATCGCCGTCGGTCAGCTGCCCTCCTTTTGGTCTGCGCCCCCTCGGAATTCAACCCTGCTACCGCCCGGATACCCGAGTCGGTGCCCACCTGGGACCAGGGTCGTTCAGCGGACGATCATCTTTTCCTACTCCGAGGCTCCTCCAAAGCCGTTCACCTTACTTCATGGTTGGGCCAGGCAGTGAATTCTGCCAAACACCTACCGCTAGACTCGCTATGTCACGAGGTCTCAGACCTTATTGAGGAAATCCCTATCCTCCTGCTCGCCTCAACCGATCTCGTGGCGCTCCCGCTATCGAGGATACCCTCCGTCACCTACCAAGCCCTCAGAACTCCTCTGATACAATCACTCCTCGCTGACTGGCTGGACATAAGTCCACCGGTGCCCTCTTATTACCCTTATGGTGCCTGCCTCACTCCGCATGCCTTTACAGGCCTTCCTCGATTTATATGTGGCCACATACACCAGATGCGTTCAGGTGCCAGCTACCTTGCCGCGCATATATCCTGGAGGAACAGGGACTCCAGCACCCTCTGCCCTTTCTGTGAGGAAGACGATGAGTCGTTCCAACACGCAATTCTCCATTGCCCCGCTAAGGCTCGCCCTCGCCTCACCCACCTCTCAGGTGTGGACGACATTGGCCCTGACGGTCCCCTCTGGCTCTCGGTTCCCCTCCTCAGAGGGCTAGCTGAGTATCTCTACGCTACTCGCACGGGCTTTCCTCCAGCCATGTTGCGCATTCGAGCCATTACTGTGACTCCTGAGCCGGGTTCCGGCTCAGAAAGTGCTTAACACTTATCTCCCTAGCTTGGCTCCGGCCTTCTAGGTTTTGCTACTTTCAAACTCCCCTGCTTGAGACTCTCTTCGGGGTATTTTCTATATGTTTTATGGGTTTCTTTTGTTCCTGTTTGTTTGCGGCAGTGGGCAGATTGGGGCGGGGAGATTTTTAGTACTGATGTGTGTTTTTCTTATGAATTATAAGGAGGGCTTTACGTTACTTTACTTTTGTTAGTCATCGATGGCGATGCAACAGGGTTCTGATGATCCCGCTTGGAGAGTTTATGCATGCGTTGTTTGAATTTTGTTATTTCCTTTGTTAGTTTTTGGAATTAAGGCTTTTTATATGCCATAGCGCGAGCTGCATGCAGGATTTTGTACCTAAATCAATAATCACATGATTCAAAAAAAGAAAAAAAAAAGAAAAAAGAAAAAAATGTACAAAGACAGCATTCAGCTTTAACGCTATGGCCAACAAAAACCGTACCCTCCTCACCCCAGGAAACATCCAAACCCCCAAGTCCCTCTGGTATGAGACCAACCGCACATCTCGCCTATCGCCCAACCAAATCCTACGAACATACTCGTACACCCGAAGGATGTAGAAGGGAAAGGAACAAGCAGGAAGGAGAGGAGAACCCTTAGCGACATCTACAAAGGTAAAGAACAAAGGAGATGAATGAACCCCTGACAAAGGAAATATAGGTCTAATAAGTGACGTGGATCAGCCTGAGCTAGGAAGTGAGAGTATGGACCTGCACACCGGAGCGGGGCCGGGGGACGAAGCGGTGCCCTATGGCAGGATAGGATGGGGTATGGAGGTGACTCTGGTGAGGGGTCGCCGGAGGGTGTGCCAAAACGGCATTAGCGACGGCCAGGAGGACGGGCGTAACCGAGGCGGGTTTTTGTATAGCGACCGAAGATCGCCCGCGGGAGGGGAGCAGTCAGGTGCCAGCTGAGGTGGTGGGAAGAGGGGGTGTGTGTAGCTGTAACCGAGCAATGGGACGAAGGCCAAGAGGGTGGAGGGAGGGGGATGTGAGGAGGAAGGACAGTCTGAACACTTGAGACGACCAACTAGAGTAACCGCGGCCGATGCTTTTCCGAATGCAAAATGAAGGCGAGGTGCTGAAGTTACTAACCGAAGTGTTCCCCGACAGGACCACATAAACGAGACGGAAAGGTACTTCGCAAAGGGCTTGGAAAGCTCAGCGCCGACCGTGAGCGAAGGGGACAGAATGCCGACCGTGCAAAACCTCAGCGAGATGCAAAGGAAGTGCGGGGTAAGGGGGAGAACTGAACTTCATGAGCGGGAGTCAACGATGAACAGGAACAAGAACCCCGTGGAGGAGGGGGTAGACCCTAAAGGGAGAGGATGGGTTGTAGCATCGCTCTCCTAGGCAGAAGCCATCAAGGGGGATGAGAGGGGGTGGTGGTGGAATCCCACGATGATTTCCCTGGTGTTGAGATTTCAATCGCCAGAGGTGTAGGGGAGATGGTTCGTGGCGTCCGGGACGTAAGAGCCCCAGGTATATATATATTCACCTCTTAGTGTGTGATCATTTTCCTATGGCATTTTCCTGCTGGCTCCTTGGCCCCTCCCCTGCTGCGGCAGAATGGGGTCAGTCGTTGGGCTATAGGTGAGTTTCTTATCGGTTCGGCTGGGATTTTTCTTCCTTGAGTTTCTTGAGGATTCTGTACTTTCCTTGGTTGTTCACTGTTGGAGTGGGGAGCTTTCTTAAGGGCTCTCTAGGAACGTGGTGGTGGAGGAAGAATGACTTAGTGTATTTCCTATCTATGACCGTAGCAATATATACAATACATGACTGCCAAGACCCAACATCCGGTTCTACTAACCCTATACTCAACCCCAACACATATGAGGATAGCTACCCGTACCTACTGCTAACCTAAACCTAACACTCCCTCTTCGGGTGCTCATCCCATGAAGCCACTAAACTAAGCTATGCTAAAAAAAAGATTTCTAACATTGCCAGTAGTACATATAAGATCCCGCCTGGATCAATACAAACTGACACATTCTAACAAAGATCGCATGTTTAGCTCCCACCAATGGCTTGGTTAGCCCATCAGCTACCATCCTATCCGTGCCACAGTAGTCCATGACCACCTCTTTCCCATCCTCGATAATCTCCCGAACCTGACAAACGCCAACGCCAACGTGCTTGGAGTGGGGTTTGCACGTCGTATCCGTTAACGTAGATAAAGATGCCTGATTTTCATTGTAGAGTGTGCTCAAAGCCAAGGTAGATGTAGTGATTTCCGATACTAGGTGGCGGAACCAGATGAGTTCCGGTATAGCCGTTGCACATGCAATAAACTCTGCATCTACCGTGCTAGTCGCCATAATAGACTGTCATTTCGAATGCCATTGAATGAGTGCGGATCACATAAGCAAGACGTATCCGGTCCTTGATTTCAATGTACCTGTGTCTCCGGTGAAGTCTGCATCCACAAAACCATTCAGTGGAATCGGCGAGGGTAAATCTACCCCCAGAGAAAGCCGCAGACCCTTTGTTCCTGCCAGGTAGCGAAGAATCCTCTTCGCACATGTCAAATGTTGCTGAGAACGATTCGCCCCAAAGTGCCCAAGATAGGAGACGGCAAATGAAATATCTGGCCTGGTGCCAATCGCTATCCACCCGAGACTTCCAATTAATTGCTGATAGAGCATCTTGTCGCAGGCTTCTTCTCCTTCTACCTTCTCATGTGGCTTGTCCTTATCCATAGGCGTGGCTACAGGTTTGCAATTGCTCATGCCAAACCGCTCCAGCACGCGCCCAATGTAACCCTCTTGTGTGATATGGATCTTCTGCCCACGTACATCGCGTGACATCATCATACCAAGAAAGTGCTTGACCAAACCCAGATCGACCATGTTGAATCTCGCTTTAAGCTTCTTCCGTAAATCTGACACAATTGGCTCCCTGACTGCTGAGAGCAAGTCGTTAACGTAAAGCCCAAGGATTGTGCCGTTCGAGTGCGTGTATATACAGCAATCAAATCTCCCTCATCGAAATCCAAGCTGGGAGACAAGAAACTCATCAATCGTCGTATACCAGCATCGAGGTGATTGTTTGCGGCCATATAGGCTGCGATTGAGCCGCGCCACCCTCGGACCTCCCAGGACTCCAAGCGGTAGATGAACGTAGATTTCTTCATCTAGCTTACTCCCAAGAAAGGCTGTTACCACATCCATCTGGTGAACCGCATACCCGCGCGTTCCTGCTATCGCCAGTACGATGCGTACGCTAGATAAACCTGCTACTGGAGCAAAGATTTCCGCAAAATCCCAGCCTTCAACTTGCCGAAATCCCTGTGCCACAAGCTGAGCTTTATACCTCACTGTCTCTCCACCTCAACCAAGCTTCCGTTGTAGTATTAGCTTGGTCGGAATAGCTCTCTTGCCGGTGGGAGGCGAGTCCACGAACGTTACAACCTTGTTCTTTACAACAGAGGAACAATCGGAGTCCACTGCCGCTTGCCACTGTCCGGCTTCGGCTGTGTCCATAGCACCTTTGTAGTTAACCGGACCAGCCTTGACCATGTAGACCGTAGAGATCATGGCGTGGGTGGAACCACCAGCTCCTCCTTGTTGACCGCGCGTTCGTCCTTGCTGTCTATCTGGAAGTTCCCCCGGTTGGGTATTCCAAAACGTAGACTTCCCCTTATTTCGTAACCCGCCCACCATGCATGGTTCCTTCTCCCCATCCTCTGGTGCGGATCCCACAATACCACTTGAAGGCTCTGCTCCGGACGCCGGTTCAACCTGTGGTTTGCGTAATCGTAATGGTGCTAAAACTTCTTCATCGGCCCCCCAGTCAATCTCATCTCCTTCTTCTTCTTCAATCTCCTGAGGCAAGACAACCTTCTTATCCTTTATTGAAGCGTCCTCATCACCGCCCGGCTCATCAAACTCATCATTCCAGGCCAACTGCTCCTCCCATGGTTGGGTGACTGGTGCATAGTAGCGTGGTGCTTGAGTATTACCGGAGCCTTCTAATAGGTAATATGACGTCAACTCGTCGAAGACTACATCCCTTGAGATTAGCAATTTGCGCTTAACTGGATCATAGAGCCTATACTGCTGTGCCGTACTCGTGTAGCCAACGAATATGCACTTCTGCGCCGTCTTGTCCAACTTCTTGCGTGTCTCCTTTGGGATCTGAACGTAGGCCAGACATCCCCAAACGCGTAAGTTCTTATTCTACGGTTTCTTTCCAAACCACATCTCATGCGGTGTTTGTCCACTCGCTAAAGCCTTGGTCGGCAATCGATTGCGTACATAAATGGCGGTCATTGCAGCTTCACCCCAAAACTCTTTAGGTGCGTTGACAGCATGCAGAAGAGCCCATGTTGTACCAATGATTGTTCTATTGGCTCGCTCGCTCGTCCCATTCGACTGTGGCATGTACGGAGTGGTTCGCTGAGCCTCGATACCCTCTTGCTTGAGAAGATGGCAGAACTCGCTGGAGGTACACTCACCTCCCCCGTCAGTACGTAGCTTGCGTACTGGTTTCCCATGATGCTTCTCCGCCAGTGCTTTGTAGTCTCTAAAACACATCAGGGCTTCCGACTTGCGCTTGATCAAGTAACCTCTCTTGAATCATGTGAAATCGTCCGTAAACATCAACAATTAAATGGCTCCCCCCAACGATTTGGGTGTAACCAGTCCGGTAATATCGCTGTGGACTATTTCCAATAGTTGGGTAGCCTTTGAACTAAGTGGAAGTGATGGAAAGGGCTTGCGAACCATCTTTCCATATATGCATCCTGTGCAAATGCAACGTGGTACAACCAGTAACTTCGGTATAGCGTTGTCCTCCATGGATAGTTTGCGTACTGCATCTGCTCCCAAATGCGCCAGACGAAAGTGCCATAAAGCCGCCTTCTTGCTTGCTGCTTTCTCCTCATCTTCTTCGTCACCCTGCGCTACTAGTGTTCTCTCACTCTTGAGTGCCGACCTTGTCTGCAAGACGTAGAGCCCGTTGACCTCCTCCAGTCTGACACCCAGCCCGTTGTCGCGCCTTAATGATGCTCCCCCACCTTTGTGAAAATCGGCATAGTAGCCCGAATTACACAGCTGGGAGACCGAAAGCAAATTGTTTCTCCCACACTCGGGGACATGCAACACACCAGGAATGATGAGGTTTCTCTCTTGTTTTCCTTTCTTATCCCAAATGGCGAGTACGATCTCGCCTTCCCCAAGAGCATCAATTTCGACGTTGTTCGCAATACGTATTTTCCGTTCGCCTGTCGCGATCGCGATGTACGAGGAAATGTATTCTCTTGTTCCAGTGACATGAGTGCTGCACCCGCTATCGAGAAGCCATTGTCCCCAACCGGTAGATGCCATCACTGAGGAAAATGCTGTAAAGATCGAACGGCTTATCGTGTCTGTCGCAGACGCCACAGCCGGCATTGTTGAATTCGACCAATCCACGTGTATGCCCTTCTCACGATCCGACTTCAGCTTCCTGCATTCGCTACGTCGATGTCCCTTACTCTGACAGTAATAGCAGGTTAAGGTCTCGTCCGTACTGCTCCTGTCGCGCCTCTCAGGTCTGACCTGCTCAGCTCTCCTAGTAGTTTTACCACCCCCTCGTCCAGCATATCTCCTGCCTTCGACAGCGAGTACTGTTTCGCCTGTCATTCCCTGATGACGATTGAGGCTTGCTTCGCAGGCCTTGATTGCCGCAACAAGCTCGTCCAGTTGATCAGGCTTTATAATTGTCGCCTGGAGATCGCGCCATTCGCGCCATGAGGCTGGTAGTCTATTGAGGAGGTAAAACGTCTTCTCCCGTGCCTTGATAATCTCTTCCGCCTCTCGCAAGCACTCGCTTATCCTATCAATTTCGTGAACATACTTGGCCACTGTCCCATGCGCTTCGAGCGTGGAGTCGAAGAGGGAGTAACGAAAGTAATACAGCTCCAGACAAAGAGCTTCACGATAGCCTTCGGCGAGTTTATCCCAAAGGGCTTTCGGGTCTTGATCGTAAACCACCGATGCGTACTGGGCGCATATATGAGGTTCCATCGCATTCCGAATCTTTGCTGTTATCCGAAAGCATTTGCTAAGCCACTTGTCGTATGCCTGAACAGCATCTGAGTCCGTATCATCCTCCTTTGGGGCGACTTCCCGCCCGGAGATAATCCACCATAGATCCATCTCTTTTAACTGATCCGACATGCGCTGACGCCATGAACCGAAATTGTTATCCCCCAGCAGCGGAAAAGCCAAGCGGATATGCTGCTGCTTCTGTGTATCGAGTATCTGTGACATGACGATAATGACGACAAAGACAATAACGATAAAACAGCGTAGGAAAACTTTTCACCGATGAAAAGGGATGAAAATAAAATAAAATCATGAGGATAAAAGAAAAAAGATCAGTAATCCGAGCGGTGTTGACAACCCTCGACCCGATGTGCTCCTTTTTTGTAGTCCTGTCAATTGGAATCGCAGAGGCTCATAAGCTGTAGGAACGTGGTGGTGGAGGAAGAATGACGTCGTGTATTTCCTATCTATGACCGTAGGAATATATAGAATTCATGACTGCCAAGACCCAACATCTGGTTCTACTAACCCTATACTCAACCCCAACACATATGAGGATAGCTACCCGTACCTACTGCTAACCTAAACCTATCAGGCTGCACCTCTGTCGAGGTTTTTTGGTTTGTTGTATTCAGGCCTATACGCTCTTCTGTAGTTTCTACCAATAGTACCGGACGCTTTGGTGTCAGGCAGGGTTAGAGGGTTTTAGCACAAGGGATGCAGGATGGACTGTAGGTGGAGGTTTTTCCTGTCTTAGAGCGATCTGCATATGGGAGTTTGTACCTTAAACAATACTAAAAAAATACTAAAAAAATAAAAAAAAAGTAAAAAAGAAAAAGGTACAAAGACAGCCATCCTCCGTCTCCTCTACACACCCGGCGATTGAAATCTCAACACCACCAGATTATCACCACTTTCGAAACTCCACACCCCGTTATGAGTTCGCACTAGGGGGCGGAGTCATACCTCCTCTACACTTCCCTTCCCTTAGGTTTATCCCTTTGGGCCTTCTTCACTCTGGGTTGATGGATTTCGTCTTCTTTTTGTTGATGTTTCCTCTCCTTACCCCGCTTTTGCTCTGCCTCGCTTAGAGCATATGTACTGTCGGCAAGACACTTCTCTACGCCCATGTTACAGACAGCCAGGTACACGGTTTGCAGTAAGAGAAAACACTTCAACAGGCCACGGTCGATTTCTCTACTCTCTTTGTCTTTAAGAGGCTGCCTAGTCAAGACACAAACGCGTTTTCCGATAGTTTCTACGGCAGAGAGTTGGGTTTACCCCTCTTTCTCCTCCTCCTCACACGGTTGGATCGGCTGGCACCCTAGTGCTTCTCCACTTTTTTGGCTGGTACCCACAACTACCTGACTGGTATCAATAACTACTTCTTCACCGTTCGGACTATGACAACGGTCCATCACGGCCTGCCTCTGGGAGCATGGTATTGTATTATCCCCTTCCTCTTTTTTGAGTGTGCGGCCAAAATAGATAGCATCTTAGCCTCCCCAGGACTCCGATCATGCCGAGCCTGGCCCCTCCCACGCTGAGTGTGCGGAATTTTGACGTGGTCTCCGCTACGTTTGCTTTTTGTTTTTCCTTTGTTCAGATGATTGTGCCCTGGGGTTTCTTGACTCTTCCTGCTTGTTCTTTGATTTGATTCCTTTCATCTATCTTGTTAGCTAGTCAAGGGTTACTGGTTGGGGCCGAGATGTGCGGTTGGTTCCATACCAGAGGGACTTAGGGGGTTGGCTTTTTCCCAGGGGTAGTTGGGGGTTTTTTTATGCTATAGTGTAAGCTGCATGCAAGATTTTGTACCCTAAAATAATAATCATATGATTCAAAAAAAAATAAAAAAGCAAAAAATAAAAATGGTACAAAGACAGCATTAAGCTTTAACACTATGGCCAACAAAAACCGTGTCCTCCTCACCGCTGGAAACATCAAAACCCCCAAGTCCCTCTGGTATGAGACCAACAGCACATCTCGCCTATCGCCTAACCAAATCCAACAAAGATACTCGTACATACAAAGGAAGTAGAAAGGAAAGAAACAAGCAGGAAAGAAAGGAGAACCCTTAGCGACTTCTACGAAAACCATAAAGGTGAACAAAAGGAATGTATGAACCACTGACAAAGGAAAACTCCGTCTAATAAGTGACGTGTATCAGCCTAAGCTAGGAAGTGAGAGTGTGGACCTGCACGCCGGAGCGGTGCCAGGGAACGAAGCCGTGCCCGATGGCAGGATGGGTAGGTGCATGGATGAGACTCTGATGAGGGGTCCCCGGTGGGTGTGCCAAAGCGGCATTAGCGACGGCCAGAAGGACGGGCATAACCAAGGCGGGTTTTTATATGGCGACCGAAGATTGACCGCGGGAGGGGAGCAGTAAGGTGCCAGCTGTGGGTATGGGAAGGGGGGGGGTGGGTGTAGCTGTAACCGAGCAACGGGACGAAGACCAAGAGGGTGGAGGAAGGAAGGAGGGAGGAAGGCCTAGTCCAAACACTTGAGACGACCGACTAGAGTAACTGCGGCCGATGCTTTTCCGAATGCGAAACGAAGATGAAGTGCTGAAGTTACTAAGCGAAGTGTTCCCCGACAGGACCACATAACCGAGACGGAAAGGTACTTCGCAAAGGGCTTGGAAAGCTCAGCGCCGACCGTGAGCGAAGAGAATGGAGTGCCGACCGTGCAAGACCTAAGTGAGGTGCAAAGAAAGTGCGGGGTAAGGGGAAGAACCGAACTTCATGAGTGGGAGTCAACGAAGAACAGGAACAAGAACCCCATGGAGGAGGGGGTGGAGGCCAGAGGGAGAGGAGGGGTGATAGCATCACTCCCCTAGGCTGAAGCCATCAAGGGGGAGGAGAGAGGGGTGGAGGTGAATCCCACGATGATTTCCCTGGTGTTGAGATTTTAATTGCCGGAGGTGTAGGGGAGATGGTTTGTGCTAACTGCTGTGATTTTCTTTCTTTTTTTCTTTTTTATATCATTTAAATTTTGTTCGTCAAGCTAAGAAGCTAACTCGGTACAAAAGGTCCGTTCACCCTGTGGTATGGAGCCAAACAACCTCCGGCAACAGTCCCTCCCTTGTCCCTCCTGCTAAAAGCCCTCTGACCCTGCCCGATACCGTTGGGACTAACGAACTATCCAGTGCTATGGGTAGAAAACTACAAGAGAAATTACAGGCCTGAATACAACAAACCAAAAGCCTCCGCAGACGTGCAGCCCATAAGAAAAAACCCCACCCCGACAGTGAACAACCGAAGAAAAGTAAGGAAACCTCAAGCCCATCTACAAAGGAACACCAAAAACGCAAGAACCGTAGACAACCCACCCTTAGCCCATCAATAGACCCCATTCTGCAGAATCAGGAAAGTGATCAAGGACCCAGCAGGACAAAATCATGGCCTCAACAGCACACACAAAGGGGTAAAAGTACCCGGGGCGTAAAGCCCGGCCGAAGGGGCAAGCGAACCCCAGAGGGAGATCCGAAACCAAACCAACACATAGGAAGTGTGTGGCAGGACAGAGTAAAGACCATAGGCCAACCGGAAACCAGACCGGGGGAGGTACATTTCCCGCCAGGGACAGAGGCGGCAGCATGATACCTGTAGGAACAAGAGAGTTTCACCAGCACGCACACAGCCATGCCAGATCCCAACTCAAGACTATCATGAGCGAACAGAGGCCAGGCGGTGAGGGCAGTAGGGTGCCCACCAAGGAGAGAAGGCAGTAGGGTGCAAGCCGCCGAAACCATAGGAGCGGAGGAAGGAGGGGTAGACCCAAACTGAGAAGTACCAGGGAAGGCGACTGAAGCGAGATCACGACTTTTCAACGATGCTGACCGTACCAGACAGGACTCTGAGGAGATAGTGCAATACCAGAGAGCAGAGCCACTAGGGCCACTACTTCACCCATAGCCTGAGTCTGCGACCGACCCGTTGACGAGGTAAGGGGGGTACCGACCGTGCAAAGTGTTAAGCCTGGGCAGCGAAACACAGTGCGGAGAAAGGATGGGAGAGTAACCGTGAAACCCCTAGACAAAGACTGCCCGTAGACAATGTCATCAGGAGGGAATCTGAGGGGAGCCGCGGAGGGGAGTAGCTTCACCCTTCTAGGCAACTAGGCCATCAAAGAAGGGGAGAGGGACCAACCGTGATGATTTCCCATGGTGTTGAGATTTCAATCACCGGAGGTGTAGGGGAGAAGGTTTGTGGCTAACTACTGTGACGGTTTTTTCTTTTTCTTTTTTTTTTTTTTTTTGAATCATATGCATTTGTTTAAGGTACAAAGACAGCATGAAGCTTTAACGCTATGGCCAACAAAAACCGTACCCTCCTCACCACAGGAAACATCCAAGCCCCCAAGTCCCTCAGGTATGAGACCAACCGCACATCTCGCCTATCGCCCAAGCAAATCCTACAAACATACACGTACACCTGAAGGAAGTAGAAAGGAAAGAAGCAAGCAGGAAGGAGAGGAGAACCCTTAGCGACATCTACTACAGAAAGTATAAAAACATAAGGAATGAATGAACCCCTGACAAAGGAAATTTACGTC
>Ga0307509_10009001_pt1 | contig 12588 bp, 13 predicted proteins | sample 10_EM_MG_FD_202245 | JGI IMG/M metagenome (GOLD analysis project Ga0307509, IMG submission 202245) | Populus trichocarpa ectomycorrhiza microbial communities from riparian zone in the Pacific Northwest, United States - 10_EM | ecosystem: Host-associated > Plants > Roots > Unclassified | place...
TTTGATGCATTTGATGGGGGCGCACGTCATTGCTGCAGATAAAGGTCATCCTCCGCTCCCCACTACGGTGGGCGCCAATGTTCCAAAGACGCAACGCGGCTCCAACCCTAATTCAATGTGGCTGCCAAGGGCCTCGCAACGGAATTCTGAACAGATGAAATTTCGGTGAAACGTCTGTCAAGTCGGATAGATACCTCAAATGCATGGGGTTTGGCCAGTCCCAACTCGTGTTTCTTGGGAATTCTGACTGACCGAACGACAGTGACGACCGCAGCTTGTTGGGCATACTGTATGTGAGCCCATTGACGTTAACAGAAGTGCCGGTGCTCGTACATAAGTGGATTCTCATTCTCCGGAGGGTGAACGCATACTGTAGAAGGAAATCTCGAACCAATACAGGTTGTTCCGGTACCTACTCCTGCTCCTGATGACACGATGTACCCATGAAGGTGATTTCTCCCCGTCTCACCGTATGTCCCGGGTATCCTAACTGAATCGCTGATGATAAACAATTTCTCACCAATTTGAGAATACGGTAATGACTCCAAAGCAGCGCAACCAATCCCAAAGGGTTCATCTTTACATGCCACGCTCCAGGTCGCTTTCGAGGGCCAATCCGTTCTGTTTCTTGTGAGCTTGCTCAGACACGCTGGCGCATGAGTCATCATCCCTCATCTGCCGTGCCAGATGCGGCTCGAGGACCATGTGAACAGTTATGTCCATCCGATCGAGTGGAATCTGTGCTGTGTGAGCTCTCTTGGCCTTCACTATTGTGATACCGCCGTCTTGGAGAGTCTCGTTTGCGCTAGAAAGACATCGGTCATAACGGGTTGGGGGGAAGGAAGGAAGGAGAAAGTGTGTCGTACATGTTGGAGGTCCCAGTGGTAAAGTCTACCAGCGAGCGGTGTATCCGCGTAGCAGCGACTACCATGGTGATCCAAGCAGGAGGCTGGAACATCTATTGTATATATGCGTAAGAAACGTCCCTTTCATCAACGAGTAAAAACGTACGACGTTGAAGGGGACTAACACCCGGAGAAAATTTGGGCTCAACGGGCATTCGTCAAAAATAGGTGGCAGAGGAATTACCATTCAAATTTAAAACGATGAACACCTACGAGGTAAAATGGAAATGAATGAAAAGGGGAGCGGGAAAACAAGTCGGACTTACGACCGGCGGAACCTCAACGACCGTAGCAATTAACAACCAAATGAGTCCCTTAAGAAAGGACACGTCTCAGTAGATAGAAAGAATACGGTTAGCGAGAACCGATATCGTACCTGCCTCCAGAGGAGTTGGGTCAGACCAAACGTGTTACTACGGTGATAGCGCAGGCGGAGCAAGCCAATGAGCATGATGAGAAGCAAGGTGACATCAGTAACGAGCATGGCAATGAGGGTGGGTTTGCTGGACTCTGTCTCCAGAGGCACACAGCCACGAGTTGCAGGTACCCATCCAGATTGAAGCTACTATCGGATAAGCCCACAAAGCCCAAAATAATTAAGATTGAAAATCTCACCCGCACAGCACCTGGTACCAAATCGTGTTAGGCACGGGTTTCCAGATCGATTACAGTTACAGAGGAGTGACTTACCTTGGATGAGGAATGCAACGTTACACCCCCATACACCAAGTGAAATCCACACAGCCAATTTCTTTCTATTCCAAATTGCAATGCTGACAACCATAATGAGCGCTTCAACCAGGGACGTAGTCGCGGCGCGAAAATATAGGTAAAGACATACATGCGAAGGACAATTAATAGCGAAGCGGATGCCGTAGACAGGAAGGAAAGGCTCTGCGACATAGGGATACATAGGTGGGTAAGTATCCCCGGGGGCTTCGAAACGAATTGGTGGCGGTGCTCACGATTACGAAAGAAATCCCGACCTTGAAATCGTGGCTAGTCAGGGTCCAAGCACAATGCAGTCGGCGCGAAAAACAACACTCACCTGACAATTGATCTTAGTCGTGGTGTCCATAAGGACAAAGCCAAGAACCACGCCTATCAGGGTAGAGAGGCGAGCAAGGGAGTATACCTATAGAACGAGCAATTCAGTTTGAGGATCCGATGTGTCAGTATCAGGGGAGAGCAAAGCGGAGCGCGTATATCCACGTACCCATATCGTCCACCGGTAGTGGCGGCGTCCTTGAAGGACACCCCATTCATATTCGAGAGTGGTGAAGAACTCCCAGCTAGGGGTGAGGAATTGAGTCGCGCGTCACGCTGGTGAGAAAAAAAACTGATGCAGCAGGGCAACTCACATGAAGAGGCCGCTCATGGTGTGCCAGAACTTGTGGACGGCCACTGTGAGAGGGAGGATTTAATGTGCTTCTGACCCCGCAATGCACAGTGGAAACAGTGCACGCACAGGAATCCTGCGCGATCACAGCGGGATCGCGAAAGTTGACCATACTGCCAGGAACGGGATATGTGGGGAGGAGGGTTTGGGGTGAGGTTGTTCCGACGAGTTGCACCGTCCGACGGTGTACATATATAGATACTTCATGCCAGACTAGAAAGCCGTGTGGCCCATGTGTCACATCATGATCCTACTCCTGGTGAGTAAGGTCCTAGCGCCACCGCTGTGGGAGCCGCAGTGATTAATGATTATCATAAATGGCAATTGAGTAGGCCGTAATGATCATGATGAGGAGCGTACTGTACCTGCTAATGCTTTGAACTCCTTCCTGACGCCTAACGACTGCTATGCTATGCCGCGGACTTGCCCAGAATATTGTGTCGTGGAGTGATATGCAGATATGCAGCTAGGTGAGTACTTGGCAGATGACCCGATATTGGATGAAAAGCCGGGCTCAATGCAGCAAGCAATGCAGGAGATTTTTGGGGTCTGATGAGGTTTGGGTCGCGTGGAAACTACTCCTTAATCAAAATCACGTGCGTTGTACCCACGCTGAACTCCATGCGCCACGCTGACACTGTTGCGGCCCCCTCATCATCGTAAATGAATAAATAGGCTGATAAGGAAAGGGGAAAACCCACCACCAAGGCCCTAGCCATCAGAAAGACCGAAAAAAGTTGCAGGAATATAACTCGATACAAGATGGCCAGGGCTGGGAGCGACGAGACACCAAGAGCGGGCGCCCAGAAAAGAGCAATGCGGTGACAATAGGAAAGCGTGGGATTCAACTTGACACTGAAGGCACCGCGAGGTCGAGGTCGGTCAAGCGGCCACTTAAAAAATGCCGGTGCTTTCTGGCTTGCTCTCATTTCTTTTCGCCCTTCCCCTCCGTGCTGGTCACACATCAATACATCGGGTCAGTAGTAGAGTCGTTTATCGTTGATCGTTTTGTTCAACTTGGCGTCTGGGTCAGACCTCAGGCCTCAGTGCTGGTGACACCTGCCCCATGGAAACATCCCATCCGGGGCCACACTCTTGGCCACACTTGCCTGACATGAAGTTAACGGTCATGGTGGGTAGGGGAGCCCATGGCTCGCTAGAATTACAAGTAAGTTAATTCGCGCAAGTTGTGGGGTGCTCATCCGGGTTGTTCCGGTCAGGTCAGTTCAAATAAGTTATCTCACATCAAAACGTTGATTGAACTGGCTTAGCTAGGCTCCGAGTCGGCATCTTTTCCTAGAGAGCCCTCCGCAACTCTCATGGCGACACCGATCAAATCTATAAGGGAAAGTGACTACGTTTTTGATGTCCTCGTTGGCTACGTATGCGGCGGATTTTTTCCCACTAGACGCGCACCACTGGACTGGCCTTCGGACAAGCACGTGCCCTCTAATTGCCAATTCAGATGGGATGACTCGACTATAAAGTACCAAAACATCTGGTTTTTGTCGTACTGTAGATTAAAAGTGGCTCGAATAGCCTTGGGTATAACACTGGCAAATAACTCATGCTCGCGTGGACGCCGCGCGTGCACTCGAATTTCGCTCGTTTTCGCATCTTGACATTGCCTGCACCCGAGCGTCGCCACAATCGTCGCACAATGAATATGGGTGTAAATGAGGGGTTTCTGGGTATGGGTATGAAATTTTCTATCCAGGGGAATTCGCTTCCAAATTGCAGTTTCTATGGGAGTCGGCCCGCCATCTCGCCCTCAAGCACCTCGTCGCCGCTCGCTGCGATTGAGTTATGCCATAGCTGCCCATCCATAACACTCGGAGAGCTCGTCTGCGACTCTGGATACTGCTCGTAGACGGCGTGCATATTTACCTCCATCCGGGCGACAGGAGTACGCGCGCGCGGGGTGTCCTTGGTCCTCGAGAATATGTGACTATCTGCTTGTGGGTCGTCCTGTATGCTACAAGGAATAGAGCACTGTGAGCATGGATAAATATGGAAAGAAAGGATGTCTGACATGTCGGTGGTCTCAGAAGCAAAGTCTACTAGAGAGCGATACATTCGGGTCGCAGCAATTGCCAATATGATTACCGCAGGCACTTGGAGCATCTGTGTTGACGGGAGGTGAAAAACGACTTCATGTCACCGCAGATTCTGGATATACCTGATTGAGTGGACCTGGTATAGACAGGAAAATTGTGTTCAGTCCCTACTCATTGACGGACCGGACAGATGGAAGGACTACCATTCAAATTCAACGAAATCAACACCTGGAGAGTAAAATAGTGATGAGACGAAAGAAGAGGCGCAAGAAATCCCGAGGAACCTACAGTTGGTGGAACCTCAGTGATTGTGGCAAGGAAGAACCAAACGACACCCTTGCGGAGTAGAAAGCCCATCAATGAGTGAAGAACACACCGTGGCCGCCGAGAAACAGACCTGTTTCCACATGAGATGTGCCAGACAGGACGTGCCACCTCCATAACGGCGTATGCGGAGCAGCCCAACGAGCATAAAGAGAAGTAAAATTACGTCGGTAATGAGCGTGACGATGATGTTAAGTTTGCCGCTTTCGCTGTTGGGTACCATACAATTTTCTTGCTGAGGCAGGCGCTTTGCGCGGAGCTGTAGAAGAGGTAAGCCTTGAAAGTAAATACATAGTTGAAATAGTCTATTTACTCGCGCGGACCCTGATACCAAACGCGTTGTAAGAGACTACAGGCTGACAGAGGATGGAGCGGGGGGCTGTTACCTTGGATCAGGAATGCGATGTTGGTCACCCATACGCCCGTTGCAATTGCTATAACCACCCTGTCTTTGTTCCAAACGGCGATTCTAGGGGCCTTCATGAGCGCCTGATTGACGAAGATCGAGAGCCATGGCGGAGGACGTACACGCGCAGTAACATCAATAACGATGCAGCGATAATGGCAATGGAACCAAAGATCTATAAAATGTGAAAACAAGACATTAATTGTTCTCTCGTTGGTGGCAGGAACACAACTATTCTCACGGTTTCAAAACTGATCCAGACCTTCAGATCGCGGCCCGTCAGAAAGCAGGCATGAAGTAGATGAGGGCATGGAGTTCACCTGACAATTGTACGGGGTAGTAGCATCAAGGCCGATAAGGTTCAGAATCACGAATGCGAGGACGGACAGGCGCGTGAGTGAGTATATCTTTTGAAAGGAGAGATTAGTCTTAAACCCCGGTGTTGGCGAGGACGAATGCAAAGTATTACAGACCCATATTGACCAGCGGTAGGGGCGATGTCCCCGGATGACGCTCCACTCGTATTCAAGACTGGTGAAAAACTCCCAGCTGGGGGCGGAATATTGAAATGAGTGACGGGGAGGATAAATGCTGGCGGGAAGACTGACAGGTAGAGACTATCCACTGCGTGACAGAGCTTCACGAGTGCCCCTGTGAAAAAAAAGGGGCCTCAGCTTTCCATGCGCCGGAACCACTGACCACGCACACGAATCGAACAGGACCACCACGGGATCGTGGTAGTTGACCATCCTACCTGGTGAGGGATGTGACAGTGAGGGGAGTAGTTAAAAGCATTTCTGAGAGCACTTCACACTTGCACACATGGACAAGGGGTTGCTACCTTGTCATCCTATTTGGCAATGGGGGGCATCAACAATTCGAAGGAGCGCCCAGCGCCCTCGGACAATGCAGAACATGGCGATGCAGATGGCAACACAGGTCACATTACGTCATTGCCCCATGGAGTAAGTAGAAAGAGGGTTGGCAGGTTGGCGGGTGCTACAGTAGGGGTTGAACGCTGTGTTCAAATCCTGGAATAGCTGTGACAAAGTGGTGCAGTGTGAGACCCCTAACCCTAACCAGCGAACGGGACTTGTTGATAATATACTGGTGGAATACCGGATCTCTCCGAATCCGAGAATTCGGGTCCGACGTGGCAACCGTAACCGACCAACTTCGACAATTCCGCCGACGAAACTATCATACTGTATCCTTCCTGTCATACACAGTACGCTACTACAGTAGTGCTGTATGTCGAATCTCTTTCCTCTTTGTCCATGAGTACAGTCTGCTAGGAGACCCACGCGACGCTCGAGCTTATCGCTGCATTTAAGTACGACGGTAACCGTCGAATCCAAGGCAAATGCCTCGCTGCTCCTATAAGCTCACTGGAGAACCTCACTCGCTTCAAGTTGCTATCTAGTCCATGCCAGGCATCGTTCTATTCAGCGCGCTGCCAACAGAGATTACTGGTGACTAGGGTTCTGTCGGATATGGTATTCTACAAGGTCCTGGTCATTGCCAGCCTCGTGCGCCACGTGCGGCATGGCACATGCCCATTCGTGAGTCGCAACAAACGGTGGTTTCGGCCTTCAATCCGGTGCTTCCAAGGCCCAGTCTTCGTTACAGTGAAGGTGTGCCCCTTAAATCGTAGCGAAGGACCACGCGCCTGTTATCGAGAGCTTCGACGATAGACAGGTGATCCTTCGCTGCCACGGCGCGTTCAACCATACGGTGGGGTATAGGTTATTGCATGAGCCAGCCTACGACGATGGACTGGTGCTGTGCACGACAGCCCTGGTTGTGATGGACTCCTACTTTCTTTCTGACGTAAATTCTCGTCATATTACTGGGCTCTTTTTGTACAGTCAATAGTTTGAAAAATAGACTGTAGCCAGCGACACGAACGTGAGTACGACCATTTGACGAGAAAACCAGTGGAGAAGGAATGTTATGGAACCCCCTTCGACCTCAAAGCTCAAAAGGCGGAACGTCCTGCCCCTTTTTCGTCTCACTCGCTCGTCGCTTTCGGTGTTATCTCTCCTCCACGAGGGCCATCATTATCCCTACCGGGAGTTTCTGTAAAAGGTCCAGTCGACTAATTCAGTTATATAAGTAATTCCTCATGGTCGGTTTGTCTGTTTCCTCCCATCGTCGCAGGCGTCTATCATGTAAGTTACTACACTGTTACTACTACGCACATGGGAGATCTCTCGACAACTGTGCCAACCCCATCAAAGTCTAAACAGGGAAAGTACAAAAGCATTCAGTCCCAAATTGCGGATTTTTGTCCAGCGGCTCAGCTCACTGTTCCCCTCTCGAGAAGTTCATCGCTGCTCCTTACGAGCGGGTTGTGCCGCAGCTGTTCATCCACGACGGTAGTCACGGTACAAGAGTCATCGCTCAGGTGGCTTGTCTCCGACGCTGGATACTGCTCGCAGACGGTGTGCATAGTGACCTCCATCCGAGTGACCGAGAGACGCGCTTGCGGGGTGCCCTTGGCTCTCGGGAATATGGGACCACTTATTTGCGGATTATCATAGACTCTGAAAGGACACGATCAGCCTGGAGAAATAGGAATGGAAGTATTTCTAACATGTCGGTGGTCTCAGAAGCAAGGTCTGCCAGAGAGCGATACATTCGGGTCGCAGCAATTGTCATGATTGTCATCGAAGGCATCTGGAACATCTTTATGGTGGGATGACGTTAAAAATGACTCGGCGTCTGATAGTCACAGATCCGACATACCAGATTGAACGGATCTGATGTGGGCAGGGGAATTGAGTTCAGTCCACTCTTTATCGATTGACCGGAGATGAAAGTAATACCATTCAGATTCAACGAAACGAATACCTGGAGCGTAACGAAGGGATAAGATGGGAAGGGGTGAAAAAAACCCTCGAAGAACTTACTGCCGGCGGAACCTCAGCAATAGTGGCAAGAAAGAGCCAAACGACACCCTTGTGGGGAGAAAAGAGAATCAACGAAAGAAGAGCGCCAGGGCTACCGAGAATCAAACCTGTTTCCACATGAGGTATCCCAGACCAAACTTGCCGCATCCATAACGGCGTATGCGGAGCAACCCAACGAGCATGATGAGAAGTAAAATGACATCGGTAACGAGAGTGACGATGATGTTTAGCTTGGTGCTTTCGGTGTTGACCACTATACAGCCTTCTTGCTCGGGTATCCATTTTGCGCGGAGCTGGAGGTGAGGTGAGCCCTGAAGGTACAAAACAATTAGATGAGATGATTACCCGTGCTGTCCCTGACATAGAAAGTGTTTGTAAGGGATTCTGGCATACGGGAAGGTCGGAACGGAGCGACTCTTACCTTGGATCAGGAATGCGATGTTAATCGCCCATACACTGATTGCAATTGCCTTAACAACCATGTGTCTATTCCAAATGGCGATTCTAGAAGCCCGCATGAGCACCAGAAGTAGATAAAAAAATACAAATGGAAGAAAAGGACATACATACGAAGTACTATCAATAGCGATGCTGCCACAAAGGCAGAATAGCCAAAGATCTATGAAATGGGAAAATAGGATGTCACGCGTTCACTCGTTGGAGACCGGAGCTCATTGGTGAGCACGCTTACCAATTCGAAAGTGATCAACACCTTCGGATCGTGGCCAGTCAGAAGGCAGGTGTGAGAAAGTAGATGTAAGATAGGCGCTCACCTGACAATTGTAAGGAGTAGTAACGTCAAGGTCGACAAAGTTCAGGATCATTGCCACGAGAGCGGCCAGCCGCGTGAAAGAGTATATCTACCGAGAAGTAACATATGAGTCCCACACTCTAGCGTTGGGCGAGGGACGTCAAAGCGATTCAAAAACATTACAGACCCATATTGACCAACGGTACGGCCGATGCCCTCGAACAACACGCCACTCGTACTCAAGACTGGTGACAAACTCCCAGCTGAAAGTGGAATGTTGGTTTGGGTGGAAGGGAGTATTAACACTGGTGGGAGGACTGACAGATAAAGACCATCCACTGCGTGGCAAAGCTTCACAAGTGCCCCTGTCAGAAAACGAGGGTTAGCATTCAAAGCGCTGGAATAAATGACCGATGTGATCACGCACATGCGTCCAACTGGACGACCTTGGGGTCGCGAAAGTTGACCATCTTGGGCCAGCGATCGCGAAGCGTTTGACAGCGGGGGGAATAGTGTAGTAGTAAAGAGTGACAGGTTTTTTAAAGCGATTCACGGTGCTACGGGTAAATGAAGAGAGACACCCGGTTCCTCTTCCTGATATATACGATGGACAAAATGCTCCATGTGACATATTCATGGGCGGCATCATGGTTCGATAGAGCGCCCAGCGCCCTTACATGCGATACGACAGGAACGGGGGCTGCATATCGTGGTTGTCTTATTGTAGCGAAGAGGGTCGCCATGTACAAGGGGTGGGTACCGCGTGAAAATCCTGGAAATACTTTGTGGTGTGCTGGAAGCCGAGATAACAGCCTAACCAGTGTCTGACGTCTGACCATCGACGTGGGAACAGTGAAAAATAGAGCTGATTACTTAATGCTCCACGCCACCATTCGTTGACTTGTTGCCGGGGGCCGGAGGCACCCTCAGAGTTCCGCACCGAGAAAATGCCGGTCAGCGTTCAAAGCAAAGTACGAATATGCACTAATTAACCGCCGGAGCAAAGTCGTCCTCTTTCCCAAAGCCATCCTCTTTTCATCCCACCATTGATCGCGATCCTTTGCTCCGAGTTTCACCAACGCGGAGAAACATGGACTAATAACTCGTGTATATCAGTCTATGCCATGCTAGTCAACTCCCCGCGTCTCTCTAGTGTACTAGTTCATGGGGGTTGACACCCAGCGGTCCTTCGATGTTGATGCACGAGCCAACAGCTCCATCACGGTTCGTCTCTATCGCCGGGTACTTCATGTTGTCCTCGTAAACCACCCCCTCAGCCTGGTAGAACCAAACCGACTCAATGGGGGTTCACGAGGGTCTAGTAGGGACTGCACGAAGGCCACCTGGGGGGCTATCCTGTGGGCTACGCACTCAAACAATTGGGATTAGTGCTAAGGCAGGAAGAAGGTAGACTGTCGTACATCTCTGAGATCTCGGTGCCACAGACAAAGTCAGCCAGAGAGCGATACATTCGTGTCGCCGCTATTGACATCATGATCAACGAAGGAAGTTGGAACACCTGGATTGTTTAAAGGCGTTATATCTGGGTGGACAAGTCGCAAACAGGAACGTACAAGGTTGAATGGGTCTGATGTTTGCAGGATGGAACAGTTTTTTTTATCAACGACCTTCGTTGGTATTATAGAGAAAGATAGAAAGTACCATTCAGATTTAAACCGATGAATACCTGCAAAGGGCGTGACAGTCAACTATAAGAGAACTAGAAACCGTGAATGGGCGCACCACCGGAGGGACCTCAGCTACGGTGGCAAGCAAGAGCCAAATGACACCCTCATGGACAGAAAGCCTTGCATGAGTGTAATTATTTACCCTTTCGAGCAGTAACTGTACCTGTTGCCATAGGAGGTGACCGAGACGAAAAGCCCCACTTCCGCAACAGCCCAGGCGAACCAAACCAACAAGCATTATGAGAAGTAAGACAATGTCGGTAACGAGAGTGGAGATTAGGTTAGGTTTGTTTCCCTCTGTGTTGAGAATAACGCAGGTATCCTGATCAGGGAACCATGCGGAGCGAAACTTCAACGGGATGAGTCAGAAAGTCGTGAGCAACTAGAATCGACTTATTCACCCTTGTGATTCCTGATGTAAAACCAGTTGTGGTGGTTATTGATGGCTGTCTGAATGATGGATTGGGAGAGGCCTACCGAGGATGTGCAATGAAATATTGGTCCCCCATATGCTCAGTACAGCTACCAAAACGAACTTGTTCTTATTCCAAATGGCGATGCTAACGGTACCCGTGAGCTCATGTTTCGTAAACGAAGTGTCGATAAGGACTCACATGCGAAGTATAATCAACAGAGAAGCAGCCATAAAGGCCAGGTAACCAAAGACCTGCAAGGGTGAGAACAGTGCGCTAAGCTTCAGACTGGAGCGCATTAGTGAGCACACTTACAAGTTCGAAACGGACCCAGGCCTTAGAGTCATGGCTTATAAGGTCCGAGGGCATGAGGTTCCGAAGCACCGAAGCACATACCTGACAGTAGATTGGAGATGTAGCTTCCAGACCCAAAATGTTCAAGATAACGGCTACAAGGGTGGCTATGCGTGTAAAGGAGTAAATCTAGCAAACGAGTATTTCGGCCCAAGACCCCAGGTGAGTGAAAAAAAAAACACCCAAGGGATGTACCAATCAGTACGGACCCATATTGACCATCGGTAGGGGCGACGACCCCGGATTATGCTCCATTCGAAGTCAATGGTCGTGACGAATTCCCAGCTGCCAGTGAGTGTGTAGGGTTGATGTACATGACATTAAAAGAAAGGGGGGACTAACAGGTAGATACTATCCACAGATTGCCAGAGCTTCACAAGTGTCGCTATCAAAGAACAGTTATGGTGAGCTCCCAAGGCACATGAGCCAGAAGAACGACTGAACACACAGAAACCCGATTGAATTACAAGGGGGTCACGGAAATTCACCATCCTCAGACTGAGAGGAAAGCAGTAGGGCGATACCGTGTGCAGGAGATATGGGCTAGCAATGCTGCAACGCTGCTTATAAGCACCGAATATGTGCATGTTTCATGACCATAGTCACCATACGTGGCATTTTTGGTTGCCTGTCTTGTTATACCCGAGAGATCTTTAAGTTACTATTGCTGCATGGAGCTAGCTGTCAAACCTAATATTGGCTGTGATTTCCAAGCCATAATTTATCAGATTGGCACGGATGATCATATTTTGATCGTGCCCAAGTGCCCAGGCACACGATTGAGTTGTAATGTGGGGGTAAACGTGAGAATATTGTTATATCATTGTGTCGTCCACATCATGATGGCGGGTAAAAGGTGGTTATACTGTATGCCTGGCACGGATATATAGTACAATCGGTACTGTGCCCTGCAAGCCAGGGACGAAGACGCAGAATGTAGGACTGAAATTAATGATTAATTAGACAACCCTGTCAATGGCTCACACCTTTGCTCAGATCTGTGCCACGTCCCGTACCTGCAATGCCCTTCCCTCAGATGCTCCTGTGGCCCAGTGAGAGCCTCTCAGTGGGAGAGTGATGGTCGTAATCCATCATGGTGTTCAATCCTCGTCGTCATAAAGTAAATGGGTTGCATTGCATCGTCTTACGTACAACCGCCCAAGATTTATCGCGCACGTGATTGACGTGAACAACGGGGTACATAGTAGTTTACCTGAGCTGTATTACATAGCGAAGTTGGCCGTATTATGATCACTTATCACTTAATATATAACATTCCCTCAGTTCAAACTCGGAACGTGACAAGTCGGGTCGATGTTTGTCCCTTGTACCTGTGTGTGCGAATGGCTTTCCAAAAATGGGTTTATTAATAATTCACA
>Ga0307509_10009002_pt1 | contig 12588 bp, 16 predicted proteins | sample 10_EM_MG_FD_202245 | JGI IMG/M metagenome (GOLD analysis project Ga0307509, IMG submission 202245) | Populus trichocarpa ectomycorrhiza microbial communities from riparian zone in the Pacific Northwest, United States - 10_EM | ecosystem: Host-associated > Plants > Roots > Unclassified | place...
TGATTCCGAACCAGTTGCAAGGGCTGTCTCCAGCCCAAGAAGACAGGAGAGACTGGCTTTGGTTGTCAAGACTGACTTTCCATTCTAGAAGAGCTTCCGCTTCCTTCCTTCCATTTGCTACTTCAGCTCCAGTAGCCGAGTAAGCAAAAGAAGCAAGGAAGGAAGCATAAGCAAGTAAGGAAAAAACCAAAAAAGGTGTGGATAAGAGAAAGATGTGGGAAGCCATGGCGTTGGTGGTTTAATTTCTTAAAAAGGATGTATAAAATGATTTGCCCTGCATACGTATATATATGGGAGCTATAAGGTGGAAATTTCCTTTATGCAGGGGCAAAACTACAGGGAGGTCAGCTTGATCATAAATAGGCAAACAGTCAAGAGAAGAAAAATACATGCTGATATATAATAGCAAGTGATAACCTAATTATTCAGCCTATGAAATTTCTTTGAATCATCACATCTTTCAATTCTACCATGGAAAATGGCTTTGACAATGGAAGCCATTGAATTATGAAGTCGTGTTAAATAATATTCGTTACCAATATATCTTAATAGATTTACTGGACAACTACCTCCAGAAGTCATGTCACAAGAAGTGATGAAGATAAATTCAACGTAGCCCAAAAAGCTATATTTTTTAGAAATAAAATATATTATGATACTTTTTTTATCCTTAATTTAAATCATTTAATTTTTCTTATATATTTATACTAGTTTTTGTTTTGTTTTTATTGAATAAATAACGTAAAATCATATTAATAAAAAATAAGGAATCATGTTGAAAATTTATTTTGTTTTAATGAAATTCAAATTATTACTTTTCTTAAAATAAAAAAACAATTTAATTATCATATAATTAAATAAAAAAATTAAAAAAATTTCTATGAGATCACATATTTTAATACGTATTTATCTCTCAACTTCCTGACCTAGTATTTAGATAGTGTTAATATCTTTTATAATATTTTTTTGATATGTTTTTGTTTTACCTTTTAGTTTCCTGTGCCCACTTAATTTCAAAGAGAAACCTCAAATTTATCATTCAAGAATGGTCTCAATTATACATTTAAAATACATTTTGCATAAATTATATAATTAAATAATTTTTATTTTTCAATTGTACCATTATATTAAATATAATTAACGAAAAAGTTAAGTATTTGCGTGCTCCTCACATAATCATTACCAGAGAAGGAAATTAAAAGGGATTTTTCTTCAATTTCTTAACAAGACAAGTCACATGCTTCACATGAGATCAAAATATAAAATTCCAAGTCTTTTAAATAGTATTCGTGATTATTCGTTCACATGTCATTCTGTCATCCAGTATTAAAAGATAAATTCCTTTCAATTTTATCTTATAAAAGGGATCATGTGAGAAATGCATAGATAATTAACAATTTCATTAACTATATTTAACGGGATGGTTCAATTGAGAAATAAAAATTCTTTAATAGTGCAATTGATACCAAAAAAAAAAAAACTTTCGGTGTACAAACTTTTGGTACTTCTGCTTATTAGAACCACAAACTTTTGGTCCCTACCATACCTTCTTTTTCTTCAGAAAAAGATGGCATAGAAATTGATGCAGCAAGTGACAATTATCAAATATCTTACCATTGCTATTTTGCTAGGGTACCACTTGAGCTGTAAACTCAGGCGTAGCTTGGACTTGTAATTAGGGTTACCTGGATTATGACATCAAGTGAAAATAGTGGGGCTACTGTGATGGCCATGGATCTGATTCACCTAATAAAATTCTATCTGCATGTGTATCATAAATGGCACAAGTTGAGGAGTGCTGATTCTACAACCTCATATTTCAGAATAAATAGGAGGCTTAACCTAATAGTTAATCAACCCTTTCTATATATATATATATATATATGTGTGTGTATGGCAATATACAATAGCAATGATGGAGGTTACCACACAAGAGTATGTCTACAATATTTCCTGTATATAATATTTCCTATATAAATACATTCTATAAAATGTCACCTCAAGCTGAGGGTAGAGGATTAACCCGAAACTTGAAACGAAAAGCAGTAAACGAAGAAGTAGGAAGTGGCTTAGTGAAGACATTGGCAAGTTGATCCTGAGAGAAAATAAAACGAATCTAAATCTCCTTCTTTGTAACTCTATCTCGGACAAAATGATAATCGACCTCAACATGTTTTGTGCAAGCATGAAAAACAGGATTCGCAGACAAATAAGTGGCACCAAGGTTGTCACACCAGATGATAGGAGCAGAAGCAGATATAATCTGGAGATCTATTATTAAGTACTGAAGCCAGATAACCTTAGCAGTGCCATCGGCTAAGGCTTTGTACTCAGCTTCAGTAGAAGAGCGAGCAACTGTGCGTTGCTTACCGGATTTCCACAAAATCAACGTCTAACCAAAGAACACAAGGTAACCACCCGTAGATTTTCTATCCTCAACACTACCTGCCCAATCTGCATTTGTAAAACCATGTAAGGCAAAAGAAGAACTGCGAGTAATATCTAAGCCATGTGATGTCGTACCTCGAAGATAACGCAAGATGCGTTTCACGACAACCTAATGAGAATCTGTAGGAGCATGCATAAATTGACAGATTCTGTTAACAACAAAGCAAATATCCGGGCGTGTAAAAGTGAGATATTGAAGAGAACCCATAATTTGACGAAAGCGTGTAGCATCAGAAAACAATGGATCGGGCAGAATGGTAGCTTTGGATGTAGAAATAGGAGTATCAATAGGTTTGCAAGATAACATACCAACCCGAGTGAGGATGTCAAGTGTATATTTATGATGGCGGAGCATAAGACCCATACTAGTAGACTGAACCTCAATACCCAAAAAATAATGAACAGAACCCAAGTCACGAAGTTTAAATTCTGAGCTCAGTAGTTGAATGAGGCGTTGGAGCAGAAAAGAGTTACTACCCGTAAGCAGAATATCATCAACGTAGACCAGAAGATAACAAATATCAACACCATTAGAGAAGATAAACAATGAGGTATCCACCTTAGAGGCACAGAAACCAACATATAACAGGAAATCATTCAGACGAGTGTACCAAGCCCGCAGAGCCTGTTTTAAACCATATAGAGATTTATGCAATCGACACACATGAGAGGGGAGAATAGAATCAACAAAACCTGGAGGTTGTTTCATGTAGACCTCCTCGTCAAGAACACCACTGAGGAAGCCATTATGGATATCAAGCTGATGAATTTTCCAACCACACGAAACGGCAATGGAGAAGACTAATCTAACGGTCGCCTGTTTGATGACAGGACTAAAGGTTTTAGAGTAATCAATACCTTCTTGCTGAGTGAAACCTCTAGCAACCAGACACGCCTTATACCTCTCGATGCTACCATCAGATCTACGTTTAATCTTGTACACCCACCGACTACCAACAACATTCATGGAGGGGTGAAACGACACTAAGGTCCAAGTTCAGTTTGCGTGTAAGGTCTGAGTTTCCTCACACATAGCACTATGCAATGCCTCATATCTGTTAGCATCATTAAAAATAAATGGCTCATGAGAGGGAGGAGAAACTACCCGGCTGAAGGAGGCAGCAGAGATTGCGGTAGTGGCGGTGGACTGCGTTGTCTTGGGCTATCTTGGATGAAGGACCATGGGATGTTGACGAGCAGCTGGGCATAGAGAAGTGTGGCCTGTACCTGGAAGGTGCTGAAGAGGATATGAGGAGAGGTCTACACAGAGCTGCAGACCAGTTGGAGAAGCAGTGGAGGGACTGGTCGACACTGCAGACACTGGTGAGGCTGTGGCAGAATTGGGCTGCTTTGCTGCAGTAGACCTGAGAACATGCGCATCCGGTGATGGAGAACCTGTTCCTGCACAATGATCATTGGAAAGACATGGTGACAATATGACAATGTGGGATGGTGATGAAGGGGTGGCAGAATCTATGGGCAAAAGGTTAGTCTGGTGGGGTGCGGCAGAGGGCAGAATTGGGTTGTTGTTGGGGCCGGTTTGGTAAGTAGAAGGCTGAAAACATGGAAGAGGGTTCAAGGATGGAAGATAGGTAGGTTAGGTGGGAGGTACCAGTGAGGATGTTACATGTTCAGACTTCGCAAAAGGAAAGATATTTTCATGAAAACGAACATGATGGGAGACATAAATACGATGAGATTCTAAATCAAGACAACGATAACCAAGATGGGATGAGCTATAGCCTAACAGCACACAAGGAGAAGACTGGAAATCTAATTTATAAGCATGATATGGACGCAAAACGGGGAAACAAAGACACCTAAAAGTACGTAGGAAGTTATAATCAGGAGTGCGATGAAACAGACACTCAAACAGAGATGTATTTTGGAGAATAAGAGTAGGCATGCGATTAATAAGGTATACCGATGATTCAAAAGCAAAGTTTCAAAATCGCAACGGGGCACTACACTGGCCGAAAAGGGTCAGGCCAGTTTCAACAATATGTCAATGACGACGTTCAACAGTGCCATTTTGTTCATGAGTATGAGGACAAATTAACCGATGATGAATACCAATGGTCTGAAAAAATTTATTTAATTTATGATATTCACCGCCCCAATCAGTTTGAACAGATTTAATTTTAAGTGAAAGTTGACGCTCAACAAGTGTTTGAAAACCTTGAAAAGTGGAAAAGACATCAGATTTCGCAACAAGCGGATAATACCATATATGTTTGGTATGCGCATCGACAAAAATAACAAAATAGCAGAAGCCATCAGAAGAAAACATAGGAGCAAGACCCCAAACATCACTAAAAATTAAATCAAGTGGGGCAGAAGTTTTGTGACTTGTAGGTCGCAATGACAAACGGGACGACTTGCCTAAATGACAAGCTTGACATTGGGTAAGAGAACGTCTAGAAGTACATACGATTTTATTGCTGGAAACTAACAAATTTAAAATGCGAGGGGTTGGATGACCCAAACGACAATGCCACAGGTCGGCAGTCACGGAGATGCAAGGAGACCAAAAAGCTTGAGGAATTGACGTGGCAGAAGACTCGGAGAGGACATAAAGACCATCATGACTCTGACCGAAAAGGAGAACTTCCTTGGTGGCGAGATCCTTCACATACAACATAGAAGCGTGAAATTCAAAATAAACATGATTATCACAACGGAATTTTTTAATAGATAACAACGGTTTAGTAATGTGAGGCACATGGAGAACATTAGATAATGTAAATATGCGTTTTGGGGAATGTAATGTAGTATGTCCAATATGGGATATGTCAAGGCCCTTATCGTCACCAACATGCAAATAATCATTACCAAGATAGGGTGCAGAATCGGTCAGAGTTCAAGATCAGGTGTGACGTGTTGATTTGTGCCGGTGTCGGGGAACCAAGTCGCAGCAGAAACATTCCCAACAACAAGGTGAGTAGAGGGCTGCTGAGTGCTGCTGTGAAACTGGGAACAATAGGGAGCTGTGTGATCGAAACTGGAGCACAAATGGCAGCGTACATGCTGCTGTCCAGACCACTGCCCAGCACTGGAGTTGCGCCTGGTCTGCTGCTAGTGGTTTGGCCGCCAATCTGCAGCAAATTAGTCCTTGTTCTAGGGAGTGTAATGGTTGCTATTGGGATGCCAATTACCTCTAGAATGACCCCTGTTGCGGCTAAAGTTGGGGCTGTGATGAGACATAGCATGATGAGCAGAAAACTATGGTGTTGGCAGCAGTGGTGGCTGCTGCGGTAGAGAAGAAGAACACAGTAGAGAGGGAGTGGCAGCCATAGAATGGAAAGAGTTCTTGTGCAGAAATTCATGGGTAAGAAGGTGGCTGTGAAGATCAACATATGACAGCGGCTCTGCCTTGGTTATGAGACTCGTTACCAAGTCTTTGAACTCGCCACGAAGGCCACGAAACACATAGAGATTGAAGTCTTTAAGAGACATTGGGCAACCAGCAGCAGCCAATTTGTCAAATAACAATTTGGCTTGCTGCATGTATATACTAACCAATGAGTCACCTTGTCGAAGGTCTTGAAAGGAGCCATGGAGTTGCATGATACGAGAACTAGACGGAGAGGCAAGCGATTTCTCAAGAGTGCGCCAAACACAATGCGAGGTAGAACAATCTACCACGAGATGCAACACATCCACGGAGAGAGAGGAGAGTAAAGCACTCAAAATAAGTTGATCATGTTGCTTCCAACAAAGAAAAGAAGGGCTGATGGTAAAGGAAGAACCAACAGAATTGTCAAAAATATAAGATGGAGGACACGACACTAAGCCGTTAACGAAGTGAAAAACACCTTGACCAATGAGATATGGCTTCATCTGCATTCGCCAAAAGAGATAATTTGTGTTCGTAAGTTTCAACGAAACAACTTGGTGGGTGTTTGATAAAGGAACGATAGCTAGAGTATGTGTTCCCATGAAAGGCAAAGGAACGACAGAGACTTGTGAGGAAGAATCAGAGACATGCTCTGCAAGTGTAAGCTGCTGTTGGGGAGAAAAGACACCACCGGCAGCAGCTTGGGGATGGTTGGCCGGTTGTGCTGCACCACCGGTGGAGAGAGAGAAGTCGGCGGCAGCAGTAGAATCCATGTAGGAAAAATAGAGAGAAAGCCGGCTGCAAAGGGAGGGAGGGAAAAAAGAGTTCTGAAGACAGAAAGCTCTGATACCAAGTTGAGAATAATTAGGAGACTTAATCTAATGGTTAGCCAACCCTTTCTATATATATGTGTAGGGTAATATACAATAGCAATGGTGGAGGTTACCACACAAGAGTATGTCTATAATATTTCTTGTATACAATATTTCCTATATAAGTACATTCTATAATACTGAGCAACCAAATTCACAACATCTTCCTCTCGCAAAGGGCATTAATTTATATGATTAGGTGCAGCGCAATGAGGAATATAAGAACAAAGAATTATGACATTTATAGGATGCAAAACTTGTCTGCTAGCTTTACAATCATGTATGCTAATTATATATCACTGATGATTGATGAGGAGCTGATAATTTAACAACACTCCTGACCCTGCCATTTTCACCGTTTTCTACTTGTACATTAAATGCCTGGATCTTGAGACTGTAAACCGTGGTAGTGGACTACGACATGTGCTCCCAAAAGTTGAGCCTTCGATGACAAGTTTAACTTTTCTGCTTGAACTATAATCCAAAGGCCCAGAGTGGTGAACATTTCGATGTTTATTATCCGTGCTGCGAAGGCTTCCTCTATCCATATCGTACAAATGGTTATGGCTATGGGATGATGCCTCCTTAAAATAACCTTAATCATTAACACCATGTTGTGGTGTTGAATCTCCACGAGGCTGCTTCACTGCAAGAGATGTGTGAGATAGTGATACAACAGGTGAATGGCGGTGTGAGACACTTAGTAGTGCTAGAGGCATGGATGGAGAATTTGAGTAGTACTGGCTATAAATTGAGTGGATGGTCATGTCGTTCAGGCTATCTAATGCCCCAAACACATTTATGCGGGTGATGAATCAAGCCCTGCAGCCCTATATCGGTAAGAGCGTGGTGGTATATTTTGATGACATTTTAATTTACAGCATTGATCCTATAGTGCACCTACAACATCTTCGGGAAGTTTTGACCGTGTTACGTAGGGAGTAGTTCTTCGCAGAAAAACAAAGTGTGTTCTTAACTGACCATTTTTTCTGATAGGCTTTCAGTAGACGATTCGAAAATTAAAGCGATCAAACAGTGGCCACAGCTGCAAACTATGACTAATGTTTGAAGCTTCCACGGGTTGACCTCGTTCTATCACTGCTTCATTCCCCACTTTAGTGGCATAATGACCCCAGTGACTGGTTGTATGAGAAGCAATGGCAAGTTTGCGTGGGCACCTGAGGTCCAGATAGCCTTCTAAGAAATCAAGAAACGATTGACCACCGCCCCAGTACTTGTCCTACCATACTTTTCAAATCCATTTGAGCTACAATATGACGCCTCAAAGCTAGGAATTGGGGTGGTTCTGAGCCAAAATGGCAGGCCTGTCGCCTTCTTCAGTGAGAAACTTTCAGGGGCAAAATTACGGTACAACACTTATGACGTTGAATTTTATGTAGTGGTTCAAGTGGTAAGGCATTGGCAACATTATCTGTTTCTTCAAGAGTTCGTCTTATTCACTAATCTTGATGCCCTCAAACATATGAGGAGTCAAGATAAGATTTCATCTTGACGTGCATCTTAGACTGCATACTTGCAACAATTCACTTTAATTTGTCATTAAACACAAGGCGGGTACACTGAATCGAGTGGCTGATGCCCTCAGTCGTCGAAAAAATTTGTTGGTTGACATGCGTGTCAAGGTATTGGGTTTCGACTCATTTCAAAAGTTGTATGCATCTGACCTTTTCTTTGCTGCTGTGATAGAGAAAATTCAGAACAACCAACAAAGTGACTTTGTTCTCCAAGACGGGTTTATTTTCAAGGGCACCCAACTGTGCATACCTGAGTGTAGTCTCCGAACCAAGATCATACAAGAACTACACGGAGAAGCACATGTGGGAAGAGACCAGACTTGCTTGCTGGTGGTTGTGTCCTACTTCTGGCCATCAATATGGAAGGAGGTTGGTCGTTTTGTTGCGCAATGTCGGGTCTGTCAAGTTGCCAAATGAGGAGCTACCAATGTTGGTTTGTACATGCCACTTTCTGTTCCAATATGACTGTGGTCCGACATCAACATGGATTTTGTTCTAGGCCTCCCGCGTACACAACGGGGATTCGACTCCATTTTCGTGATGGTAGACATGTTTTCAAAAATGGCTCATTTTATCTCGTGCAAGAAAACGACAGATGTTGTTAATGTGGCTGAGTTGTTCTTTCGAGAAGTTTATCAGTTGCATGGGCTGCCAGAGTCAATTGTGTCGGATAGGGACACTCGTTTCCTGAGCCATTTCTAGCGGAGTCTTTGGAAGATGGTCAATACTCATCTGAATTTCAGTAGTGCTTATCACCCTCAGTCAGATGGGCAAACCGAGGTAGTGAACAAGTCGTTCAATAATCTCCTTTGTAGTTTGGTGGGTGATCACTTAAAAACTTGGGACAAGAAACTTGGCCAGGCAGAGTTTGCTCATAACCATGCAGTCAATCGTTGCACCAAGCTTAGCCCCTTTGAAATCATGTACGAGTTTCTCCCACGGTGTCCACTTGACCTGGCTAATCTCCCGAGCAACACCAAAGTTAATCACAAGGCAGAGGATTTTGTCACTCAGCTGCAGGACATTCACCACCTTACTCGACAGAACTTGCTGGAATCTATTGCCAAATTCAAATGAGATGCGGACCTAAAGCAACGTCTTATCGATTTTGAGGTGGCTGACTTTGTCTAGGTTGTGCTAACCAAGGATCGTTTTCCTATAGGTGAGTACAATAAATTGTCCGCACGAAAGATTCGTCTAGTGGAGATTATTGAGAAAATTAATTCAAATGCTTACCGCCTCAAATTTCCTAGTCATATTCGCACAACAGATGTATTTAATGTCAAGCACCTGGTTCCTTTCCACGGGGACTCGTCATCAGAGGATGAAGATCTACCAAATTTGTGGTCGAATTCTTCTCAGCATAGGGAGGATGATGCAAACCGGGTAGCAAGCTCATATTTGGGGCGCTTAGAGCACCCAAAACAACAAAAGGGCTTGACTTTGTTCGGTCATAACTTTCACAACCGAGCACTTTAAGTTTCTTACATGACAATTGGAGTTTTCTTCCTGTTTCCTCATTTAGCTTTTATTGTCCCAATTAATTAGGGGTTGTTTGCTTTAGGATATTGTCCCAATTAATTCGGGGTTGTTTGCTTTAGGAGTCTAAAAGTTTAGTTTTCTTTCCGATTCTTCATTTAGCTTTTATTTCCCAATTAATGCAGGACTGTTTCCTGATTTAATGGAGTTGTTTTAGGAGTCTAAGAGTTTAGTTTCTCTATTTATTTGATTGTAATCGCTTTGTGATGAGATAGATGGAATAAAACAAAAACTTCTTTGAGTAGTTAACTCAAAATATCTCTCTTTCTTCTGTTTTCTGCGGAATTATAGATAGAAGAAACCCTTGGGTGTTGGAACGCGTGTGAGTTCCATTCTGGTCTACATCACCAGGCCAAGCCTTTCGAGATTAGATAGCTATGCGACATCGAAAGGAATATCACCTGAAAGTTTGTTATCATTGAGTGCAAGTTCAATCAACTTTAAATTTCCCAATTCTTTGGGAATTCTCCAACTAGTTGATTTGATGAGAGATCAAGAGATTGTAGATGAGTTGTCTTTCTTAGAGCAGCTGGTATTTCTCCAGATATTTTATTTCCAGAAATTCTGAACGTTGTCAGATTGTTAAACTGCTCCCATTTCCATACAAGTTCACCATGCAATTCATTATTACTCAAATTCATGTAGTACAAATGGGGATATGTGCCAAAGCCTTCAGATATGTTTCCACTAAGTTGGTTTCTCTCAAGTCTGAGTCTCACCAAACTGCTGCAATTTTTCAAGCTTTACGGGATAGGTCCCGTGAAACAATTTTCAAACGCTGAAAAATATGAAAGTAATCCACCAAGGCACACATCTTGAGGTAGATTCCCAGACAATCTATTAGAATATATTTGTACCAAATACAAACGTGTAAGATTGTTCATTTCTGGAGGAATGGGACCAAAAAGACTGTTATTTCCAAGGTAAAGTTTAGATAAACTTTTTAAATTTTCTAAAAATGCTTGTATTATACCAGTTAGATTATTATTTGCCCTGCATACGTATGTATAAGGGAAAGAAATGATAGATTTGGTTTGATGATTGAGAGGAAGGTGAAGGACAGGGTAAAATTAGTGATCAGAACATTCAACTACTCGTAATTAAGAGCTGCGAACTATTGGTATACATTTATGAAATGATTATAAATGCTGAAAACTTAGTTGAGGTTGAATGGGACCAAAAAGACTGTTATTTCCAAGGTAAAGTTTAGATAAACTTCTTAAATTTTCTAAAAATGCTGGTATTATACCAGTTAGATTATTATTTGCCCTGCATACGTATGTATAAGGAAAAGAAATGATAGATTTGGTTTGATGATTGAGAGGAAGGTGAAGGACATGGTAAAATTAGTGATCAGAACATTCAACTACTCGTAATTAAGAGCTGCGAACTATTGGTATACATTTATGAAATGATTATAATTGCTGAAAACTTAGTTGAGGTTTAGGTTTTGACATTGAAATTAAATTCTACATGGTTCTTATTTGATACTGAAGGACGTGACACATCTGTACAACAAAAGGATGGTCTATTATAGCTCTTGTATCATATATATATATATATATATATAGCACTCAGTCACTCATCATACTCCTGACCTCTCTTACAAGATGAGTAAAAACTTTTCCATGACGACGAGCAAAATAGTATGTTCCACACTATGGTGGAAAAAGACATAAAAAGGCAAGATATCTTGGGTAATCATTGAGGAGCTGTAAAATAAAATGCATAGATCAAATGAAATTCGAGGTTGATTGATTAAAATGAGTATAAAGATGAAGATTCCTTCTTCTGTAGTGCATCCATTCCTTAGTTAATGACAGATTTGGCTTGAAGGATTAAAGAAAGGTGCAGGACAGGGGCAAGTTTAGTGATTAATTAGAACATTCAATTACTCATAATTAGGAGCTGTGGACTATTTGCGATGCCGATCTTGACTGGAAATGAAGCCTTCATTATAAATGCATGAATTAAAAACTTAGTTCCAGTTTGTCAGTGTTAGGTGGATGTCGAATTCTGGTGGGGTTTCTCTTAGCATCTTCGCTATAAAGTATCATGGAAAATTAAGAAATTGTGACTTTGATATTTTCCTTCTTCGTTGGTATGTCTATTCCATATTTAATGCATTGGTACGTTGCATCAGAATCTCAGTTATGATGAGTGGGTGTAGAAGAAGTCAACAAAAAAATTTCCAGTAGCAATGAAAAAATCAGATGAGATTAGTGGTACAAGGGTGCTTCAGTGAAGCCACTTTGACGATCAAGTCAGCATTTGTAATATGAAAGTTATGCAAGTAGAGTTTGTATGTAAAATATGTAGAGAATGAGAGACAAGGACAGGGAGAGAGGGCATCCTACAGGTTTATTTTTGTTCTGTAGGACTTCTTGGAGTGGGTTTAGTCCGTACCTTCAGCGCGTTGGGCCAAGTAGCCATAAAACCATAAGAAAGAGAGCCTATAGTTATGAAAAGATCTAATATGTGAATTTTTTAAGAGAGCGCAAATTGCATACCATATTAGTTGCTCCCCATCTCAAAATAAATAAGGTTCACTCGGTCTGAGACAAAATAATTTTCTTATATGATATAATTTGAGCAGATCAGTTCTTGTTCGATGAATTGCCCGAATGGACTTTGAAGATGCAACTCCTTAGATGCAACTCATATTTAATTGCCCGAGCCATCTTGTTTGATGAGTTGCCTAGACGTTCAGAGGCTTTAGAGAGTGACATGCAGTTTCTTCATGTGTGAATCAAACCAGCAAAGACGGATACTAGAGATTCCTAGCTGGATGACCAGCCAATGTGCTTTCTAGGATAGCTGAGGAGCTATCTAGGATGACTTCAGAGTTTTTTTTTTT
>Ga0307509_10009003_pt1 | contig 12587 bp, 14 predicted proteins | sample 10_EM_MG_FD_202245 | JGI IMG/M metagenome (GOLD analysis project Ga0307509, IMG submission 202245) | Populus trichocarpa ectomycorrhiza microbial communities from riparian zone in the Pacific Northwest, United States - 10_EM | ecosystem: Host-associated > Plants > Roots > Unclassified | place...
CCGACCACCGGAAGGTGCCGGCGGATCAGGCGCTCGAGAAGTCGAGGCAGCTCGCCGCCGACGAGCTCGCGAAACGTCACGCGGCGCGAACATGAGCCGCTTCGGTGCGATGCTCGATGCTCCGTGAAGACACGCCTGTCCCCGGGGCAATATGCCCGTGCCTTCGCGCTGTGCGTGATGGCGTGCCAGACCAAGCAACAGCCATCGCGCGAGGCGTCCGAGCGATCAGAGCTCGTGAGTCGCGCCGACGCGCTGCAGGCAGAGACATCGAGGCGACCCGTGCCTCCGCTGCCCGATCCGCTTCCGGGCGCGCGCAAGGACGTCACGTCGTTCGTGGGCGGTGCCTTGCGTGCCGCGATCGGCGATCTCGATGGAGATGGCAAGCGAGAGATCGTGCTCGTCGACGCGAAGCAGCTGCGCGTGGTCGATCCGTCCGGCCACGAGATCGCAGCGATTCCGGTGACGCGCGGGATCCAGGCGCTCGTCGTCGCCGATCTCGACGGAGACGGGCGTGCCGAGATCGTTGTCGGCGAGGGCGTGACTCGAGAACACAAGGAGACGAAGGCGGCGTTCACGGTGTACCGCCTCGAGCATCGCGGGCTCGTCGAGGAGAGCGTCTACGCGCCCGACACGCCGCGCCAGGACGTCTCCGCGATCGTACCGATGCCCGATGCGGGCTCGGTCCTCCTGGCCTACTTCGACTCGAAGTACAACGTCGCGAGCCTGATCGCCAAGCGGACGGCGCGTGGATGGGCGGTCTCGACCGTGGCATCGATCAGGATGGCCACGAGCTATGCGCGCGGTGACGTCGACGGCGACGGCATCCCCGATCTCGTGGTCGGGCGCACGTATGGCGACGCGTCCGGGACGGACGGCGACGCCTTCGTGCTGGCGCCCGGCGGGCGGCGCATCGCAATTCCGAGCACGCGCGGCCTGCGCTCGATCGCGATCGCCGACGGTGACGGCGATGGACGCGCCGACGTGTTCATGGGCGACGGTTGGCATCAAAACTATGGCGAAAAGGCGCGCGGCCTGCTGACCTGGGCTCGCCAGGTCGGCAGCGAATTCAAGACAGAGCTCGTCGAAGACACGGCCGGTCAGTACGCGATCGAGAAGATCGCGCCGGCAACCGTCGGTGGACGACTCGGTCTCGTGACGCTCGGCAGCAGCTACGTGCGCGTGTTTCAGCGTCCGGACGACCACTGGATCGGATCGACCATCGCGGGGCCAGCTCGCGACATTGCCGTTGGCGATCTGGACGGGCTTCCCGGAGACGAGATCCTGATCGTCGCAGACAAGTCAGAGATCGTGAGCCTCGGCGGGTTCACGCCCGGGCGCTAGGTGGTCGCCAGCTCGTACTGCGCGAGCACGTCGCGCATCGAGTCAAACGCCTTCAGCGTGTCCTGGATGTGATCGGCCGAGTGCAGCGCCGAGACGAGCAAGCGCAAGCGCGCCTCGCCCTCGGGCACGACCGGGTAGCACAGGCCGTGCGTGTAGATGCCCGAGTCGTAGAGATGATTGACCGCGACGCGGAGCAACTCGTACGAGCCGAGCTCGACGATCATCAGCGGATGCTGACCACCGCCGAGCACGCGAAACTTGCGCTCGAGCAGGCCTTCGAACAGCGTGCGCATGTTGTCGCGCAGGTGCGGTAGCGGTGCAGAACCGCTCTCGATGACTTGCAGCGCGGCCATCGCGACCGCGGCCATGGCCGGCGGCAGCGTCGCCGAGAACATGTACGGCGCGGATTTCTGGCGCAGCCACTCGACGATCTCGACCTTGCCGGCCGCGAAGCCTCCGGTGGCGCCGCCGAGCGCCTTCGAGAACGTGCCGGTCACGAGGTCGATGCGCTCGATCACACCCGCGTGTTCCGCGCTGCCGCGACCGCGCTCGCCGAGCACGCCGACGCCGATCGCATCGTCGACGATCACCATCGCGTCGTACTTGTCCGCGAGGTCGCAGATCGAGTGCAGATCGGAGATCCGCCCGGTGAACGGGTGGACGCCGTTCGTGACGACCGCGCGGAACCGCGCCCACCGCGAGCGCCGCAAGATGTCCTCGAGATCGTCCGGATCGTCGCTGCGAAACGTCACGAGCCGCGCACCGGCGAGCCGCGCACCTTCGGCGAGCGATGGGTGGATGCCTCCGTCGCAGATGATGCAATCGCGTGCGCCGAACAGCGGCGCGAAGATGCCGATGTTCGCGTGATATCCGGAGCCGTACAGGATCACGTCGGGCACCTTCAAGAACCCGCGCAGCCACTCTTCGAGCTCCTTGTGGATCGGCAGCGTTCCGCACATCACGCGCTGACTCGACAGGCCGACGCCGTACTTGTGAATCGCGTCGATCGCGGCCTGCTGGAGCTGCGGATCGACCGAGAGTCCGAGGTAGTCGTGCGTCGTGTAGTTGATGACCGACGGCCCGAGCTTGCCGTCGATCATGCCACCGGCCGCCATCCCCCCCGAGCGCGAGAACACGACCTCGCGCTTGTACAGGCCGGCATCCTTGAGCCGATCGAGCTCGCTGCGCACCAGATCGCGAAGTGCTTGGGTCATGGCTTGTCTCCGACGAACCACACGAGTGCTGCCACGCAGCGCGTCCACGGGATACTCGGCACGCACGCGGCATCGCCGGGGTTGCACGCGTGGACCTCGCGGTCGCGCGTCGCGCACAACCGGTCGATCGCTGCTGCCCAGCCATCTGGAGGGCTGCCCTTCGCTCCGATCACGAGCTCGGACGCGAGTGCCGCGTAGCGCTTGCGAAGCTCGACCAGGAGCGCTGCGTGATAGTCGGTCGACGATCGCACGAGCTGTGCGCGCGTGTTCTGATCGACCCAGCTGTTGGCGGCGCGCAGGTTGGTCACGATGACATCGGCGGCAGCCGTGCACGCGACATCGTGGTGGCACCGCGCGTCGACGATCGCGTCGCTGCACGCGCCGGCCCGGCGGCACGCTTGATAGAGATCGGTCTCGAGCTGCGCCCCGAGGGCGTGCACGGCGTCGAGGGCACCCGCGATGTACGACGTGCGGGCATCGCCGGCGCTCGCGGTGCGCGTGGCGAGGACGAGGATCAGCATCGCCGCCCTCATAGCCGGCCTCGTTGGGCGAGGTAGACGCGGCGGAAGTCCTCGACGAACGCGTGCAGATGGGTCTCGAACGGGTAGATCGCGACGAGCTCGGGGCGATCGAGAGGCCAGCGCGCGCCGTCGAACGGGCTCGCTTCGAGCGCAGCGTCGAGGTGCGCGAGCGAGAGCGTGCCCGGCTCGAACAGGTGATCCGCGATGGCCTCGGGTGCCTGCACGCCCCGCACGGCGGTACCACCGAGTAGCGAGGCGAGCGCTACATAGACATCGATCGGCCCATCGCCGGTGGGTTTGATCGCCGGCACGCGAACCTCGCGCACGGCGATCGCCTCGCCATCGATCACGACGGTGAACCCGCGCGCGAACTGTGGCTTCGCACCGATCTCGAAGCACGCGAGGCTGACGAGCGCATTCGACGGCGGCGGTGGTGGCGGCGGTGTGCGACCGAGCTGGCGATCGAGCCCCGCGATCGCGAGGACGCGCTTGCGACGATCGAGCACGGCACGCACGCTCGAGAGTGCCCCCTCGCGCTTCAAAAACCCGACCGGATCTGCCGAGAGCCCGGCGCATGCGTCCGCGCCCGCATCCCAGTGGATCGAGTAATCGCTGCAGCTCGCGGCGGTGCCGAATCGGCTCGCGAACAGGAGCTGACCGACGACATGTTCGAACAGCCGCGCTTCGTCCCCGACCTTCCACGGCGGCCACAACGGCAGCTCCGCGAACCGGGTCGAGCACCGCGGCACGCCGGTGAAGCGCTCGTGCACCGTCGTCGGATGCGGATCCGGTAGGTTCACGAACACGTGGTGCGACGCATGCGGGCTTCCGACCACGGCGTGGCGCACGTCGGCGAGCAAGTCCTCGGCGTGCTCGAAGTGCGCGCGCGTGTCGGCGACTCGCTCGGCGATCGCGGCACTCGGGCTGGTCGTGCCGATGCTCCCGAACCGATCCCCGAGCCGGCGATATGCGAAGTGCAGGAACGGCTCGTCGCGATGGCGGCGTTCGCACACAGGTGCGTTCGCGACCGCCGCTTTCGCCGACGGCAACATCGCGGCGACGGTCTTCGGCGCGCACGACCCGAGCGACTTCGCATAGCCCAGTGCGAACGCGCGCTTCACCAGCGCACAGCCCGCTTGATCGACCTGCGGCGCCGGCGCCGGTGCGGCCAGCCGGTCGGCGATCCGCGCCGTGCGCATCACGAGCTGGACCGGATCCGCATCGGGATCCGGCGGGCAAAACGCCGACGGCGACGGCTTGTACTCGTCAGGGGCGTTGACGATCCGCGCGGCCGCGTGATTGCCGAACGCGCCGAGCAACACCGCGACCAGACCGACCAGGACGAGCGAGCGCTGCATCCCACCCGACAGCTCGAACATGTTCCACGCCGCGCTCGACGGCGCGGCGATCGCGATGAACGAGAGCTCGCGCGGAAGGTTGCGCGCGCGCGGCGCTGCCGTGGTCGCCGCCACGAGGTCGACATCGTCGACGATCGTCGGTCGCTTGTCGACGAACCGGATCGCACCGCGGCTGCGCACGCCGAACCGCCAGCCCACCCCGACGAGCCCGAGCAGCAGCGTCGCGACGAGGCCGATCAGAAACCAGGAGGAGCCGCCGAGCGCTGCGAGATAGCTCGGCGCCAACGTGCCACGAGCAGCCGCGACCGCGACGAGGCTCGCGCCGACCACGATCGCCGCAACGCTCTTCAGCCCGATCACGTCATTTCTCTTCGACGTGCGGAGCCACGACGAGGTCCTCGATCGTGATCCGGCGGTTCTTCGCGCGCGCTTCATCCGCGGGCGCGCCTTTCGCGACGGGGACCGGCCGCGAAGGCGTGTTGTCGGCGTGCGTGCACAACACGACGTGGTCTGGCAGCTCCTTCGAATTCTTGCGGATGTCTTCGTAGACGGCCCACGCGCGCTGGTAGCCGAGCAGGAAGTTCGCGTCCTTCGCGCCGACGTCGTCGGTGTGACCGTGGATGACGAGCTTTCGTTGCGCGAGGCCGCCCTGGTCGAAGCTGAGGACACCGCTCGCCGGGTCGCCGAACAGCTTGGTCAGGATCACGTGCCCTTCGCTCCCGAGCTGGGTCTGACCGGAGGCGAACAGGACGTCGCCCGGCAGGTCGACCATGCGCGCGGTCTGGTCCCCCATCCCGATCCCGGAGCCGACCGGTTTGGTCGCGATCAGCTTCGCTCCCTTCTCGACCGCCCAGACGATCACGAAGAACGCCATGATCTGCGTCATCAGATCGATATAGATGATCGACCACAGCGCACCGTGGCCCTTCTTGCCAGAAGGCGCGTGGACACGCCGCCTCATGCTTGGATCTCGATCTCGGCTTCGTTGTCGCTGAGGACTTCGAGGGCGTGAACGAGGATGTCGTAGTCGTACTCCAGCGCCTTGATCCGCTGATCGAAGCGCGAAGCGGCGCTCGTATACGCCGAGGCGAGGATCGCGCCGAACAGCGTCGACTGCAGCGAGATCGCAAGCTCGGGTGCGAGGTTCTCGACCGACGTGTTCGAGCCGAGCCGATCGAACATGCCGATCAGGCCGATCACGGTGCCGATCAGGCCGAACAGCGGCATCACGCCGGCCACGAACTCGAGGTGGGCGTGCAGGTGATCGTAGAGCTCGCGACAATCGACGTAGTACTGGTGCGCGACGTATTCGGCGTACTCCTTGCCCTTCTTGCGCTTCAACACCGCCTGGAGCTCGCGCACGAGCGGGTTGTCGGGGAGCTTGGCCTTCGCACCGACTTCGATCGGGCCGACCTTGATCGCGCCGGCGCCGTCGCGCTTCATGTAGAGGAACGTGCGCAGCGCAGCGACGGTGTCCTGGACGTAGGTCGCGTTCTTGATCAGGTGTCGCCCGGTGAAGAAGATCGTCATCGAGCCGCGCACCAGCTTGCCGAGCTCGGCGCCGGCGACATAGACGAGCATCGCGAACGAGACCAGCAGCATCGCCAGGAAGTAGCTCTCGGCGACGAAGAACAGGATGCCGACCACGAACACCGCAGCGGCGGCCAACAGGCCGAGCGCCCCCGCCCCGGCGGCCGCGGATTCGGCCATGACGGAGTCGAGCGCTTTGTCACTAGTTTTGGCCATGAGTAGTCTCCTCGACAAACGACGCGTGATAACGAACAGCGCTGACGACCGCGATGCCGATCGCGGCCACGCACGCCACGATCGTGGTGGCGAGTGCGAACCGGCGGAACGCGGTAACGTGGTCCGGATCGGCGAGCCGCGTGATGCGTGCGTCGGTCCCCGCAGCGACGGTGACGACCCGCCGCGTGGCGGCCTCGAGCTCCGGGGCGAACGCGCGCGCGGTCAAGAGATCCTCGCGCGACCATTTGCGGAAGCCGAGGTACTGCACGAGGTGATGGCGCGCGCCCGCCAGTGCCGTGTGGTAGTCGCCGATCGCGGGTTCGCGCCCACGCAGGCGCGGCCAGGCCAGCGTGAACGTCGCGAGCCGATCGTCGTGGCGCTGGATCGCCGCGAGCGCATACATGATCGCGCCGAACAAGAAGTCGCGATCGCCGGCGTCCGTGCCATCGTCGTCGTCGCCGGAATCCCACTCGAGCCACATCGGATCGTCGTGTGGCCGATACGCGGTCGGTTGCGGATCGAGCGCCGCCGGCTCGATCGTTCCGGCGAGCGTCGGCGGCTCGCCGAGCACCTCGCGATCGGCCTCCCCTTCCGCGGTGAAGGGCTTCGGTTGGCGCTGCTCCGCGGTCGCGATCTTGTCGTCTTCGATCTCGGTCGGCATCAAGAGGCCGGCGTTCCACTCGGTCCAGTGCAGGGTCGACACGCGCGGTGCCGCGTAGTCGTGCGGACGGCCCCACGGAGCCAGTGCGAGCTCGAGCATGCGCCGCGGGATCGCGATCCGGCTCGGCGCGAGTCCGCCGCCATAGGCGACCACCTCGTCGCCGGTGCTGGGCACGAGCTGCACGCGCGCGAGGAGGTCGCGGTCGATATCGAGCCGCGCGCGCTGGACGTAGCCGATGACGTACGCACGGGTCGCGGCTTCCCAGCCCGAGCGATTCGCCGTTCGGTCGATCAGCCGAGCATCGAGCTCGGTCGCGACCACCGCGATCACGCCGCGGACGGTCATCCGCGCCGTGAGGAGCACGAGCGCGACGATCACCAGGTCCCCGAGCCACCACGCGACGATCGCGATCGGCACGTAGAGGAGGCTCGCGACCAACGCGCGCCGGCCGACCGCGGCGACCCAGGCAGAGAGCACGCGCCCGAGCTCGCCCTGTTCGATCCGCCCGAATCCGATGATCGGCGGGAACACGATCGGCATCGTGGTGACGACGAACGTGCCCCACGCGAGGCCGCCGAGGCCGAGCCACAGCGCGCTCGACATGCGTGCCGCGATCACGAGCACACACGCGCCCGCGATCGCGGCCACGCCGATCGGTCGCCTTCGGCGCACCAGGAACGGCGCGAGCATCACCAGCGCCGCGACCGCGCATCCGATCACGGCGGTCACCAAGGCCGGGGGCATCACCGCGGGAGCGACGCGGTCGTCGATCGTCACGCGCGCGAGCCCGTGCAGCTCGTCGCGGAGCTTGGCCGCGAACGCCGCGCGCGACCCGCCGATCGCGATCGCGCCGATGCGCGGTGGGGGCGCACCCGGCCACAGTGCGGCGACGTGGTAACGAATCTGGGCGTCCCCGATCACGAGCTCCACCCGCAGCTCCGGATCGGCCTTCGCGAGTTTGAGCCGATCGTCGACGAGGTCGCTCTTCAGCGCCGTCGCGAGCGCCTCCGCGCGCCAGCCCGCGGGCCGGACATCGACCTCGATGCTGCGCGCCGGCGCCGCAAACGCGAGCGCGGGAACCAGCAGCAACAGGCAGACGATCTTCATCGCGCTCGATCGCTAACACGCCCCCCCAACATCGAAGCCGCGTGGTTCAATCCGGACCGTGACCAAGGTGGAGCTGCTGGCGTCGCTGCTTCCCAGCGAAGGCTTGGTCCTCGAGCTCGCGGCCGGCAGCGGCGAGCACTCGTTCGAGCTCGCAGAGCGCTTCGGCCACCTGATCTGGCAGCCGACCGACCGCGATCCGGACGCGGTCGCGAACCTCGCAGCGCGACGCGATCAGGCGAACGTGCCGAACATGCTGCGGCCGCTCGAGCTCGACGTCACCGTCGATCCCTGGCCGGTCACGCAAGCCGACTTCATCACGTGCATCGACCTCGTCAACCACGTATCGCTCGACACCATGCACGCGATGTTCGCCGGCGCCGCGCGCGCGCTGCCCGCGAACGCGGCGTTGTTGCTCGCCGGCCCGACCCGCTTCCACGGCAAGTTCACGGCGCCGGCAACCGCGGAGCTCGACCGCGCGCTGCGCTCGCGCGACGCGACGAGCGGGGTTCGCGATATTCGCGAGCTCACGGCCGCCGGGACGCGCTCCGGTCTCGCGCTCGAGCGCACGATCGCGATGCCCGAAGACCAGCACGCGCTCGTGTTTCGCCGTCGCTTCTAACGGAGCATGACGTAGCGTAGGCTCGCGGCCATGAAGCTCGTGGTCGTCGGCGCGCTGGCGCTCGTGTCGTGCTCGTCGGGCAACATGATGCCGCAGGAGAAGCTCATGACGGCGGTGCCGACCGCGAGTGGCCCACCGCCGCCACTCCCCGACGACCCGAGCACGCAGGTCGACAAGCTCTACGCCGACCTTCTCGCGCGCCGGGTCGCACTGTCGCTGCGGACGCCGCCGCCACAACCGCAGCAGACGTGCGAGCCGGTGTGCGCGACCGAAGATCCGCCCGACAAGCCAAGCCACACCGCCGGCTGCGCGCCCGGCGCCGGCTCGGCGTGCGCCGCTGCGTGCGTGCAGGCCGATGCGGCCTGCGAAGATGCCGCGCAGATCTGCTCGCTCGCGAAGCAGCTGCAAACCTCGGCCGGTGCTGCCGACCGGTGTCACGATGCGAGCGTCACCTGCGCAGACGCACACGCACCCTGCTGCGAGTGCAGGTCGCAATAAGGTGGAGTTTTGCACTGACAGTGGACACCGAGCGAACGACTGACGGTGGGCATACGCCGCTTGCAGAGCGCGTTAGAGTGATCCCAAAGGGGTGCCACCATGTTTTGGGTCCACGTACTCGCGGTCCTTGCCGCCGGAATTCTCGCAATCTCGGGTCTGATCCTCGCGAAGCAGCCAAACGCGAAGGAGATCTTCGACAAGGTCATCCCCTACCAGGGGTTCCTCGGCGTCGGTCTCCTCGGGTTGGGCGTCCTGTCTCTCGTCTCGAACTTGAAGCTGTTCCTCGACGTCCTGAAGGCCGCACCGCTCCACGGCATCGTCGCGATCGCGTTCGTGGCGTCGGAGATCGTGCTCGGCTTCCTGTTCGGCATGCCGCTCATCGCGAAGTGGATCCCGGGCGATGGGCCCGCCGAACAGCGTGCGGTGGCGATGCAGAAGCGCCTCGCAGGATTCTCGACGCTGATCGGAGTCATCGGCATCGTGACGTCCGTGTTGTTCATCCTCTGGTTCATCTGAGCACGACGCTCACGCGCACCTAACGGTGCGACCTTTGCCGCGCCAGGAAAGCGTGAGGGCGTCCCTCGCCTGCGCTCATCGCGTTACGATCGCGGCAGGGGGATCCATGAAACGACTTGTCGTGTGTGCGCTGCTCGTCGGCTGTGCGGGAGATGACTCGGGCGGCGGCGCACCGATCGCGATCGGAGACCTCGGGATGCGCCTCGGCGATGTCAGCTGCCAGAAGGTGTTCGAATGCTGCACCGATGCCGAGATCATGAAGCAGTTCATGAACATCACGTTCATGGGCCAGCCGATCACGACCGAGGCGGAGTGCGTGGCGTACACCTCTGCCTTCTTCAACGCGCTCGCGCTGCCCCAGTGGCAAGCGTCGATCGCCGCGGGCCGGATGGAGTACGACGCGGCCGCCGCCGGTGATTGCGTCGCGGTAAGCGAGAGCCTGTCCTGCGCGGACTACGCCGCTCTCTCGAACGGCACAGGTAACACGTCGCTCGCCGGCACGTGTCGGCCGTTTCTGATCCCGAAGGTCGCGAACGACGGCGCGTGTGCCCAGGACGACGAGTGCACGAGCGACAACTGCGTGAAGACCAGCTCGAGCATGGACGGTGCGTGCAAGCCGATGCCGGGCGCCGGCGAAGCCTGCAGCGGCACCTGCGTCGATGGCTATTACTGCGGCTTTGCCAGCGGGCAGACGACGGAGACCTGCATCGCGCTCGCGGCGAATGGGACGCAGTGCACGATCAGTGACGAGTGCACGAGTGGCTACTGCGACTCGACAATGTCGCCGAAGGTCTGCGGCACCAAGGCCCTGACCTGCGACGGCCGCTAGATCGCTACTGAGCGACCACCGCGTCCAGCCGCACGTAACATTCTTCGTCGATCCCCGAGGCGAGCGCACCGTCGCGATCTTCTTTGGACTTGTAGGTCTGCGTGATGCGCATCTGGGTGGCTCCGCCCGTGTCCGTGAATTCATTCGTCTCGACGAGAGAGATGACCGTTTCCCCGGACGCGAGCTTCATCGTCTCGGTGTGAACCATCCGCTCGTGCGGCGCGAACTCGGTCCACTCGCCGTGCAGCGTCATGACCGGATCGGCGTCGGCGCTCTTCCACGCCAGGTTCAGTGTGCCGCCCACGCGAGGCTCGACTTCGCACACGGTCAGCGTCAATCCCGGCGGCGGCAGCATCCAGCGCTTCATCTTGTCGGGGCTGGTCATCGCCTCCCACACGAGCCGGCGGGGCGCCTTGAACGAGCGAGTCAGAACGATGGTGGTGTCGGTAGGCGTCGCGATGTGAAGGCCGGTGGTCATGGTGTTTTCCTCTTGGAACGGGATTGCTCCTCGACGTGCATGTCGTCGAGGACGGAGTCGAGTGCGGCAAAGCGAGCCTCCCAGTGCTCGCGGAACGATCCGGTCCATAGCATCGCTTCCTTGAGCGGCTCGGGTCGGAGACGGCAGAGGTGCTCGCGCCCGACGATGCGGCGGCGCACGAGCTTTGCTCCCTCCAGCACGCGCACGTGCTTGGTGGCGGCGGGGAACGTCATCTCGAGCGGCGACGCGAGCTCGCTGAGGTTGCGCTCGCCGAGAGAGAGCTGGCGAACGATCGCCCGTCGCGCCGGATGAGCCAGCGCATGGAAGACGAGGTCGAGCCGCAGCGACCGGTCAACTGAAACCATAAGGTTTAGTATACCAACTGGTTTCATTTGTCAACGAGCAGAATCTCGCCACCGGTCGGCCTACTTCTACTCGTCGAGAGGCTGGGTCACAGGCGACCGCCGTCTACGGTAGAATCGGTCGCCACGTGTCACACAGGTTCTCGATCTCGCTCGCGAGCGGCCGCGGACCGTGGAGCGTCGACGAGCTCGACGAGTTGTCGCGAATGAACCCCTGATGCGCGAGCAGCTCGAAGACGCGCTCGTTGCCGAGTGGACGTACGACAACCTCGCCGTCTACTCGGACTTCCTCCTGTCCCGCGGCGAGCCGCGCGGCGAGCTGATCGCGATCGATCTCGGCTTGCTCGCGCAACCACGGTCGGCAGCGCTGGTGAAGCGGCGCGCCGCGATCCTCGACGATCTGCTCGGCGACTGGCGCGAGATGCATACGTCGTGGTTCAGGCTCGGGTTCGTCTATCCGCGGCTCTCGAGCATGACGCCGGGCGCGTTGAAGACGATCCTCGAGTCGCCGTTCGCTCCGTACTTGCGGGACGTCGCGATCTTGGGCGCGGCGACCTGGATCAAACGGTACTTCTCCCGCATCGGGCAGATCGAGCAACGCTGGCTGCGGCGCATCACGATCGAATCCGACGATCGTTACAGCAGCGGTCTCCCTATCATCAGCACGCGCGCGGCGAACGCTCTGATCGAGGCGACTCCGAGCTTGCGACAGATCGAGCAGTTCGTTCATCGCGGCTTCCAGCGCCGGCCGCTGTTCGAGAGCTTCGAACACCCACGCGCGAAGCTCGTCGAGAGCGCGAAAGATGCGCGCCGCGTCCTCTCGATCACCGCCGACCGATCGACGATCGAAATTCCACTGAACGCGCTCGAGCCGCTCGGCGACAAGATCGACGGGCTTCCCGAGCCCGCGCGGATCGCGTGGATGCGGTTGCGCATCGCGATCGACAACTTGCTGGCGCGCGAGCCTCATGGCGTGCCCGCGGGGTGGCTCGCCGCGCTGTTCGCGCACGTCGACCTGCCGACGTCGCCGTGGGCAGATTGGCGGCCACTGCGCGAGGCGGTAGCAACCACGACGACCGCGACGCTCCTGCGATCGTAGCGAGAAACGATCGAGACGGTGCACGCTCCGCACCCTTGGGTCTGGGATTTCAGTGAGTTGGCGTGCCGGAAGCATGGATTTTCTCGCGTGACGAAATCCCATCGGGTCCCGTTTCTCTCAATGCGTCGTCAGCGCACGAGGTCCACATGCTCAGATCCTATCGATACGCAGTTGTCTGTTTGCTCGTGGGTTGTATTCCACCACCTGGCTCATACCAGCAGCAGGGCGCAGCTCCACA
>Ga0307509_10009004_pt1 | contig 12584 bp, 14 predicted proteins | sample 10_EM_MG_FD_202245 | JGI IMG/M metagenome (GOLD analysis project Ga0307509, IMG submission 202245) | Populus trichocarpa ectomycorrhiza microbial communities from riparian zone in the Pacific Northwest, United States - 10_EM | ecosystem: Host-associated > Plants > Roots > Unclassified | place...
TGGCATCAGGGCGATCATAGAATATCATCCATTTCCATTTCAGAGTTGGAGCCAAGTCGAAGCTGCTATCCAGGTACGCACTTCTGAACACTCCTTATTCTTGTTTAATGCACGTCGTAGGGCCTCCGGGTCTTATGCCCAACTTTTTTCGGCGCCCTAAGTGGACTGTGCTTGAACTGCAACGCATGTTCTATTGTTTGTTGCCTTGGATTCGGCACTGATCCCTCTGGTATTTGCCACTGGAAAACATCTCCTCGCTGCAAGTACATCAAAAGGTAATGTATGAGATCAGTTGTGGAATTAGAAATAGTGGACTCACAGAGTTGAACTACATATCGCGCTTTCCCTGGAATCACCTTGAAAGATAACCACTTTGGTCAACCTTTTTCGAGACGATCGGGTCCCAGCGCCGACCATCTGGTTGCAGGCTTTCTCGCCATTGGCCATTGACCTGTAACCCCCGAGCTCTTGTTAGATGGTTTTAAATGGCTGCCCGAGGTAGGCCAACGATCATTGCCACCAAGGACCCTCTTTTGCAGCCAGAACACGTCAGAACTGTTGCCCTCGTCCGCTGTTCCATGGTGTCCACGCGGTTGTGTGAACGGTCTACTCTACAAGAACTCGATCACAAAAATTATGCTAATGCAGAGGAACGCGGTCTTGTCTTTCCATCTTGCCTCCGATCACCCTTTCGACATTATCTCGAGCTCCCCTTTCCCCCCCTCTCTTATACTGGTCAAAAATCCATGACAGATAGGTTAGATATCAGGCCTCTGAAAATGCCTCACCTTTACCTTCCGGATTCATGAGGGCTTGGATGTGTAACAAGCTTCAACGAGGCACCTGTGGAGCAGTGATTGGTACATTATTGAACCAAGTCCAGACTGTCGCTGAAACCTTTGATTTCTCTTGGCTTTTAGGACACAATAAGACTCACGTCGGACGGCCCTTGGCGAAAACCCGAGAAATAACTAAAAGGCTGGCGCTATTGTTGCCTTATGCAATAGGGCCATAGCGCGACTTGAACCGCCTATATCTATGTAAAAGATAATCGCACGGTCGGCGAGTCTCGTCTTACAATACCGCAGCGCATTGTCCCCCTTGGACCGCATGCCACATTGATCGCCGAGCTCAGATATGGCGCCAGGTCTCTTATTGTGTACATGCTTGTCCTTGAGTTCGGACAATACCAAACGATACTTGGTAGCCGCGCTGGTGATCCTAACCCTGGACACTCGATAAACTCGTCGCATTCTTTTGTGCGAGTGGGAGCATAATTGTTTTCATTGTGTATAAATACAGGGTTGTTCAAACGCAAGATCTCCAGGCTCGCCTACAACACCACATCTCGACCACCAATGGATTCTTTTGTCGCCTTCTTCACCCTCAAGGACATCACTTCTACTCCCGCTGATGAGGAGAAGGGCGGCTCCGGCGGCAACAGCTACTGCGTTGTTGCTTGAACGTTCATACACACACATTGTGGGCATTTCTCGGTTCTGCACGATAAAACCTCTGACATTCCCTTCTCCGCAGTCTCATTCGACTTCATATACCCGCGCATATATATTAATATCACTTTCGTTCTCAATTTTGTCCGCAGAGCATTTAAAGGACGAGGGATATACGCTAGGGCTACCATTTTTATATCACACTTGTATTTCCAGTTCCACAGCCGTTGGATTTAAACATGCCCCAGTTCCGCACTTATACCTCCCGCCCTTGAATGTTTCCCTTCTCTTGCTTTCCTCCTGATCCACTGGCTACCATACCAGACCAGGACGATCATCAAAAATCCGCCAACAATGGCAATGCCTATATATCCAGATTGGTCATTTGCCTGGAAAGTTATCGGTCAGCCGACGACTTGCGCTAAGAGTTTACTTGCATTTCTCCACCCTCGCCACCAACGGCCAGCTAGTCCTCCACCGCCTTCTGCATCCGCCGCCTCCGTGCAAGGCTTACATTGTTCCCCTATGAGCGCCATAATAGTGATTAGCGAGATGCTATGAATACATCAGTCATTTACGGTTCGGGGGAAAAAGGGGGTGAAGGGAACCCGGAGGTCCGACCTGAAAGCGACAAGGATACTCATCAGAGTCAAGATAATGCTCAATCCAGACATAACGTTCAACTTCACGCGTGTGTTTCTTGCCAGTTGACCGTTAGAGTCTTCAGACGGCAATGCGTCGAGTGGCTTTTTCTTCTCTTCATGTGGTATCGTCCCGGAGATATTTACCCCAAGATCCTCCTTTTCATTTACTGATGGATCACCCATGCGGGCGGGAGACAGGTCGGTGACTGGCGCTTTGCATTCCGGCTTTGGTGAAAATATCACGAAGGAGCGTTCAGAAAAACCAGAGTAAGAGTAAAGCATTAATATTGAATCCGCAGAGTCAACGAGTGTCATTCCTGACATGAATAAGAGCTTTGAATAAATTGCGTCGGGGTTTGAAGATAACAGACGGCAAGAATTAACCAACATACTGGAAGGATGACAACATGGGAGCTGGGCATGGACGACCCATCTGGTCCTTTCTTCGCAATGGCCGAAATGGCAAGCAAAGCAATGGATGATGCTGTGTCAAAGCCTGTGTTTGTTAAGCGCTAGGCATTTCGTTTGAAGGAATCACATCACCTAATCCGAAGAGGAGCCCTACTGGGTACATCTGGTAGAGCAATCTAGCAATAGGATACACTTATTCCAAATGAGAGCTTACCTTCCATGGGCGATTCACAAAAGTGATGATGGGACCTAAAATGCGCATCATGAGCATATGGCTCTCCTCGGGGCGATGTTCGACGCTCCTGATATTGATTTCGCAATTGGCCTGGCATTATTAAATATTTGAAATGATAGTCAGCATTACCGATGCATAGTATTTGATCAAGTTGTGTACCTCGCGGCGACGATTTATTATTTTGCATAGAATTATGGAGTTTGCGAGGCCAATGATGAATAGAAACGATCCAGATACAGCAGCGCCTATAGCGCTACTCAGGACTAATAATAGGCATGTCATAGTGGACCTACCAATAATGCCCCCAATTTCACCGACGCCGTTGATCTTGCGGTAGATATCTGAAGAAATTGCAATAGCCACGGTCTGCCAACACGAATGAGAAAGAGCACGGCTGGCGGTTAAAAGCATTTTTTACTACTACCACCACAATGGTGCTATGACCGAGGGAGAAGAACAAGCCACATGTTACTGGAAGTTGGCCGAGGTTAAGCAAACCTCTCGTGGCGTTGTCAATGGCACTTTCACTGTCGTTAGACCGAATCTCGCGGGCTGAGGTATTTTCCAAATTAGTAAAGTGGACCCTCAAATTGATGGACAAACCTTTTGGAAGAAAGATCCTAAAAGATCACCTGATATGATCTGCATCCAAAGCTTCCAACAAGGGAAGGTGTTAGCGCCGATAGGGAAAAAGCGATCACTAGTTCCCTGAGACCTACCATGTCGTAAGCCTAATGTCTAACGGGCAACATTTCAAGGTTGATGAGAGATACAGAGCTTCAGCCTTCGACGTAGTAACGCACCCATGCCAAAAGTGCCAAACTCAATGTTGGTCGAGTTTCGCTGTTTTCACCAAATAAAATTGCGGCAACAGTCCAGCAGATGGCATTTGCAGCAAGCCTAGTTCCGAGTCAATGATTTTTAGCATGAGATCTTCCGAGCGAGGGTTGGCGGGTAACCGTAGGTGTCCTAGATGCTCACTCGGAAAACATTAGCACAATTGAGCGGCCAAAGAGAGTCAACTTTGGGAGAGCCATGGGTTCCTCTGATCTGATCTTTCTTTGAAAGATAAGGCTTATGTAGGTTCTATGAGAGAGATTGGCGTGTTATCTCGGCGCCGACCTGTGCGCTGACATAATCAGATCCGACACTTGCGCAACGCCGTCCGCGTCCGTTATGACAAACCTCTTCTCTTCCACCCTGTTCTCTTCCTGGTCCTAATGGTTACTCTTTGGCAAGAGTGAGCATACTGTTCGTCTCCTCAATTCACAATCCTTAAACTCTTCCAGGTTTAAATTTGCTGCCTACCTGGCGTTCCGAACGATTGTGCCTGACAAGTCACATCGAATACCAGTAACATGGAGTACTTGGATGCTTCCTCTCTTTTGCTATGCGCCTTTTATATTTTTGGCGTATCTAACCCGGAGGCCTGACACGTATATGATACGTCTCCTACTTCTCCCAAGCGTCATAGTGTCGATACTTGTGGCCGCTTACCGATTCACTTGGACGATACCAGAGCTAAATGTTTATAATTGGGGGCAATGTGAGTGAATTTATACTCTGTATTGGATCAAGATCTTATTGTATCTGTGCGCCTATAGGTCTTTTCGCAGCAGTCACCATTTCTAAATCACTGGAATTTGGTTTGACTCCGGAAGGCATGTTGAAGGTTGGCGAGAGCCGCCCAGGCGTGAAGAAAGGGAAAAGTAAAAGTTTTCAAAACGGAATTGCCAATGGCTCCCCCGATAATCAAGATGCCCCGCATAACCCATACATTGCACCATGGTTCTACGACGCTATAGAGGTCGCGCACACATTGCGCGGGCTCAAGTGGAAATTTGGACAAGGTATCCCCATACCTCGACATACACGACCTTTAGAACGCTCTGCATTCATCGATGCCACCACTTCCTCCTTCATCAAAAATTTCCTACTTCTCGACCTCCTAGAATCGTGTCTAAAACTCTTCCCTGGAGTCGGCACCACGCTGGGAGGGACCATGTTCTATCCTGACTTATCCCCAATCACCCGATTCGTAGTTTCCACCTTGATACACATTCTTACTGGATCTGCCATCCTCGCAGGTTTTGGCATGGTTTACGATCTTATCACACTTTTCGCCGTTGGCGTCATGGACAGCTCTCCGCTATCCTGGCCGCCCATCATGGATGACCCCTGGTCCTCTGACTCTATGCACAAATTTTGGTCCAAAGATTGGCACCAGCTACTCCGACAGACGTTCCTCGTCTTTGGTGGATACCCAGGCAAGTGGCTAGCTGGTAACTTCGGGATGTTGCTTGGGACATTCATTGCTTCCGGATTATATCACGAATGCGCGATGTATTCGATGGGAAGGGGGTTCGACCATTCTGCGACTATATTTTTTGCGGCTCAGGGACCGGTATTGATACTGGAGAGGTTATGGAAGAAGGTTACCAGACGGAATGTTCAAGGAACGGCGGGTCGATTGTGGGTATACTTCATAATGTTTGTCGCTGCTCAACCAATGGGTATGTTCCATTTTCTTAAAATAACTTTTGCCATGGGACTCATCTTCACCACTTCTCTCCCAGTAAATGCATGGCATCGCCGAGGTTTCGGTGGAGGAATGGTCATACCACCGATCATTAGTCCTGCACGGTGGATCATTTTGCCCCTTCTGAAGAAGCTCGTTACGAAAGGTGGTTGAAGGCTTAATATTAATAGTCCGCACTCGCTAAGATTCCTTGCAACGAATAGAGTTTGGTTTCGTACTACTTGTAAGAATATATATATCAGAGCAATATGTACAATAGTCTTACTAATACCATTTTAAATATTACACCACATTGTTTTCAAACTATGAGCATCCAAGGCATCACACCACATCGCCTTCAAACCCAAGCGGGAAAAACAAAAAGCGAACCGTGCCCTCGTTCTGCCCAAGCTTCTCGCTGTTGTACAACGCACTAGGGTCCGAGTTACCAAGCGGTTTCCGTCTCCGTGGTGGGTGTTCTGACTCGCGCATGGCGATCTTCAATCGAATGAGTTGATCAGCTTTATATGAGTATGGTTGCGGAGCCTGTGATCCGTGCTTGCTTTGTGTTGGTAGGTTTGGGGATGGAGAGGATGGAGTGCTAGGGGAGGTGTTCGCAGAAGGGTTTTGGGTATATTGGATGAGCAGGTCAAGGATCGTGTGTGCAAAATCTGTTGAGCGATTGAATAATCGTTAATATTCCAGGTAGCGAACTCAGAAGAATTGTACCTTCGAGGTCTGCGGGTTTAGTGTGATAGATGTTTTCCCAATCCCAACTTGTGTCAGTAGTCAATTTTTCAGCAAGGTCATTGTTAGAGATCTCCCCGTCGCGAGGAGGAAATGGTGGTTGTTCGAAAGATAAGAGTAAAGATGCGACGTATATGCTCCCAAGAGCCATGGAATGAGGAGGGTAGATTAGCGGCAGGAGAGTTCGATAACTGTAAAAATAGAGGATGAGATACATCGAAACCAAGAGAAGAGCGGAGTTACCTATCGATAGCGATTCTCCAAGCCATTTTGATCAGTTTTTTGGATGCTGTTCAAAAATTTCAGGATAACGTTGATTGAATAACAGTTGACAGACCTTTGAATTGCTTTCCGAGCTTGATAACATACGGAAAAGGCATACGTGCTGTGAAATTGAAACATATTGTCTCCAAGATGAGTCTTTCCACAGCCAGCAGTCGTTGTCGATCATTTTCCACAATCTATGCTCATATGAATCTCCAATTGTTCAAGTCCTTATACCAGTCAGACACCCTTACTGCTTGGTCCATAGTGTCTAAGTCGACTTCTCCGCCTGGATGTTTTGATTTTGCTGCCAGCTCAGGGAACCGAACGGAGTATGAGACGGCAAGGAGTTCCCGTGGTTTCTTCAGTGTGTCGTGTTCTTTAGTCGAAACGTATAGAGCGGCAAGGGCTACATCCTGAGGTAGCAATGTTCCGTCAGTAGCTAACAAGTGAGCTGGTGGATGCAACATACATGGTATTGAAAATCTTTCCGGGGAAAGAAGAGGTGAAATCGATGGTATAGAATTTGCGCAGTCGCAATCGTTCTCCTTGGGCTTTCAAAGAGAAAATAAGAAGTGAGTATAACACACAGGAATGCACATATCACGACTTACAATCCAACACGAGCTCCGATGGTCTCAAGAAAGGTACAAGCGCTCTGTCGAACCTTTTCTTCTTGAGTGACGGATTGCTTTCCTCGCTGTTTCTCTGAGAGATATTCCAGTTCTGCCGGTGAGAAGTAGGGGTGATAATACTTGGATGACGAAGTCGGCATTTGAGATGGTGTGTGTTCTCTCGAACCCTGTGGGTCCATTCTGACTGCCTGGTGGGAACTCGGAGATCGCGGCATGTCAAAACGAGAACAATTTACGAGGAATCCAGATATCTGAGTATGGGGATAGACCCCTGGCCGCAATTATAGTTCGGGGAAACCTGGTTATCCCGTCAGGGAAGAGAACTACTTAGAGGTGTTGTAACAAAATTGAATCACGTGCTGGTTTTCGCGTTCGTCGTCATGAAGACTGGCTTTTAACGATGCGACATGACTCAGTTACAGCCGCTGATGACTTGATTGAACACGCTACCGAGACGTTTTAAATGGAACAGCTAGCCGCCACCAACCAGAACGACTTCCATCAAGTCTAGGCTTGCTGGTCCTCCAATGTCTTCCCAGTCGTCTCGTCGCCTCCTCACCCGACTCTACCAGGACCTAGCTGAGCTGCAGGATAATCCATATCCTGGGGTTGCCGTCTTCACTGACGATGCTAACCTGCGGGAACTCTGCCTCGTCCTGACTCCACCCAGTGGACCTTGGAAGAATTTGGCGTTACATTTTGGCGTGGAATTACCAGACAATTGGGTACGTCCTTAATTATCGTTTTTAAAAATAATACCTAAAGTTTCTGAATTTCAACAGCCCACAACGCCGCCTCGCGTGTCATCAAGCGTGACGGCTATTGAACATCCCAATTTATACGGAAGCCATATCTGCTGCGATCTGTTACGACCCATCGAACAACTTAGAAGTGGTTACTCTGGAGGGTGAGCGTGTTTCAATTCTTTTTGTCACTTGCCCTCGAACACAGGCTGACTAATTCTTTTGATTTTCAGCTATACTCCGGCTTTAACCTTGAGAGGGCTCTTCCTTCAATTCTTGACCTTCTTCTCCAGCACCAAGGTCCGAGGTTATCATCCACTTTTACTGAGTTTATCTCACTGTTTTATCATCCAGGTCGAACAGGATTACGGAGGCGTGATTGAAATAGGAGACTCCGAAGTCGTCGCGTATCTTTGGCCAGAGGCGGTTCGAAAGCTCATATTGCCACATTTATTGCATCCCTGCTGTCACTTCGACTGTCCTTGCTCAGACAAATCCCATCAAAAATATCTGGAACATGTCTGGAACTCGGAATCGTCAAAAGCAAAAAATTCTCCTGCACAAGGCGAAAAGGTTGTAAGCCATAAAACCAAGTTTATAACCTCCCGGAACAGTGTTTTGCATCGCATCGCATGGCCCAATACTCGAAGGACATCAACCCTTTCTTCGATCACGCAATGGCACTGCGGTAAATGCCCTTATGGATCGATTTCCCTTCCACATGATCAGACGACTTTGAACAAGAAGAGTCGCATAGACCGCGCCCCTGCATCCCTCTTACAACCTCCTATCACCTGCAAATTATCGCTTCTCAATGATGACATTCTTGGAGACCTGGCATTTCTACTCCCTTCGGAAAGTATCATCTCGTTATCGATCGCTTATCCTCGCTTCCGCGAAGTGGTGGCCACCCTTCATGTTCTTCTGCGACAAGAACTCCGATGCTTCTTCCTTCGCACGCCTCTCAATGAGTCCATCCTTGGAATTGGTGTCCATCTCGATACTGGTGCTCGTGCGCTTTCCTCTGACTTTGACTGGCTCAGCATGGAGGCATTCGACGACTTCAACGTCCGGAACAGCATAGAGAAACGGCCGTTCTCATATTTCCTCCCTTTTGCATTCAGTCGTCCTCACTTTGGCCGAGCGCATAAAGAGATTTGGAAGCGCCTGACTGAAATCGAGTCCGGGCTTCGAGCTGCCGAAGTAGCTATAAGTCGAAAAACAAAGCGTCCTTCCAACCGACGCTTACTCCCACCATTGAAGGCTCATCATGTTATTGACGTTGTATACCGGATGATGAACAACATCGTCGTGTCGCTGATGAAATCTTGCGAAGACACCATTCTCCCTGCAGGCGCGCACTCGTCAAAGGTGCCAACGCTCATGCACGCCTCTGAAAGGGCCGTAGTGTCCTACTGCCACCTCTTTCATCTCTTGATGCGGCTCTGCGCAACGACGCCTGCCATTCTCCAGGACGCGAACTACAAGGTCCGTCGCTTCATCGATATGCCGGAAACGAGGGTCAAGGCGAGCACTCCTGACATGGGGGAACTCATCGTGTTGATCACGCTGGTCCTCGTCCTTCCTATCAAAAATCAACAACCGATTACCTGGGAAAACCTTTGTGGTAAATTCCTAGCAGAGGCCATTACGCGTAACGTTCGTTGGGTCTTGTTGGAGTCTCCCGAGCTGGAGATAATGGAATCAGGAGCGAGCGACTACCGACTGAACAAGACCTTCGCCAACTCCAGGACCAGTCTACGCCTCATCATGTTCCAGATGACATTCTTGAGGTCCTTCATCCACACATACAGTGCCGGCATCACCCGCCTGGATGAGAACTACGGGTTCCCTGATAAGGAGCTTCCAGAACAAATGGTGAGCGAGATCAAGGCGATCTATCAGGTAGATACGTGGCCCAAGTTCTTCCAGCGCATTGAGTATGCACGCGGAGGAATGTTCAACAAATCCAGCTTTACGCAGATGCTGAGGGATACAGTGAAAATGAGTGCGGAAAGGAAGTATCATATACCTCTCACCCACCCTGGGCGTCTGGAAGAGTTGCATGGGAAGAGGGTGATGTTGGAGAAGGCAGCGGGGTAAATCAACATTTACTTAAGCTACGTTCTACGTAAGGTTACAAAATACTTCTAATCACCCTACAATCTCTACCATGCCCTGCTCATCATGCATCAAGTCTTAGTGTTCTCAATATCAGTTTTAAGATTCCGAGGTTATTTGTGAATTTCACAGAATTTGACCTTGTATGTAAATGCGAAGAGGTACCTAATAAGTACATCACGCAGCCCATACAACCTAACAGGCGGAACATGCGCAGTCCGACCAGCGCAGAAAGTCATCCCGCACTGCCACACTGCATTTATGATTTAGAGCCAACCACAGATAGCCCATGGCCCCACGCTGACACGGGTACATGTACACCCCCCCAGCACCCCACCCAACCTCTATTCTCTGGCACGATCCTGATGGCCTGCATCCATTTCCCCGGCCCTTGATGCTCGTCTGGTTATCCCGTCTGGAGGCGTTCTAACAAAATTGAACCACGTGCTTGTTTTTCGCGTTCGTCGTCATAAAGACTGCTTTTATTCCAAACTTCCTTGACGGGTGCGACATGACTCAGTTATAGCCGCTGGTGACTTGCTTGTGCCGAGACCTTTTAAAATGGCACAGCTAGCCGCCACCAACCATCCATCAAGTCTAGGCTTGCTGCCAGTCTTCCAATGTCTTCCCAGTCGTCTCGTCGTCTGCTCACTCGACTCTACCAGGACCTAGCTGAGCTGCAAGATAATCCGTATCCTGGGGTTGCCCTCTTCACTGACGATGCTAACCTGCGGGAACTCTGCCTCGTCCTGACTCCACCCAGTGGACCTTGGAAGAATTTGGCGTTACATTTTGACGTGGAATTACCGGATAATTGGGTACGTCCTTGATTATCATTTTTTTGCAGAATAATACCTAATGTTTCTGAATTTCAACAGCCCACTACGCCACCTCGCATGTTTTCAAGCGGGGCTATTAACCATCCCAATTTATACGGACGCTATATCTGCTGCGATCTTTTACTACCCATCAAACAACTTAAAAGAGGTTATTCTGGAGGGTGAGTGTTTCAATTCTTTTTGTCACTTGCCCTTGAACACAGGCTGACTAATTCTTTTTCGATTTTCAGCTATACTCCAGCTTTAACCTTGCGAGGGCTCTTCCTTCAATTCTTGACTTCCTTCTCGAGCACCGAGGTGCGAGATTATCATCACTTTCACTGAGTTTATCTCACTGTTTTATCCTCCAGGTCGAACAGGATCACGGAGGCGTGCTTGAAATAGGAGACTCCGAATTCGTCGCGTACCTTTGGCCAGAGGCGGTTCGAAGGCTCACATTGGCACATTCATCGCATCCCTTCCATCACATCAACTGTCCTTGCTCAGACAAAACCCTTCAAAGATACCTGGAAAATGTCTGGAACTCGGAATCGTCAAAAGCAAAACAACTCCCCGCACAAGGCGGGAAGGTTGGTCATAAAACCAAGTTTATAACTTCCCGGAACACTCTTTTGCATCGGATCGTATGGCCTAATCCTAGAAGGATATTTACCCTTTCTTCGATCACCCCATGGCACTGCCGTAAATGCCCTTATGGATCGATTGCGCTTCCACACGATCAGACGACATTGAACAAGAAGAATAATCGCATAGACCGCGCCCCTGCATCCCTCTTACAACCTCCTATCACCTGCAAATTATCGCTTCTCAATGATGACATTCTTGGAGACCTGGCATTTCAACTTCCTTCAGAAAGCATCTTCTCGTTATCGATCGCTTATCCTCGCTTCCGCCAAGTGGTGGCCACCCTTCATGTTCTTCTGCGACAAGAACTCCGATGCTTCTTCCTTCGCACACCTCTCAATGAGTCCATCCTTGGAGTTGGTGTTCATCTCGATACTGGAGATCGTGTACTTTCCTCTGATTTTGACTGGCTCAGTATGGAGGCATTTGACAATTTCAACGTCCGGAACAGCGTAGAGAAACGGCCGTTCTCATATTTCCTCCCTTTGGCATTCAGTCGTCCTCACTTTGGCCAGGCACATAAAGAGATCTGGACGCGCCTGACTGAAATCGAGGCTGGGATTCGAGCAGCCGAAGTAGCTATAAGTCGAAAAACAAAGCATTCTTCCAACCGACGCCTACTTCCACTATTGAAGGCTCATCATGTTATTGACGTTGTATACCGTTTGATGAACAATATTGTCGTGTCTCTGATAAAACGTTGCGAAGACACCACTCGCCCCGTAGGCGCACATGCGTCAAAGGTACCAACGCTTATGCATGCCTCTGAAAGGGCCGTGGTGTCCTACTGCCACCTCTTGCATCTCTTGATGCGGCTCTGCGAAACCACGCCCGTCATCCTCCAAGATGCGAACTACAAGGTCCGTCGCTTCATTGAGATGCCTCAAACGAGGGTCAAGGCGCACACTCCTGACAAGGGAGAGTTGATCGTGTTGATCACCCTGGTCCTCCTCCTTCCTATAAAAAATCAACCACTGATTACCTGGGAAAATCTTTGTGGTAAATTCCTAGAAGAGGCCATTACACGTAACGTTCGTTGGGTCTTGTTGAAGTCTCCTGAGCTAGGGATAATGGAATCAGGAGCGAGCGACTACCGACTGAACAAGACCTTCGCCAACTCTAGGACCAGTCTACGCCTCATCATGTTCCAGATGATGTTCTTGAGGTCCTTCATCCACACATACAGTGCCGGCATCACCCGCCTGGATGAGAACTACGGGTTCCCCGATAAGGAGCTTCCAGAACAAATGGTGAGCGAGATCAAGGCGATCTATCAGGTAGATACGTGGCCCAAGTTCTTCCAGCGCATTGAGTATGCACGCGGAGGAATGTTCAACAAATCCAGCTTTACG
>Ga0307509_10009005_pt1 | contig 12584 bp, 22 predicted proteins | sample 10_EM_MG_FD_202245 | JGI IMG/M metagenome (GOLD analysis project Ga0307509, IMG submission 202245) | Populus trichocarpa ectomycorrhiza microbial communities from riparian zone in the Pacific Northwest, United States - 10_EM | ecosystem: Host-associated > Plants > Roots > Unclassified | place...
GATCGAAGACTGTGCCAACATCCGCCGGAATCTCGGAATTGACTATCGGTAGATCTTGTGCTGATTCGCCCATGTGATACCGTCCTATTGAGTTTTCGTCCAGTGAGACTCAGAACGGCGAGCCTTCAGGGGCTCGCCGTTCCTCATTTCTCGCCAGTCTGCCCGTGTCCTACCTGTCGGTGTCCAGTCCCGTCACGCTACTCCGTGAATATCCCGCGATACAGGTAGCGCTGAGGCAGCGAGGTACTGAGCGTGGCCCGTTCATACACAGCCGTTGCCGTGGGCAGGAACACGTCATCGGCTAGGAACATCAGGTCATCGTTCCAGCGCACGAGAGGATCGATGTTCCTGTTCGCAGCCATCGGCACGTGCCAGACCGGGCGCAACGCATCCACCTGCATGACGTGCCCGTCTACCGGGCCACCCCACAGTTCGATGTCGATCACGCTGCACCCCTCGCAGGCTCGTCCGTCTCCTTCTCGGTGCCAGGCATGCCCGGAAGGAACTGCTGTTCACGCAGGAAGCGTGCCTCACCGGAGTTCCTCTGGCCGGGCAGGTCGCGCAACTCTCCGTGCAGGTCCTCCGTGCTCATCGCCTCCAGCTCTTCCAGTGCAGGCACCTTGACGCGTCCGCTCACCAGTGAACGCACGAACGCGGCACGCAACAGGCCAGCCCGTCCGGCCACCACGTCCAGCCGTGAGAGCCGTGCGTCGGCGGCCAGCTCCATGTTCTCGAGTGAGGCACCGCGCAGGACCTGCCGGTTGACCTCTGCCCGCGACACGCGCATGACAACGCGCAACGCGTCCATGCGGTCCAGGTCGCCCGTGTCCACCAGCGCCATGAACTGATTCTTGATACGCCCTGCCGTTCCCATGTCTCATCCCTTCGGTTACCGCGCGGATCGGTACCCGCCGGACGACACTCACCGTACCCTGCGGACTAGTTGACAAGCAACCCCCCACCGACTACGGTAGTTGACATGACGAACGCGCCCATCCTTGCCACGACCATCACTCTTGTCTTCGACGTGTCTGCCGCGCCGATCTGCACCCCGCTGCACTATGGCCCGATGTTCCCGAAGACCTTGCGCGTGCAGGTCTACGACGGCGGCCAGGTATCCGTTCATCTGGAGGCATTCAAGGCCAGAAAGAACGGCACAGAAAGTGTTATCAGAGTCAGCCCGTACATCCTTATCGACGACCGCAAGGCACTCCCGTGGATCGTCGAATGCATTCAAACGGCATTGGCCTACGCCGCATATGCGAACGAGGCAAGGTGAATGCCAGATGACACCTGAGGAAAAGGCTGTCGTTCAGGCTGCCATTGCATGGCGGAATAGTCTTGACAGCAGGAGCCACGTCCGCATCGTTGACAGTCCCGAGGACCGATTGTTGAATGCGACATCGGCGCTTGTCTATGCGTGCGATGATTGCAATTACGATCGAAACACGTGCCCCGGTTGCGGCGAGAACATCGGCCACGGGGACGGATGCTGCACTGAATGCAGGGAGACGAAAGCGGACGAAGCTCATCCCTGTACGGAATGCCTCACCGATCCAAACGAGGATCCCGCGCCCTGGTGTGACTGCCTGCGTGACGAGACGTGCAAGGGGCCGTGCCGTCAGCGCGCGCACCATCCTTATCTTTGCCCGAATCGTCAGGCGGACATCCCATACAACGTCGTCATGGGGGGCGAGTCGCTGGTGGTGTCGAACGCCTCGTATCTCTGCATGTGCTCGCGCACGACTAAGGAGTACTGCGCGAGCGATGAATGCCACGGTGGCGATGACGTCACCGAATGGACGCTCAGCGAGTGGCAGCACGTCATCATGGGGGACGTCGTGCGCCTTCCTGGCCGCTCGGAAACTGAGGCCAGCGTCGGCAGTGCACGACGTCAGCCGTGGCACGCTGACTCTCGCGAGTACACGGGCCAGGATGGCAAGGTGCGCGACTGGGTTACGCCGCACGAGCATGAGATCGTCTTCGCTCGGCTGATCCTCGACGGCGGTGAGCGCACGGTGAACTTCCCGCCGGAAACTCCGGTCGAGATCTTGATGTCTGCCTCTCGCCGCGCCGCGCTCACGATCCAGCAAGCCTTCCCCGGATCCGAGGTCATGTCATGAGCGGACTACACAAGCCGCTGCACATCGAATGCCCGGAGAGCGTGACCGGGCATGACACGGGTGGACGCGAGGATGGGCGCTGCACATGGTGTCGTGCTCGCATCGACGGGCCAGCGCCGCGCCCTGACGCCTTCCCCGTGTCAGATCTGACGGACGCGTACGGCTACCACTACGATCCGGACTACGAGCCCTAGCTAGTTGACATGCCACGCCTCACCGACTACTGTAGTTGACATGGAGATGATGTTGGACCCGATGGCAGTCTTGCGCCCGTATCAACGGGACGCGATCGATCACCTGTGGAAGTCGTGGGACGCAGGCATGACGCGCGTCCCGATGGTGCTGGCCACTGGCCTCGGAAAGACGAAGATCTTTACGCGTGTCGTGTACAAGTGGCTCGCCGAGAACGGAAGCAAGCGTGTGCTCGTCATCGCGCACACGGATGAGCTGATCTCGCAAGCCGCCGCAGAGATGCGCGCCGCCAATCCCAAGATCGCAGTCGGCATCGTCAAGGCCGGACTGAACGAGACGCACTGTCGGATCATCATCTCGTCACGTCAGACTCTCGCCAGCGAGAAGCGTCGCGCGCAACTGAAGCGTGTCGGCCTCATCATCATCGATGAGGCCCATCACGCCGTGCGCACGAACACGTACGGCAAGATCTTGGAGTACTTCGGCGCGTTCCGTGAACTAAAGACTGATCTTGACGAGGATTACCACCTAGAACCGCGCGTCAAGGTTCTCGGGCTGACCGCGACTCTTTCGCGTGGTGACAAGGCGAAGCTCTCCACGGTGTGGGAGGACAAGCCCGTCGCGACCTTCCGCAAAGACATCCTGTTTGGAATCCGCAACGGCTTCCTGCTTGATGTGCGTGGCGAGCGTGTCATCGTTCCCGACCTGAACATGTCCAACGTCAAAACGCAGGGTGGTGACTATCAGGATGCGAGCATCGCGGAAGAGTTGGAGCGCACCTTTGCGCCACAGATTGTCGCGGAGAAATATGCGACCGTGGCAAGGAAATCTGGAAGCGACGAGCTACGTCAGGGGATTGCGTTCTGGCCGCTGGTGGACACTGCCTACCATGGTGCGCAAGCTTTCAACGATGCGGGCATCTCGTCTGCGGTTATCCACGGTGGTCTACCGAAAGAAGAGCGCAAGCTCATCCTGAAGCGGTTTCAGGCTGGCGAGATCACGGTTGTCCACAACTGCATGGTGCTGACGGAGGGCTTTGACGCGCCGTGGGCGGATGTGGTGGTGATCGGTCGCCCGACTCGCAACGGTGGCCTGTATCAGCAGATGGTCGGCCGCGTGCTGCGTCCGGACCTGACGGTTGAGGCGAGCCTGCGCGAGAAGGCGCTCATCCTCGATGTCACGGGCGCGGGTGCGGACAATGATCTACGTTGCCTGATCGATCTCGCGCCGGAACGTCCGCTCAAGAAGCATGACGACGATGATGAGGACTTCTCGCTACTCGATCTTGAGCTAGAGCTTGAGGAGTCGATCGCGAGCGGTAGCGCGCCGTGGCTCGTAGATGAGATCTACGTCGGGCCAGCCGACACGAAGGCCTTCGATCCCCTGCACAGGACCTTAGCGTGGGCGCAGACGCCGGACGGCACGTACTTCATGAGCGCCGGGGGCAGCCATTACATTTTCCTCGGTGAGTCCGCGTACGGCGATCCCGGCACGTATGACGTGGTGTGGTGCACGAAGGTGGATTGGAACACCCCGCCGCAGTCGGCAGGCTCAACCGACTATCGCGCGCTGCCGCTTGAGGAAGCATTGTTGTGGGCAGAGGAGGAGGCGATCTCGCGTGGCGGACATGGCGCGAAGGCACTGTCTTCGCGCAAGAGTAAGTGGCGTGACGAGCCTGCCACTGAAGGCCTGAAAAGCAAGGCTCGCGCGAACGGCATCCGCAACAACAAGGCGACCGGTCGTGATCTGGACACGATGACAAAGGGTGAGCTGGGCGAATTGATCGACTCGAAGATCGCGGCCAAGAGCATCGATCCTCTCGTGCGCAGATTGAAGGGAGCGCGATGAAAGATATGGCGGCCGTGACCGCTTACCGGCTTGGCCTCAGACAGTTCGCCGGGAGATGTCAGGGGTTTCTCACTGACAGGCATCCGAATGCACCGCGTGGAATGTCGTTCTGCCCATCGTGCAACCGCACCGTGTGCAGGGGAATGGGGGAGTGGTGGAAGTGATGATCGAAGACACGGACGAGATGATTTCAGCGTTCGGGGAGGCTTGGCGCAATGCAGCCTTTAACTTTCCGGGCGATAGGCGTCGCGCCGGACTTAAGGCTGTCTTCGCCATGATCGAGCGTGACTACGAAGTTGGTCCGAAGCTGTGTCGCGCGGCGCGTCCCGGCAATGATCCGGATTTCGCCTATCAGGAGTGTGAAGGTGAACTAGGCCACTCCGGTAGGCACTATCGATATCCGTGCACGGAAGGATGCGAGCAATGGTGATCGACGAAAAGGATCCGTTCGCATCGGCCAGTGAGATCAAACCCGCGCCGAAGGAATTCGGGAAGGTGTACAACGGGCGGTATCACATGCCGCTCCTGTCGGGCGAGTGCGGCCCGAAGTCCGTCAAGGATGCCAACTACGTATCGGGCGGCATTCAGCGGATGACGAACCTTGTCGGCGCGGCAGAGGACACGCGTGCGCTGAACGTGTGGGAACAGGCGATGGCGTTGGTCGGGCTGGCGCTCTCACCCGAACTGTATGAAGAGCTGACGCTGATGGTGCATCAGGCTCGCAGCGATGGCGTGAACTTCGAGCTACTGCGCGAGTATCCGAAGCTCAGGGAGGCGCTCGCAGGTACGCCTCAGGACTCCGGTGAGAGCATCGTCGGGCGGGCCAAGCACGCGGCTAAGGCGAACGCCGCAGCGCAGCGTGGCACGAACAGGCACACGGCATGGGAGCATCGCGGCGAGACGGGCGAGTTGATCGGCACGCCCGCCATGCAGGAGCACGTCGTGGACGTGGAACGCGTGCTGGCGAAGGCTGGCCTTGAGCGCGTCCCTGGTCTCAGTGAGCGCATCGTGCGCAACACGGAGATCGGTGCCGTGGGCAAGTTCGATGACATCCTTCGGGAGATCTCCTCTGGCCGCTTCCTGATGGCGGACTTGAAGACAAAGGCTCGCGAGTTCTTCACGTTCGTCACGGTGGATGCTCAGCTAGCCGGGTATGCGTACGCGGATTGGATGCTCGCCACGGGATATGAGCGGCCAGGGAGCGTTGCGAGCTACGTCCCTGGCCCGCGCTATCACGTGGACCTGACGGAAGGTGTCATCCTGCACGCACCGTCCGATGGCTCCCCGGCGCATCTTGACAGGGCAGACCTTGTGCAGGGGTGGAAGGTGGCGCGGCTGGCACGGCAGATCGTTGACGCCCGCGCGAACGGCAAGAGCGCGGCACGTCACGTGGCGAGTATCTGGGGAGTGCAGTCGTGAGCGAAATCCAAGACCTGATGACAAAGTGGCTGGCGCTCCTGCCGGACTATCGTACGCCGATTGCAAGCATGCTGTGTCTCTCGCCAGAGGCATACGAAAGGCTGCGGGCCAGCGTCCCCCGAACCGCGCCAGCCGACATCCAATTAGAGTTTGGAGGCATACCCATCCACGTCAAGGATGACTATGCGCCGGACGAGTGGCGGATGTTCGATCAGTTCGGCCAGGAGATGCGGCCATGACCCATGGGCGCAAGCCATCGCCGCCGTTCCGGCCAGGAAAGACGCACACGAACTGCCTAGAGTTCACGGCCCTGCTGTTGCTCTTCTGGCCGATCATGCTTCCGTGGCTGTTGTGGCGCGCGCGCAGGGGCACTCCGTGACCATGATCGGGCATCCTGACGTCGCACACTGCACGCGTACCTACTCGCCCGTTGTGACCCACTACTACGGGCGCCTGAGCAACGGGCACTTCTTCTACTTCACGTACCGGTTCGGGCGCGTCACCCTGGCCGTGGGGTCGAGCAAGGTAGCCACGGATGGTCGGCATGACGTGGTGATGGCGCACGGCGCGGCCAGGCAGGGCAACTTCGCGAGCGATCAAGTTCGTGACCAGGTGTTCTCTCACCTCTACAAGATTCTCCAAGAAACTTCGCTCAACTAGTTGACGCAGTGGCCACGGGGGACTAGTGTTCTTCTTGTAAGGCAAACAACTACACAGCAGCAAGCGCAACGCTTGTTTAGCAAAAGCCATACGGATAACAAGTGCCAGTGGTGAATATGCCGGTAGGTTAGTCGCCCCGGATGATGACAAGCACAGCCTCTACTGCTGAGTAGTTGGAACAGAACGGTACGGAAGTTCTCGGGACTCCTGAAGAGAAGGCGATTGAGTCGCGCTTCAGGCTCGCGCTCGAGAATGCAGCAAAGTCGGAGAGAGTGGAACGGAATCGCAAGCGCTTGCGAGACTGTCTCGGTTTCTGGTGATTAGTGAAGTCGGCTAGGCGGTTCAATTCCGCCCCAAGACCCACCCTCTCCGATACCCACCACGGGAGTTCGTCAGGAATACCGTAGGGTCAGAGTAGCTGGCGATGACAGCACGGAAAGACGTGCGGCCCCCGCGCTTCGGCGCAGTGGAAAAGGGTGGGTTCGATTCCTACCGGGGGCGCGAAGGCGTGACGCACCTAGTTTTGGCAGTAGCCGTTTACGATGAGTGTCACATCTTCAAGGGAGTAAGGAATAGGCAAGCCCAATTTCATATCGGCAGTGTGCGGACTACCCCGCAGAGACGCGCGTCCCCTGATGCTGGGAAGATAGCAAGTACCAGCTATATGGATCGGCTACGTACTGACGGGCTCCATAGCACGGATGTGATACGACTTGCGCGAACGTTTAACTCGTTCGGCTCCCACGGTTTGCAAGACCCGATAGGAGAACGGTCGCGACTTACCATCGCCCGGAAGCCAGGAGGGTTGCGCAAGGTCTCGACTGGTAATCGAGGCAGCGACTTCTTCCAAGCAGGAAACCCCTCCCCTGGGGCAATGCCGGTATCAAGTCCGGCAGTCGCACGTGGTAGCAGACAGGGAACCGATGATCCTCCGCCTGATCCGGGCGGCCAGGAAGCAGAAGGCGGAGCAGACGCGCAAGCTCCCGCCCGTCAAAAACGCGAAGGAAGCTCGCATCGTCAAGGGTGTGAAACGCACCCACGGTGGGGGTGCCGACAACTAGCCGACTGCGCTAGCATCCTCACGGACAGCTCAACAGCAACACGCCCCGGGCAGACGTGCCCACACGGCTAAAGCTTCGCCTGGCGCGAAGCGAGAGGTTCGAATCCTCGCGGGGCACAACCCAGTACCCAAGGTCACGTGTCGTACCGCAAGAGCGGACCAAGGGGAGCGGTTGCCGAGGACGGAAGGCATATGCCGTGACAGTCCGGAGAGACGGGCGCACGAGGGGGATTGTAGAGAGTCTGGTTCTGGCATACGGGCCTTGAGTGAAGCGCAAGCTTCACTGCCTCGAAAGAGCGGCCTAGGGAGTCCCACACGGTTCGAATCCGAGGCTACAATCCCCCTCACCTGCATACATCGCATCATCCCGCACAGAAAGCAGACCTCGCATGACACAGGCAACACAGCAAGCGGATCCGTGGGCCACGGCCAGCCAGGCAGCGACGGGTGCGGCTGAGGCCGCCAAGCCCGCTGACCCCAACGCCGACCCTTTCGCCAGCCCGGACGAGATCGGCCCCGGCGAGTCCGGTCCGCGCGGTCCGAAGTGGGCTGAGATCCTCGGACGTCTCGTCATCCTCAAGCCCGTTGAGCTTCTGGCCAACCAGCCCGTCAAGAACGATGACGGCGGCAACCAGAAGAACGCGGACGGCACCGACAAGACGCAGGACATCTACGTCTGTCAGCTCACCGTGCTGGGTCCGGAGGACGTCACCGTGTATTCGGCGGAGCGCACTAAGGACGGCCGGACCTACCCCGCCTCGAACGAGACCTTCAAGACTCCGTTCACGTGGGAGCGCTACTACGCCTACGGTGGCGGCATCGTCTACAAGCTGAAGGGCTTGGAGAAAGCCAACAAGTCGATGCTTCTCGGTGTGGTTCAGCGCTGCCCCACGGGCGCGGGTTACAAGTCGGGCGAGACGCCGGAGACCACCGCGAAGAAGTGGGCGGACTACCGCGCGGCCATCGTCGCCGGACGTGACCCGGCCAAGCCCCAGTTCTCCTGGGGTCTCGTGGACGAAACACCGGAGCAGCGCGCCATCGCGCTCGCGTGGTATCGCGGCCAGTAACACCATCGATGGGGACTGGCTTTGAACGCGGCCAGTCTTAAACAACAGGCTTAGTATGTGCCCATCGCTCAAGCAAGCTCGGAAGCGTAGCTCAGTGGCAGAGCCTCACGAGAACACGAGGCGTGACGACCCCGGTTCGATTCCGGGTAGCTTCCCCAAAACCTTCAGACGTCGTGTTACAGTTGACACGACTGCACTGCTTTCATCCTTCCCGACGCAAGGGGCGAACGTGAGTAAGTTCTACAGCATCGAAGTCAATAACGAAGACAGTGGCAGGGTGTACGCGTGCGCGGACGGAGACATCGAGGTCGTCTCGTACGTCGGCCGGAAGGCCATCGCGGACATCAAGGACGTCACGACCGACGTGCGGCTGTCCCTGATCGAGGTCGACGAGATCGGCCAGGGGGCGGAGGAGACGCGCTCCATCGCGAAGCTGACCGCCGACGCCGGCACCGTCTCGTACGTCCTCAAGGCCAAGCTCTCGGCGGAGCGCAAGCTCGTCAAGGCTGCGACTGACGTCCTGACGGGTGACGTGTCCGCCAGCGTGGATGCGTTCCTCGACAACCCGGACTCCGGCGCCCTGCTCACTCGCTGAGCCAAACAGGCCGGGGGTCGATGTGGCGTCACCCCTCCTACTGCGGTAGCTCTGCCGTAGGCCGGAAAAGAGCATGAACGGCCCCGCGCTTTCGGTCCCCGATCCCCTGAGCGCGGGGCCGTTCTCTACCCAGAACACGAATCGAGAAGGGAACCGTCATGTTCGTCAACAAAGAACCGACGCTGGTCGTCCTACCAGGCAATCCGGAGCGTCCGAACTGTGTCGCGTGCGGCACGCTCACCGTGAAGATTCACCGCGAGGTACACGGCAGCATTGACATGCTCCTGTGCAACGACTACTGGGCCTGCAACCGCACGAGTGGAGTGATCACGGTATGAAAAAGCAGAGGATGCGCGAGATCATCGCAGAGGCGGAGAGCGTTCGCCTGAAACTCATAGACCTGCACGACACACTTCAGGGTCACACGTGCGGCGAGCGACTTGGCGAGATCCTATCCCTCTGGCCGCGTTCGACCGAGGAACCGTCACCATCGTCCGACGCGGATGGCGCAATCGTGGTGACTGTACGGGGTATCCCCTTGTACCCTGGGTACGGGGGACAGCATTCGTTCATCGCCACGCCTGGTATCGCCTTTGCGGTCCCACACTTAGATGGTGTAACCATCACGGTGCACTCGCGATGAGCGGCCAGGAGGACGTACACGCCGAACTACGGGCGCGCGCAACCGAGGCTATGCGCCCCTGCCCCTCGTGCGAGGAGGGGCAGGAGGACGCTTGCTGCTCGTGTCTAGATCTGCGTCCGCTGGTGTTGGATCTCCTGGCCGCGCTGGACACGGAGACAGCTGCTCACGCCGAGACGCATGAGCGGTATATGAGGTTCTGCAAGACAGTCCTTGAGATGACAGGTTGGAATCCTAGTTGACACGTGCCCGCGTTCGTGTAAACTAGTCCACATGACGACGATCGTGATGGATGGCATGAACCGCAGCGAGTACCTCGCGGACATGAACCGCGAGCTTATCTCGATGGGCCTCAAGCCCGTCCGCACGATCGAGGAAGCTCAGCGTCCGAGCGCGGTCAAAGAAGCGCCTCAGGTTGCGGAGCGCACGCAGGGACGCGGCAACGGGAACGGCGCATCGCGCCGCATGGCTGGTCGCGCCGCTTCCATCGCTCAGGTCCAGTACATCATCGATCTGACTTTCAAGATCACGGGTATCCGCGATGCAATCGAGGACGTGAACACCGAAGGCTTCACGGGCGAGGAAGCCCACGAGATGATCGAGCGCCTGATCCTCATTGCCCGCACGGCTGCCCCGGTCGTTGCTCCTCTGGCCGCGCCCGTCAAGTCGACTGCGGTCACCGAGGATGGGATGTACCTGAAGGATGGCGTTGTCTTCAAGGTGCAGATCGCGAAGCAGGGCTCTGGTCGCCTGTACGCGAAGCGTCTTGGCCAGGGTGGATTCGAGTACGCGCCCGGCGCTATCAACACCCTGCGCGCTGAGCACAAGATGTCGCTCGATCAGGCGAAGGAATACGGCAAGCTCTACGGAGTGTGCTGCCAGTGTGGCAAGGACCTGACGGACGAGAACAGTATTGCGGCTGGCATCGGTCCGGTGTGCGCCAGGAAGTTCTGAGAGGCGAAAGAAAATGGCAAAGAAGCGGATCGATCAGATCAAGACATGCGTTCAGTGTGGCAAGCCCGGAGGACGCAAGCGCGTAGATCCCTACGTCGAGGACGTACACGGGCGACGCGAGATCGTTCGCCTGCATGACCGCTGCGTCAACGACCGCATAGCCGAAATCTGATCAACGATGGTGCGGACAGCCACATAAGAATATGAGCTAGGTGCCAGGGCTGGTTGGGGCACTGAGTCTGTTGGTCGCTTTGGCTCATATCACCATCACTCAGCAACATCAATCAAGAGGCGAGGGGAAAAGGGAATGTCGAAGAAGTTCACTCCGAACGCCAACTTCCCGCAACCGAAGTAGCTTTACCATGACACGTCTCGGCTTCAAACACTGCGGACGATGCGGCCAGGACAAACCCCTACACGAGTTCTACGTGAACAACAGTTTTGATCGGAATCACCAGACAAGTCACCACTCCGGTTGCAAGCCTTGCCGACGCGCGATGTCGGCAAGGCAAGCCCCGGAAGCCTACCGTCGCAAACTTGAGAGGAAGGCTGAGGCATCGTGAAGTATCAGGCGCACCTGAAGACCGGTGCGATCATCGACGTGGAGTTGAGCGGCGAGCTTGGCAGCACGTTCACCAAAAACGTCAGAGACACCCTTGCCTCTGGCTGGCTGGTCGACGACAACGGCGTGATGCTGAGCATGACGCACGTCATCGCACTCGTTCCCGTTCTCGATGACGCGGCCAGCGAGGATCCTATGGAGGCTCCGTTCGTTCCAGGCGTCATCGTCGATGACGATGGCGACTCGTGGACTCTCGGCGATGATGGTAAGTATCGATGGAAAGACGGGCGTCAGGGCAGCATCATGACGCCCGAGACGCGCGACGGGATCAAGGAACAATGGGGAATCAGAGAGGAATGGTAGGCATGAACATCACCGAAGCGATTGAGCACGCACGTGCGGATGTGGCCGAAGTCGGGGAGGGCTTCGTCTACAACCCGGGCGGCGAGGGGTGCTGCTTCTACGTCAGCCAGCAGGATCCGCGCTTCCCGCGCATTGCGCGGAACCCGGCATCGGGCAGCGGGACGCATGCGTGTCAGGTGGGACGCATCCTCGTTCGCGCTGGACTGATGACGGACGAGATCGCATCGTCAACCCTTTTCGCGATGCGGGTTGCGCTAGTCTATCTCGGGCTAGACGACGACGTTGCATACTTCCTGAACGAGATCCAGAATGCGCAGGACAACGGTGCGTCGGCGGGTGAAGCGCTTGCGAAAGGTCTGCGGATCGTGGCTCATACCGGCCGGTAACCCTGTAAACTAAGAGTGAGCCGCTCGGTGCGTGTAGTCACCCACTACGAAGACACACACACCGAGCGGACATCCATTTTTACCTGGCCGATGGCGAGAGGTAGGACATGACAAGACGACACGGAACGGACTGGATCAAGACGTCCTACCCGCAAGGCAGATGTCAAGACTGCGACAAGCTTTACTACTCGTCACGCGGCAACGCAAAACAGAATCTCAAGCGTCTCCGTGGTCACGGCAAGCAACATGTGTACGAGTGCCCGATGCATGATGGGTGGTGGCATGTCGGTCACCTGCCCGAAGCGGTCGTGCGCGGCGAGCACGGTCGTGAAGAGCTAGTTCAGGGTCGCAAGCGACAAGCGGGCGAGGAACACTGAAGCCTATCAATGCGATGATACGCTGAACAGACAGAGGCGCCGCGCGAGCCTTCCCTCTCGCGCGGCGCCTCGCTGTGCGCTACCTACCTGTTCGGCAGGTGCAGCTTGAGCCACGCTTGAGCGGCCGCGATGGTGCTCGGACTCAGAGCGTCAGGATCGGTGCGCGTGTAGTACCCGGCCAGGAAGGTCCCCGCCACGCCCAGCAGGGCCAGGGCGCCGCCTTCCGCCCAGTCGGGCAACAGGCTGACGTAGCTCGGTGCGATACCGGCGGCCAGAAGGGCAACGAAGGACACGACGGACATGAGTTTGACCTTGCGTTCGGTCTTGCCTCGCGGTGC
>Ga0307509_10009006_pt1 | contig 12583 bp, 6 predicted proteins | sample 10_EM_MG_FD_202245 | JGI IMG/M metagenome (GOLD analysis project Ga0307509, IMG submission 202245) | Populus trichocarpa ectomycorrhiza microbial communities from riparian zone in the Pacific Northwest, United States - 10_EM | ecosystem: Host-associated > Plants > Roots > Unclassified | place...
GGCAGTAGTTGGTTCCAGTTGTCTTGCTGGTAGTTGATGTATGCCCGTAAATATTGTTCCAATATTGCGTTGGTTCGTTCTGTCTGACCATCTGTTTGCGGATGAAATGCCGTGCTCAATTTTCTTTCGACTTCCATTTCTTTCGTGTATTGTTTCCAAAATTCCGACGTGAACAGAGTTCCTCGGTCGGATATAATATCTTTTGGTATACCGTGTAATCGAAATATTTCCTTGGTCATGAGATCTGCCAGTCCTCTAGCGTTTAGATCTTTTCTGCAGGCGATGAAGTGACTCATTTTGGTCAGGCGGTCAATGACCACTAGGATTGAGTCATATCCGTCAGATGTCGGTAGGTCTGTAATGAAATCCATGGCAATAGATTGCCATGGTCGTATGGGTATTTCATTCGGTTGTAACATTCCATACGGTGCGTGTCGTACCACTTTTATCCTTTGACAGGTATCGCAGTTCTTGACGTATCGTTTGATCGTTTCCCGCATTTTTGGCCAATAGTATTTCCGTTTGATGAGTTCGGTAGTTTTTGCTGTTCCACCATGGCCTGCTTGTGGTACGTCATGATGTTTTCTGATGATCGTCGTTCGGATATCTTCCCGGTCTGGTATCCAAATCCTTCCTTGGTACCAAAGATAACTGTCTTTCCATTCGCATAATCCTAATGCGACGTCCTTCATCTCCTTCTCTCCTTTTTCTAACGCTTCCTTAATTCTTGTCAACCGTTCGTCGTTGTTTATTGCGTTTCTGAGGTGTTCTTCTTCATCATCCTCTAGAGATACGGTCGTTAATTCCCGTACTTCTATCTGGTCGAAATATCTTTCTTTCGGTAATAGGACCCTTTTTCTTTGTTCGATTCTCTCGTCGTCATTCTTCGGTAAATCGCCCTCTCTTCTTGTTAATGCGTCCGGTTTTCCCCCTTCTCTTCCGGGGCGGTATTCAATTTTAATCCAGTATTCGCTGAGGATCTCGCTCCAGCGACATTGTCTTCCTACCAGCGTCTTGGTGGTGGTGAATGGGACCAGATTTTGATGATCGGTGAGAATCCTTATTCGATGTTCTGCCTGGATTAGGTATTTTCTCCAGTGTATCAGAGCCTTGACTATTGCTAGCAGCTCTTTGTCGTGTACGTCGTAGTTGCATTCGTGCTTATTCATTGTTTTGGACCAGAAAGCTACTGGTCTTAATCGATCTTCGTCATCAGGTTGTGAGAGTATCGCGGCACACACCAAGTTGGAAGCGTCCGTTTCGATGATAATTGGTCGTTTGGGGTTGAAATGGATTAGTACTGGGGCCGTAGTACGTCTCTTTTTGACTTCGTTAAATGCCTTTTCTTCCTTTTCTCCCCATTCCCATTTCTTGTCCTTTTTCTTGAGCGCATATAGGGGTTTCGCGATATTGCTAAATCCTTTGATAAACCTTCGATAGAAGTTACAGAATCCCGTAAACTTCGGTACTTCTTTTACTTTTGTCGGTTTCGACCATTCCCATATCGCTGCCGTCTTTGTCGGGTCGGTTCGGATCCCCTCTTTGTTGATAATATATACGAGATACTCGGTTTCCTGGGTATGAAACTCACATTTCTGTGGTTTTATCTTCATTCCTGATAGCCATATGTGCTTAAGGATCCTTTTGACGTCCTTTATATGTTGGTCGAGTGTTTCAGAGTATACCAGTACGTCGTCGAGGTATACTATACAACACCGATCGATTTCTTGGTGTAGTATCCTGTTGATCCATCGTTGGAAAGCCGCAGGTGCGTTGCATAGTCCGAAGGGCATCACTAGGTATTCGTATGTTCCTAACTTTGAGGTGAAAGTTGTTTTCCATTTGTCTCCTTCTTTTATTCTGACGTTATGGTAAGCGTCCTTGATGTCTAACTTGGTGAAGTATCTGGCTTTGTTGAGTCGGTCGAGGGCTTCTCCTATCAATGGTAACGGGTATCTGTCCTTTTTGGTAATTTCGTTTAGTCCTCGGTAGTCGACACATAGCCTTAGGCTTCCGTCCTTTTTTTTGACAAACATGATCGGCGAGCCTCCGTCAACCATGGATTCCTTTATCCATCCCCGTCTTTCGTTGAGTCTGACGTATGCGTGGAGCTCTTCTAGCTCTTTTACCCCTAAGGGGTATATCTTCTTCTGTGGTAATCGTTTTCCTTCTTCCAGATTGATTTCAAGGTCGATTCCTGGCCTATGTGGTGGTAGTTCGGTAGCTTCCTCTTTCATGAACACATCCATCCATGGCCAATATTCCTTGGGTACTATATCTTCGACCTCTTGTTCTTTCTTTCCTTCCTTAGCTTTGATTGCCAGTTCCGTGCTGACGTTCGTGAATGCTAGTCGTAGGGTCCCGTCTTGATGTCGAACCATGAAGAACCCAGCCTTGCCTCCCTTACGACATTCTTGATCAAATTCTTTTGCGTTGATGAGTTTTATTGCCGCTCCGGTGCTTCCGAAGCCTTGGTGTCCGCGTTTCGTGGTCTTTAGTCTTGGTACTTCTTTGCATTCGCTTTCGTCGATTCTTTCGATTATGATTTGTGCCATCCTTTCTCCTTTCTGGACCTGGTAAGGAGTTTCCCCTAGATTAACTAGGATCACCCTTAATTCTCCAGTGTAATCGGCATCGATTACTCCCGCATTGATTGTAAGCTGGTGCTTAGCCGCCAATCCGCTACGGGGGGCAATCCTGCCATACGTTCCTTTAGGAGGTGTGATAGCAATTCCGGTTCCCACGATGGCTTGTCCTCGTGCCGGGATTGTCTTGGTTTCGTTTGCGTACAGGTCGTGCCCTGCCGCTTTCTTCGTACCCTTAGTGGGTATTATTGCCTCTTTATCCAGCTTCTGGACATCGATCTTGGAGAACGTTGCTTGCATATTGTCTTGATAGGCATCTTCTTCTGCTCGTGCATAGACTGTTGGTGAGTCTTTCAGGCATAACGTTGTGCACCTTGTGCTGTCGAAGGTAACTTTCCCTATTGGCGCCGATGTCCATAAGTACTTCAGCTGTATGGGTAACCGGCCCCATATCGCTTGGTTGTCCGTCTGCGAGGTAAATTTCCCTTATTTTTTCTGCTTCCATTGTCTTAATGCGATATTTCTGACAAAATTCTTTGTCGATGAAATCTTCGGTTGCTCCTGAGTCTATCATTGCGTTGATAGTGACTGTCTTTGTACCATGGAACGTTGCTGATACCATGATATGATCGTTTTGATTTTCTGATAGTTCCGATGTATCCAGTGCCGTGTAGTAGTTTCGTAACTCGATGGGTTTTATTAGTGGTGTGTCCCTCAGACCACCTTTTACTGGGGACTTCCTTCGTTTCCCGACTCTTCCCCTTTCTCCTCCAGGATTGGAGCACTTATTTCTCTTGCTTGGAATCGTGGTTGTTGTTGTCTCCAATTCTGACTGTTTCGTGCTTGTGGTGTTAAGGTTTTGGTATTGATAGGGTTTTTGCAGTCTTTCACAAGGTGTCCCTTTTGTGCGCACTTGATGCATAACCCTTGGCTCATCCTTCTCCGGTATTCAACTCCGGGGATGGGGAGTCGACTCCTATTCCTTGTTGCATCTAGCTCCATAGGATCCCCTCTGTTGTCTGGCTGGAAACTGCTTCGGAATGTTCCATTGGAACTTCGTGGGACCTCTGAGGTTTTAATGGGAGTTTTGGATTGTCGGATTTGTTTTATCGTAGCCATCCGGTTCTCTTGTTCGACTGCCCAGTTGGCTAGTTCTTCAACCGTTTGATGTCGTACTTGCGACCTTGGCCATGCATCTTGCAGCTTACTGCTCATTCCTTTGAGGAAACATCTTTGGAGTGTCCCGTCATCCATGTTGGCGTCTGTAGAGAGTAATCGGAAGGTGTTCCAAAACTCTGTTACTGTATCGTTTCCTTGCTTTAGTCGTTCGATTTTGTTTCGAGCCGTTCCTTCTGCATCCGGATCTCCGAACTGTATTCTTAGGACTTCCGCAAGTGCTTGGTACGTGTCCCATGTCCTATCTTTTTTTCCTTCTGCGTATGGGGTCAACCATCGTGCCGCTGCATCTCGGAGTAGTGTTTCAGTGAATGTAATCTTTGTCCGGTCTTCTGTTACTCCGTTTGCTTCGTAGTAAACTCTGCATAGTACTAGGAAACTTCGTAGTTTTGTTCTGTCTCCATTGAACGTTGGTGGCTTCTCTGGCTTCAGCCTCGTAGTTCTTCCTTCTGCAGGTGGAGGTCTTGTATTGGTGAGGAGTGCTTGAAACTGTGCTTCCGTGAGGGAAACCATGGTTGGATTAGTCGCGCTGGAGGATCCCGCTGCTTCCGACATCGTGTTCCTCCTAGTGATAGTAGGTGTGTTGTCTTCAGATACGTGTTCCGGAAATGGACTTCTGCTCGGTGGCGGGCTTGGAGAGGTCGGGCTTGGGTTTCTGTTGTCTCCTAGAGAGGCTTCTAGCGCTGTCTCGAGTGATTGTAGGTTGATTTCTTCTTCCGTGAGATCAACTTCCTGATCAACGGCGGTCGGGATCGGCTCGTCTCCCCCTTCCGCGTCTTCTATTTCCTCGTCTTCTTCTGAGTCCTCGTCCTCAGATTGACTATCTCCACTATCCTCGATTTCTATTTCTTGGTCGATAGCTTCTTGTATTCCCTCTTCGGTATTGTCGTTGCCTTCGAGGTCGTATTCAGGCGGTTCGTTAGGGGGTAGGCCCGCTGTTTTGCTTAGTTGTTAGGTGTTGCGAAAAGACGCAACCAAATGTAACAATTCTGACCTGTGAGATTAATATGGAACGGGTAACAACTTAACCTGTTCGTATTTTTCTTTATAACCTCGATGATCTCTTTTCCTTCGGTCCGATAGACTATCTTATAATCTATCGTATGAAGCCTTCTGATAGAACTTCTTTAAGTTCTGACAGAGCTTTGCCTTCGTCCAATATTATCTCGTAATCCCTCTCTTCTTGCGAGGGATATGGGTTCGTAATGTATAAAGTATTCTTTGAGAAATATAAAGTTATATTGCAATATCGTTCGTACAGAAAAGTACTTAGATGGTTGCGTGAAGATCCTATATCTACGGCCCGTCGTGATCCTTTATATAGGCCTCTTCCCGCAATAACCCTGACCCTGGTGACTCATACCTATGAGTCACACGATCATGACTCATAATGAGTCATACCCGAAATCCATCAGATGACCCATATGAGTCACTGCGCAACATACCATAAACCAATCATAAAACATAAGACATGTCAGGTGCGCAAAGCACGCCACCTGCGTGGAACTCGTGACTCATAATGTGAGTCACGCGCGAAAGTCATTACATTGTTATGACTCATAATCATGAGTCATGTAAAACCAACCAATCAAATCATAACAATGACACATAAGCGTGAGTCATGTGAGAATCTATGAGTCAAACGACTACATAGTGTAAAAGAATAACATACCTATGACTAATAAGTATTAGTCATGTGAAACCTGCCTCGCTTAGTCACAATTTGTGACACCTAGCCTCCTTGGACTACCTAAGTACCAGTAGGAAGACAACCCTACTACCCGTAGGCTAAGATAGACTCCTAGGTGCCGGAGAGACAATATATGAGTGACCTCCATTTTGGCAGTTACCCATACTCTACTTATATATCCTGCGAAGGACATGCAGTCTGACGGACGGCAACGACCTATAGGGTGTTACGGCAGCCGCTCCAATGACCTCTCTTTACTAGCAAATGGGGAACTATGCAGCCGTCTGCCTAAGACGCACCGTCCCAACACTGGGGCCAGAGGGGGGTGTTAGCAAAACCCACCCAAGTTCAATAGCATGTTTGGGCTACCCTTCCTCAGGCATGGGGCATCCCCGCGCAGATGCATGTCTGCCGATGAACATCTAAGAGGAAATAGAATGTGAGGCAATTGGCCTCTAAGTTCTAGGAAGACTTTGCCGGTGAAGGTAGGGTAACTTGGATACTTCTGTAGGGCAACTGAGTTCCATGGGCATAATGGCCAAGTTCCCAAGGTAGGGTAACTTTGTCCTCTTATGCCTTTAACTGCTCTGGAAGTCCTTCAGTCGACCACAAAAGTCGTCTCCGAGATCCGTGTACCATTCCCATAATTCTCTTGAACTTATGCGAATGTTCTCCCGACAGGTTACCCTACCTAATCGAGTGCCCAAGGCTACTCTACTGTTTCCTAGGCGAACCAGCATTCTTGTATACTAAGTATGATAGACTATACCACCTTCGGTTCCCTCTTGGTTTACCATTTGGGCTAAGGTAGTTGTTATTGTAGCTACCTATCCTAGGGTCGTTACAAGAATTGATACAAATTCACAAAGCACAAAGTATGAAGGGTTAGGTAAGGCTTGAAGTTCTGGTGGCGAATAAGGATTGTGGGAAATACGGGCATGCTGGGCAGAATAGGCGGGGGCAACAAATGGGTATTCAATTAGTCTTGTGGATTGAATTGGTTGAGGCACACTTAATGGCCTTTGGTAGTTGATATGTAACTAATAATAAGTAGAATGTGCACCAAAACTCATAATTCTGTCCCGGTTAGTACATCTTAGGGGGTCAAAATTAGTGATCCATTGTCAAACATACCATGGATTGAGTTATCTAAGGAAATGAGGTTATCTAAGCTATTGATTTCAGTAAATATCCTGTTGAATATTATATAAACTGCTGGCAGGGAAAAAAAACTCTAGCATCTACGAGAAGTCAAGTTGCCAGCAAGCTGCATTTTTTGCGAATGCAAATTGAATAATATGAGTAGGCTCAATAGCGAAACTATTCCTAGAATCCTGGCGAGTGATTATACATTATCCTGAATCCTGTTGAAGGCAGTTACTGTTTGAAACAAGATTTCGAGGAAGGTCCTTCTCCTATGGTAGTTTAATTCCGATTAAGGATCTGCGGTAGGTGGGGTCAAGACTTGTGGTTGAGGGGGCCAGGGATCCAGTTTCAGAAACTGTGTCCGAGGTATTCTCAAAAGGTACTGCATATCTAAGAGTGGGGATGTTAGTCAGAGCACACTGAATGGTATTTAGTCTTTCAATCCATTGGTCAATAGCTTGTGTTAGTTGCAATGGGTTAGTAAGTGCCGGTCTCCAAAGCTTATTTCTGTATTGATTTGGTAGATGAGGTAGCCCAAAAGTTAGAAACCTTTTTCCTGAAGGACCAGTATTATCAGAAACAACATTCAATAGCATTCTGGGTCTAGTGGGTAACATATTTACAAGAACAATATTCTTCTGCCGTTGTCTTGGAAAAAAAGATTTTATCTTTGATTCAGTTTCATTGTAAGGTTGAGTCATTCATAAATGGGTCAAATGTAGAGAGGATTGTATATGGAGAAGTTGGAGCAAGGAAGATATTGGTGGTAGTATGAAGTGGGAGAGTGAGAAGGGAAGAGGAGAAGGAATAAAAACCAGTATGAGGCTTGAGAAAGTGGATAGAGGTGAGGAGGATTGAAGAGATAGATTAATGTCAAGAAGGTTGAGGAGATGCATTGGTGTTGAGAGGGTTGAGTAGAGCAATTAATGTTGAGAATAGAGAGAAGATAGATTGGTGTTGAGAGGGTTCAGGAGATGGATTGCTGTCTATTTATACAGCAACATGAATAGCTTACATGGACGTAATTGGATGTTCTGACGCATATATGACTCATATGATTACCGGATATGGGTGATGATATGGGAAATCTGGGCAAATGTCCCAACGCAACAAATTTAGTTCAATGCATACAATACTTCTTGAACATCGAGAGTACCTTCTGATAAGCTTAGAAAATATTTTCCTAGTAAATTGGAGTCTAAGAGTTTCCAGTACGCTTAAATTGAAGAGTCCTACAGTAGTAGCCGTAGCCTGTTTCAACCCTGACCCTAGTGCTCAAGAAGTTATTTTTGAGTATTAGGGTCAGGGTCGAATTACCAAAAGCCTGCAGGTGACCCAGGCCAGGCCCAGCTTAGGTTATGGAAAGCCGGTTGCCAACAGTTCAGCCCGGCCATGCCTGAACAAGCCAGGGTCAGTCCAGCAGTGCTCAAGGCCAGATGGCCTGGCCACTTGGGATCAATGACGCGGTGCAAAGTGCCTAAAGGTAGGTCCTTCGATAGAACAGAAATCCCATGGCAACCAATCCAAGTTGAGCCAATAATTGCCAAGACATAACAAGCAAAGTCAAATGATACACCTCTTCACAGCAAGTTGTATAATCGTTGAAGTAGAAATTGTTTAAACAGTTCATTTTATGTATTTTAAGATTGTCTGGTGAGAAAAACAAGGCTTGGTGCTTAAACTTGGGGTGGGGGTTTTGTTGGTTCTGGGGTTATGTCGGGAACGCAGATACGCAGGGAAGTCTACTTCAGTCCTGTTCTCAAGTACTCGGTACAGACTTGACTACCCTCAGCGACGTCAAATGTGAATTCTTATTCTTACTCTCACTGCGTATATCTCTTCCCAACCATACACAGGAACCGACATAGCTCCCGCCACGTGTTTATATCTTTGTTTTTGTCCATTATCACCATGGCTTAGTTATTTGTACTCCACAGTACTTTTTCCCATGCTACTAGGTTGATTCTATCACTTGTTCACTCTTACCAAAACTTTTACTTTTTAATCTGGGACTACATTCTTCTACATCCTTTAATCAAAAAAAACAAGTGCTAGCCTCTTCTGCTTAGAATTACCTTCAACTCAGCGTTTCTTTTTTCACAAAATTCCTTGTTCTGGTTGACTGCTCCAGAATCATGTTTGGCCTATTGAGAGAACCTAATTTGAGCCTATTTGCACTATAGTAACTACCATAGAGGTTATACTGGCGGGTCAAGTTTACACAGAATTTCGAGTACAGTACACTGGGAGAGTGTCATTGTAGTTGAGATACTGGTCCCCAAATAACCATTACATCGATTCACAATTCAAACTTTTTTTCATGGATACCCCTATTTGTTAGCCAACCTCCCAGGTCATACTATGCCCAGTATTTACATTCCCCATTTGTTCTGGTAAAGTTTGCTACTTTTTTTCTGTCTTTTTTCTGCTGAAGAGGGGCTGGTATACAGCCTCCGGTAGGGTAGCAAAATTCTAGAGTCGCCAGAGTTGTGGCGTAAACACGGGTACATGCACTTTGGATAACACTTACTGTAGCCCAACAGAGAATCCTTAGCAAGCGGAAAAGTATCTCAGAAATTTAAAAATAGGGTTCACAATCCTGGCGATTTGAGGTTGAAGAGGCTTATACTCTCACAACTGGAGAATTTCACAACCCTCCAGTGATCCTACAGGACCATTACGGTCTTCACTTTAGTAGCGACAAAACTGGGCGGGTGACCAACAGGTGTTTGGTGAGGAAAAGTATAATCGCCATGATTAGGGTTACAAAGATTATGGGTAATTAATCCTTCGTCATCACCAGTCTATTTTGTTCAAGGCCTCAGTAGGGTGAAGACGGGAGCTGCCTACAGGCTCCTTGCTGTGCTTACAACTAGGGAAATATTTAGTATAGGGTTGTCAGTCCTGGGATTGGTTTTGGATCAATTCATGATGGAAATTCAATGTCAACTTCAACTCATCAAACCCATCTGCCCAATGCCACAAGTGGGTCAATAGGCATTTGGCAAATCTAGTGTAGAAAGGAATGAGGATCGCCACGAATCCTGTTTAGTTTACACATTTTCTATCCTCCATCTAGCTAAGATATTGCAAGCCCCCAATTAAAATATTGAATATGAACACAGTTTAGTAGCCGGGTGTGAATCTACATACAGTGGAATCTTCAAAAATTCCTGCCTCTGAAACTTCCAATCCTCTATTAATTCCACTATTTGCGGATTCCCCATGTTTGACGTATGGAAAATCCCTCTCAAAGTTCCAAGTCTCTTCTAGTTAACAATTCCAGCATATTCCATCAGAAAAAAGACAGGGTCCCCGTTGTATCTCTGGTAGTTGAGTTTTACATTTTGTATAATCTCGTGTCAATAAATTGTAATACTAAAAATCCTCTTTGTTATATTTTAAAAGAAGATACTAATCTTAATTTCTGCAAAATATGAGCTATTTTTATCATCAACTTATGGACTTTTTACATACCGAAGTTGCAAACTTTGAACAAATATTGGTCCACTTCGGTATGTAACATATGAGTCAGTAAGTGCTAACGATAGCTCAAAATTTACAGAAATTAAGGTTAGTATCCTTTTGTTTCAGAATAATGACAGGGATGTTCAGGATTAAATCAGGTCAAACATGATTAGATAAAATGTAAAACTGAACAACATGGATATACAACGAGCACAGGGAGAAAAATGCTTTTTTTGCTGATGTCTAAGACTGTTAATTCTGGAAAACACCTGATAAGGAAAATTTAGTGTCAAAATTTCCTTTGAAAAAAAAGTAATAAAGTAGGGAAAAGTGGGCTGGCCTGGAAAGAGAAAAATAGAAGACGGAAGGGAGAGAAAATGTTGAGCAAGTAAACAATCCTGATATGAGAGACAGTATGAAGAGTGTTTGAGTAGTGTTTAAATGTATAAAATCTAAGAAAGTGTGGATAGTAAGAGATCGCAGCTCAGACAGAAAATCCCGAACTACAAAGTAGAATATCAATTATACTGAGTAGTCGAGTTCAAAACTGGGTCAATCATGACCAACACCAGGGACGCAAATACAAAACCTTATAAACCTTCCGAAGTTCCAACTCTTTAAGGATAAATTTCCTACAAAGGGATCAAAGACTTCTTCAAATGCATCTCTTGCTGCAGCATATGGTATTGATAGCAAGACTGTGAGGAACATCTTGGCTAGAGGTTATGACTACTGGGCGAAGACAACTGAAAAAGAGCCTGACAGGAAAAGAGTTGCTGAAGGGAAGCTTCCTTGAGTAGAAGAAATGTTAAAACTTTGGGTTCACCAATGCGAAGGGAAAGGTAATACTATACATTTCCCCTTCACCTTCTCCAATACCGTGAAAGGATACAGGAAAATTTGAGTAAATCACAATACAATCATATTTTTTACGTATTGTGAGTTACTAAAAATGTGAATATGTTTTTGTCTCCTGGTTTTTTAACCGCAGAGACTGTAGTGTTAGTATAGAAACAAATTAGCAAAAGGTACTAATGAAGTGAATCAGAGGCATTATCCTTACAGAGAACATAATTTGAGGGAAGGCCAAGAGGTTCTGTGAGCTTGAAAATATCCCAGAAGCGAATCGCCCGAAATGGAGCCATGGCAGGATAGAAATGTTCAAGCAGAGTACAGAACTACTGCAAAGAAGCTTTTATGGAGAAGCAAATTCTGTGAATCTTGCTGAGCATGTCAATCCGATGGATGAGATTAATGCCGCTTGTGATGTCTAATCGGTGAACCTTGGCTACAATTTTGACGAAACTGGATTATTCTATACCATGGGTAACAAACCAGCCGTCCTCGGGGTGTTCGTAATGGGAAACCACTATTATGGCTATCATAGACTATAGACATAGTCTACGTAGTTTGCTTCATCTATCGTTATAGACTAATTTCTTGTGTTCGTGGGTAGGTGTAGTGATCGTAGGAAGTCCTATCGTGTAGGAATAGAGTTCTCGCATACAAGCGAGACAGTATAGAGATAAGAGCATTAGGTATCTCGAACATAGTGTACCTATGGAAGGTCACTGTCAATGGGATTGGCCCATGCCCGAGTATCTGAGTGGTGTATTACTTAGATGGTTGTGTAAAGAGCTCTAACTACTCTGACTGTCTTTTTCTTTTTTTTTAATCATATGCATTTGTTTAAGGTACAAAGACAGCATCCTCCATCTCCTCTACACATACGGCGATTGAAATCACCACACCACGAGATTATCACATCTTTTCCCAACTCCACCCCACGCCATGGGTTCGCTCTAGGGGGTGGAGTGCATCTCCCCTCATCTTCTCCCGCTCTTAGACTTACCCCTTTGGGCTTTCTGCTCCCTGGGTTGCTGGATTTCGTCTTCATTTAATCATGTTTCCTTTTCCCATACAGCGATTTGCTTTGAGCCTAGCTTAGAGCATCCAAATGGTCGGCAACTGTAACGACCCGACGATAGGTAGCTACAATCACTATCACCTTAGCCCAAATGGTATACCAAGTGGTATCCAGAGGTGGTATGGTCTCGTATATATTATACACATGGCTGGTAATCCTAGGATGAGGCCTAGGGAATAGTTGAGTAGCCTTGAGGTACTCGACTAGGCAGGGTAACCTTTCGGGAAAACATTCGCATAAAGTCAAGCGATTTATGGGAATGTTACACGGACCTCCAAGACGACTTCTGTGGTCGACTGGAGGACTTCCTGAGGGGTTAAAGGCATAAAAGGGCAGAGTTACCCTACCTTGGTAATTTGGTCATTCTGCCCATGGGTCCCAGTTACCCTACTGAGGAACCCAAGTTACCCTACCTTCACCGGCAAAGTCATCCTAGAACTTAGAGGTCGATTGCCTCACATTCAATGGGCTCTTAGATGTTCTTGGGCGCACACGCATCAGGGCGGGGAAGCCCCACGCCTGTGCAAAGGTGGCCCGAACATGCTATTGAACTTGGGCGGGTTTTGCTAACACCCCCCTCTGGCCCCAGCG